>SWCF01000021.1_pt1 | contig 35822 bp, 32 predicted proteins | sample 4690081 | NCBI WGS metagenome assembly SWCF01 (sample SAMN10267280, study PRJNA491770) | bioreactor metagenome | isolation source: DHS bioreactor inoculated with | place: Japan: off Shimokita Peninsula
GGGGGGGCGAGAGATTGGCTATATGTTCGGCTGCTACAAGCGGCTCACCAACCGCTATGAAGCCGGTGTGCTGACTGGCAAGGCTCTGTTTTACGGCGGATCGCGAGCCAGGACCGAAGCCACTGGCTATGGAAACACCTACTTTGTACGCGCCATGCTTGCCACTCGTGGGCTGAGCTTTGAGGACAAAACCGTGGTGGTGTCGGGCTCGGGCAACGTTGCAACATACAGCGTGGAAAAGGTTCAGTCCTTCGGTGGCAAAGTTGTCGCAGTGTCCGACAGTTCTGGTTATGTCGTTGACGAAGACGGCATTGACCTCGCCCTTCTCAAGGAAGTCAAACAAATCCGTCACGGTCGGATCGCCGACTATGTTGCGCTCAAAGGGGAAACCCACGGAGCCCTTTTCGTCAAGTCAGGGGAAGGGTCGATCTGGGATATCCCGTGTGACGTGGCCATGCCCTCGGCGACTCAGAATGAGCTGACCGGCAAGGATGCCAAGACATTGGTGGCCAATGGTGTCGTTGCCGTGGGAGAAGGGGCGAATATGCCGTGCACGCCCGAAGCGATACGCATATTTGAACACGCCGGCGTCATGTTCGGGCCTGGCAAGGCAGCCAATGCGGGAGGTGTCGCGACATCAGCCCTCGAGATGCAACAAAATGCCTCGCGCGACAGCTGGACCTTTGACAAGACCGAGGCGCGTTTGTCCGAGATCATGCGGGCAATCCACGACACCTGCGCCAGCACTGCAGAGGAGTACGGCGCCCCCGGCAATTACGTGCTGGGCGCCAACATAGCTGGATTTGTCAGGGTTGCCGAGGCGATGCGTGCCTTGGGCGTTATCTGATGGCAAAGGCTGTGCCAGCACTTGCCCGGCTCCCCAATCGCTTTGACTGTCAGGTGCCAACGAACCTCCCGCTTCCAAAGAGCTTCAGTCCCAAACAAGGAAAGACACCATGAAACGCCCTCAACTCGTCCCTGCCACGCGTCTTGCGGTTATCGCTGTTCTAGGGGTCGGTCCCGCTCTGGCGCAAGATCAGATCCTGGAAGGCAGCTTTGCCCTGCCAAATGTTCAACCGGCGGTCTCGGGAGAAATGGTTGTCAGCGAGACCGGGCCATTGTCTCGACACATCGAGCTGTCTTATTCTGACATCCACACTGGTGAGCGAGTCACCCAATACGAGGTCGAGCTCACCCAGGAGCTGCACTTGCTCGCGACCGATGCTGGTCTGTCTCACCTTGTTCACGAACACGTAAAGGCGGCCGGCGATGACGGCCGTTTTACAACCGAACTTCACTTTCCCGAACCGGGCCGGTACCACATCTATACCGATGCAGCCCCCTCCGGCTTGGGCCAGCAGGTGTTGCGCTTCGAGCTGCAGGTCGGAGAAAATGGGAATCTGGACACCCAAGCCGATACGCTGTTGGGCTCCCCGCCAGTCGATGTGAAAGATGGGCCGATTGTCTCGTCTGATCAAGGATATAGGGTGACATTAAGCGCGCCCGATCTGGAGGCCGGCAAGGAGGGGATGATCACCCTTGCCGTTGAAAAGGACGGCCAGCCCGCCTCCGATCTTGAACCTTATCTGGGAGTTGCCGCGCACGCTGTTTTCGTTCGTGCCCAAGATCTTGCCTACGTCCACGCTCACGCTATGACCGACGGGCCCAACGGGAATGGGCATCACGCCGAGACAGTCGAGTACCACGAGCACGCACACAGTCACCACCCAGCGTCAAACGAACCTGTTGAACACGAAATGCCTTCGGGAGCGGAGGAAGCGAACGTTGAGGGCGATGAAGCCGGGATGGGCGCTGAGGGAACCATGGACCATGATGAGCACGCCATGCATGGCGCGGCTGAAGCTGTCGGATCTGTCTCATCGACTATGGCCATTCATGTCACACCTCCTGCAGCGGGTGCCTACGCGCTTTGGGTGGAATTTGTTGGCGGGGGCGACGTTATCACTGTGCCCTTTGCTCTGGAAATTCCTTAAAGCGACTAAACTGGCAATCGGAACATTGGGACGCCGCGTTCATCCGGGGGAGCCGCACTTGGATAGGTTTGACGGACACTTAATTCTCGCTGCGCACGTCCCGATGACGCCGTTTTCAGATGATGTGTAAGCGCTTTCTAGCTCCCCTATGCGGCGAGGCTTGACGCTTTTCTGAAGGCCCATGGCATGAGCTCTTCGATACGGCTTTTCGGATGGCCGTCGAGCAAGGCTCGGAGGGTGTCGGCGATATAGTCGACGGGATTTACGTTGCTCATTTTGCAGGTAGCCACGAGCGAAGCGAGCAGCGCCCAGTTCTCGGCGCCGACGTCGTTTCCAGCGAATAACGCATTTTTTCTGGTCAATGCCATCGCCCGTTCATTCTGCCCATGTCGGGGAAGAGCGGCAAATTCACTATCGCTGGCATCCCTATTTCGGACAGAAGGTAACCGTTCGGCAGGTTCAGCAGCGGGCCACGGGACAGTTTCTGAGAGTTGACGGTCCCTCTGGCACCATCATCTCGATTCCTGGCTGGATGGTGGACCCCCTGATCTGTGCCGAGATGAGAATTGGCGGGCCGCAGGTTGATCTTGCGGCACTGTCAGATCTCAAGAGACTGGTCACGCCGACTTCTGTTCCCACACACTCCCTGGGCGAAAATGGAATCGCAAGGGAGGAAGTCGATGAAACAGCACGACGCGCCTGTGCCGACCTCGGGCAGGCAGATGAGCCTGGTGTTCGAACCCCGCAAGGTGGACGCGATGAAGGAGGTGGAGCAAGCGGAGGCCACGAGGGCACTCGCCCACCTTCTGATGCAGGCCGCCGGTCTGATCGTCGAGGAGCTCGGCGATGAACGGAATTGATCTGATCCCCACCCAACTCCTGAAGCGCAAGGCAGTTGTCTATGTGCGTCAATCATCGCAGTCCCAGGTCATGACCAATCTGGAGAGCCAGCGGCGGCAGTACGACCTCGTCGACATTGCCCGCGAGCACGGGTTCATGGATGTGGAGGTGATCGACGACGATCTCGGGCGATCCGCGAGCGGAACAGTGGCGCGCCCCGGCTTTGATCGGCTGGTCGCATGGCTGTGTGCGGGCAATGTGGGCGCTGTTTTGTGTCAGGATGCATCACGGCTCGCGCGAAATGGCCGTGACTGGCACCATCTTCTGGAGCTCTGCGGCCTCGTCGAGGCCCGTGTCATCGATCACGACGGCGTTTATAATCCTTGCCAACCCAATGATCGCCTGCTCCTGGGCATGAAAGGCAGCATCAGCGAATTCGAGCTCGGCGTGCTCAGAACGCGAATGCACGATGCTGTCAGGTCGAAGGCGCGCCGTGGCGAACTGCGCTTGTCAGTCCCGTTCGGCTACATCTGGCACCGTGAAGCGGGTCTCGGGCTCGACCCTGATCTGCGCTTGCAGGAGGTGATCCGGCTCATCTTTACCCGCTTCGGCGAACTTGGCAGCGCGCGCCAAGTGTTGTTATCGATGACGGCCGATCAAATCCACTTTCCTCGACCTTCGGATGAAGGGCGCATGACCAGCTTCACCTGGCTGCCGATCCGCTATCGCAACGTGATCTCCGTGCTCAAAAACCCGTTTTACGCTGGAGTTTATGTTTACGGGAAAAGCGAGAAACGAACCTCCATCGTCGATGGGCGCGCGCGGCGGAGCTATGGCCACAGCAAACCGGTCGGGACGTGGGAGGTATTCATCAAAGACCACCACGAAGGCTATATCAGCTGGGACGAGTACGAGCGAAACCAGCAGCAATTGGCCCTCAACAACTACGGTCGCGCCGGTGGTGTGAAATCGGGCCGAGGCGGCCGGGCGTTACTTTCGGGCATGATGACGTGTGCCCGGTGCGGGCGGCGACTGTCGGTCACCTATACCGGCAATCCGCAGAGCCGACCCGTCTATCGCTGCGACAAGCCGAACCTGATGATGGGCTTGCCCCGATGCATGACCTTTGGAGGCCCTCGGGTGGACGCGGCTGTTGCGCGTGAGCTGCTGCGCGCGGTAGAACCCTTGGCGATCGAGGCCGCGTTCGAGGCTGAGCGGATGCACCGGGAACGACAAGATAATCAGCGCCAGATCCGCGATCTGGAACTTCAGCAGGCCCGTTACGAGGCCAATCTCGCCGAGCGCCGCTATGCCGCCTGTGATCCAGACAATCGACTGATTGCCGCCCAGCTGGAGAAAAACTGGGAAGTAGCGCTACGCCGGGTGCGGGATCTGGAAGTACGCCAACCGCCCGGAAGCCCATCAACCATCGAGGTTGATCCAAGCGCTTTTGCCAACTTGGCCGAAAACCTCTCCGCGGCATGGGATGCGCCTGATGTGACGATGCGTGCCCGTCAGCAGTTGCTCCGGACCTTGATCGCCGACATCATCGTCGATGTTGACGATGCGGTGCGGGACGTCGTCCTCACGATCCACTGGCGGGGCGGCCAACACTCAGAACTGCGTGTTCACAAACCCCAAGCGGGGGAACACGGTTGCGCGACAGCTGAAGATGCGTTGGCAGTAATGAGAAGCATGGCAGGTCGTTGGTCTGACGAGCATATCGCCGCGTCGCTCAATCGGATGGGTTTGCCCACCGGCCACGGAAAAACTTGGACGGCGCACCGCGTCTCGTCGGTTCGGCGGGTTCGCGGCATCCATGCCTACCGTTCGGCTGAGAAAAATGGCGAATGGCTCACCATGACCGAGGCAGCCAAGGCTTTAGGCGTTACACGCCACGCGATCAGGCGCCTTATCAAGACCGGCACCCTCCCAGCTGTTCAGGTAGTGCGCGGTGCGCCGTACCAAATCCGTGCCGAAGACCTGGCGTCGGAGACGATCAAAACCGCGATAGCCCGGAAAGGTCGCCCGTGTCGCACCGTCGACGCGAACACGCTTCCAATGTTTACAGACACTTAGCAATGGAGTGCATAATGAAACACGCTTCGCGAGGGGCCGAATTTGGTTCTCGACCGGGTTGGTGTCCAGCTCGAGCCGGCCATCGTCGAGGAACCGGATGAGATCAGGCCATATGCTCAAGGTGTAGCGAATGTCTTCGGCCAGCGTCGAGGTTCTGGGGATGCGCGAGAGCTGGGCCTCGAGCCATGGACGGAACGCGGCAGTGATGGGAGCCGAGAGTTCGCGGCGGGCAGCAAGGCGAACCTCGGGCGCAAATCCCCGGACCGATTGTTCTACGGCATAGAGCTCACCGATATGGCGCAGCGCCTGTTCGGCAATGGGCGAACCATCGTTTTGAAGTCGTTTGATGAAGCGGCGCCGGACATGGGTCCAGCAGCGCACCAGCTGCCACCCTCCCTCGGGACGATCGATGGCGGTGAGCTTGTCATAGGCCTCATAGCCATCGCACTGCAGGAAACGCCCGCGATAGCCTTCGAGGATGGATTTTGCATGGATGGCTCCGCGCCCTCGGGCGTAGTGGAACATCACAATGGGCGGCCCGGCGGCGCCGTGACTGCGATCATCGCGCACGACAGCCCAGAAATAGCTGGTTCGGGTTCGTCCTCGTCCAGGATCAAGGGTCGGCGCGCGGGTCTCGTCCATGAACAGGCGATCGGCGTCTCGGAGATGGGAGCGCATATGCTCGACGATCGGCTTGAGATGGAAGCTGGCTCGCCCCACCCAATTGCCCAGCGTTGCCCGGTCGAGATCGACCCCCTGACGCGTATAGATGTCGGCCTGTCGGTAAAAGGGGAGATGATCGCCGAATTTGGAAACGATGACCTGGGCGATCAGAGCTTCGGTCGGCAATCCACCCGGAACAACGTATTCGGGTGCATGGGCCTGAACAACAGAACCCGAGCAGCGACGGCAGGCATAGCGCGGGCGCCGAGTGACCAGGACACGCAGTTGGGCCGGCACGATATCGAGCCGCTCCGAAACGTCCTCGCCGATCCGTGCCATCTCACCACAGCCACATGGACACAGCGTGCTGGTCGGCTCGATGACCCTCTCGATCCGCGGCAGATGTGCCGGGAGATGGCCGCGATCGCGTTTGACTGAAGGCTTGGGAGCGGCCTTCTCCCCCTTGAGGGCGCGTTGGGCCTTCTCCTGAGCTGCATCGAGAATGCCCTGGGCCATCTCGACGTCTTCGAGAGGCAGATTGAACTGCTCTGGATCGAGCTTTTCCGAGCGCGCCCCGAACCGATCACGGCGCAGTTCGCTGATGATGCTCTCGAGCCGGCGCTGCGCCTCAACGGCATCCGCCAGGGCAGCCTCGGTCTCGGCGAGGCGCGCCTTGAGGCGGGCGTTTTCTTGGGCAAGGGCGGCGTCGGTCATGACCTTGATCATGCACAACAATGCCCCTGACGCCATCGCCGAAAGCGTCCTGAGTCATTGAGCCGCAGCTATCCGGCCACCGTTGGTCGACGCTCGGCTTCCGGGCGCACCATGCGCCAGTCAATGCCCTCGAACAGAGCAGAAAACTGGGAGGGAGAAAGCGTCAAAACGCCATTGCGAACCTGAGGCCAGACGAACTTGCAGCCCTCGAGCCGCTCGTGCACCAGAACCAGGCCGGTGGTCGCGGCAGCCGGCGACCCGTGGTCAGATTGCGGTGCGTTGCAGTCTGGCAGCTCTTGTCACCCTCTATGCGTTTCCAAACGCTTGGGAGGGTTTGTGAAAACTGGCGCGAGACCAAAAGCCGTTTCCCGTGACTGTAAGTCGTTCAAATCCCCTTTTGCGCAGTTCTTTCCCGGTCATCCGGTTCATCCAGCCGTGACCCATCAGGACCGTTTCAGATTCGGATGCGGCTTCCATCAACACGTCTGCGATTGCACGTGCGCGCACTTGGCATTCCGCAACATGCTCCTCGGCAGCCCCGCCGCATAACCAAATAATCCGGCCCAGAGTGGTCCAAAAAGAAGATTTCATGCGGAACGAGAGCGGGGGGATTGTGATAGCGGCTTCGTTGAACAAGGCTGAGCTTCGCACATATTCCGACCCTACCAGGGCCCTCGCCGACTGGACGGATCTCGGCAGAACACTGGAAAACACGCTTTGCACCCCAGTTGCCTTCAACCACGTTCTGAGAGAGTCGGGAGGATTGTCGATGATGCCCGCAGCGCGGTAGGCGTCCATCCAACCGCGATACTCCTTGCTTGATAGCGATGGCTGTGGCGGGCAATCGGGTGCACCGTGACGAATCAGATGGATTCTCATGCTCGGTGACCTATCCTGGTGAGCCATTTCTTATCGCCCGGCGTTGATCATCTCACGGATTTTGATCGCTTTTTCGAAGTGATCCAGGCCATGGGTTTTTATCCACCATTCAGCAGCTTCCATAAGAAGATCAGGGTTATCATTCTTGTTCGCAAAGAACGCGTAGAATGACAATCCGACGCCTTCACCCTTCTTCACGATCTTATCGTCGCAGACGGAGATAGCTTTTGCCCTTAGGCTCGGTCTCATGGTCGGTCTCTTTCCGTCGCCAATCCGTTTTGAGGCAACCGATAGCAGATTCGGGATGGGCTAGTGGACTGCAACGAACGCTATGGGGTGGGGTGAACGAACATGATGTAATCGCGGGGAGCGGCGGCCACCGTTTGATATGGCGGCGATGTTGGAATGTCTGGCCAGCTGGCTGTCCCCCGGTAGGATGAAGTACGGGCTCACGATGAGAACCGGGCCCAGGCATCGAACGGAGGACAGCCATGCAGCACTATATCGGTCTCGACGTATCCATGAAAGAGACGGCAGTATCGATCCGGAAGGACGGCAATAGGATTTGGCGGGGCAAGTGCGCGTCCGATCCGCAACTGATTGCCGCAGTGATCCGCAAGCGCGCGCCGTATGCCCGGCGGGTCGTGTTCGAGACGGGACCATTGTCGGTATGGTTCTACCATGCGCTGACGGCAGAGGGCCTGCCGGCGATCTGTATCGATGCGCGGCATGCCAAGGCCGCGCTCGACATGGCGGTAAACAAGACCGATGCGAACGATGCCGATGGCCTGGCACATCTTGCCGAGGTGGGGTTCTATCGAGAGGTTCGGGTCAAAGGGTTCGACAGCATGTTGATCCGCACGTTGATTACCGCACGTACCATCTTCTCAAGATGCGTCTGCAGATGTCCAACCAAATTCATGGGTTGATGAAGACCTTTGGCCTCGTTGTGCCTAAAGGCGCGGGTAGCGTATTCGAGCGCAATGTTCGCGACCTTCTGCAAGGTGAAAAAGCGCTGGCGCGCATCGTTGTGCCAATGCTTCAGGCCTGGAGTGATATTCGATACCGGGCAGCTGAGTTGAGCAAACAGCTCGTCGCGATGGCACGTGAAGACCAACGTTGTCGCCTGCTGATGTCAGTGCCCGGTGTAGGCACCGTCACAGCTTCCGCCTACGTTGCCGCCGTGGAGGACCCGGCGAACTTCAGAAATTCTCGCGCCGTGGGCGCATGGGTGGGATTGACCCCGAGGCGCTACCAGTCAGGCGAGATTGATCATGACGGCCATATCTCTCGTCGTGGCGACAGTCATCTACGCGGTCTGTTATACGAGGCGGCCGCCGTCCTTCTGAACCGGTCGAGGGATAACAGCACCTTGCGAGTCTCGGCTTTGCGCCTGAAAGAACGGCTTGGCTTCAAGCGAGCGGCCGTCGCCCTGGCGCGCAAGTTGGCAGTGATCATGCATACCATGCTTCAAACAGGCGAGATGTTCAATCGGCACGAAGGAACGCCTGCCCCTGCCTGATTTTACAGTTGCGCTGCCTCCGATGAATTTGCCGACATTCACCCGACAGCGTTCCTTACCGAACGCACCGAGCCGTCCCTGCCGGGACGTGGCTGAGATCATTCCGCGCAGCGGGAAGCAACTGCCTCGTTTAGCAGATTGCGTAACGCACAGCTTTGCCACCCATCTACTGGAAGACGGCGTGGATGTCCGGGTCATCCAGGTGCGGGCGCGCCGGACGATGTTGACCGCCGCCGCAGGGCTCACCTGAAAGCGCGCAGCCGCCGCCCGCGCCGAACTGCCCTCTTCAACGGCCTCGACAAGCCGCTTGCGCAAATCCTGGGATAAGGGTTTCGCCAAGACCGGCGACGCCTTCCAAACATCGTGCCCCATTTGGCGAGGTAACCACAACCGCTGCAAGGTTGGATGACCATCCCATCGGTCCGGAAATTGGTTCGATTTCCACTATCGGCTCGTTATAGGCAGCCAATCCGAGCTTCCGGACCGATTCATCATGCCGTATGCTTGGCCGTGCGGTCTCGTGAGCAAGACGATTTTTCCTCTGCCCAAGTCATCGGACATCTTCGGCCCCAATTTTTCGCAGGAACCAGAAGGCCAATCCACCCAGCATACTGAGTACACCTAAAAACACCAGGACCCCCGCCAGACCAAATGAGGCGTTCACTGGAGCTGATGCCGCCTGAACAATGGCCGCCCCGACAAAGAATGACAGGTTGACCGCGGAAAGCGCCTTGCCGGCATGCCGGGGTTCGACGGAGGCGCGTCCGAGCGCGAACAAGAGTGGCTGAACCGAAATCACGACACCGAATGCAATAATCAAAGTGATATCAAAGCTTGCCGAGAGAACGTCAACGCCCATCACGCGCGCAAGCAAGCCGTTTTCTGCCCCGGCCGGAAGCAGAACAAGGGCCACACCGGCCAGCACATGGCCAACCGCCAACAACATGTAACTGCGGCCAAAACGTCTTTCGATGAGTCCAACGATCATCGGCATGGCAATCAGCATGAGCGTCAAGACAAGCAATACATTGCCTGCCGAGACCCTAGCCATATCCTTGGCCCCCATCAGCCAGGGTCCGCCCCACATGCCGCGGACGCCGATCATGACCGCAAAAGATACAAAGGCGAGGACGATAACACCGCGAAGTACTGGCGAAATGCCAATTTTCAGCACTTCTCTAATTTCCGAACCCACGCTGGCGGGCAGTTCGTGCGATGCGCGCACCGGCCGAATGGTCAGCTGCACAGTGACGAGCACGATCAGCGCAAACAGTGCGGGCAAACCATAGGCTAGTCGCCAGCCGTACTGCTCGATGAGCCATGCCATCGGGCTTGCCGAAATCACCATGCCGGTGTTGCCGATCGCCAAAATCACGGCTGACCAGAGGGCAAACCGGCTCGGGTCGGTCGTTCGTGCGGCATAAGTGAGGGGACACAGGAGCATGCCACAACATCCGATGCCCAGAACAATCTGCGTTGTGACAAAGCCTGCCGGCCCTTGCACGAGCGCAGCAAAAACCGACCCTACGACAACGATGCCCAGGAGGGTGCTGACGACCGCTTTGACGCTGTAGCGGTCAAGGGCAACCCCTACCGGAATCTGTCCGGCAGCGAACGCCAAATGATAAAATCCGGTCATTGCTGCGATATCGCCCGCGGATACCATCAGGTCCTGAGCGACCAGATCAGCAGAGACCGCCGGAAGCGTTCGCACGAGGTTGGAGATTGTGTGGCCTAGCGCCAAGACCATCAAAGGTAAGGCAGCCTGCCAGACCGAGCCATATAAAGCGTGGGTGTTGGCCGAAGTAGGCAACGGGCGGCGAGACAGCATACTGTTACTCATTGAAGGACGAAGAAATGGGGGCAGCGTTTCCTCTGCCCCCGATGGTTTACCTGCCTTTTCGCTTACCAGCTTCCGGTATGGCCGATCCAGAGATCAGACCACTGATCGAGTCGGGAGCGAGGCTTTGTTTCTGCTTTGCTCACTGGCGACCGCGCAATTGCCGGGTACGCTCGAAATAGTGCTATACGAACGTGATGGAGCCAGACCAAATTGATCCCAATTCTAGCAGCGCGACGGAGTTGATGTCGAAATCCAATAAGAAACCGGGGGGGGCGCGAGCCACTATGATGGACGTTGCGGCCGCAGCGGGTGTCTCCCAAGCCACAGTTTCACTCGTCCTAAGCGGCAGCAAGGGTGCGAGACTCGCTGATCATACCCGTCGAAAGGTTCTCGATGCCGCCCGGGAGCTGGACTATAAATTTGTCCGCCGAGGTTCTCGTGCGGCTCCGGATGGAAAGTCAACGATCGTTTTCATCGCTGACGAGACATCCACCGATCCGTGGATGTCGCTGGCGTTCGAGGGTGCCAGAGACAAAGCACTGGAATATGGCATCAGCGTATTGCTAGCGGTCAGTCACGGCGATGCCGACGCCGTGACCAATATCCTTTCGGGACTGGGCAGCCTTCCCATTCTCGGCGTACTGTATGGGACAATCCTCACGCGGCGGGTTCAGGTGCCGCCATTGCTTGCCAGCCGGCGTCTTGTTTTGGTCAATTGTTATGACGACGAGCGCAAGTTCCATTCCGTTCTGCCAGGAGACTTGATCGGAGGAAGGACAGCCACCGAGCACTTGTTGGCGATGGGCAGGAGGCGGATCGGGTTCATCAATGGACAAGACGGAGTGGATGCGGCGCGTGATCGGCTAAAAGGATACAAGCAAGCGCTGGCCAGCAATGACATCCCATTCGACCCCGCGCTGGTGCGGCCGGGCAACTGGGAGCCCTCAGCCGGGTACGAGATGACGCATGAGCTCATGAAGCTAGATAATCGGCCAGACGCAATTTTTTGCGCGAATGATCTGACGGCCTTGGGATGTTTTGATGCGCTCAAGGAATTGGGGTTGGTCGTGCCCGACGATGTCGCGGTAATCGGGTTTGATGATCGTGAAATTGCCCAGTACCTGCACCCGCCGCTGTCAACGCTCGTGCTGCCGCTTTACGAAATGGGCCGCTCGGCCGCCGAAATTTTGCTCGATACTGTCGGGGGGCTGGAACTTTCCCCGACGCGCACCAAAATCACGTGCGAATTAATCGCGCGTGAATCGACTGATACAGCCTCGCAAGACGTCGCCCAGTTCGGTTGATCGCGCCAAAGCGCCTGAGAAATTGCCGAGTGATACGTGCGTCCTGCGAGGCGCTTGTTGCGTGGGTGGCGGTTATTCCGATGAGCGAAAATTGCGAAAGCGGTCAAAGGCCACTGCAATTACGATGAAGGTGCCGACAAAGGCGCCCTGCCAAAAAGTGCTGATGCCCAACAAAATGAGGCTATTGCGGATCACCTCGATCAGCAGCGCACCGACAACTGCGCCAAAGGCCGTTCCAACACCGCCAGCAAGATTGGCTCCTCCGATAACCGCAGCCGCTATGACGGTAAGTTCCATCGCCTGACCGAGATTTGTGGTGACGCCGCCGAGCCAGCCGACTTCCAGAACCCCGGTAATGCCAGCCATGAGCGCGGCAAATACATAGACCGAGATTTTAAGGTGCTTGACGGGTATTCCTGTCAGCTTGGCAGCCTGTTCATTGCCGCCAATTGCGAAAAGATGTTGGCCCCAGCGCGTCCATCTAAAAAGAAACGCGGTAAGAGCTGTTAGAACAACGAGCACGATTACAGGGTTCGGTATGCCATAGGTGGCGCCGCCGCCGAGCTGCAACAGCAGGGCGTGGTCGGGGCCAAATTCGTAAATCATCTTGTTGTTGGACAGCACCATCGCCAGTGAACGCGCCACTGAGAGCATGCCTAATGTCACAACGAAGGGGGGCATGCCGGCATAGGCAATGAGCGCACCGTTGACCATGCCCACGAGCGCTGCCACCAGCAGGGCTGCCGGGATGCCAACCCAAATCGGCAAGCCGGACGACATCAGAACGGCCACCGCCATTGCCGAAAGCGCAACCGTGGAGCCGACTGAAAGATCGATCCCGCCAGAGGCAATTACCGCGGTCATGCCGAGCGCGATAATTCCCACGAACGCGAAGTTGCGGGTGACGTTGAAGATGTTGCGTTCGGTCGCGAACGTGTCGGTAAATATCGTGAGTGCGAGACACGCCAGGAGGGCGGCGATGAACACCCAGAAGGTTTGGTGGCTGGCAAGACGCGTGAGCGCGTCCTTATGCTCGGAGCGATCAATCACCTGGTGGATAGCGTTGCTATTGGACATATTTTCTCCCCGGATCGCTCCACGACTGTCTTTTGCAACAGCGGAATTGGGAGCGGAATTTTAGCTCTTGGTTCAGGCTGCCTCGATGGCGCCGGTGATCAGCCCGGTTACTTCCTCGGGCGAAGATTCGCTCGCCTTCTTGCTTGCGACCAGGCGCCCGCGGCGCAGCACCGCAATCTTGTCGGCGACCTCGAAAACGTCCGGCATGCGGTGGCTGATCAAAACCACTGCAATGCCCTGGTCGCTGAGGTAGCGGATGAGCTTGAGGACTTCGGCAACCTGGCGGACCGAAATTGCGGCGGTTGGCTCGTCCATCAGCACGATCCGGGCGTCATAAAGCAGGGTACGTGCAATCGCGACGGCCTGACGTTGTCCTCCCGACATGCGCCGGACCAGGTCCCGTGGCCGGGTTTCCGATTTGATGCGTTCGAAAAGCTGCGCTGATTTTGCGCGCATCCCGGCATAGTCCACGATGCGGATTGGCCCGAACGGCTTGGTCATCTCACGGCCAAGAAACACATTGGAGGCGGCCGAGAGATTGTTGCAGATCGCGAGGTCCTGGTACACGACTTCGATTCCCGCCCGCTGCGCGTCAAGCGGCTTGTGAAATTCAGCAGGCTTATTGGAAATAAAGATCTGACCTGATGTGGGTGCGAAGTTTCCTGCAATGACTTTAACGAGTGTGGATTTCCCCGCGCCGTTGTCTCCCATCAGCCCAACCACCTCTCCTGGCTCAATGGCCAGAGATACATTGTCCAATGCGTGAATTGCGCCAAAGTTTTTACTAATATTATCAAGTCTGAGTGCGCTCATTTTTGCCCCTCGTAATCAGCCCTGCAGGTGCCGGGCCGAACTCAACTCGCTGCGACCCTACCAACCACACGTTATCACTGCCACAGCGCGGAGAGCTACATACCTTTCGGCCCCCGATGTCGAATATTGGGCTTGACGATCAGAGGCAGAACGATAATATTAGCATATTATATAATCAATCGTACCCGCTCAAGATCGCTAATAATGCGCGATAATGCGAAGCCGGGCCGATTGGACCATTTTGCCGCGCACGGACACCCCGAAAGCGGCAATTCATCCTGGCCATTGTCCCAAGGATTGGGCGCGGCTGGGTACAACACTGGGAGGATGATTCAAGTTGAGGTACGTACGTCAAATTTCGGCTATTGCCGTTACACTCGCGCTAGTCGCCCCTGGGGCGCTTGCCCAGGACAAAAGAACCCTGGCCATCGTGGTCAAGGGGCTGGATAATCCATTTTTCGAGCAGATCAACCTGGGGTGTCAGGATTGGGGAGCCAACAATCCGGACTCTGATTTTGAGTGCCTATACACCGGCCCGGCGTCAAGCGCCGATGAGGCCGGCCAGGTCCAGCTCGTGGATGACCTGATCACGCGGGGCGTGGATGCCATTGCCATTTCCCCGTCCAACGCGCCCGCCATGGCCAACCGTCTGCGGGAGATCGCCCCCGATATCCCGGTAATGACGGTGGACGCTGATCTTTCGGAAGCCGATCGTTCCCTGCGCGCCACGTTCCTGGGCACTGACAATTACTTGATGGGCGTGATGATGGCCGAACAGGCCCAACGGCTCAAACCAGAAGGCGGCACGATCTGCCTGCAATTGGGCAACGTCGCCGCCGACAACATCAATGCTCGCGCCGCCGGTTTCCGCGACACTATCGCTGGCACAGAGGGTACCGATCGGCTGAGCGGAGAAGGCGGCTGGAGCGAAATCGAAGGATGTCCGGTCTTTACCAATGATCAGATCGACTTGGCCAACCAGCAAATGGCGGACGTATTCACCGCCAATCCGGACCTGGATGCCTTCATCTTGATCGGCGGCTGGGCTCAGTTTGCGCCCCAGGCCTATGCGCAAGTCACCGATCAGGTCATGGACCGCCTTGAGAGCAACGAATTGATCATTGTGGCGGGCGATACCCTGCCACCACAGGTCCAAGCCTTTAATGAAGGCCGCAGCCATGCCCAGATCGGCCAGCGACCCTTTGAAATGGGTCAGCGCGCTCCTGACGTCATGATCCAACTCATCAATGGCGAGGCGGTTGAAGATCCGATCTACACGGGACTTGACGTGTGCACCCACGAAGAGCCGGGTTTCTGCGCCCAGTAAATCGGGGCGGACCGGACACGCGACACTCGCCCAAGGGTGAGAGGGCATGGCGCTTTGGGTGCTATGCCCTCGACAAGCCCCGCACCCAAACCTGCCAACAGACTGATGGCCATGACACGTCGAACCTGTGCGGGTGACGGCCGTGGACCAAGGACTAGTGCAATGAAACTTTTGATTACCGGGGCGACCGGAAAAGTGGGTTCAAATTTTCTGCCTGCCTTTCTGAGCGCCGAGCGCTTTGCTGGATGGTCCGTTAGAGCCTTGTGCCACAACCGCATGCTTGAAATGGACAACGTCGAGTCCGTTCGCGGCTCGCTTTCAGACCGCGAGGACGTCGCGGCCGCGATGTCGGAGGTAACCCACGTCCTGCACCTGGCCGCAGTCAAGGAATCCCCGGACCTGGCGATGGATGTCGGGGTCAAAGGCATGTTCAACCTGCTTGAGGCTTTTCGCAGCTCTAAGAGTGCAAACCAGTTCATCCTCATGGGTGGAGACTGCTCTGTGGGCCACATCTTCCATGACTATCGCGACCCGATCACCGAGAGCGCGCCCCGTCGCGCCTACCCGGGCTGCTATGCGGTAACCAAGGTCATTGAAGAGGTCATGCTGGAACAATACCAGTTCCAGTACGGCATTAATGGCTGCTGCCTTCGCGCGCCATGGATCATGGAGAAAGACGATTTCCGGCATGTGCTGAGCTTTAAGGCTCAGTTTGGGGGCCCGTCCTGGAAGGACCTTCTGCCACAAGCCGAGATCAGCCGCCATATCGCTGATGGGGCAATTCCTTTGCTGCGCGGTCAAGATGGTGCGCCTCTGAGACGCAATTTCGTGCATGTCAGCGACCTCGTCAGCGCAATTCTTGCAGCGCTGGATAACCCGGCGGCCAAGGGGCAGCTGTTCAATATATCGATGGACCGGCCGGTCGATTACGCTGAGATCGCAGCCCATCTGAAAGCGACGCGCCAATTGCCCGTAACCGATATTGCTACGCCCTATTTCTCCAATTGGCTCAGCAATGCCAAGGCCGGCCTGCTGCTTGACTGGCATCCGCTCGTGGACACCAAACACCTTATCGAAAAGGCGTGGAGCTATGTCCGCGCCGACAATGATCCGCGAACCGTCTGGTACCCGGGATGATCCGGAAGTGCCTGGTTCGAAACAGCAATATCCAAGACGATCCGATGCGCGTGGCTATCAGCGCCACGGTGTGATCGGGCGTCCAGGGATATGTACGACCGTTCACGCAAATGAATGCGGGACGGGTCAATTGGAGAAATGACGACCAGCGGAGCATGTCCACTGGTCGCCGATTTGGGAGGTTAGGAATGAACTTCAAATTTGCATTGTCTGTTGCCGTTCTTGCTGCAGCAATCACGGGTCCTGCGCTAGCACAGGACAAGCCCCAGCTCGCCTTTGTGGTCAACGCTGCGTCCGATTTCTGGAAGCTCGCCGAAGCCGGCGTGAACAGGGCCCAGCAAGAACTGCCCGACTACGACCTACAGTTTCGCTATCCCGCCCAGGGTACTGCAGCGCTGCAAAACGCGCTGATGGATGATCTTGTTGCCGCCGGTACCGATGCGATTATGATCTCCTCGGCCGATCCAAAGAACTCAGTGGATGCATTCAACCGTATTGCCGGTCAGGTCCCTTTGTTCACCACCGATAGTGATGCCCCCACCAGTGACCGCATTGCCTATCTTGGCTCTTCCAATACGCTAGCCGGTGTTCAGGCGGGCGAAATTGCCCTTGAAGCGATGCCCGATGGGGGAAAATGCATGGGCTTTGTCGGGTTCTTGGGGGCCGACAACGCAATCGAGCGTATCGCAGGTTTTCGCCAGGCCGTTGAGGGTTCTGGTATCGAACTGCTGGACGTGCGCGGCGACGATGTAGATTTTGCCCGTGCACGCTCAAACGTTGATGATGTTTTGGCTGCCAGTCCCGATATCGACTGCATGGTCGGCTTTTACTCATACAACCCGCCCAAGATCTATGAGGCCCTACAGGCCGCCGGTAAACTTGGCGAGATCACTGTCATCGGGTTTGACGAGGATCCGATAACCCTGGGGGCTGTACGCGAAGGGAGCTTTGCAGGAACGGTGGTTCAGGATCCCTATCAGTGGGGCTATCAGGGCATGCACCTGATGGCAAAGTTCCTTGAGGGCGATGCTTCGGAGATTCCCGAAGACGGCCTGATGATCGTTCCGACAAAGGTCATCGATCAGAGCAATGTGGATGCGTTCGAGGCTGAACTTAAAGCACGCATCAACGGCTGATCATTTGCCGTGCCGCACGGGACCTTCGAGGGTCCGGTGCGGCATGGCTGGTTTAAAACGCCCAATCAAGATTTTCGCCAGCGCAACGCCGGGAATTTTACCAGCCCAATGACCATCATGACCGAAACACAGCGGCCGATGCTGTCGCTCGAAAACATTTCCAAGGTATACCCTGGGGTCGTTGCCCTATCCGAGGTGTCGCTGCGCGTTCACAAAGGGGAGGTCCTTGCCCTGATTGGGGAAAACGGTGCAGGCAAATCAACCCTTATGAAAGTGCTCGGCGGCGTGATCGAGCCAAGTTCGGGGGCAATCGTACTCGTCGACCAGCGTTTCGACCGGTTAAGCGTTCCCCAATCGCAGGCAGCAGGCATTGCTTTTGTTCACCAAGAGCTCAACGTCTTTGACAATCTCGATGTCGCCGCCAACATATTCCTGGGCCGCGAAATCCGCCAGCGCGGCATCGGTCTGGTCGATAACCAGGCCAGTTATGACGCGGCAAGGCCGCTGCTCATGCGCGTGGGTGCGACCTTCGGGCCCGATACACCGGTTGCGGATTTGTCGCTGGCTGAGCGGCAATTGCTGGAAATTGCCAAAGCCCTTTCAATTGATGCTCGTGTCGTGATCATGGACGAGCCGACATCTTGCCTCACACTGACTGAAACACAGACGCTGATGAAAGTGATTGCCGCCCTAAAAGCCGACGGCATATCGGTTATCTATATTTCCCATCGGCTCGGTGAGATCCAAGAGTGCGCCGATCGCGTCCTGGCGCTGCGGGACGGCCAAGTCGCTGGTGAATTGGCAAAAGATGAGATCAGCCATGATGCCATGATCCGGCTGATGATCGGCCGTGACCTTAGGGCACTATATACGCCGCCCTCACGCGAGGTCGGGTCCACAATACTCTCTCTTAAAGGCATCAGAACTGCCGCCAACCCGCAAGCAAGCGTCAATCTGGACGTTCGCACCGGAGAGATCCTCGGGGTGGCTGGACTGGTCGGTGCCGGGCGCACCGAGCTTGCCGAGGCCATCTTCGGCATCAGCGAAATCATCGAAGGCGAGCTTGCGTTGGCCGGACACCCGTTTCGCCCCGGCTCGCCACGCGATGCCATCAACGCCGGCATCTACCTTGTTCCCGAAGACCGCAAGAAAACGGGTCTTCTGCTCGAAAGTTCGATTTGCGAAAACATTTCGCTCGCAGACCTGAGCTCTGTTGCGCGCTTTGGGTTCGTTTCTCACAAGGCACAAGTCGTGCGGGCGCTCGAGCAGCGCGAAAGGCTCTCCATCAAGTCGGGCGACGTCCTGCGCAACGCCGCTGAGCTATCGGGGGGCAACCAGCAAAAAGTGGTTCTGGGCAAGTGGCTGTCCATGAGGCCCAAGCTCATCATTTTTGATGAGCCGACACGCGGTATCGATGTGGGGGCCAAATCCGAAATATACAAACTCATGCGCGCACTCGCTGATGCGGGGGTCGGCGTCGTAATGATTTCAAGCGACATGGAAGAAGTCATTGGGGTTTCCGATCGGATTGTTGTCCTGCGGAAGGGCCGGGTTGCAGGCGAATTGCTGCGTGCGAGCTTTTCAGAACACAATGTGCTCAAGCTGGCCGTCGCGGAAGATTAGGGAACACAAAAAATGCACAAGAAAGATCTGTGGTTGGCCGTATTGATCCTGGTGGTGGGTGCGATCGTTTATATGCGCAACCCGCTGTTTATTTCGCCGATCAATCTGGGAAATACCGCCAACCTTATCGGCCTTTTCGGGCTGTTCGCCATCGGCCAGGCCTTTGTCATCATGACGGGCGGTATCGATCTATCCGTGGGGTCGATGATAGCGCTGCTTGGGGTGTTGTTTGTCGAACTGGTCGGGCGGCTCGGGGTGCCGTGGCCGTTGGCGATCATGATTGCTGTGATGGCTGGCACGCTGATGGGGTTGGCCCACGGTCTGTTGATCACAAAACTGAAAATGCAGCCTTTTGTGGTCACACTCTGCGGACTGCTCATCTATCGAGGTGTGGCCCGAGGATATACCGGGGAAGCAACGGCAGGCTTTCCGTTTGGCGCGAGCTTTCCTGGTCTCGAATGGGTTACGATCGGCCGGACACTGGGTGTCCCGCACTCTTTTATCGCTATGCTTGTTTTGGGCGTCGTTGCTTGGTTTGTGTTGCATCGATCCGTCTATGGTCGGCATCTTTATGCCGTAGGCAAGAATGAAGAGGCAGCTCGTTTTTCGGGGGTGCGAACTGACCTCGTCATCACGTCGGCCTATATCATTTGCGCAGTGCTGACCTCGATAGCAGCCATCTACTTTGCGATGTTCACAAGGTCGGTCCAGCCATCATCGCACGGCAACTTCTATGAACTTTATGCCATTGCTGCGGCCGTTCTGGGCGGATTTTCGCTTCGGGGCGGGGAAGGTTCAATTGTCGGGGTCATTTTGGGCGCTGTGCTGATCCAGCAACTTCAGAACCTCGTTAATTTGCTCGGCATCCCGTCATCACTCAATTTTGCGGTGATGGGCGGCGTCATTCTTGCAGGTGTTCTGGCCGACCAGCAATTTAACAGATATCGCGAGAGGCAGCGCGCGGCACGTGCGTTCGAAGCCCTCAATCATCAAGCGGCGGCGACGTCCTGACCGAAAGTCACATCGCGTGGGCGACGGCCCGGGGACGTCTGGCCCTTACAGTCAAATCCGTCCGCATTTCGTGAGCAGAGCCATCAAGGAGCATCCGTGTCCAAAGCAACAAAAGTCCGTTGGGGGATCCTTTCGACCGCTGATATCGGGATGACGAAGGTGACGCCAGCAATCATGAAGTCAGAGCACTGCGAGGTGACGGCGATCTGTTCTCGCGACTTGGCCAGGGCGCGGTCCGCTGCCGATAAACTCGGGATTGAAAAGGCTTATGGAACTTATGAAGAGATGCTGGCGGATCCGGAAATCGATGCGATCTATAACCCGCTTCCAAATCATCGCCACGTTGAAATGACGATCGCGGCGAACGCCGCGGGCAAGCATGTGCTGTGTGAAAAGCCTATAGCACTCAGTGCCCAAGAAGCGAAATTGCTGCGCGGCTGTCGTTCTGATGCACTGATCATGGAAGGATTTATGGTGCGCTTCCATGCGCAATGGCTGCGCGCCCGCGAAATTGCTCGCTCCGGGGAACTCGGGGACGTGCGGGCAGTGCGTGCAGTGTTTTCCTATTTCAACGATGACCCGGACAACGTGCGCAACATGGCCGAGATTGGTGGGGGCGCGATCCTCGATATTGGGTGCTATCCGGTGACGGGTGGGCGCTTCTTTTTCGAGTGCGAGCCCGAGCGGGTCATTGCCCTGATCGACAGGGACCCACGTTTTGGAACGGACCGGCAAGCCAGCGTTATCGCCGACTTTGGCAAGGGGCGTCAGCTTGTGTTTCTGGTCTCGACCCAGTTGGTCAACAGCCAGTCGATCGAAATTTTCGGCACTAAGGGACGTGTCGAAATTGTCATCCCCTACAATGCACCGCAAGATGAAGCCACGGCGCTAATCATCGATCAAGGACTGACATATGATGGGTATATGTCGCGTCGCGAGATCTTGGCCCCCAGCGATCAGTATACTGAGATGGCCAACGCATTTGCGCTGGCCGTGCTTGGCAAGGCCGAGTGTGATTATGGCATTGAGGACGCTATTAACTCAATGCATGTGCTTGACGCCATTTTTGAAAGCGAGCGAACAGGCACATGGGTCCAGGTCGAAAAAGGGGAGCGAACAGGCATGGAGCCCATTTAGCGAAAGGTCAGCAGGGGGGCGGGGGTTGGCAAGTGCGCAGGGCTTTCAAAAAAGTTTTGGCAGGGGTGCTGCTGGCAGATTATACGCCCTACCGTATGGATCGATTTTATCCGCGCTGGCGTATAAGGAGTCTTTATACTCCAAGCAGTATATTGCGATGGTATACGCCAATCCGTATACTGGCGTCGGAGGATATAAGATAGACATCGCACGCTCGCCCCAACAGCTTGGCGCAATTCTGCGACGCTATCGCAAGAAGGGCGCTCTGACGCAGACCGACGTAGCCGCCGGAACACAGCTCCGGCAGGCGACCATTTCCGCGCTGGAAAATGGAGAGGCGGGCACGCAGCTCAGAACGCTTGCCGAAGTGCTCGCGGCTCTCAACCTTGAACTGGTTGTGCAACCGCGCCGCAAGTCGAGCCCTTCTGACATTGAGGATCTCATCTGATGGAGCGCCGAAGATCAAACGCGCCACTGGGGGTGGTTTTGAACGGGCGAGACCTTGGCGGCTGACCGCATTGCTTCGGTCAGTGACGCACTACCCCCGGACACTCCTCAACATCTGTTGACCACAGTTGTCGCTGGCATCGAGCAACGTCTGCGTACCTTAAGCCTATGGCGGTAGGTGGCGCCGCGTGCCGTCATCGCTCCCCATAAAGGGGAGTTTTGAATCAGAACTGACTTGATTTGTGTACCATTTTCTCAACACGACCTAGCCAAAGATCTCATCATAGATGGATTCGACCCGCGTCACTTCTTCCCCGGTGAGCGCATCGAATTCCTTTGTGCGGGCACGGTTTGAGAGCTTTCCGTCATTCTGATCGAGAAATCGGAACAGCAAATCGACGGTGCGCTCAGGCATGTCGATCATGCCTTCGATATGGCGTCGAAATTCATCGTAGCGGCGCAGGAAGTCTGTCTCATAGGGCAGATCGTGCTCAATGGTTCGCTTGACACACTCATAAAGAAATTCGGCGTGCGGGGTGGCATCAAAAAAGCGATAAAAATCGCCTGTATCGTCCAGAATCCGGACATTGAATTTGTCGGTTGGCTTCCAGCGGATATTGGGTAACAAGCGCTGCGAATAGGATTCGAGCGTAGCGCGGTATTGGTCGATCTGATCCAGGATCGCAGCCGAGACCGGGAAGACAACGCCGGGCGGATTGTAGCCGCGCTCGGCCAGCACATGATGGATGAGATAGCGGTGCAGGCGGCCATTGCCGTCTTCGAACGGATGGATATAGACGAAGCCAAAGGCGAGGATGGCGGCGGCAATGACGGCGTCCATATGTTGAGCTGGGCCATGATCGAAGGCGATCATACCGGCAAGAAGGGATTGCAGGTCCTCTGGCCGCGCACTGATGTGATCGGGCAGCGGCAGGCGGCTTTCCCGGTCATGTTGGCCGACAAAGCCGCCTTCATCTCGAAAGCCAAGTGTGATGAAGCGAGCATCGCCGATAACGATGCGTTGTAGGCGCAGCAGTTCGTGCTCATCAAGCGGCTGCTTGCCTGCTTCTCCTATAGCGCGGCCCCAGCGCTGAATGCGGTCCTGGGGCGGGCTTTCCCCTTCAATGGCATAGCTGGACTTTGAGTCCTTGAGTAACAGGAAGGCGGCAGTGCGAGCGAGGACGTCGCGCGGCACATCGGCCACGACATCCCTGGCCCGTTGCGCCAAGCCGTCAGCGATGAAATCTTTGAGCCGTCCGGTGCGAAAGACTAACGGGCAGAAATCCGGGGTGCCGGGCAAGTTGTTGCGCAGCCGGTAGCGTGGCGCTGTTTCACCTTCGATGCCCCATTGCAGGTCAGGATCGAGCACGGGAACATACTTACCTGTCTGGGCATCGGGCAGGTCCAAATTCTCGCCGATCAGCCATTCATAGAGAAACCAGACGCGCCTCGCATAGGTACCGGCTGGCTTCTCCCTTGCGATGGTTTCGATTGGGCCTGGCCCAACACAAAGGAACAAGCGTTTCAATACTGCTAGATCGAGACCTTCATATTTAAGGGCGAAGGTCAGGTGGCCTTCCAGGCTGGCGTCTGGCGCATGGCGTGGTGTCATGATCCGCCAGCTGCTCTGCTCCAGCATGCGGTGATGAGCGCCTATAGCGCAAAGGGTGCGCGGCAAGGGGACTTCGAGCCCATAGGCATCAATCAGCGCGCTGTAGCCAGCAGGCGTCGCGGTTTCAGGAAGGCGTCTTTCCTGAAAAACAGAAACTGGGCCTGAAAATTGATTCTGAGAGGCCGAAGCCATGAAAACCGTGCCTAACTCGAAGTTGTATGGTGTCAGAAACTACTTTTTCCTGAATTTTGATTCTAACACATGAAATATGGTTCTCACAGAAGCTTATCGTGAAAAACGATCTTTAGTCTATCAGTCTCGCTAGCGCCCGCCTTACGACGCCAAAACCAATGAGAGCATCGCTTTATTGGCACTCAAATTTGTCAACTCACGTTGACATATTGGCTTCGCCCCAAAGTCAAACTGGCTGGCAACCAGACGACCATCGTCACTATTGTCAGTGTGCTGGGGCGCCGAGAATGGTGGTGATGTTCATCATCATCGTGGTGCTCATGATGGGTGTGATCGTGCGAGGGAAAACGCACCACCCCGAGCATGAAATCCTATAACACTTTCAACGTTGATCAGGTCGATCCACTGCCCGAGCGCTACTATGGGAAGCCGATCCCTGACGTTGATTGCGCGCATGGGATCGAGCATGCGGATGGTGTTTGCTTCGACAGACGCAAACATTCGACACGGTGGCAAGCCCGTTTCAGTGGTGGCAGTGACCATGTGCAGGTGCCACCCTTCGAGTACATCCGCTGCGCGCGGACTTTACTAAATTGGACGGTCTTGAAAGCTCCCGGCTCTCATCCAAGGGTGCTGAGTCATAGGACTTCGCGCTGTAGCGCCGTTTACGAACGCTACCGATGCTGCGGGCAGGGACACAATAACGTGGTGCCAGCGTCATGATCGAACCTTAACGGGATTGGCCGAGGATGTGCTGGCGATGATCCTGCTGGCTTTGCAAAGAACCGATCATCGTTTTCGAGCCCGCGTCGGCTTCTGCCAACCGCCTTGTACAAAACTCGACGCATCGCGTGCGGGCATAGCTTTGCCAAAATAATACCCCTGGCCATATTCCCCCCCGCGCCGAACGATCTCCTGCATTTCTTGTCGTGACTCAATTCCCTCTGCGATAACGGGCAGTCCAAGGCTCTTGGCAAGATCAATCACTGAACCGACGATCTTGGCGCTTCCGGCATTGGTTTGCATCGAGGAAATGAAAGATCGATCGATTTTGATCTTGTCAAATTTCAGTTCCCGCAGGTTGTAGAGACTTGAATAACCGGTCCCGAAGTCGTCCAGCGAGATCTTTATTCCAAATTGCTGGATCGCGATCAAAGCAGAGCGCGCAGCATCAATGTCGGCAACAAGCGAGGTCTCCGTGACTTCGATCTCCAGCCGCCTTGGGGGAAAATCAGTCTCTGTGAGGGTGGCGATTAGCTTGACCGGCAAAAGAGGGTCCGTCAGATGGATTGCAGAAACGTTGAGCGAAATCGTGATGTGATCGGGCCAGTCGAGCGCGTCCAGACATGCGCGGCGCAACAAATCGTATGTCATATCCCCAATCAGGCCCAGTTTTTCGACGATGGGAATGAACACGTCCGGTGCAATCTGGCCTCGCGTTGGATGGTGCCAGCGCGCCAGGATTTCGAAGCCGACAAGCTGGCCTTCTGTCAGATGCATGAGCGGTTGGTAGAATGGCTGGATATCGCTGTGAGCAACCGCCCGCCGCACGTCCCGTTCAAGTGCTATGCGATCGCGAAGAGCGTCTTCCATGCCTTGCGCAAAGAACCGATAGGTTCCCCGGCCTTCTTCCTTAGCGCGATACATTGCCATGTCGGCGGCGCGAAGCAATGTATCTGCATCCATCGCGTCATCGGGACAAAGGGAGATGCCCACGCTCGCCCCCACTTCAACCACCTGATCACCGATGCTGATCGGACGGTTGAGGTCGGCAACGATGCGGGTCGCCAGAGCAGATGCTGCGTTGGCGGGAGTGTCATTGGCGCAATCAAGGATCACGCCAAACTCATCGCCGCCCAAGCGCGCTACAGTGTCTTCCGTCCTGGTCAAGGCGCTTAGACGTGCGGCGACTTCGCGCAAGACGTCATCGCCAGCGGCGTGGCCATTGATGTCGTTGACTGGTTTGAAGCCGTCCAGATCAACGATCATCACTGCGCAATGCGCAGAACCGCGCCGTGCGCGACTGACAGCCTTACCTAGCGTGTCAGCGAAGAGCCGTCTGTTTGGTAAGCCTGTGAGCGCATCGTGCCTCGCCAGTGACTCGGCCAGACGGTGTGCGGCGGCCGTTGCCTCGTGAGCCGTCTCAAGCGCTGTCACGTGCCTTTTATATGTCTGTTCCTTTTCTTCGGCGGCTTTGGCCTCGGCCAATTTCAGGCTACTGATGTCGGTATCGGTTCCGACAATGCGCGCAACACTGCCATCAGACATGAATTCGACCGGTTTTCCGCGACTTAGGATCCAGATGTAGTGCCCGTCCTGATGCCTTTCGCGGTACTCGAAAGCGTTCTGATGAAGCTCGCCTGAATTTTGCTGCTCGGTTTCGCGGATCAGCCGCTCCCTATCGTCGGGATGGACGCGCTCGAGCCAGGCTTTCCGGGATGGGTCGACCGGATCGTTGCGGCCTATGCCCCGCATCTTGCGCCACATGGGCGAGAAATAGGCGGTGCCGGTCTTCAGGTTGTGGTCCCAGACGCCCTGACCTGCGCCCTCAAGGGCAAAATTCCATCTACTCTCGCTCTCGACCAGCGCGTCTTCCACCAACTTGCGTTCGGTAATGTCCCGGGAAACACCGACAAGGCCCTTGATCGCCCCGCTCTCGTCGCACAGTGGCAGCTTTGAGGTCGCCAACCACTTCTTCTCACCAGAGGCAGTAACGATGAATTCCTCTAGGTCGAGCATCGGTTCGCCCGACTTCAACACACCTTGTTCGTCGGAGAAGAACTTTTCCGCCAATTTTCGGGAATGTAGCTCGTAATCTGTTCTGCCGATCAGATCGCTCACTGAAAGACCGAGGTCATTTGCAACCGCCACATTTGCAAGCACGAAACGGCTGTCTTCGTCCTTTACGAAAAGATAGTCTGGCACGCAGGCTATCACGGTACGCAGGAGGTGTTCTTGAGTAACAAGATCCAAAAGTGACGCGCTGGTCTGCACCGAAGTCGCGAACTTTTTGTCTCTGATCCCTGACCGAGTGCGCTCGCTGACCGGACGTGCTTTTTTTGGGTGCGTGTCAGACAATGCCCGTCTCCTCCCGAATGCACGGCGCAAATCCGGGCAGATGGTATCAACGTGTAATTGCTAACCGATTAACCAGTTCCGTCCTCATCGCCTGTAGCGACCTCGATCATTCCGCTAAAGACAGCATGCTGGGACTTCGATTGAGGCATCCGACCCGAACATTTATCGAGCGTGAGCCGGCGTTGAGAGCCTCAGTCCTATTAACTTTGGCCCGCCAATTACCGGGCCAAATGACATATTTTCATCGGCTGGAATCCGCCGTCCGCGTCCAATCGGAGACGACAGCTAAATGGGAGGAGACGACGTTGCGTCGGCAGGTGTCACGAAGATGGGTGGCGCTCAGATTGTGGTGCATCATCGCAAATCTTATACCAGCTCGGCTTCTCAGAGGTGAACTCATGGAACTGGTTCCTGAGGTCGATGTCGACACCCAACGCGTTTGCTGCGATAGGAAAAGTTGCGTCTTCAGACAGAATTTCGCCAAGGGAAGTTCCGCAGATTTTGCAGAAACAGCGACCATATTTGTAAGGCAAATCTGGTTTGTAGAGAGCTACATGCTCCTTCCCCTGGTTCCATTTCAGGTCCTCACGCTTCACAAAAACAATGGTGCTGGCTCCAACTTTTCGGCACCGGGAGCAGTGGCATGTTCCCATCATGGAAGGCACCGCCAACAACTCAAATTTTACAGCGCCGCAACAACAGCTTCCCTTTACCATGACCTGACCCTCCCCAATTCTGATTTTCAGGAACAATACAGGAACGCTGGGCGTAGAACAAGGTCCACTCTGGATCGATCGAGCCGCTTACCACCCTTTTCGTCAATGACCATCAGGCATCGGCCCTTGTGGGATTTCATCTCGCGCCCCTGTCCCCGGAACGGCTTGAAGGGGCGGGAAATGAGCATCGCGTTAGCGCCAACACACCGCTTCGGGGCCCGTTGACGTTGTTATCTTCTTTCTCGCAAGCACGATCGAAGGCCGGCATGCGAAATTCTCTAAGCTCTTTCACGTGTCGTCATTGTATCCAAACCATTCCACGGGCTGGCATGCGGTGCCCTTGGTGCTCAAAGCCCCTTCCAGATCACTGGCCAGTTCGGTTTCCTCGTCCCAGTGCCATCGATGGGTTGGATATGGCGGAACGCGTTTGACCGGCGACCCTCGGTCGCATGCCGATGGGCTCGCTTGACTTCCCCGTCCAAAGGACTAGCAATGGTCTCATGATGATCCGAGCGCGCTTGACAGTTCAGAAAATGCTCAAGGGACAGCCCGTAATAGGACTGTAGCCCGAAGCTCGGCCATTCGCGCCTTCCGAGCTTCGGGAGGTGCGCTCATCGTTTGCACGATCAGCGCCTTTGGCGCCTTCACAATATCGTAGAATTTTGGACCGCCGGCACAGTGTGTGGCGGAGATCGTGTGCAATCATGTCTCAAACTGCAATGAAGTCGGCGGCTCTGCCGCGCTTGGTCCTTGGTGTCGAGGATCATGGAAAACTTATGACCTTGGCCAGCGGTATTTCGGGCCCTATGGCGAGTGTGGCCGACCAACTCATGAACGAGCTGGATCGGGCGCGTGTTGTTGCTCAAGGCAAGCTGCCTGACGATGCCGTTCGAATGGGATCGGTCGTTTCGTTCACGACCGATGACGGATTTAACCGCACCTTCCAGTTGGTATTCCCCGGCAACGCAGACATCGTTTCGGGCAAGGTGTCCGTGCTCACCCCGATCGGTGCTGCCTTGATCGGGCTGCGTGAAGGCCAGAGCATTCCCTGGACCGCGCGTGATGGGCGCCGCCTGTCGCTGACGGTGCATCGCGTAGAGCAGGGCCAGTGACATGAGAGCCTTTAACATCGGAACGCCCGCGGTGCTCAAGTTTGGATCGCGAGGCCAGATCGGCGTGAGGCCGGTCTGGTCACATGTTTTGAACCGGCTTTTTCACCAAGGTGGAACCCTCATGTGCGCTTTGAAACGTCCAAGACTTACCCCGCGCGACTTCGCAATCTTAGAAACGATGCTCGCCGACCATTTGGGTGGCGACGAGCTGCTCATCGCTGCCATCCGCAAGAAATTGGAGCGCGCCAAAATTGTCTTTGCCGATGACTTGCCCGGCGACGTCGCAACCATCGGGTCTCGCCTCGCCTTCACGGTGGATGAGCAATGGCCGCAAGAGCGCCGACTGGTAACCCTCGAGCATTACGTCCCTGGCCAGGACCATCAATCCGTGGCCAGCCTCCGGGGGATCGGGCTCTTGGGGCAGGCGGCAGGGGACAGGATCGAGATCGATTTTGGCGGGCGCGCCGTCGCGCTCGAGATCCATCATGTGCTCTACCAGCCGGAGGCCGAAAGCAAGGCACGCAAAAAGCCGGCCGATCTGCATCTGGTTGCAAGCCGTGGCGATAGACAGCAGCCTCTGGCCGGCCGCTCAGAACGACAGACGCGAGACGATCCCGGTCCATCTGCCGCTTAATTTCCATTGCCCTCGTGCAGTTCGCCCCATGACCAGCACGATGGCGATTGGGCGCAAGGGCAACCCCCTTGCCCTTGCGCCTCAGCTTTAAACAAAAGGTATTTCAACAATGAGCGCTACCGACGACATCCTGGGTCCTGTCTACTCCCAAGTCCTTCGGAGGAACCCGGGCGAAGACGAGTTTCACCAAGCTGTTCGCGAAGTGCTTGATAGCCTGGGACGGGTCGTTGCCAAGCACCCCCATTATGGCAGCGCAGGGTTGATCGAACGGTTGTGCGAGCCCGAAAGGCAGATCATCTTCCGCGTTTCATGGACCGACGATCAGGGATCTGTGCAGATCAACCGGGGATTCCGCGTGCAGTTCAACTCTGCATTGGGACCCTACAAGGGTGGGCTGAGGTTCCATCCGAGCGTCAATCTGGGCATCGTGAAGTTTCTGGGGTTTGAGCAGGTCTTCAAAAATGCCCTGACCGGCATGCCCATTGGGGGCGGCAAGGGTGGGTCCGACTTCGACCCCAAGGGCAAGTCCGACGCAGAAATCATGCGGTTTTGCCAAGCGTTCATGACTGAACTCTCTCGCCATGTCGGGGAATACACCGACGTTCCGGCCGGTGACATCGGTGTGGGGCAGCGTGAGATCGGCTATATGTTTGGTCAATATAAACGCATGACCAATCGCTATGAATCGGGTGTTTTGACCGGCAAGGGGCTGAACTGGGGCGGCTCGCGGGTCCGCAAGGAAGCGACGGGCTACGGCGCCGTCTATTTTCTCGCCGAGATGCTGCGCCTGCACAAAATCGACCTTTCGGGACAGAAGGCGGTGGTTTCCGGGTCGGGCAATGTTGCCATTTACACGATCGAAAAGCTCCTCGAACTGGGGGCTACGGTGGTGGCGTGTTCGGATTCCAGTGGATATGTCGTCGATGAGAGCGGCATCGATATCGAGCTCTTAAAAGAGATAAAGGAGAGGCGGCGCGGGCGTATCGAAAAATACGCCGAGCTCAAGGGCAACGGGGCTCATTACAACGCCTCGGGATCAGTATGGGACGTGCCATGCGATCTCGCCATTCCTGCTGCAACCCAGAACGAGCTGACGGGTAAGGACGCCCGCTCGCTCGTTGGAAACGGTGTTGTTGCCGTTGTAGAAGGGGCCAACATGCCCTGTACGCCCGAGGCTGTGCGCATGTTTGAAGAGGCCGGAATCCTGTTTGGTCCTGGCAAGGCCTCCAATGCTGGTGGCGTCGCCACCAGTGCGCTCGAAATGCAGCAAAACGCTTCGCGCGACTCCTGGACGTTCGAACAGACCGAAGAACGCCTGGCCGAAATCATGAAGGATATCCACGACCACTGCGCGCAGACTGCCGATGAATATGGTCTGCCGGGCAATTATGTAGCCGGCGCCAATATCGGGGGATTTGTTCGGGTCGCTGATGCCATGTCTGCATTGGGCATAATTTAATCGCCAACCGGTGGTGTCCTGGAGTGGCTCAGCCTATCATGGCGAGGTCTGATACGGAGAAAATTTAATGAAACTCGAAACTCTTGCCCTTCACCACGGCTATACGCCAGAGCCAACAACCAAAGCGGCGACTGTCCCGATCTATCAGACGACTTCCTATACATTTGACGATACCCAGCATGGTGCCGACCTTTTCGACCTCAAGGTTGAAGGCAACATCTATACGCGCATCATGAACCCAACCTCTGCGGTGCTCGAGCAGCGCATGGCGGCTCTGGAAGGAGGCGTCGGTGCTCTTGCGGTCGCCTCGGGCATGGCAGCCATCACCTATGCCATCCAGACGATCGCCGGGGCGGGCGATAACATCGTGTCGGTAAGCCAGCTTTATGGCGGCACTTACAATCTGTTCATGCACGCCCTGCCGCGCCAGGGGGTCGAAGTGCGTATGGCTCCAGGTGATGATCTGGATGCTTTTGACGGCTTGATCGATGAAAATACCAAAGCGGTCTTTTGCGAATCGATCGGTAACCCGGCTGGCAATGTCGTGGACATCGAAAAGCTCGCCGAGATCGCCCATCGCCACGGCGTACCATTGATCGTTGACAACACGGTCGCCACACCGTTCCTGTGCCGTCCGTTCGAGTTCGGCGCCGATATCGTCGTTCATTCACTGACGAAATATATCGGCGGGCATGGCAACGCCATTGGCGGCGTAATCGTGGATTCGGGCAAGTTCGATTGGGCGGCGCACAAGGAGCGCTTCAAAATCCTCAACGAGCCCGATCCGTCGTACCATGGCGTTGTCTATACCGAGGCCCTTGGTGCGGCAGCCTACATTGGCCGCTGCCGCGTCGCGCCGCTGCGCAATACCGGCGCTGCGCTGTCCCCGCACAATGCATTCCTCATTTTGATGGGGCTTGAGACCCTGGGCCTGCGCATGGAGCGCCACTGCGAAAATGCGCTCAAGCTCGCGGAATACCTCAAGTCCCATCCAAAGGTAACCTGGGTGAACTATGCAGCGCTCGAAACGAGCAAATACAAACCCATCTGCGACAAGATCGCCGGCGGCAAGGCCTCGGGGATCGTCAGCTTCGGGGTCGTTGGCGGTCGCGACGCCGGCGGGAAATTCATTGATGCGCTCCAAATGATCTATCGGCTCGTCAATATCGGGGATGCCAAGTCACTGGCCTGCCATCCGGCCACAACCACGCATCGCCAGCTCGATGCCGATGAACTGAAATTGGCAGGTGTGTCCGAGGATCTCGTGCGCATTTCGGTGGGTATTGAAAATATCGACGACATCATCGCGGACGTCGATCAGGCGCTTGCGGGGCTCTAGCGATTGCCGGGCGTCCTGGCACCTAAAGCCCGTGGGCCCATGCTGCACGACCTGTTGAGAGAAATCCGCGCCTGCGAGCTTTGCTCGAACGAACTTCCGCTTGGGCCGCGTCCGGTGATCCAGGCGGACCGCACGGCCAGACTGCTGATCATTGGGCAGGCGCCTGGCCGCAAGGTGCATGAAAGCGGCATACCCTGGAATGACGTCAGCGGCGAGCGGTTGCGTTCATGGCTGAATATTACTCCGGAGTTGTTCTACGATCCGTCCCGGATCGCCATCATGCCGATGGGGTTCTGCTATCCCGGCGTTAGCAAAAGCGGCAGCGGTGATGCCCCGCCAATGGGGCGATGTGCCCCCACCTGGCATCACCGTCTGCTTGCAAGCTTGCCTGACATACGTCTGACACTGCTGGTGGGAAGCCATGCACAACGGGGCTACCTGCCTCGAGACAGACGATCCATGACCGAAACGGTGAAGGCGTTCGATCGGGCAAGTGCCGTGTGGGCGCTCCCGCATCCAAGCTGGCGGGTTGTGACATGGATGAGCAAAAACCCCTGGTTCCAGTCCGATCTGTTGCCAACGCTGCGCACGATCGTGGCCGACACGCTCGCCGATTAAGATATTGGTTTGGGGTATCTGACGAGATCGTCGCCGCCCACGGTGGCACCCGGCGACAGTTTCGCTGCAGAAATCTTGCCCTCACCCATAATGTGAAGCACCTCAATATCGCGGGCGATGAGATAGTCGGTGATAATTCGGCGATGGCAACGCCACCACACAGCTTCCGAGCACATGAGAGCGGGACACCGGTGGGATGCGAACGCGATCAGACGGTCAAGATCGGACTGAAACTGAGTTGTGAGAGCATAATCGGCGTAGTTGTGAAAACTGAGATTGTTCCAAAGGCCATTGGTGTCGGTGGACACGTTGGCTTGCCGATTGCGCCGACCGCCGAGATCGGGCCAGTGGCCGTAATCGATTTGATGAAGTGAAAGCGCGTGCGCGAACGTATCAATATTGAACTGGGGATTGGTTTTCGAACGCGGAAAGCTGCGAACGTCAATGACTGCGTCAACTCTCGCTGCGCCGATCATGGCGATGAATGTCTCAAGACTATGGTTGGAATGGCCGACAGTGAAGATGGTGGGGCGGGGTTTGCTCATGCCTTCTTGAGCGCCCCTTCCTTGTGCGCGGCCACGTGATCGGTCCGGTCGCTGTAGATCTCGTATTGAGGCTCGTCCGGTGAGGCACGCCGCATGTGGCCCTTATAAGTGAAATCCTTTACATGAACCTTTGTGATGGTGCCACTGACCCATCCCGCTTCCGAATTCCATTTCACATGATCGCCAACTTTAAATTTGCTCATTGCTCACCTCCGTGTCGAACAAACTTTTGAGCGTGCGAGCCGTTCCAAGAATCGGCGCGACAAAGGCGCAATTTTTCAAGTTATGGGAAGAGTTTGGGTTTCGCTTCGTTGTGGAGGATGGCGCTGGCGTCTAGGTTCGCCCCCTATTCGTCAGGACCCGCCTTACAGTGTCATTTCCCCTTGTTGAATCCCTTCGCCCGCGCCTTGTGCGGGTCAGCCTTGCTGAAGCCTCGCGCGCCGCGTTGGGCGCGCTCGTCGGGATTTTGATTACGGGTCTGATCACACGGGTGTCGATGGGAGAAGAGAGCCTTGCGCCCATGCTGATCGCCCCCATGGGTGCCTCGGCAGTGCTCTTGTTTGCTGCGCCCTCAAGCCCCTTGGCTCAGCCCTGGTCGATATTGGCAGGAAATTGCATTGCAGCAGCGATCGGTGTGACCGTTGCCGGACTTGTCGGCGACCCAATTCTTGCCGCGGCATTGGCGCTGAGCCTTGCAATCGGTGCGATGCTGGCCACCCAGAGCCTCCATCCTCCGAGTGGGGCGGTGGCCCTGACGGCCGTTCTGGGTGGGCCGGCGGTGCTCGAACTCGGTTATGGCTTTGTATTCTGGCCCGTCGCGGTCAATTCGCTCGTGCTGGTGATCGCAGCCATGGCTTTCAACCGCCTGACCGGACGGATCTATCCAGCCGTGGCTGAGAAAGGCGCCGACGCCAGCGCGCGCGCAGGTTTGCTCGATGTACAGCCGACCGATGTGAAGGACGTGCTCCGGCAATATGACGAGATCGTCAATGTTGCCCCCGAGGTGCTCGAGCAACTTCTCGAACAGGCGCAGATCCGCGCGTTTCAGCGAAGTGCGGGACAACTCGCATGCGTCTCGATCATGTCACCGCTGGCAGCAACGGTTTTGCCGACGACGCCTGTGCGCGCGATATGGAGCTTGATGAAGCGGTTGGAGCTGCGGGCCATACCGGTTGTGGACGCGCACGGCAAACTTGTCGGCATCATTTCCAGAACCGACTTTTTTGCTGCCCATCTGGTTGATCAACGCGGGCAGGTCAGAAAATGGCAGGTTGGAGCTCCCAAACTGCGCGCGCAAGCTCTCATGAGCCGCAATGTCCAGTCCGCTTTGCCTGAGACGCTGGTGTCAAAGCTGGTTGCCCCAATGGTGGACCAAGGTCTGCACCAAATTCCGATCGTCGATGCCAGCAATCGCGTGGTGGGGATGGTTTCGCAAGCGGACCTGCTGTCTGGTCTGTTTAGGCCTGGTTTCGGAGAGGCGGCAGCGCCCCCCCAAGCAGAAGCCACAATCAATAGGTGACGCCAGCTTGTCGTCGGCCCCGGCCTGAAGAGCCAGCCTTTTACAGCTGACTTCATATTCGTTCGCTGTGAAAATGGGTTACGGTCGATATGGTGCCGCAGGTCGGAACCAAAGAATCCCAGTTCATTCTGCAGCGTTGGCAAGGCGATGTTGGCAATGGAATCGTCAAGCTCCGGCATCATCTGAGCCGTGGCGACGACGAGAAGAAGAGGTCGGAGAGGGGCGCGTCATTCAGCGAGGCCCGACACCGTTCCATAAGATCGGAACGGGGTCAATTGCCCAACGGCAGGTTTCCCAGGTCCTCGCCAAATCCGGGCAGTCCGCTGTCGGACTCTACACTGCCATTCAGTTTGGATTGGGCGTAGCGATTGAGCATCAACTGCGTGCTCAGTGTTTGCGAGAAACGGCGAATATCAGAAACGTTCAGGCAGGGGTCAACGCAACTCGCACCACCACTCGTCACCATCGGGCCACCACCGTGCCAAGCGCTCTTCGACAAGGATCTCTCCCACGTCGCGGCCATCAATGTAGATCGTACCGATCTCGCGACCAAAACCGCCAGTCGAGCCTGAAAGCTCTAGCGTCCACGAGCGCGTATTCATCAGCTCCACCAGCCGGTCGGACGCCTGTTCGGCAAGCGCCTTTTCGCGCTCGCCACCGCAAAGGTTGGTTTGGGGCTCGGGCGTGTCGTAGCCTTCCATGCGGACGTTGACGCCCTCGATCCAGATTGTATCGCCATCGACGACACAGGTCTTGTCAGGCGTATTGGGCTGGCCAGGCCGGCACTTCTCCCAATGGATTTCTCGGGCAATAACTGGCGCTGAAAGACATATTAGGATTGCGGCAAGGGGAAATATTGTTCGTTGTACCATAGACCCAATGTCTTGCATGCAATTTCGCGCGTCAGCAACCACTGGCCCGCCAGCCATTCCGCTTGCGCCCCCGGTCGTCGATTCCTATGAAAGCCAGACAGCCCCCGACATTGCGACCGTGACAAGGATAGCAATGGCCGCAATCCAGAGCATTAGTTTCAGTGGATCCTTGGTCATTCGGTTCGCCTTTTTCACTCCATATCCGGCACGTCGCCATGCTGAAACAGTATTGTGGGCGGGCCATATTCGCCGATGTCCGGCCTGGCTTCTCGCGACCACGCGATGACGGCGGGATAACTCGCAGCCAGCAAACGCGCCTCGTTGGTGGCGCGGCTTTCGCTCTGAAATTCCCGCGGATCGAAAGCAGGTCGCAAGCCTCCTTCACCATCATCTTCGAAAGCCACAACAATGATTAGGCGGGTTGGTGGAGCTGAATTATTCATCGGTTTTTGGCGGGAACCCCAGATCCCCGTCCCTCATGAGCCTCCACGCATACGTTCCGGCAACGCTAATCTTTTCCCCTGGCACTCCTGGGTGTTGATTTCTGCTGAGAAGTGACCCGGTATTTTCACCGAGAATT
>SWCF01004381.1_pt2 | contig 35492 bp, 28 predicted proteins | sample 4690081 | NCBI WGS metagenome assembly SWCF01 (sample SAMN10267280, study PRJNA491770) | bioreactor metagenome | isolation source: DHS bioreactor inoculated with | place: Japan: off Shimokita Peninsula
ACTTCGGGATCAACACTCAACATTGCTCATCGAAACCCACCACCCTGATAATGGTAACGGACTGCAATGGTGCACTGCACTTCGAGTGAGTTGGTGGATGGTGGTTTGGGTTCCATTCTGAGATTGGGTGTTGATCCCGAAGTGCAGTGCACCCTACATGAAATCCGGTGACTCGTAGGGTGGGTTCGTAACCCACCACGACTGTGATGGCACATAGCTTATGGCTGAAAACTAAACGCTCATCGCACCCCACCCTGATATTCGTAACGGACTGCAATGGTGCATTGCACTTCTAATCGGTTGGTGGATGGTGGTTTTGGTTTCATTCCGAGATTGGGTGTTGATCCCGAAGTGCAGTGCACCCTACAAAAAATTCGGTGGCTTATCTCACCACTCAACCCTCAACCCTCAACACTCAACATTGCTCATCGAAACCCACCACCCTGATAATGGTAACGGACTGCAATGGTGCACTGCACTTCGAGTGAGTTGGTGGATGGTGGTTTTGGTTCCATTCCGGAGTTGGGTGTTGATCCCGAAGTGCAGTGCACCCTACAAAAAATTCGGTGGCTTATCCCACCACTCAACCCTCAACACTCAACACTCAACATTGCTCATCGTAACCCACCCATACCCTGACATTTGTAACGAACCGGAATGGTGCATTGCACTTCTGATTGGTTGATGGATGGTGGTTATGGTTCCATTCCGGAGTTGGGTGTTGATCCCGAAGTGCAGTGCACCCTACGGTAAATCCGGTGGCTTATCTCAACACTCAACCCTCAACCCTCAACACTCAACATTGCTCATCGAAACCCACCACCCCGACATTGGCAACGAACTGCAATGGTGCACTGCACTTCGAGTTAGTTGATGGATGGTGGTTTTGGTTTCATTCCGAGATTGGGTGTTGATCCCGAAGTGCAGTGCACCCTACATGATTATCAGGGGGGTGAAAACTCTTTTTGGTTATTGATCATTCCCAATCATAACCTTGAATCCTACCTTCATCACCTCCGGCCCAATCACTGTCGTAGACCCCAGCTTTGACGAATTTTTGAAAACTTGACCACATCCAATCCGCAGCTTTCTCCACATACCCATGCTTGACCGGATTGTAATGGATGTAATCAAGGTGCCTTTCAAAATCCTCATCATCCTTGATACTATGTTCCCAAAATCGTCTTTGCCAAATGGCTGCTTCCTGTCGTTTCTGACGGGATTCATTTCTTTGTGACCCTGGTCCAATTTCCTTTAAAAATTGTTTTGTAAAGAGTCGTTTGATTTCCTTCCAACGGATTGAATAATTTGCATCCGCTTCCGGCAATTGCCAAATGCAATGGATATGATCTGGTAATAAACAAATGGCTGTGGTTTTAAATGGAAATCTTCGTCTTGTATCATCCCACGCGACATGCAGGATACTCCGACATTGAGGGTTATTAAAAAGAGGGATCCGGTTATAGGTTAACACTGTGAAGAAATACGTTCCCCCATTTATTCGTAGTCGACGATATTCTGGCATGGATTAATTATATGTAAAATTGGAAAAACGGTGCATCACGGATGCACCCTACAGTGCAAAACGCACCATTTCCGTGGTGATTGATAATGACATTATTCAGCGAGGGGTATTTCAAACGCACCATTTCCATGAAGGTGAATCATGGCAATATGGAGAGTTACGATTTCATATGTGTGAGAAAAATGGTGCATTGCACTTCTGATTGGTTGGTGGATGGGGGTTTGGGTTCCATCCCGAGATTGGGTGTTGATCCCGAAGTGCAGTGCACCCTACAGGATCATCAGGGGGTGAAAACACTTCATCTCAAAACACCGGTGGGGTGATGCAGCAAATAACCACCAATTCTTCATCACTGATCGAGCCAAATTCAACCAGCATGTCGCCATCGTAGTAGATGGTGTCGCCAGCATCCAGAATGAAGGTGTCTTCTGCAATCACAATGCGCATCTTACCGCTCAGGACGTGCATCCACTGTTCGGTGGATTTGGAGAGTGTCATCGCAATCCGGATCGCGTGAGGCTTCATTTTGATGATATAGCTCATCATCTGTTTGGAGAAATCCGCGGTTAGCAAATCATATCCGATTTTCGTATCCGGGAAAAACACTTTGGTGCGTTCGCCCGCCCGCACCACGTTGCCGTTGCTGCCCTCATTTAACAAATAGAAGATCGGTACTTTTAGAGCTGTGGAAATGCTTTGCAATGAATTTAAAGATGGAGAAACCTGATCATTCTCGATCTGACTTAAGAAGCTTGCTGTCACACCAGCCAGATCACCCAATTCACGCAGGCTTAGCCCTAATTCTTTCCGCCGTAAGTTGATCCGTTTCCCTATTTCCATTGTTGTCCTTTATTCATGTTTCCATTGATTCAATTGTAGTGATTTGCCCTGCTAAAAATCAAGTAATTTTAATCCATTTTTGTGAAATAATGTACTGGATGATTGCAGAGAATCATCCAGTACCGCAAGGTTCAATCAGGACATCACCATGCCGCCATCGACTTCGATCGCCTGGCCGGTCAGGTAACGTGAATCTTCCGAAGCCAGGAATGCGATCACGCCGGCCATTTCCCATGGTTCTGCCAGACGTTTCATCGGGCAATCATTGGCACGCATCTGCAGCCACTCTTCGCCAGATAAACCATCCATACTGCCCACTTTTCCTGCCACGCCGCGCACCATGTCGGTCAGGGTGTTTCCCGGGCATACAGCATTTACAGTAGCGCCATAAGGAGCCAGCTCCATCGCAACTGAGCGCGTCAGCCCGATGACGCCACTCTTGGAAGAAGAGTAGGCCGCCGAAGCAACCCAACTGGTTTTTCCTGCCATGGAGGAAAGATTGATGATACTGCCTGAGCGCTGTTTCATCATAATTGGTGCCACCACCTGATTGGTCAGAAAAACACCGGTCAGGTTAATGTCAATCGTGCGCTGCCATTGTTTCTGCGTCACTTCCAGCAGCGGTTCACCGGTATAAATGCCGGCGGAAGCCACCAGAACATCCACGCGTCCCCATTTTTCCATGACCGCGTCGATGGCTGCCTGGATGCTTTCCGCATCGGTTACATCACAATGCAGAGCAATTGCACCCACGCCAAGTGCCCGTACTTCTTCTGCCACAGCCTGATTGAGTTCGTCGGTTACATCCAGGCAGGCAACAAATGCGCCTTCCTGGGCAAAGCGTTGGGCACAGGCTTTCCCGATGCCATTAGCTGCCCCTGTTATCACTGCTACCTGATTTTCAAATCTCATCATATTCTACCTCTCGATTTTTTATTTGATTTAGTTAATGGTTTTTTTATTATCCTTTTAATATCTTCATCGCTTCGTCAATGGAAATATTCTCATGAATCAGCGCTGCAATTGCAGCCACCATGGCTTTGGGATTATCCGCCTGGAAGATGTTCCTGCCAATCGCAACCCCTTTTGCACCTACATCCAGACCTGTGCGGATTTTCTCCAGCATTTCGCGTTCGCTGCCTTTTTTGGCACCACCCAGGATGACTGCCGGCACATAACAGGTGGAGGTGACGGCTTCAAAACCAGGTGCATACGGGATCTTGACCCAATCCGCACCCAATTCGGCACCCACCCGCGCAGCAATGGCAATACTCTCGGCTGTGCGCATGTGATCCGGGCTGTCAAACCCACCGGGGACCATTTCGCCCATTACGGGCAAACCCCAGGCATGCGCTTCTCCCACTGCCATGGCGAGTGAGCGCAACGAATCTTCTTCCTCCGGAGCACCCGGGAAAGCAGAAATACCAATCGCGTCCGCACCGATGCGCAAGGCATCCTCGATGCTGTAGAATACGGATCCCGGCCCCATTTTACCTAATTTGGTGCCGCCACCATCCAGGCGCATGATCAAACCCAGGGGTTCAATTTCTTCAGCAAATTTCTCTGCGGTACCGTAAGTGGTTAGAATGGCATCCGCGCCACCAGCTGCAATCTGGCGCAGAAGCTCTGCGGGTTGTTCCATCCCTTTGGCGGGTCCATCAATCATGCCATGGTCGAAAGCTACAATAAAAGCGCGGCCATCGGGTCGAAATATGTGTTTCAATCTACGTGTTCTCATTATGAAATCCTCTCAAATAATTCTGGGGTAATCTGGTAAACTGCGGGTTCACCAGCGAAAAACCTTCTTATTTCTTCCACTGCTAACTCCCCTAACATGGTGCAGTTATCAATACATCCGGAGATATGCGGCACGACCACCACATTATCCAGGGTGCGTAAGGGACTATCGGCAGCCGGTGGTTCGGGATCAGTTACATCCAGGAAGGCAAAGAAACGACCTTTCTGTAGCTCCCCAATCAGGGCCTGCTCATCGATCAGGGTGCCGCGGGCGGTATTGATTAAGAGTGCGTTGTCTTTCATGAGTGCCAGCCCGGCAGCATTGAGCATGTGGTGAGTCTGCGCGTTGGCAGGCGCATGAATGGAAACCACGTCAGATTGTTTTAATAATTCATCCAGCTCCACTTTGGTTGCGCCCAGTTTTTGGGCTTCTTCGGCAGTCACAAAGGGGTCATACAACAGCACATTCGGTTTGAATGGTTTTAACAGCTCAATCACATGCCGGCCGACATTGCTGGCACCGATGATGCCGACATTGTTGCGGTATAACTCACAGGCATACCAGCGATCCCACAGCGGGGAATCCCGCCAGCCGCCATCGCGCACATGCTGTGCCAGTTGCCAGATGCGTTTCTGCCCCACAATCATCAGGCCCAATGTGGTTTCAGCTACCGTCCTGGCCAGCGCAATCCCGGTGCTGGTCAGGTGCATATTCCGCTGCCAGAAGGCATCACTCACAAACCGTTTGACACTGCTGCCCATGTGAGCCATGGCTTTTAGATTGGGTGCGGCTTTCATGACATCCGCGTCCATTTGTGCCACCCCCCAACTGGTAATCACCGCATCGGCATCCTTCAAAAGTTTTATCAATTCATCCTTCTCGGTCGGTTCATCCCCTGGATGATGGATAACATTTGCAAAGGTTTCCAATGCATCCCAGGCTTGCTGGCTGAACATCCGTTTGTAGTTGGCTTTTCCGATAGCGATCGCTACCAATGGTTTTTGCATACTTTACTCCTCTTTCCTTGTTTCATGTCTGTGTGAGATCATTGATGATTTCTTTGAATAATTTCCTGATATTGTTTAAAACCCAGGGCATACAAACCAACGTGTATTGGGTCGGCCTGAATGGTGCGGGCCGGTTTGTTAAAGAACTGCAAGGCAGCATCAATATCCGCATACACGCCACTGCCCACCCCCGCCAGAATAGCGGCACCCAGGGCTGGCCAGTTATCATATTCCGGAATCTGAATAGGCAATCCGGTAATTTCAGCGAGGATCGACGGCCAGAGGCTGCTTTGTGCGGCGCCACCCACCATCCACAGGCGTTCAATCGGGTGTTGCGCCTGGCGAATGGCATCCAATGCCCAGCGTAATTCATAGCCGGCGCTTTCCATGATGGCGCGCGCCATATCCGCCCGGTTATGCTGAAAATCAAGCCCTATAAAACCACCCCGGCGGGTGGTAGCCGGATCAGCATGTCCACCCGTCAGCGGTAAGAAAAATAGTTCCTGGTTGACCTGCGTTTGATTGACTTCCTGATCAAATTCAGCAAACTTTGCCTGCCGTGTTCCTGAATGATCCTCCGCCTGCCAGGCGCGCTGCAGCCACCACTCAAGCGAAGCCCCCAGCCCCCCCCAGCGATTGGGAAAGCGTCCAGCGTTGTGGATAGGCGTGAAAGTTGAAACTCAAGTCCTGCGGGTAAGCCTGCATGTCTACTGCGCTCAGAATGCCGGTGAAAACCCAGGCAGTTCCACAAGCCAACAGAAATTTACCTGGTTCGTTAATCCCCAACCCCAAGGCTGTGCAGACCTGATCATGCCCGCCGTTCACCAGAACCGTGCCGGGTGTCAGACCGGTTTGGTGGCAGACATCAGATGTAATTTCTCCAATGATCGTTCCGGAGGGTTGCAAGTCAGATAACATCGCTGGTGAAATGCCTGCCAGTTCGCAGATCGGCGCACTCCAGGCACCGGTATGAATATCCAGCAACTGCATGCCGCCCGCATTGGATGGATTCGTGACGAATTTTCCCGTCAGGCGCTGGGCCAGGTAGTCATTGACTGAAAAATAATGGCTGGCCTCCTCAAAAACCTGCGGGTTGTACACTTTCAGCCAGGCAATCGATGGCAGCGGCAAACCGGCATACAGTGACCAGCCACTGAGCGGTTTGACCTGCTCCTCGACCCCGGTTGCAATCCAGTCAGCTACCAATTGCTGGCTGCGTCCATCCAGCCAGGTGATGAGCGGGTAGACCGCTTCCCCAGCCTGATTGGCAGGCACGAGTGATCCACTCTGGACTGCCATGCTGATGGCTTTGATGGTTACCTGCGATCCGGCCTGTTCCACAATCGTTGCAATGACCGAGAGTAGTGCCTGCCAGACTTCTTCGGGATCCTGTTCAACCCAGCCCGGTTGGGGTGTCCGGTTATGGTACGCAGGCGAAACAGCCCGAGCCAATTCCTGTCCTTCCAGATTGCAAAGGACAGCTTTGGTTGAGGTTGTGCCAACATCCACACCTAACAATGCTGTGATCATCTAGCGTCCGCTTCCTGATGATTAATCAACCACCACCCCGGCTCGTTCGAACAGATCAGCACACACTTTTCTGGCGCGTGCCAGCATGGCTTTTTCATCCGTAAATAGAATCTCTTTCCCACGCATGAGGATTCTGCCGTTCACAATTACGGTATCCACATCGCGGTTGCTGGCATTATACACCAGAGCAGAGGCTACCTTGTGTACCGGCATGGCCAGCGGCGTATCCAGATCCACCAGGATCAGATCCGCTTTTTTGCCTTTTTCGAGTGACCCAATCTGCTGGGGTAACCCGAAAGCGGTTGCACCACCGCGGCACGCCATCCAGAGCACATCTTCTGGCAGCAGCACCATGGCGTTCAGGGTGCTGACCTTGTGCAATAATGCCGTTGTCTTTAATACTTCGAGCATATCCTGATTGTTATTGCTGCCGGGTCCGTCGGTGGCCAGTGCCACTGTAATGCCACGCTCCAGCATTTCCGGTACACGAGCCACACCAGATGCCAGATACATGTTTGAGACCGGGCAGTGCACCACCAGTGCGTTATGTTTCTCAATCAAATCCAGTTCAAAATCTTCCAGCCAGACACTATGCACCAACTGCATGTGCGGTCCCAGAACGCCGATATCAGCCAACCATTCGATGTGGCGCGATCCACGCGCTTCCTGGTTCATTTCCACTTCTTTGCGGGTTTCAGCAACATGGATATGAGTGCCGGATCCCCATTGATCGGAGAGTTTGTGAGTAACACACATGGTGTCATCGGTGCAGCCCCAGGGGATTAAGGGGCCAAATTCAACCCGGATGCGCCCGTTGCCGTTGATTTCCCATTTATCGCGTAAACGGGTGGTTTCAGACACAATACGCGCCTGGTCTTCCATGAAGGTTGGATGATAATTCATATCCGCCCAGCCACGCGCCAGCAAGAAGCGCATGCCACTCTCTTCAGCAGCCTGGCAGACCCCATCATCATTGAACGGGTCGGTGTGAATATATTGGTGATCGATGACTGAAGTAGCCCCACCACGAATATTCTCCAGCATGCCAACCATGGCAGCTACATAAGCATCTTCCGGGGTCATCGCTTTGGCAACCGGCCAGATGGCTGCTTCCAGCCACTCCAGCAGTGGTTTGTCATCCGCCAGCCCGCGGATAAAGGTTTGGAAAAGATGGGTGTGGGCATTGACCATACCTGGCATGACGGCCATATTGGCTGCGTCCAGCACCTGATCTGCTTTTAAGAATGCCTCGGGAGGATCACCAGCACCAACTTCCGCAATCAGGTCGTTTTCAATCAGAACGTACCCCTTTTGGAAAGTTTGTTTCTGATCATTGAGGGTGATCACGGAACCATTTTTGATTATAATCGTGCTCATTCTGAAAACCTTTCTATCTGCAATATCTTTTCTCTCTACCCTACGACCGAATCCGTTTTACAGGGCTAAGGTGCTCAATGTCACTGATCAGCCCCTCTAAAAGCGGTTCAAATTGGTCCCCCAATGCGGGGTCACGCCACTGGCGCAAATTGCTATCCAGCAACAACATGGCTGACCGGGCTGTGCCCGCCAGCAGGTTGATGCTCATTTCCAGATCGTCTTTCACCTGATCAATGATATGGCTGCGGAAATCCTGCATCACCTGGGCAGCCATGATGGATAACTGACTGATGCGGGTAGGAAATTCACACAGCAACCGCTGCCCCTGCATCTCATCACCCGCATTGCGTAAAGAAACCAACAACCCGATGGCGGTGGCATCTTTATCGCAGATATCCAGCAACTGTTCCTGAATGCTGGCTAATTGATCCAATTTAGACTGGTATGGGGTCGCCTGATCAGCCAGTTGCTGTAGGGTAATACGAATACAGGCAAAACCCAGTGAAAGCGCAGAAACAGCAGCGTTGGCAATCACAGCGCCGGCCATGGCATGATTCTGGAAACTGATTTCACGGTTAAATTCTCTGATACTCAGATTGGTAATCTGTTCTGTCATTCTTTCCTCCACTCGTAAGCGCCCGTCCAGTTTGGCACCCGTCTCATGGGTAATTCCACCCCGATCGATAATATAGTTGACCAATTCACGGCGCAAAAAATAATCTGATTCAATATGCGGAAAATCATTGATATGGAGAAAGTCACAGTCGGGTGATTGATCACCACAATTTTCCCAGTTTCCTGCCAGCTCACGGACAAAACTGGTCGTGGCAATGATAAATTCTTGCTCCAATTGTTCTTCGATCGGGCGACCGTTCATGATGATTTGGCTTACCCGGATATCCGCACGGGTGCGACGAAGTTCCACCCCATAGCGCAACGCCTGACTGAATTGCAAAAATCCACGTTCGGTATTCGGTTCCCCCGGCAGGTCGATACGCCGGCTATTATCGTGGATCAAATCCCGCAGTTGACTGCCAGTGAGCCGGTAAAAGCGGATCGTATCAGCGAAGGGCATCAGATTGAACCAATCCCCATATGTCAGTTGTTCCCCAACCGCCAGCCCCCGACGCAGGCAGCTCGAATCAATCATCGCCAGATCAACGCTCTGACCAGCTTTCTTCAGTTGTTTGACCATCCCATCGGTGATAAAGTTTGCCAGTGCCAGCTCGCCGGAGGCATAGGTGTTACGCACATAATCTGTGCCCAGGGTTGGATCATCTCCGACCTTACCCAGAACGCGTGCAAAATAACTGCGGGCGCGCTGAACTAATGGCTTCATCACCTTTTCTTCCAATTCGAGGTCCACCGGCAGGGTTTCGGTTGCCATCAGGCGCACATGTACCACCGCCGCCGATTTTTCACGGATGCGTACATCAACCCGGCCTAGATACCGCCCCAAGGAACCAGCCTGAACGATCGGTATCCCATTCACAATATTGTGAGGGTTAAGTCCCTGGTGATTCAACTCATTGTGGGAATGACCACCCACAATCAGATGCACGCCGGCATAAGGCAGTTGTTTTGCCAATTCCACATCACCTGCTTCCGCCGTAATCGCTGAAGTGGCTGCCAGGCTGTATCCGAGATGGGTTAGCAAAATCACCACATCGCACAATGGCCGGAAGGCTGGCAATATATTTAAAGCAGTCTGTACTGGGTTAACGATACGACTATTATTTTTGCTGATTTTGCACTCAGCGGAGGTTGCTAACCCGATGATACCAACCCGAATTCCTTTGATCACCATCAAGGCTGCCGGGTAATATAATCCCTGCAGGGTTGGGCAATCAATCAGGTTGGCTGCCAGGATGGGGAAGGAGGCATCATTTTCAATGGATTGTTTCAACACATCCAGGCCCATATCAAAATCATGATTGCCCAGCACCGATAGATCAATCCCGGCCTGGGAATATAGACGATAACTGGCATGCACCGGTTGTGACCCGAATGGTTCATCCATCAACTCATCGAAGACGGTACCGATACAATCATCCCCACCGGATAGCGTCAGCACCGCATGCTGTGGATCATTGGCAACCTTCTGTCGTTTTTGATTGATTTGATAAGCCATGCGGGTAAAGACCGGTTCTTCTCCATCCGGGAGAAACCGCACCAGATGACCATGAACATCATTGAAATGATAGATGGTCAGAAAGAAATCATTATTTTTCAGCGCTGGTGATGCTTCTGGCAAGACAAGGCCTTCATCCGGGATTATTTCTTCGATCAATACGCTGGTTGGATCACCAGACAATAAAAACAATTGACGATCGGCTGCACTGTGTGGATTGGGAAATCCTTTATGCAGCCTTAATCGACCCTGTTCTGAATTTATGCTGGTTTTTTCACCCAAAAAAGATTACTCCTGTCTTAGCGTAGCTGGTTCTTTCATCAGATTCAAGATGCTGTCCAATTATCCTTTAACCGCGCCTTCCACCATAGCCCGGAAGAAGGTTTTGCGTGTAAAGATGAAGAGGATAATGATGGGGGCAGCAATCATCAAACAGGCAGCCGCCAGCACTTGCATATTAACAATATTCTGACTCAGAAAATCGTACAAACCAAACATAGCTGGTTTATATTCGTTCTTGGTCACCAACAGGTAAGCCACAATAAACTCATTCCAGACATTCACAAATGTCATCAAAAAGACCGAGATCAAACCAGGAATTGCCAATGGCATGGTAATGCGGAACATCGCACCCAGAGGGGAACAACCCTCAATCAATGCCGATTCTTCCAATTCTCTCGGGATGGCATCAAAGAACCCTTTGGTGATCCAGACACTGAGCGGCAAAAAGAATCCGAAATAAACAAATATCAGAAAGAGGCGGTCATCCCAGAAGGGCAACCCTTTCCGAAAGGTAATACTCATCTGATACAACGCCAGCATATTGGTGATCAACGGAATACCCGTGACGGCGTAGATGCCGGTCATCAAAGCATTATGACCTTTAAAGCGGTAGCGCGAGAAGGCAAAACCGGAAAGGCTGGCTAATAAGGTGACACCGATGGCGGAGGAAAACGCGTACAGAATAGTGTTGGGGATATAAGTCTTGACCAGGTTCCCGGTCAATTTGAAACCGAGGAGCGCATTTTCATCTGGTTTCGGTGCAAATACACGTTCCCAACCTTCCACCGCCCAGCGGCAGGCACTCCACTCAAAGGATTTTTCCGGGGTATCACAGGGGAAAAATATAGGCGGCTTGCGGGTGATATCTGCCTGTTCTTTGAAGGAAATGGTGATTGTGGTAAAAATGGGAAAAATCGCAAAGATACTAACCAGCAATAAAGTCAGTCCGATCAGTCTTTCTTCCCATTTACGGCGTGAGAATTGATTTGAGCTGCTCATTAGTGGTCCCTTTCATGGATTCTGGTCGTACGTAAGACCAGGAAGATTAAGAACCAATTGACGACCGCAATCAAGAGTGCCAGCGCGGCTGCACGTCCAAAGCGGAGTTGACCCCAACCCAGAATATACAGAAAATAACTGAGCACATAGGTGGCAGTGCCAGGCCCACCCCCCGTGAGGCTGAAGACCATCCCTACCCCATTCATGCCGCCCAGCGTCAGGTTGAATAGGGCGACCACCATCGCCGGCATAATTAAAGGAACGGTGATATGTTGGGTAATTTGCAAACCATTGGCACCATCGATGCGCGCACTTTCCAGCACTTCGCTGGGCACCGTTTGCAAAGCAGCCAGAATCAACAAGGTAATAAAGGGTAGCGCTCGCCATGAGGCGGCTAAAATCAAAAAGATCATCGCAGGCGAAGGAGGAAACGGAAAATTCCCTATCCAAGCCTCGGGTCTCGAATCTATCAAAACCGAAATTCCCCGTTCTGCCAGAAAACCAGAAAAGAGACCATAATCGGGAGAAACCATCAAACGAAAAACCAGCCCGGTAATCACATCCGCAATAATCCACGGAATAAAAAGAATGGTTACATATAAGCCAGTCATAGGCACATTACGTTTGAGTAAGTTGGCAATGACAAAACCCAGAACAAGCGTCAAGGAAGTGTAACCAACCAGGAAGATAACTGTATGGCCAATGCTTTCTGGAAATAATCCAGTATTAAATAATCGATCGTAATTTTTAAACCCGACAAAATTCCAGCCCTGTGGCTCCCTCTCCTGAAAACTGAGCCAGATGGTGTAAATAGCGGGGTAGACCTGAACAACCAAAATAACGATTATCGTGGGCAAAATAAGCCAAAAAGGCAAGGATTTGCCTATCTCAAAGCGTTTACGTTTTAATGCGGGACTCTTTTGCATGCTGATTCACCTTTCAAAAATGGGTGATCTCGTAATACCGCTCATTCCAATCATTAAGCCAGTCATGTCGATCAAGGAAAGAAACCTTCAGACCTTCTGCTAGTTTGGATAATTCAATACAAGCTGACTCTAACCAACTCGAAAAAGATTCCGAAAAGCAAGTTAGTTATCCAAATGTCGGATTGACCAGTTATTACAGTTTGAAGGTGGGAAGGATATTATGCCTTCCCACCTTCATGAAATTAAGTTGCGAGAAGTTTGTTGATTAACTCTCTAATTAATTGTTAGCGTTATACTCGTCTTCAACTTTTTGAAGTTCTGTGGCAATATCCAGGGTGGGTTCTGCTTTGATCAGTTTGAAGATCACACCAGCAATTGCTTCAGCAGCTTCAGCTGGTCGCTCTAAAGAACCAGCCCAGTTTCGACAAACACTCTGGTTGATCGCACCGGCAGCTTCTTTATAGAAGGGAGTCTGCATTTCGGGCAATTCCTGCGCTGAAACCAAAGCTGGGAAACCAGCGCCAGGGCCAAGCACATATTCAATATGGCGGGTTAAGTCACCCATGACCCAGTTGATATGATCATAAGCAGCTTCCACATTCTTGGCACCGGTGGGGATGCCCAGACCCTGGATATCCAGGTTACAGCCAGGTACCATACCTTCGGGGGCAAACATCGGGCGCATCACAACATCACCAGCTGCAATGGCATTGATCATGTCTTCAGAAGAACCCTGATCATAAGCTGTTCCGTCAGGCGCTGTCAAAGGATTGATGTAGCGATAACCGAACAAACCAGTGGGGATCGCACCAGCGGAAGAATCTTTGAAGGAGTTTTCTTCCAGGAAGTCACCAGCAAAAACGGTATCGGGGTTGTAACCGCGCGCTACTGTTTCACGTAAGAATTCCATGGCGGTAACATTCTCAGGTGTATTGAGTTGCATGTTGCCATTGCCATCATCATAACCGCCACCGAAGGAGGCAAAGAAGGCAAAGTACATACGACCAGCGGCTGATCCACCGTAAGCGGTTGAGCCGAAATATGTCCAGGCGTAGAACCCTTCTTCTTTCAGGCGCTCAGCTTCGACCATAAATTCTTCGGGAGTGGTTGGGTAACCATTGGGATAGCGGTCTGCCCAGACATAGGTCAGATGCGGACGTTCAGCAGTGGGTACACAGTAAATTTTTCCATCCGGACCGGTACAGGCTAATAATCCACTCGGTTCCAGGTCAGCATACCAGGGTTGAGCCATCACCCATTCAGTGATGTCAGTTAAAGCGCCATTATTGACATAGGTGATGGTCTGTTGGCCACCCAGCTCGATCAAATCCGGTACGTCACCGCCAGCTATTACTGCGGAAACCAATTCCTGAGTTTGTTTATCCCATGCTTTTGGAATATTGACCCAGTTCCATTTACCAGCAAAATCAGCATTGAAAATCGGGATATTCTTGGCCAGATATTCATTACCAACACGTTCGTCACTGGCCGGGTCGGTGTTGTTCTGGTCATATTGATACCAGGTCACAAAATCGACTGCTTCAGCCGGTGCTTCCGGTTCGGCTGGTGCAGCTGGTTCAGCAGGAGCTGCTGGCTCAGCGGGTTCAGCAGGGGCAGCCGGTTCGGCTGGTGCGGCTGGTTCAGCTGGAGTTTCAGCTGGTTGACAACCGACTAAACCGAATGTGAAAACGACCAACATGAGAGCGGTCAAAATTAATTGTTTCTTGCTTTTCATTCTTATTCTCCTTGAAATAATTTTTTTTACATGGTAGGTGGAAAGATTTTTTTGTGAGTAAATCACCTCCTTAAGATAGATGTCTGCTGCAAAGTAAATTCTTTTAATGATCAGCCACTCGGGTAAAAAACTGTTTTCTCAGCGAGGTTGATTCCCCACGGCAGAAAACGAATGAAAATATCCCCATCAAATTTTTACTTTGAACGAGGAGATTAAAATCTCTTTATGAAAAATGGACGTTTTGGGAAATATTGTTTTAATCAAGTCTTTTCCTGGAAGTGCAGCATGAATAAGCATTACTAATTACTCCCGCGGGACTCTGCCAAATTCGAAATCCTGACTTATTGAATGGCAGAACTGTAATTCCTCTTATAGATTTACATGAAAAGTTGCTGGAAAAAATTGTTGCATTAATGAAAATATAATAGCATGTGCAGATAGGCTTGTCAAGTAGAAATGAACTGATTTCAAGTATTACTGAATAATTTAAGGTTAACGCGGACTAACGATGATCGCATTATCCTGAATGCATGTGAAATTTCGAAGGAAGTTACAAAAAAGCCCGCCATCAAAATGCTGAAACAAAGAAACTGCAAGGATTTTGTCCCTGCAGTTTCTGGCCTCGTATTGATATTTTTTAGTAATACTTAATTAATTGTTGGCGTTATATTCTTCCTGCGCCGCGGTTAATTCTGTGTAGATATCCAGTGTTGGATCTTCTTTGATCAGTTTATAAATGGCATTCATGATGATCTCCTGGGCTTCATTGGGCCGCTCCAGGGTTCCCTGCCAGGGGGGTGCAGACACTGGCGTCCAGAGCTATTTTTGCCTGTTCATAGAAAGGCGTCTGGAAGGTTGGATGGTCCTGCACTGATTTCAACGCCGGGAATCCGCCCCCCCGGCCCGACGGCAAATTCTGCATTCTCATTTGGGGTCATCAACCAATTGATGAAATCATGGGCTGCTTCCACGTTCTTGGAACCAACCGGAATTGCCACAGCCTGAACATCAATATTACAACCGGGGGTGTTTCCTTCCGGCGCAAAACACGGCCGCATGACCACATCTCCAGCCGTAATGGCATTAATCATATCTTCAGAAGTACCCGTATCGTATTTGGTGCCATCCGGAGCGGTCAAAGGATTGATGTAGCGGTAACCAAACAATGCTGTGGGAATTGCACCGGCGGATGCATCTTTGAATGCATCTTCTTCCAGGAAGCTGCCGGCGAAGGATGCTTCAGCAACATAACCATTCGCTACGATCTCCCGTAAAAATTCAACGGCAGCCACTGTTTCAGGTGAATTCAGCAGCATGTTACCTTCGTCATCATAATAGGTGCCGCCAAAGGAGCGAATGATCGCCCAGACAGCACGGGTAGCGCCATCGCCACCATAAGCAGTTGATCCAAAGAATGTCAGAGCACTCAGTCCTTCCGCTTTCAGACGTTCAGCTTCAACCATGAATTGTTCTGGGGTGGTCGGATAGCCGTTGGGGTATCGGTCTGCCCAGACGTAGGTCAAATGTGGTCGCTCGGCCAGCGGGATACAGCGCAGTGCGCCATCCGGGGTGGTGCAGGCATTTTTGGCACTCGGGTCGATATCTTCATACCAGGATTGTTGTTGTGCCCACTCGGTCAGATCGCTCAGAACACCATTACGGTAGTAGGTCATCAATACATTGCCTTCCATCTCCGCCAAATCGGGGACATCGCCCCCGGAAATATGGGCAGCAACCAATTCGCCTGAAATTTTATCAAATGATTTGTGGACACTGTTCCAGACCCATTTGCCGGCGAACTCCTCATTGAACTGCGGGATCTTATTCCGCAGGTATTCATTCCCTGTACGTTCATCACTGGCAGGATCGACATTTTCCTGGTCATACTGGAACCAGGTAATGAAATCCTGTGCTTCTGCCGGTTCAGCAGGTGCGGTTGGTTCTTGCGTGTCTTCCATCGGTTCGGCAGGCTCACCAGCCGGGGTGTCTGGTTCAGAAGTTGCCGGAGTTGCTGCCGGGCTACAACCCACCAGACCGATCAGAAAGACAAACACAAACAATATTGAAAACAAACTAAATTTTTTTCTCATTCTCATTCTCCTTTAAGGTATTGGTCATACTTACATTGGATATTGACAAGTTGAGGGTTCCTTTTCTCCTTTCATGGGCTGTTTCGAATGCCACTGATTGAACCTGCAAAGCAGATTGTGGCATGCGTTAATGAGATGATGCGGGGGTCTGAAAAATTCTGCATATTTGTTTGATAATTTTCCAAATAGTGTTCCGATTTTTCTGATTTGTGGTGAAAGATGAAATTGGTTGGGTAAGAAAAGTATGAAAATCATAGCATTTTGAAAAAACAATGTCAAGTAAATATGAACGGATATTAAGCAATACTGACAGATCAATTATTCTACAGCATTATTTTCCAGTAATAATAAATATCCAGACCTACACTATTCCTTATTGTTTGCCGTGCTTGACATTTATTTTGAATCCTCTATAATGATGGTAGACGGTATACCGTATACCAGAAAACCTTTTCCAAAGAGCAGCCGATGGCAATAATTTTTCATCATCCAATTTCTTCCTCAGCCTCCCTGTCCGTTTCTGATGCTCCTTTTACTTTATCCATTGCAGAAACTGATTCGGGCCAGGATATTTTTCAATGGATTTCTGTGCGCATGCGCATTTCAGGAAAGTGGCTCAGTGCTGCTCTCATCGGAAAACAAACCTTAGCGGACGAATGCTTATTGCAATTTGAAGCGCCCGAAGCTGCCCGCACAAATCTGAACCTGCGGATTTCCATTCAGGAAAACCTTCTCCTGGTGGAGTTATCTGCGCCAGACCCCAACATTGAAGCGATTGGGATCGATTTCATTGCGCATCCGGATGAGCATTATCTCGGTTTTGGCGAGCGGTTCAACCGCATCGACCAACGCGGTCAGGAAATTGATCTGCAGGTCTCCAATGGTGCTTCGGGCGGTTTGGCGTACAAACCGGTTCCATTTTTTATGTCCAGTGCCGGTTATGGTCTGCGCCTGCTGACAGCCTATCGCAGCAAGGTCAGGTTGGCCTGTTATGATGACCCCCATCTGGTTTCCATCCGCAGCGAGCACAATCAACTCAGCTTCCAGCTCTGGACCGGGAAACCCTTTGCGGAGCTCCTGGCGCGCTACACACAATTATTGGATAAGCCCCTCTATCAACCTCCAGCCTGGATTTTTGGACCCTGGAAATCACGCGACTGGACGGTTGAGACACAATCAACAGTGGAACAAGATCTGCGTTTGCAACGCCAGCTCAATTTACCCGCGTCGGTCAAACTGATCGATGCTGCCTGGGAATCCGAGCTGAATGATTTTCAGTTCAATGCCAACTTCCCCGATCCGCAGGGGATGATCACTGAAGCCCGCAAGCTCGGGTACCGCATCATCCTGTGGATTGCTCCCTGGATGGTCAGGAATGACCCGCCCAGCCCGATCTATGAGTTCTGTGCTGAAAATGGTTACCTGATCAAAGATGCGTCCGGCCAACCCTATGTGCATCGCCTGGGCAACAGCCCCGGGTTTATAGGCACCTGCTTTGATTTCACCAACCCCCAGGCTGTCGATTGGTGGCAAAACCAAATCGAGCGTCTGGTAAAGATGGGAGTGGATGGGTTCAAAACCGATTTTGGTGAACAGGTGCCTGCGGATGCCGTCTTTTATGATGGCAGTCCGGGCAGTGAAATGCATAATCGCTTCCCGCAGCTTTACAACCAGGTCACCTATGAGGCTATGTCCCGCCATACCCATGGCATTCTATTGGCCCGCTCCGCCTGGGATGGATCACAATCGTACTCTGCCATCTGGGCCGGTGATCAGAGTGCAGATTTTGGCCCCGCCACCGGTTTGCCGAGCGTCATCATGGCTGGCCAGACTGCAGGTTTGTCGGGATTCCCCTTCTGGGCCAGCGATATTGGCGGTTACTTTGGACAGCCGACCGAGGAAGTGTTTGCGCGCTGGATTGCATTCGGTGCCTTTTCCCCGATCATGCAATTGCATGGTCTGGGCTGCCGCGAACCCTGGAAGTTCTCCAAAGAAATCCTGGAGATTTACCGGCACTACGCACGGGTTCACAGCGATCTCTTTCCTTATATATACACTCACGCCATACAAGCCGCGCAAACCGGGATGCCGATCCTGCGCGCCATGCCGCTGGTTTTTCCGGATGACCCCGCCATCTGGCAGGCAAACGCAGAATTTCAATATTGTTTCGGGCGCGAGTTGCTGGTGGCACCAGTCTACTTCGGTCACAGTACCAAACGGCATGTGTATCTGCCACCAGGGCTGTGGCGTGATTTCTGGAGTGGCGAGACCTACCCGGGAGGTCGGGAGATTGTTGTCACTGCCGAATTAAATCAGATTCCGGTATTCGCCCGCGCCGGTGCGCTCATCCCCCTCCTGGATCCCTCAGCAGACACCTTACTGCCCGTAGTGGATGAACCAGAGATTAAGGTTGCCGGGGATCACCTGCGCCTGCAAATCTATCCCGGTGCCGATGGCCGTTTCGAATTGCATGACGGCACCCAATTTCGCTGGCTGGAAGCCACCCATACGTTGCAAGTGGCAGCACAACCCATTGAGCGTTTTATCTCTATACGCATGATGACAGCTGACCTACAGCTCGACCAGGTGCAGGATGATCATGGTCAACCAATACCCACCGAAAACACCAACCTGGATGGAAACCCTGATCATATTCGTTTCCAGACCCTTCCAAAACACACCTACCAGGTGATTTTCAAGTAAATTTTTAGAGAAAAGGATCCCATGACCCAGATTTCTTCAACTACTGAATGGCAGCAAGCCTTAAAACCGATTAAATCGCAGACCCTCCTGGTGGATCAGGTTTACCAGAACCTGTCACACGCCATTCTGACCCAAAAGATAAAACCCGGCCAGCATCTGGTAGAGCAACCCCTGGCAGACCAGTTGTCCGTCAGCCGTATTTCGGTGCGGGAAGCTATCCGCCGGCTGGCACAGGATGGTCTGGTTGAGATCATCCCCTCCAAAGGTTCTTTCGTGGTCAGTCTGACAGCCGATGATGTCAAGGAAATTTACCAATTACGATCGGCGCTCGAAATCATCGCTTTAAAAGAAATCATGACCAGCAACAATCATGTTAATTTGGGTCTGTTGGACGAAATTGTGTCTCAAATGGTCACCCTTGAACAGAAGGAAGATCGTTTGCAAGGGGCTGCTTTAGATAATCAATTCCATCGCACCCTGATGAACTTATCCGAATTATCCCGCACCATTCGCATCTGGGAACAAATGTCCACCCAGATCACCATGGTCATTTATACCGTCAGCAGTCACTATCCTTCCTACGAAGGCCTGGTGGAACGCCATAGCAAACTCGTCAACCTGATTCGCGCCGGCAATTATCAAACCGCCGCAAACTATCTCCAGCAGCATATTCAGGAAGGCGCGCAACAACTCCTGCATGCCATTCACCAATCCAATCCTATTTAATCAAAAGAGGTACCCTTGAAAATTAATCAAATTGAATGTAGTCTGCTTGAATACCCGTTACCAGCACCATTACGCCCATCCTGGGCACCTGGCCGTGTCTTTACCACCACCAACTGTACGCTTTTGCGTGTGCATACGGATGAGGGTATCAGCGGCATCGGCGCCGGTCCGGAAGTTGGCATGTTGGGGATTCACACCTTCGCTGATTTGGTGGCCCCATATATTCTGGGCAAAGACCCCTTCATGGTGGAACAGATCAGCCCCTATTTACGCAATGCAGTTCGGGATGGCAGCTACCCGTGGGCATTCGAGATGGCGCTCTGGGACATCATTGGCAAAGCCAGCCAGCAACCCGTTTACCGGCTATGGGGAGGTTTCCAGCAGCGCATCCCAGCCTATGCCAGCCTGGCGGAAGTACCCAGCCGCGAAGAACAGGTGGAACGCATCCACCAGTTGCGCAGTGTCGGCATGAAAGCCTTTAAACTGCGCCTGCGCCGCCCCAACATCAAGGATGATATTGCCCTGGTGGAGCACGTCCGTTCGGTCTTCGCAGATCAAATTGATTTGATGGTGGACGCCAATCAGGCCAACGTAATGCCCTCTCCCAATCCGATCGGAGCCTGGACCTACAATGAAGCTCTCACGGTTGCACGCGCCATGCAGGAACTGGATGTTCTGTGGCTGGAAGAGCCCCTGCCGCGCTACAACTACCAGCAACTGGCACAATTGGCTGACGCAGTGGATATTCCCATCGCGGGTGGTGAACTGAATATCGGGCTGCATGAATACAAAACGCTGATCGACATGAATTGCTACGACATCATTCAGGCTGATGCCTCTTTCTCGGAAGGCATCTTCCAACTCAGAAAAGTGGCAGCACTGGCTGAAATGTCCTTCAAGAAATTCATCCCGCATACCTGGTCGAACGGCATTGGATTGGCAGCCAATTTACAACTGGCAGCCTCCTTGCCCAACTGCCCCTGGTTTGAATTCCCGGTTGACCCGCCCGGCTGGACGATTGAAGCGCGTGATTTCATGCTCAAAAAGCCTTTCCAGGTGGATGAAGACGGTTCCATCAGCCTCACAGAGCTGCCCGGGCTGGGTTTGGAGCTGGACGAACTGGCTATTCAAAAATACACCAAAAACCATTGGATCAGTGAAAGGATTTAATCATGTGTACCGAAGCATCCTTAGAGCAGGATATTCTGGCATTGGCAATGGCACCCCGTGCAGAACGCAAGAAACAGGCAGTCCAGATTCTCAACCTGACCTGGGAAAAAGGTCTGTATCCGGCCTCGATTGCACCTGTTTACCAGGCATTGGGAAGCGGCAAACTGGCTGCCATGACCATTCCGGCGTTCAATGTGCGCGGTCTGACCTACCCGTTGGCGCGGGCTATCTGGCGGGCTGCCATGCAGGCCAAAAGTGGCCCCATTATTTTTGAATTAGCCCCTTCCGAATCCAGTGGTTGTGATCAAACCTTCGAGGAATACGCCGCCATGGTGATGGCAGCCGCTTTCAAAGAAGGTTATCGTGGGCCCGTCTTTCTGCAGGGGGATCACTTCAGCCTTGAAAATGCTGAGGATTTAAGCAATTTAGAAAAATTAGCTGTGCAGGTAATCGAGAGTGGTTTTTACCAGATTGATATCGATGGTTCGCACCTGTTTGATGAAAATGCCAGCGAATTAACCGGCTTTCATCAACCCAATGCGCAGGGTACTGCCCAATTAATCAAGTCCATTCGCGATCAGCAACCGCATGATATTCATATCACCCTGGGTGGTGAAGTGGGTGAAATCGGTGGCCGTAATACCAGCCTTGCCGATCTGGAAGCCTTCCACGCTGAACTCAAAGAACAACTTAGCGATGACACACCCGGCCTCGATAAAATCAGCGCTCAAACCGGTACCACCCACAGCGGCATCGTCCTGCCGGATGGAAGCACCGGACGTATGAGCGTTGATTTTGAGCTGATTGCAGCACTTTCAGAACAAGCGCGCCAGTTTGGCTGGTCGGGCATGGTGCAGCATGGTGCCTCCACCCTGCATTTCGAAGATCTGGCAAAATTACCCAAAGCAGGTGTGATTGAAGTCCATCTTGCCACCCAGATTCAGAATATCCTCTTTGATCATCCAGCTTTTCCGGCGGATTTGCTCGCACAAATGAAAAGGGAGCTGGTCTCCACCACACAGGCTGCGGAAGGCGATCAGCTGGATGTGCGCGCTGACCTGAGCCCAGCACAACGTTTCTATCAGGCCCGCTGGGCTGCCTGGGGTATTTATAAGACCCAACTCTGGCAATTGCCGGATGAGGTCATCGCCCCAGTCAGTGAAAGTCTGGCAGAATGGGCAACCCAGATCTTTAAAGCACTCAAAGTGAATAAGCGCCGCAAGGTGCTGAAGGATTTCTACCCGGAGGAGGCGTGAAAAAGTACGACGTGCTCGGTTTGGGGTTGGCAACACTTGATATTCTGGCGCAAACCCCGCGTCTACCACAGTCCAATGATTGTTTTCCGATTGCAGCCCTGGAAATGCAGGGTGGCGGCCCGGTCGCGACAGCACTGGTTGCCCTGGCGCGCCTGGGTGCTAAATCCCATTATCTGGGGTCATTGGCAGCGGATGACACTGCCCGCCAGATTGTGAACCAATTAGGTGCATACAGCATTGATTGTACCCATTGCCCGCAACGGGATGCAGGCGTCTCATCGGCTTCTGTCATCCTGGTGGAACAAAGCAATGGTCAGCGTGCCATTCTCTTTCAAAAATCTACTGCGGAAGATTTACAACCCGCAGAGGTCCCCGCTGACCTGATCAAACATGCCCGTGCCTTGCACCTGGATGGATTCTTCACACCGGCTGCGATTCATGCCGCCAAAATTGCCAGACAGAATGGTGTATTGGTCTCTTTTGATGGTGGTGCCGGCGAATTAATGTGGGATGAGTTAACCCAATTGCTGCCACTGGTGGATATTCTGGTGGTTGCCAAAAAGTTTGCCCTGGCAACCAGCGGCAAAGCCAGCATCCTGGAAGCCGGAGCAGAATTGTTGCAAAAATATAAAAACCAGCAAGTCGTCATCACGGATGGCGAATATGGCAGCTGGTATTGGGATCAGCAGACCCATTTTCACCAACCAGCGTTCCGAGTATATGTCGTTGATACCACCGGTGCCGGTGACTCTTTCCACGGTGCCTATTTGTACGCCTGCCTGCAGAAAAAATGGACGCCACAATACCGTCTGAAATTTGCCAGTGCGGTCGCTGCTATCAAATGCACACAATTGGGAGGCCGCAAAGGCATCCCCACCCTGTCTGAAACCCTCGTGTTTCTCGAATCCCAGAATTCATAGAAACGAACCCCATTTGAAAGGAACTTATGAAAGAAAATAAAGAATTAAAAGTAGGGTTAATCTCCGTCGGTGTCCCCTGGTTTGACCAGGATGTGGCAAAACGCAACCTGGAAGAAACCCGTGCCTGGCTGGAAGAAGCATGGACGGTGGTTGGCCCATCGGATGTAGTGGTGGATAACCCTGCCCTGGAAGCAGCCGTGCAGAATTTCCTGACGCACCAGCGCCCACAGGTGCTGATTATCCAGATAGGCACCTTCCCGGATGGTGAGGTTCCACTGAGCATCGCCGAACGGGTGCGCGTCCCGATCATCATCCACTCCCTGCCCGAACCAGAGATCGAAAAACGGATTGCCATCAACAGCCTGTGCGGCGCTAATCTGACCACCTTTACCCTGGCCGAAATGGGATTTGCGCATAAAGCCATCCATGGTTTTGTTAGTGATCCAACAGTGCAGGTGCAGATGACCGCCTACATTCGAGCTGGTCTGGTGCTGGAGGCCTTAAAACAGCAACGCATCGGGTTGATCGGCTTCCGTGCCCCTGGTTTCTACCCATGTGTCTTTGACGAGCTCCTCATCCGGCGAACGTTTGGGGTTGGGATCGACCATATCCCCCTGAGTGAAGTCGTTCTGGAACTCCAGAAAGGTCATCAAAACCCTGGGCCAGTCAAAGAATTTCCGCGCATAGAAGGTGGCGACCTGCCGGCAGAGTCGGTTGAGTCGATTCAAAAATATTACACTGCCCTGGGATCCGTGCTGAAGAACAGCGGACATAGCCTGTTTGCCATCAAAGATTGGCCGGAGATCATGGGGCTGGAAGACCCGGGCGGCATCTGGCCGGGACTGGGCTGGCTGCTGGATGAAGGCTACCTGCTGGCACCCGAAGGCGACGTGAATGCTGCGCTGAGCATGGCGATTCTAAATGGACTGACCGCTTCCACCCCCTTCTTTGCCGACATCAGTGCCTGGGACGATGAATCCAACGCACTGGCGCTCTGGCATTACGGCGGCGCACCCAGCCTGGCACGCTCCAGTGACGAAATCCGTTACGGGGAAGAAGGCCGTGAGGTGCAGTTCACGCTCAAACCCGGCCGAGGTACCCTGGTGCGCTTTGGCTATCATCACCAGCAATTCCGCATCCTGGCCATCAGTGTCGAGATGCTCGACAAGAAAGTACAACTCCGGCGGGCCGGTGGTTGGGCGCAGACCGTCAACCAACCTGCCCGGGATGTCGTTCAAACCATGCTCGACGATGGCTGGGAACATCATGTCGTCCTGACCTATGGTGACATCCTGCCAGAATTACGCGCCATCTCGCGCTTTACCGGAATTCCACTAACAGCGCTTTAATCGGATCATGCCGGGTTCGGGAACAACATCGCAGCGAACGTTCTTACCCCTTCAAAACCCGAACCCGGCACCATTTCCAACCTGAATTTGACTCAACCCTCCACCCTCAACTCTCAATCACTCAACCCTCAACCCTTAATCCCAACCGCCTTTCGCCTTCCACCTAGTCCACTAATCAACTCTCCACCCTCAACCCTTAATCCCAACCGCCTTTCGCCTTTCGCCTTTCGCCTTCCACCAAGTCAACTCACCCTCAATTACCCGAATCCTGAATCCTCAACCCTAAACCCTAAACCCCACCACTTGACGGGAATTAAAATTTTGTCTATTCTAAATAGATGAAATAATGATCTTATGAATACAGAAGGAAGGATCAATGAGGATGAATAAACGCGATGTGATGTTGAGTCTGTTGGATGCTGAAAAAGAGCTTCCTTATATACCGGCAGGTTTTTTCCTGCACTTTGATCCGCAATATCATCAGGGCCGGGCCGCCATCGATAAACATCTGGAGTTCTTTCACTACACCGGAATGGACTTCGTTAAAATCCAGTATGAGACTGTTTTCCCACTGCGGGAGGAGATCCGCAAGCCCGAGGATTGGCTGAAGATGCCGAAATACGGCCTCGATTTCTACCAGAATCAAGTCGATATTGCCACAGGACTGGTGCAGGCCGCCGGAAAAGAGGCGCTGGTGATCCAGACGCTGTACTCCCCTTTCATGTGCGCCGGGCATACGGTTGGCGATGATGTCCTGCTGCGGCATTTGCATGAGAACCCGGAACCCGTCAAGCGCGGGCTGGAAATCATCACCGAGAGTTTGCGCATCCTTGTGCGCGCCTGTATTGACGCCGGAGTGGATGGTTTTTATCATTCCACCCAGGGGGGTGAGACCAGCCGCCTGGAGGGCTCAGCTTTGTTTGCAGAGTGTGTGAAACCGTTTGATCTCGCGCTGATGAATGAGATTAATGAAAAGTGCCCGTTCAACATTTTGCACGTTTGTGATTATGTGGATGGCTATCGCGACCTGACCCCTTTCCTGGATTATCCGGGCGATGTGGTCAATTGCAGTTTAAAGCTGGGTGAGCAGAGACTGAGCGGGCAGCAGGTTTCGGAGCTCTTTCAGCGACCGTTCATGGGTGGTATCGAGCGATTGGGCACGATTAAGCAAGCAACAGCCGGGCAGGTAGAGCAAATGGTGAAAAGTGTTTTATTAACGGCACCGGAACGCTTCATACTGGGGGCGGATTGCACCATTCCCTCAACGGTGGATTGGAATAATCTGCGCGTTGCAATTCGCACAGCACATGCGTACCGTCCAAAAAAAGGAGGCTTGAAATGAACCCTTTTTATAACAGGGAGCAAAGACGGCTGCGTGCACTGTGGCGCATCCTGATTCAGGGTGGGTTGTTTTTCATGGGACTGGCCTTGGTGGGTGCGATTGTAGGCATCGTAGCGGTTTTCTTTATGGCTGCCAGCGGTCAGGCAGACCTGCAAATCTTGACGGATCAGCAAGCCATCACAGATATGATCATGAGTTTGGGCAGCGGCTGGTTTTTTGCCTTGAATGGGGTTGGCACCGTGATTGTGATCGTGCTGACATTTTTCCTGGCCGGCTGGTTATTGGATCGACGCAAATTTGTTGATTTCGGTTTTCACTTCTCGGGTCGCTGGTGGGCGGATTTTGGTTTTGGGTTATTTTTAGGTGCAATTCTGATGGTGTTCATTTTTCTGATGGAATTAGCATTTGGCTGGGTCAGCATTGAAAGCTTTTTCCAGGCGCGCAGTCCCATCGATTTTCTGAGCAGTATTCTGGCTGCGCTGCTTGGTTTTATTGCGGTCGGGATTTATGAGGAGATGTTGTTCCGTGGTTATCATTTACGAAATATTGCCGAAGGTCTGAATTGGAAAAAACTGGGCCCACGAGGCGCTTTGTGGATTGGGTATATTCTGTCATCTTCCGTATTTGGGATTGCGCATGCTACCAATCCCAATGCTACCCTGATTTCTACACTGAATATTGTGCTGGCCGGGTTGTTTCTGGGGGTGGGATTTGTGTTAACCGGTGAGTTAGCCATCCCCATTGGACTGCACATCACCTGGAATTTCTTTCAGGGCAACATTTTTGGGTTTCCGGTGAGCGGTTCCAACAGCGGAACCAGTCTGATCACAATCTCCCAAGGTGGACCTGATCTGTTAACCGGCGGTGCTTTTGGCCCGGAAGCCGGGTTGATTGGGATATTGGCGATGATCGTGGGGACAGCCCTGACGATCCTGTATATTCGTCAGACCAGGGGCGTGGTACGCTTGCAGACGACCCTGGCGCAATATCAAAAGCCTGCGCCGAAAATACAAACTGCCGCTGAAAGCGGGCCGGATATTCAACCGGAGTAATCCCCCCATACGCTATTTGGTTTGGATGAAAATGCATCAAAAACATGATGAAAATCATCATGCCTGTGATTTGATTTATTTTCCGGGATGGCTACAATCGTAGATAGAGGTTGGGTAGTTCAATTTCCAAAATGGGTGTTGTGTTTGGCTGTTCTACCGACCTGTTGATAACCTATCTTAACTATCAGGAGGAGTTCATAATGGCTAGTTCACCGTTTTCATCAATCAGCGATAGCGTCATAACGATTGAGAGACATATTCTGGAACAGGAGCGTTTCCATCCCGAAGCAACCGGTGTGTTAACGTACCTGTTGTATGATATTGCCCTGGCTGGCAAGATGATCGCCAGTCAAATGGCGAAAGCTGGATTGGCACAGATTCTAGGTAAAACCGGGGATGTGAATGTGCAGGGTGAACAGGTGATGAAACTGGATAAGCTGGCGGACGAGACTCTGTACATGCTGAATGACCATACCGGCAGGTTGGCTGTGCTCGCTTCCGAAGAGCACAAAGACATTTTGCCAATTCCGGATAAATACCCAACCGGAAAATATGTGCTGCTTTATGACCCTTTGGATGGATCCTCCAATATTGATTTCAATGTAGGCGTGGGTACCATCTTTGCCATTTATGCACGCGTGAGTGAATCGGGCCCCGGCACGGTGGAAGATTGTATCCAAAAAGGCCGCAAGATGGTGGCAGCAGGTTACATTGTGTATGGTGCCAGCACCATGTTTGTGTATACCACCGGGCAGGGTGTGCATGGATTCACATTGGATCCGACCATTGGGGAATTTCTGCTTTCGCATGAAAATATCCGCATACCCAACATCCCCACCTATTACAGTGTCAATCAAGGCTACTTCAATCGCTGGTCTCTGGGAGTGCAGAAATTTACACAAAATTTACAGGCCCTGACCAGTGAAACGCGCTCGATCTCCATGCGCTATGTAGGTTCATTGGTGGTCGATTTCCATCGCACACTGCTTTCCGGAGGAATCTTTTTCTATCCATCGGATATTTCCAAGCCCGAAGGCAAACTGCGCCTGACCTATGAAGCTAACCCGTTAGCTTTCATTGCAGAGCAGGCCGGTGGAGCTGCTTCCAGCGGGAAAGAAGATATTCTGGATATTCAGCCACACAGTCTGCATCAACGCACTTCTTTATTTATCGGAAATACCGATCTGGTACGTGAAGCCGAAGAGTACATTCGTAAATACGGATAAGAGCTGGTTTTAACGATTGTTCAGGTGATTACACCTAACTCATCTCCTGAAAGATTAAAGGGTGAAAAAAAACGAAAGCTAATTTTATTGAAGTTGTAATAACGAAAGAATTACTAGCTAAAAGACAATAGGGACTATTACGATCGGTGAAAAGCCTTAATTTACATCTAAGTTGCTATAACCCGAAAACAGTATTTGGAGGGTGATGCGTATCATCGACAAACATGATCTGGGCTGCGAGCGTAACTATGGCAAACAAACACCCCTTGTGGTTGAATATTTTCCACATCTAGATTCTGTTCTTGTTTAAAACTATAACCACGTTAGATAAGGGTGTGTAATCGCCAGTCATTGTAAACCAGCTTTACAACATCAAATGTTTCTAAAGGGACAGTAGTGATGAATTCAGTTCAGACTGACGATCAATACTGATGCCGTCTGCGACCAAGACTCACAAATTTTGTTTTGAATTATTAATTAAACGGATTTGCAACCAACCGAATTATAAGTATCCAGTCGATATTGTCCAGCATGGGTAAAAAGAACTTAATATTTGGATTTATAAAATCCAGTATCTGTCAGGTCACTCAAGACCTTTATTTCTTAATGGTCTAAACAAGGTTAATAGAACCCAACAATCCGTACCAAAGGACTCGCTCGAAACACAAATTCTTAATGTAATCCACCAGCTGAAGCAAACATTTTCTGATTACTAACCCTGCATCTTCCACAAAACGTATTTTATAGGCTGGATATAATTGACAGACCGTTTTGAAAGATTATTCTATTTCATTATTTTGACTAATAAAATTGTTCGTGAATCAAAACCAGTTCGAGTATATCTAGATGAGAACTTTGGTATTCACTACGGTTACTAGGGAAGATGGATAACCATTCGCTAGACAGGCTTATCTATTTAGATCCTGTGGAGTAAACAATATGGATAATGCTTGCTCCTTTAGCTGCTTCGATATGTGGTTTCCCAAAATTTACTAGTCAACCATCACCACTAAATAGTTTGTTTTTTATTTCGTTATTGGTAGGCAACCTACCAAATATAAGTCCTCATAAAGAGCGTTTGGTATCATCGGTTTATTTTCTCACATCCTATTTATATGGGTCGCTGTTGTCCGACTCTCTCCCTTTTCTCCACATTTATGCCTTGCCATTTTGTGGTCACCGAGGTCTCACCTCCTAAAATTCCAAATACCAAGTATTTTATGGCCAGGTTTAGTCTGTTTGTCTATAATCTTTTTTATCAGCATGCGGGTATTAAAGCAAATAGTCTTTCTGATCTAGTTGATGGTTAGCTTGTTATGCCATGTTTCTGATTCTAAATTCATAATGACTATACTTCTTCTGTTAATTTCTATCTCATAATCTTAATTTACTACTTTTGAATAGGGATTTCTATATCCTTATTAATTGTGGATATCACCAGTAAAACAGACATTGACATAGGACAAAATGTATTATCACTTGTGTAAGAAATTCCTTATCGATCTGCTTGAAGCATTGAGATTCCAGTTAGAGTATGAATATTCGCGAAATATGCTTCGAAAAAATTCGTGCGACAAGTAACCGTGTATGGTATCGAAAGATTTACAATCAGCACTTTATTTTAAAAACCACATTTTTGATCTTGATGAAATCCTGGTTTATATATGCCAAAAGAAATAAGCAAACCGATTATCAAAGTCAAAATTTTGCAGAATTGGGTTATATCCAGAGTACAAAAAAATTTGAGGAGAAGAAATTTTATCTCTTTTAACGATTCAGATTCCATAAATTGATAGGAGGGTTCGTTATTTACCATATGGTGAGTTCGTTTTATAAAAATAGTAATTGCCTTTACACATTTTAAAAAAAATCTGGCGATTAATTCTACTCTGTGTGTACCTTTGGTTGGTTAGAAGTACAAGGGATTTCCGCGAATATAATTCAGTTGGTAGAACAACCCCTTACCAAGGGAAGGTCCCAAATTTTAGTTTCGTTGCCCTCTCAAAACTACAAAACCGACGGTGACTTCGCTTAGAGGTAAGGTAGAAGTCTGAGAAACTTTGTAATAGGTACGAATCCCATCGCCGTCTTAATAATTAACAAAATAAAACGCTACCTACAGATTTTATTTGAAAATTTTTTACCCAAAAATACTATATTTTTTAATTAAAGTGGTTGTCCATAATTTTTTTGCAAAAACGATCCACCCGCCTCAAAGTTGAAAATCACTGATAAATATTAACTTCTTTTTTTTAAATGCAAAATGATTAAGGGATTATTGGCCAGGAGGATGTATCATTTGTTTGTATCAGTTTTTCCTTTGGTTTCGACAAAGTAATTATGTAGATACCAACAAGCACTAGAACCCCACCAATTATTTGGGATATTTGAAGATTTTCTTGAAAAATTACAGATGCTAAAGCTGCGGTGACCACTGGGTGTAGAAGTAAAAATGGACTGACTATAGATGCGGGAATTTTTCCAAGCGAATAAGCGAGACAATAATATCCTCCAACTTGAGATAACAGCCCTACGGTTAAAAATAACAAATATGTTCTGCCTGAGTATCCAATCAATGACCAACCATTTAAAAGAATAATTATGCCTAGAACACATGATGCTGCAAATGAAGATATTTGCACAAAATGCAAACTACCATAGAATTTCCTGCTTTGCTCAGAAAGAATTATATAGCCTGCATAGAAAAAACTGGAAAAAACTGCAAATCCTTCACCATTAAATTTTAATGTGGAGAAATCCTCAATATTCGCACCCGAGATTGCCCAAGCACCTGATAACACAATTACTAGTCCTAGCCAAAATCTTTTTGCGTATTTCTCGCGAAGGATAAAGACAGCGATTAACCCTACCCAAAGTGGAGCAATATGATTCAATAAATTTGCTTTGGCAACAAATGTATTACCAACAGCAGTACTCCAAAGGGAATGATCAACCCCTGAACTCATCCCTGCAAGAACGGGCAATATCCAGAGTTTCCAAGAAGTCTTAGTTTTATTAGCAAAATTCCTTTGGAATAAAGTTATTACTGATATAAAACATGCAGCGATAAACATTCTATAAAAACTTGTAACAACTCCCGGCGCAGGGACCCATCGTATGATTAATGGGGCTATTGACAAAAGAATAATACTAATCAGCAACACAAAAATGGCTTTTGATTTTACTGATAAATCTTTTTTCATTTAATAATTCCATAGCATTGTCATAGATAATTATTTCTTAATATTGGTTTTGCTAAATAATATTTATCGGAAAAAATTAATAAGATGATGAGTTAAAAAAACTAATATGCCCGATATCGATATAAGTCATATATATTTTATACAAATTAAATTAATTTCAATAATATAAGATAATTCCGAACTTCAATAAGATTAGTCAATTGAGATACAAACTATAACATTACCAAGTTACAACTTGAATAAAAATCCATAAGAATCTGTAAACTTCATGTTTAGTGATTTCCCATGTTGGGATATCAAAGAATGGACACTGGATAATACAGTGTCCATTCTTTAAGGGAAAGAAAATTTACTTAAATGTAGATTGCAGGGTTAAGATTTGTTGTTCTGCATCTGCCAAAGCTTTCTCAGCAGTTTTTCTACCTAACAAAGCAGTTTGTAATTCGCGCTGCAAAATTTCCGAAGCTTCTGTGTAATATGGAACAATTGGACGATTAAACATATAGCTTAACTGTTCGGCCGCGATTGGAGCTAATTTTGGTTGTGATTGTTCAACTGGGCTGCCTGGTAAAAAGTTCTCAGGATATAGAGGAAGCGTACGGTTTGCATAAGTAATGTTGACATTGGGAGAAATCAACCATGCAATAAAATCCCATGCCTCGTCAGGGTGTTCCGAATTAGCCATGATGGAAAGTCCCTCTCCTCCATTTACTGTTGCTGAAACAGCTTTATCAGTACCAGGCATAAGGGCAGCTTTTGTTTGTCCAATTACGTTGGATTCCTCAGGGTCTTCAATCAAATTCGCTACATACGTCCAATTTATCGAGAACATTGCATTTCCCTGAGAGAAAATACGTCGAACTTCTTCACTTTCTGATTCAAGCGAAGCTGGATTGTAAAGTCCACCTTCAAGCCCATCAATTAAATACTGTAATGCTGCAACCCCTTCAGGACTATTAAAAGCTGGCTTGAGATCGTTTGTAAAAAATTCACCACCAAAGGCATACAGATAAACCGTATAGTCACACATAAGAAGTTCGGTCAATCCAAATGAACCAATTACTGGATATTCAATTACCCCTTTCTCTTTTGCAGCATAGCCTATCTCAGCTAATTCATCCCATGTTTTTGGAGGTTCGGAAAAACCTGCTTCATTCAGCAATTTTTCGTTATAGTAGAAAAACAAGACACCGTTTAAAAATGGGACACCCCAATAACGATCTTTATAGGTAACTTCCTCAAGTGCACCAGAGAATAAGCTGGATTTCATTTCCTCTGTATAGTAATCTGTCACATCAAGAATAAAACCTGCTTCAGCGAACTCTGCAGGCCAAATTCCATCGAGGATTACGATGTCATATGCATCAGTACCAGACATCGCTGCGGTTACAACTTTATCATGGATGGACTCATATGCAACATACTCCCATTGAATTTCAATATTTGGATGATCAGACTCATACTGGGCTGTCAGACGTTCCATATCTTCAACCTGAACGCCTGCTTGTTTTTGATAAAGTCCACGAAGTACAATTTTCTCAGGCACCTCTGTAGCATTGCTTGTTTCTTCGTTGACAACCGCTTCTTTTGTAGGTGTATTATTAGGGTTTTTTGCACAACTAGCAACTAGAATCAAAACTAGGCTCAACATTAAAAATACTGATACTTTTTTCATTATTTCTCCTTCTTTTTAGTTAGTAACTCATAAAATTTTTACAAAATATATTTTAAGTGATTTTTTTTTCCAAAACCTCCTTTTTTGTGGGATAAGATGGAAAACTTCCTTGTTTTTGGACTGATAAAGAAGCAACTATATTACCGTATTGTGAAGCTTCAAATAAGGATTTATTTTCTGTCAATCCCCAGATAAATCCACCGACAAACGCGTCTCCAGCCCCGAGTGTATCTACCACTTTAGTTTTTAACGCAGGGTATGACCAATTAATATTATTACTATCAATTCCGCAAAGACCTTGAGAGCCAAGGGTCATTACAATAGCTTGAGATTTACAGTGTTCTTTCAAGGTATTAACTATTTCGAAATTCGATAGTTTTTCACCTTCAGGAATTCTTGCAATAGTCCTAGCTTCTGTCTCATTGGGGATCAAGACATCAACAAATGACAAGTCACCAATTTCATGGAGAGGAGCTGGTCCCGGATTTACTATTGTAAACATCCCTAATTCTTTGGCTAGTTTAGTGCTTTTCAAAGCTACATTTAAAGGGATTTCAAAACCAGTGAGAAAATATTTTGCCTTTGCCCGTTCTTGAATTAAACCTTCAATATCGGAATAAGTTAGATAATTTTCTGGGCGATAACCATTAATTATGGTGTTTTGACCTTGATCATCAATGAATATTAATCCACGCGATGTTGACAATTCTTTTGAAAATATTATTCCAGAAGTGTCAACACCTCTCTCTCTCATCCATTTTTCACCAAGATGACCATGTTTATCGTCCCCAATTTTTCCAATGAAGCAAACAGAGCATTTTAGAAGTCCTAAACATATAGCCTGATTTCCCCCTTTACCACTATCTAATAATTCAAGTTGACCTAGACTAATGATTGTTTCACCAGGTTTCGGAAAAGCGTGGACGCGAATAATTTGTCCAACTCCATGATGCCCAAGCACTATGATTTCAGGTATAATCATTTTTACTCCAATTATTTAATCAATAGGTAGTGGGGAAACAGCTGTATTTTCATCAAGAATTAAAATAACTTCGGGAACATGTGCAGGAAAGAGAGTTGCAGGGTATTCTACAGTTGGTTCACTGAACATGAGCATACGAATTGCAGTTCGTTTCCAACTACCAGTTGTGCACAAGATAACACATCGCTGTGAATTCAACATAGCTTTGAAACCAATGGTAATAGCCATTGTCGGAAGAATATGAGTCAATCCACCCTTACTTCGAACCGCATTTGCGATCATCGTATCCTCATTCAATGTAACAACCCTCGTTTTTGATTTAGCATATTCCTCTTCAGTAATTGTTATCCAGGGAGATCTTGGCGCTTCGTTATAAGCAATTAATCCAGTGAAACCCATTCCTGCATAAACAGTGTCAAATCCTCCAACTGTCTCGACAGCTAAATCAAAACCATCCATGTCTCCCACGCGTGGAAAATGGATCTGACTTTCGGCCATTAATAGCTCTTTATCAATCTTTGCGTAAAAATTATTGAGCATTCGCCCTTCAAGGCTGTAAGGGTGATTTAAAGGATATGGGCGGGATTCCCAGTTTAAGAAATCATCCATGTGGAAAATATGAACATTATTAAGACTAATTCGTTCACTGTTAACCCGATAGAGGAAAGTTGGGTATTGTTCCATCGGTCCAGCAGGTAAGACCCAACGAGTTGGCTTCCCTTTATTATTATTGGATATCACTTCCTCAGCCATCATGTTTCCAACAAGTTCCATTGCTTTCTCTTTTGTATCAAGCAAACGTACATTTACTTTTGAGTCGGGATGATCGACCAAATCTTGTGGTTGAATTTTACAATATGCTAACAATTCTTCTTTATTAATTCTTGATGTCATTTTTTTATCTCCAAATAATTAAAATTATCGAAATTCTGATTTTATTAACCTTTGACCGCACCTGATGTCAAACCTTTAACTAATCCCTTTTGGAAAATTATGCTTAGTAACACAGGAATCAGTGCACCAATTACTCCTCCAGCTGCCATGAAAGGATAATCTATCTTATACCTGTCTGTGAATTCTGAAATTCCAACGGTAATTGTTTTTGCGTCAGGACTTGAAGTAAACACTAAGGCAATTAAAAATTCTTCCCAGGAAAGGATGAAAACTAGGAGGGCAGCTGCTGCGATACCAGGAATAGCAAGAGGTAAAACCACTCTAAAAAGAGCACCCAAGTATGTGCAACCATCTATTCTTGCTGCATCCTCAAGGTCAGGTGGAATTGTGTCAAAGAAGCCTTTTAATGTCCATACTGCAAAAGGCATTAGCAAAGCTGAATAAATTATGATGAGACTTAAACGAGTGTCCATTAATCCGAGGCCTTTAATGGTTACATACAAAGGCACCATAATTAAAATTGGGGGGAGAATATAGGAAAACAACATAGCAAACATGATTGCATCTTTTCCTTTGAATTTAATCCTCGAAGCCGCGTAGGCTGCGAGAACACCAGTACTAACACAAATCAAAGTTACACAAATCCCGATAATAAAGCTGTTTCTGACTGTAAGACGAAATATTGCGGCTGCGCCATCCCCAGTTTCTGTGACCATCGCAATGTAACGATGAAAGCTAGGTTCACGGGGAAACCATCTAAGAGGAAGTTCAATCAATTGAGCTTGAGAAGAAATACTCGAAATGAACATCCATA
>SWCF01001574.1_pt1 | contig 34897 bp, 39 predicted proteins | sample 4690081 | NCBI WGS metagenome assembly SWCF01 (sample SAMN10267280, study PRJNA491770) | bioreactor metagenome | isolation source: DHS bioreactor inoculated with | place: Japan: off Shimokita Peninsula
CCGTCTCGGCGACGACGTCCGGTCCGGGCTCGAGGGTGCTGGGCATGGGCACATTCTCGCCGGTGGGGATTCGCCGGATTCGCGGGACTCCTGCCGCCCACGGTGATCGTGCCTAGGCTGGTCGCAGAGCAGCCGACGACATCAGGAGGAGCGATGACCTACCCAGCAGGCTCGGGAACGGGCCGGTCCGACAACCCGGCAGGCCCCTCGGGGTCGTCGACCGGGGCAGGACCCGGGTCCGCCGCCCGCGGCGTCTCCGACAAGGTGGTGCCGCTGCTCCTGCCGATCGCCGTCGCGGTGCTGGCGGTGCTGAACTTCCTGCTCGGCCTGGCGCCGTACGTGCGCATCTCCTTCGGCACCCAGGTCGCGCTGTCGTCGTTCGACTTCGGGTTCGCGGTCGTCCCGCTGGCCTTCCTGCTCTTCGGCGGCGCGGCCGCTGCGCTGTCGCTGCTGCCGGGTCAGGACCTGCGCTCCGTCGCGGTGGCGGCCTCCGCGGTCGGCTTCGTGGTGTCGCTGTTCCAGCTCTTCCACCTCCCGGACGACACCGGCATCTCCTGGGGTGGGGTGTCGATCCTCGTCCTCGGTTTCCTGCAGACCGCGCTCGCGCTCATGGCGCTGCTCTTCGGGATCGGGATTTTGGTGCCCGGCCAGCGTCGTTCGCCCGCGCAGTCGTTCGGCGGCCAGGGCGGCGGCCAGGGTTACGGCGGGCAGGGTTACGGAGCGCAGGGTGCCGGAGCGCAGGGCTACGGTGCGCAGGGCTACGGTGCGCAGGGTGCCGGTGGGGGGCAGGGTTACGCTCCCGGCGCGACGGCGAGCGGATACGGAACGCCGGGCTCCGGGTACCCTTCCGGATCCTCGGCCTACCCCTCCGGGACCTCGGCCTACCCGTCCGGGACCTCGGCGCAGTACCCCGGCTACCAGCAGGCGCAGTACCCCTCGGGTCAGTACCCGTCCGGTCAGTACCCGTCCGGTCAGTACCCCTCCGGTCAGTATCCGTCGGGCCAGTACCCGTCCGGCCAGTACCCCTCCGGCCAGTACGCCGGGGGCCAGTACCCCGGCACCCAGTACTCGGGGGCGCAGCCGCGCGAGCACTACCCCAGCCCGGACGCCGGCGCCCAGACCGAACACCTGAGCCAGCCGCTGCGCGTCGACCGGCAGCACTCCGAGGGCCAGCACCCCGGACAGCAGGCCTACACCCCGACGGGCGCGCAGGCGCCGTACGGTGCGGGGACTCCGGGTCCCGCCGGTCGGACGGGCGAGTCTGCCGGCGGCGACGTCGACGAGCCGACGGTGCTCGCCCCCCGGGACGCAGACTCCGAGCGGGAGGCCACCGGCCGTTCCTCGGAGGGGGACACCGAGCGGACGTCGGATCCGGCGCCGACGCAGGCGTTCCGTCCCGGCGACGAACCGCGGTGAGGGCTCCCGCACATGCTGCGGCGCGCCTGACCGTCCCGATCGTCGCCGGGTGACACTCTCGACACGATGACCTCGACGCTAGGCCGGTCCGACCGGCACACGACCCCGGAAGACACCCCGGTCGAACCGGAGCAGTTGCGGATCCTGCTCGGCACTGCGGCCAAGGTGCCGGCAGTGACCCTCGCGTTGATCGCCACGCTGGTGGTGACCACGATGGTGGCCGCGAGCAGCGACCTGACCGGCATCTACGCGGCCATCGCGGGCAGCTGGCTGGCCCTGCACCAGGTGACATTGACGATCGACGGGGTACCGCTGGGGGTGCTGCCGTTGCTGCCGACAGCGGTGCTGGTGTGGCTGACCGCTCGGGCCGCACGGTCGGCCACCGATGGTGTCGTCGCCCTCGGTGGCCGTCCGCTCGATCGCCGGAACGCCTCGCGCATCGCGGCGGCCACCCTCGCCGGTCCGACGGTGATCACGGTGGCGGCACTGATCGTGATCCAGGATGCGGCAAGTGTCCTGCCTGTCGTCACCCCCAATCCCGCGTCCGCGCTGGCGTGGGTGACCGCGCTGTACCTGGTCGGGGCCGGGCTCGGCATCGGTTCCCGGACGTGGCGGCCGCTGGCGTCCCGCTACGGGGTGCCGAACTGGCTGGTCGCCGCCGTGCGTCCCGCGGCCCGGACGGTGCTGGGGATGTTCGCCGCGGGCGGGGTGGTGACCGTGCTCGCGCTGCTGTGGTCGTGGACCGTGGTCGGTGACCTGATCGGCCGCGGCGGGGGAGCGGTCGGCGCCCTCGGGCTGACGGTGTTGTCGGTGCTGTACCTGCCCAACGTGCTGATCGGGGCCGCCGCCGTGGTGACCGGCAGCACGGTGCAGTTCGGCGACGTGCGCGTGAGCCTGTTCGAGGCGACCGGCGGGGACCTGCCTGCCCTGCCGGTGCTTGCCGTGATCCCACCGGGACCGGCCGCGCCGTTCTGGCCCGTGCTGCTCGCCGTCCCCGCGACGGTGGGCGCGCTGCTCGGGCGGTACGTCGCCCGGTGCCACCTCGAGGCACGCGCCCGAGGGGAACGCGTGTCGTCCACCGACGCCGCCCTCACGGTGGTTGCTGCGGCGGCGCTCGCCGGTGCGACGACCGCGCTGGCCACGTGGGCTGCCGGTGGCCCGCTGGGGGTCTTCGGTGTGGTCGGCGGAAACTGGTGGCTGGCCGGGGTGCTGGTGTTCGCGTGGACGGGACTGCTCGGCCTCGTCACCTCGCAGCTGCTGCTGTGGCGCGAGCACCGCCTGGCTGCGGTGGAAGCCGCCCGGCAGTCGGCCGCCGAGGAGAAGCTCACCGATGACGAGGTCGCCGGAGAGCAGCTCGCCGACGAGGAGCCCGGCGACGAGGCGGCCGAGGGCCCCGGCGACGAGCCGGACGAGAACCCCGACGACGACGTCCGGGAGCTCGAGGCGGCACCGGCCGCCGACGTGCTCGATGCCGAGATCGTCGAGGACGACCCCTCGGCCGCCGCCGATACGCCCGTCGCCGCGGACCCGGACACCGCGGACCCGGACACCGAGGACGCGGACACCGAGGACGCGGACACCGAGGACGCGGACACCGAGGACCCGGACACCGAGGACCCTGTCGCCGAACGTACGGACGTCGTCGACGCGACGATCGAGGACGCGGCCGACGAGCCGGCCCGGCCCGTCGAGAGGGACCGGGATGCCGGCGCGCCACCGGAGCCCAACGGCGACCTGCCGGAGGGTGCCACACCCCCCAAGGGCTAGGCTCTACCCGGCCGAGCCTCCGGCCGCCCCCTCTCGAGTTCCAGGAGTAGAGCGCTGACTGCCTCGCGTGACCAGCTGCCGCCCACTGTGCCGGCACGGGTCGTCGTCCTCGCTTCGGGCACCGGCAGCCTGCTGCGGTCGCTGATCGACGCGACGCACACGGACGGATATCCCGCCCGGATCGTCGCCGTCGGAGTGGACCGCGAGTGTGCCGCCGAGGGGCATGCGGAGGCCGCCGGTATTCCCCATGTCCGTGTCGCTCTGCGCGAGCACCCGGACCGGGCCGCGTGGGACCGCGCCCTGACCGACGCCGTCGCTGCGCACGAGCCGGACCTGGTGGTCTCGGCCGGTTTCATGAAGATCCTGGGGCCGGTCTTCCTGGACCGGTTCGGGGGCCGCATCGTCAACACCCATCCGGCGCTGCTGCCCGCGTTCCCCGGCGCACACGCCGTGCCGGACGCCCTCGCCTACGGGGTGAAGGTCACCGGCTCGACCGTGCACCTGGTCGACGCGGGTGTCGACACCGGTCCCATCCTGGCGCAGGAACCCGTGCCGGTCCTCGACGACGACGACGAGGCCACCCTGCACGAACGCATCAAGGTTGTGGAGCGACGACTGCTGGCCGACGTGGTCGCCGCCGTCGCCACCCGTGGAGTTGTATCCGATGGACGAAAGGCCGTGATCCCCAGTGACCGAACGTAAGGCTGTGCGACGCGCACTCGTCAGCGTCTACGACAAGACCGGTTTGGTCGAACTGGCGACGGGCCTGCACGAGGCGGGTGTCGCGCTGGTCTCCACCGGGTCCACGGCGGCCACCATCGCCGGCGCCGGAATCCCCGTCACCAAGGTGGAGGACCTCACCGGATTCCCCGAATGTCTCGAGGGCCGGGTCAAGACGCTGCACCCGCGGGTGCACGCCGGCATCCTCGCCGACACGCGCAAGCAGGATCATCTCGATCAGCTCGCCGAACTCGGTGTCGAGGCGTTCGAACTGGTCGTGGTGAACCTGTACCCGTTCACGCAGACCGTCGCCTCCGGCGCCACCGCCGACGAGTGCGTCGAGCAGATCGACATCGGCGGCCCGTCCATGGTGCGTGCCGCCGCGAAGAACCACCCGTCGGTCGCGGTGGTCGTCGACCCGGCCCGCTACGACGACGTGCTCGACGCCGTCAAGGGCGGCGGTTTCACCCTGTCTCAGCGCAAAGCCCTTGCCGCCCAGGCATTCCAGCACACCGCCGCCTACGACGTGGCGGTGGCGAGCTGGATGAACGCCGGCTACGCCGCCGGGGAGTCCGACACCGCCGAGCAGTTCCCGGCGTGGGCCGGTGCGACGTGGGAGCGCGCGGCCGTGCTGCGCTACGGCGAGAACCCGCACCAGGCGGCGGCGCTGTACGTGAACGAGGCGGGCGAGCCGGGTCTGGCGCGGGCCGAGCAGTTCCACGGCAAGGAGATGTCGTACAACAACTATCAGGACGCCGACGCGGCCTGGCGCGCCGCACACGACCACGACCGGCCGTGCGTCGCGATCATCAAGCACGCCAACCCGTGTGGGATCGCGGTCGCGGAGTCCGTCGCCGAGGCGCACCGCAAGGCACACGAGTGCGATCCGGTGAGTGCGTTCGGCGGCGTGATCGCCGTCAACCGTGAAGTGAGCGTGGCGATGGCCGAGCAGGTCGCCGAGATCTTCACCGAGGTGATCATCGCCCCCGGCTACGCGGACGGCGCGGTCGAGGTGCTCAGCCGCAAGAAGAACATCCGCATTCTGCGGGCCGACTCGCCGCAGGCGGCGCAGATCGAACTGCGGCAGATCTCCGGCGGAATGCTGCTGCAGGAGCGCGACACCCTCACCGCGCCGGGCGATTCGGCCGCGAACTGGGAGCTGGCCTGCGGCGAGGCCGCCGACGCCGAGACCCTCGCGGATCTCGAGTTCGCGTGGCGTGCCTGCCGGGCCGTGAAGTCCAACGCGATCCTGCTCGCCGCGGGCGGCGCCACCGTCGGTGTCGGCATGGGGCAGGTCAATCGTGTGGACTCCGCCCGGCTCGCGGTCTCCCGCGCCGGGGACCGGGTCGTCGGATCCGTCGCCGCATCCGACGCGTTCTTCCCGTTCGCGGACGGCCTGCAGGTGCTCACCGAGGCCGGTGTCCGGGCCGTCGTGCAGCCGGGCGGTTCGGTGCGCGACAACGAGGTCATCGAGGCCGCTCGCGAGGCCGGCGTGACCCTGTACCTCACCGGCGCACGCCACTTCGCGCACTGAGCGACGCCGGCCGCCCGCACGCGCCGGTCAGGCCGCGTGCGGGTGCCCGGTCGCCGGGCGGGTCACCGTCCGCGGCGCGGCGTCGCGGGCGTCGGAGATGACCAGCCGGGCGGCGCCGCGGTCGAGCAGTTCGCGGATGAGGTCCGCAGCGGCCGCAGCCTGTTCGGTGCCGACGTGGCTCAGGTCGATCGTGATCGCGTGACCGGTGAGATCGTCGGGCAGGTCCTTGGGGACGGCGCCGGTGGCGCCGAGTCGCAGTTTCATCGTGTTCTCCTCTTACTGGACAAGATCGGTATGCGGGGAAAAGAAAGGGCACCCGAGGCGATGTGCCCGGGTGCCCGAGAAGGAATCGGTCGAGTCGTCGACTCATTCCCGGGGTCGCCACTTGGCGAAGTGGAAGTACGCGTAGGTGTGTCGGCACCAGCTGGGTACGGCAACGCGCATCGACTTCGCCGCGATGACCTTGTCGTCTCGCATCGGACCGTACCTTTCTCGTGTGTTCCTACGGGTTAACCGGACACCATACCCGAGTAAAGCGAATCTGACATCTCTTGTGTTCCGCCCGTCTCGGGCGAGGGGTCAGAGCTTGGCGAGCCACGCCTCGAAACCGCGGGTGAACTCGTCGGAGAAGGGCAGATCGGCGATGTAGTCGGCACCGGTGGACTGCTGGTCGCCGATGTCCTTGAGCACGTGGTTGGACCGGTGCAGGCGCAGGGACGTCAGGTTCGTGTGCACGAGCGCCGAGTCGAGGGCGTCGACGTCCTCGACCCGCACCTGGATGTCCTTCGCCGAGACGCTGGTCAGCACCGGCAGCCCGCCCTCGAGCTGAGCCGCGAGCATCCGCGGATCGAGCGCGTCCTCCTCGGCAAGGGCCTTGGCGTTGGCCGAGACCAGACCGGCGTTGCGCAGCGGCTCGGGCAGGGTGTCGCTGAGGGTGCCGTCGGCGCGCAGCGATTCCACGGCGCCGGCGAGGGCCAGGCGCAGTTCGTCGGCGACCTGGATCGGGAGCTGACCGGCGTCGACGACCGCGTCGAGCTGGGCGTCGATCTGGGCGGTGAGCAGGTCCAGCAGCCGCACGGCCAAGGGCTCGAGCAGCGCGATGCCTGCGACCGGGGCACCGGCGTCGGCGAGGGTGAGGGCGATGAGGGCGCCCTCGCTGTGCCCGACCACGTAGAGCCGCTCGGCGTCGATGCCCGGCTGCGCGGCGAGGAACCGGAGGCCGTCCGTGGCGGCGTCGATGAACGTGGAGAACCCGAGGTCGGCGACGTCGGCGACGTCGTACGGGCCGAGGCCGGTCACACCGCTGCCGAGCTTGTCGTAGCGCAGGCTCGCGAAGCCGTTGCGCTCGAGCACGTCGGCGAGGTGGCGCAGCGTGCCGATCGGGCCGGGCAGCAGCGCACTGTCGCCGTTGCGATCGGTGGGACCGCTGCCGGCGAGCAGCAGCACGGCGGGGACGTTTCCGTCGCTCGCGGCGGGCACGCGCAGGCTGCCGTGCAGGGTCACGTCGCCGCTGGAGAAGGAGATGTCGGTGTCCGCCATGCGTCGTGTCTATCAGAACCGGTCAGACCGTCCGCAGGCGGCTCAGCCGTCGATACCCGCGGTGGACGGCCCACACGAAGCCCGCGAGCAGGGGCACGACGAGCAGCGGGACGACGAGCGCGATCAGCGACGTGACGAACGACAGCAGGTCGTCGAGCAGCGACAGCGCCGGGTTGCCGAGTCCCGCGGTGGTGACCGTGCTCGCCGCGCGGGTGCCGGTCTGCACAGTGCTCACCGCCATCGCGGTCGGGGCGCCGACGACGATGCCGGCGAGAGCGGCCATCGCCGGGTCGAGATCGGCGAACGCCGCCCAGGCGGCCAGCGCGCCCGCGACGGGCCGCACGACCGTCGCGACGGCCGAGAGGACGTTGTCGACGAAGGGGACGAGGTCGGCGCCGACCTCGACGACGGTGGCGATCGCCAGGGCGACGAGCGCGCCCGTCGACCCGACCCACTGCATCGACTCGTTGAGCGCGATTCCGAACAGGCCGAAGTGCACTGCGGTGCCGAGCATCAGCAGCGGGAGAAAGGTGCGCAGGCCGGTGGCGGCGGCCAGCCCGATGCCCAGCAGTGCCGCGAGGAGCCAGGTGTCCATGGCGGGAGTCTAGGGATCGGTGCCGACAGCGCGCTCCGGCACGACCCGATCCGGGAAGAGCTGCCGGTACGGCGCCCGGTTCCGGGTGGGGCATCGCCGCGGCTGCAGGTGCCGAAATCACCGAACGCTCGTACCTTGGGAGGGGTGACGTCACCCACACTCAGGCCGTCCACCGTCGGAGAGCTGCGTGCCTCGGGACACGAGCACCGCTCCGTCAAGGACGAGATCCGGCAGAACCTGCTCGCCGCCCTGCGCGACGGCCTCGACCCGTGGCCGGGCATCGTCGGATTCGACGACACCGTCGTTCCGCAACTCGAACGTGCGCTGCTCGCGGGCCACGACGTGGTGCTGCTCGGTGAACGCGGGCAGGGCAAGACCCGGTTGCTGCGCACCCTGCCGCTGCTGCTCGACGAGTGGACACCGGTGATCGCCGGTTCCGAACTCGGCGAGCACCCCTACGACCCGATCACCCCCGCCTCGATCCGCCGCGCCGCCGAACTCGGCGACGACCTGCCCGTCGCCTGGCGGCACCGCAGCGAACGCTACGCCGAGAAACTCGCCACCCCCGACACCTCCGTCGCCGACCTGGTCGGCGACGTCGACCCCGTCAAGGTCGCCGAGGGCCGCAGCCTCGGCGACCCCGAGACCATCCACTTCGGTCTCGTGCCGCGCGCCCACCGCGGCATCGTCGCCGTCAACGAGCTGCCCGACCTCGCCGAGCGCATCCAGGTCTCGCTGCTCAACGTCATGGAGGAACGCGACATCCAGGTGCGCGGGTACACGCTGCGGCTCCCGCTCGACGTCCTGCTCGTCGCCAGCGCCAATCCGGAGGACTACACCAACCGCGGCCGGATCATCACCCCGCTCAAGGACCGGTTCGGCGCCGAGATCCGCACCCACTACCCGACGCAGCTCGACGACGAGATCGCCGTCATCGAGCAGGAGGCGCAGCTGCAGGCCCGGGTCCCGGACTTCCTGCTCGAGATCCTCGCCCGCTTCACCCGCCTGCTGCGTGAATCCACCTCGGTGGACCAGCGTTCCGGTGTGTCGGCGCGCTTCGCCGTCGCCGGCGCCGAGACCGTCGCCGCCGCGGCGATGCGTCGCGGCGCCGTGCTCGGCGAGGCCGACCCCGTCGCACGTCCCGTCGACCTCGGCACCGTCGTGGAGGTGCTGCGGGGCAAGGTCGAGTTCGAATCCGGCGAGGAGGGAAGGGAATTCGAGGTCCTCGATCACCTCCTGAGGCGGGCCACCGCGGACGCCGCCCGCACCCGGCTCGCCGGGGTGAACCTCGGCCCGCTCGTCACCGCCGTCGAGCAGGGACAGCCGGTGGTGACCGGAGAACGGATCACCGCCAAGGCGCTGCTGGACGAACTGCCCGACCTGCCCGTCCTCGACGTCGTCGCCGAGCGGCTCGGCGCGGAGGACATCGGAACGCGGGCTGCCGCCGCCGAACTCGCGCTCGAGGGCCTCTACCTCGCGCGGCGGATCGCCAAGCACGCCGACGACGACGGCGCCGCGGTGTACTCCTGATGAGCCGGGGCGCGCGGTACGGGCCCTACGACGGCGGCGACCCCCTCGCCCCGCCGGTGGATCTGCGTGAGGCCCTCGCCGCGATCGGCGAGGACGTGCTGGCCGGCAGTTCGCCGCGACGTGCGCTGCGGGAACTGCTGCGCCGCGGTCACGGCTCGATGCGTGGGCTGGACCGCCTTGCGGCGCAGGCGAATCGGCGTCGGCGGGAGCTGCTGGACCGGACGAACCTCGACGGCACGCTGCGCGAGGTGCGTGAGCTGCTCGACCGGGCCGTCCTCGAGGAACGCAAGGCCCTCGCACGCGCACTCGACGACGACGCCCGGTTCGCGGAGATGCGGATCGAGGAACTGCCCGCCTCCACCGCGCAGGCCGTGCAGGAGCTCGCCGACTACGACTGGCGCAGCCCGCAGGCCCGGGAGGACTACGAGAAGATCCGTGACCTGCTGGGCCGCGAGGTGCTCGACCAGCGGTTCGCCGGGATGAAGCAGGCCCTCGAAGGTGCCACCGACGAGGACCGTGAGCGCGTGAACCGTATGCTCGAGGATCTGAACGATCTGCTGGACAAGCATTCCCGCGGGGAGGACACCCAGGAGGACTTCGAGCGGTTCATGGCCGAACACGGCGACTTCTTCCCGGAGAATCCCGGCAACGTGGAGGAACTGCTCGACTCGCTGGCCCAGCGCGCGGCGGCGGCGCAGCGCCTGCGCAACTCGCTCAGCCAGGAACAGCGCGACGAGCTCGACGCCCTCGCTCAGCAGGCGTTCGGTTCGCCGAGCCTGATGTCGCAGCTCGACCGTCTCGACTCGCACCTGCGTGCCGCCCGCCCGGGGGAGGACTGGACCGGGTCGGAGCGGTTCCGAGGGGACCGGGGAATGGGCCTGGGCGAAGCGACGGGGGCGCTGCAGGACGTCGCCGAACTCGACGCACTCGCCGAGCAGCTCTCCCAGCAGTACGCCGGCGCCTCCCTCGACGACATCGACCTCGACGCGCTGGCCCGCCAGCTCGGCGACGACGCCGCGGCCGATGCGCGCACGCTCGCCCAGCTCGAGAAGGAACTGCAGCGGCAGGGGTTCTTCGACCGGGGCGCCGACGGGCAGTGGCGCCTGTCGCCCAAGGCGATGCGCGAACTCGGCCGGACCGCGCTGCGCGACGTCATGGACCAGCTGTCCACCCGGGGCGGGCAGCGCGAGACCCGCCGGGCGGGGGCCACCGGTGAGCCCACCGGGGCGTCGCGCCCGTGGGAGTTCGGCGACACCGAGCCGTGGGACGTGGTGCGCACCCTCACCAACGCGACCCTGCGCGCCCCCGCGCGGATCCCGGTGCGGATGGATGTCACCGACGTCGAGGTCGTCGAGACCGAGCAGCGCACCCAGGCGGCGGTGGCGCTGCTGGTGGACACGTCGTTCTCGATGGTGATGGACGGCCGGTGGGTGCCGATGAAGCGCACGGCCCTGGCCCTCAACCACCTGGTCTCGACCCGGTTCCGCGGCGACGCGCTGCAGCTGATCGCGTTCGGCCGGCACGCCCGCGTCGTCACCGCCTCCGAACTCGCCGGGCTGGACGGGGTGTACGAGCAGGGCACGAACCTGCACCACGCGCTGATGCTGGCCGGCCGGCACCTGCGCCGGCATTCCAATGCCCAGCCGGTGGTGCTGGTGGTCACCGACGGTGAGCCCACCGCGCATCTCGAGGCGGACGGCTACGCGGCGTTCGACTATCCGCCCAGCGCCCGCACGCTCGGCATGACGGTCCGTGAGCTCGACCATCTCGCCCGCGTCGGGGCGCACGTGACGATCTTCCGGCTCGGCGACGATCCCGGGCTTGCGCGGATCGTCGACCGGATGGCCCGCCGGGTCGGTGGCCGGGTCGTCGCGCCGGACGTCGACGGCCTCGGGGCCGCCGTCGTAGGCGACTACGTGCGGCTGCGCCGCCGCTGACCCGCCCCGTGCGCGATTCTGGTAGCGGGAACTACCGGAAACGCGCACGGGCTACCGGCGCAGCGCCCGCCAGGTGCTCACCGCGGCGGTCGAGAGCAGTCCCGCGGTCACCAGGAACACCGACGCCGTGCCGGCGACGCCGGCGATCGCGCCGGCTGCCAACGGCACCGACACCTGGCCGAGACGGTTGCCGGTGAGGCGCACGGCCAGCGCCGACGCCCGGTCCGCCGGTGCCACCAGCTCGACGACCCACGTCATGGTCAGTGGCTGCCCGAACCCCCAGAAGGCACCGCAGATCGCCAGGAGTATCCCCAGCGCCCACGGGTTCGGCAGGAACGGCAGCGCCGCGACGGGCAGGGCCGTGCACGCCGTCGCCGACAGCAGCAGACGTCGCCGCGGAATCGTCCGCAGTGCCCACGGCAGCACCGCACGCGAGACGATCGACGCGACGGTGCGGGCGGTGAGCAGGGCCGACACCAGCAGCACCCCGAAGCCGAACTCCTCCCCGAGCAGCGGCAGGTACGCGACCACGATGTCGACGGACGCCAGCACGACGAGGCTCGAGAACATCGCGGGCTTCATCCCGCGCGTGCCCAGCATCGACCGCACCGACTGCGGCGGCGCGTCGCCCGGGGCGCGACCGGAGCCGGGCGGTTCGCGCAGGCCGACGACGAACGGCAGGGCTGCCGCGGCGAGGACCGTCATCACCAGCAACGCCGGGGTGGTCTCGACGGTGTCCCCGTTGCTCGCCGCGGCGATCACGCCGGCGAGCGGCACCCCGATCGCCTGACCCACCGACACTCCCAGGGTGATGCCCGCGAAGCCGCGGTCGAGTTCACCCGGTGGCGACAGGATCGACACGAACGCCTGTCCGGACACCGTCACCAGAAGCTGACCGAGACCCAGGACGGTGTTGCCGAGGCCGAGGACCCACAGGTCCGGGCTGACCGCGATGATCAGCGCACCGGCCACCGACACCACGACACCGCCCCGGAGAATCCCCGCCGCGTGCCGGCGGTCGACGGCCCGGCCCAGTTGCACCGCCAGGACCAGCGGGACGAGGGCGAACAGGGCCGTCACCACGCCGATCACGGCCGCGTCGCCGCCGAGGGCGAGCACGCGGTAGGAGACGAGGACGCGCACCGACTGGAACGTCGCATGCAGCAGCGCCGTCGCCGTGCACAGGAGCAGCAGCCAGTGCCGGGGGATGCGGGACATCGGTCAGCCGGCCGTCACGATCCGGTCGGCCAGCGGTGCCTGCAGCGTCAGCTCGAGCACACCGGTGACGGCGATCATGATGCACGCCCGGTCCACCGCCTCCGGCAGGGTGCCGCCACGCAACGCCACCGTCACGGCGGAGTCGGACTCGCCGACGGTGGCGTCGACTCCGAAACACGCGGGTGTGCCGGTCTCGAAGTGGACGGCGATGCGGTCGTCGTCCACTCGGGTCCACGAGCGCAGGGGGATCGGGTGCGGCTCGACGAGGTCGTCGCGGGCGGTGAAGACCGTCGCCCCCACCGGTGTCGGTTCCTCCGGTAGGGCGGGGACGTCGGCGCCGCCCGGACCGCACGCGCCGGGCAGGACGCAGCACACGGCGAGCACCGGCAATCGCATGGCTCTCAACCTAGCCGCGCCCGTCATGCGAGGAGCGCGGCGACGACGCCGATCGCGGGGATCGAGGCGAGGGTGGTGACCAGCGCGGCGTCGCGGGCGAGCACCATGCCGCGGCCGTAGCGGCTCGCGTAGACGAACACGTTCTGTGCGGTCGGCAGCGTCGCCACCACGACGATCGCGAAGAGTTCGTGCCCGTCCAGGCCCATCAGGTGCCGGGCCATGACGTAGGCGAGGACGGGCTGCACCACGATCTTGAGCACCGATGCGAGCGCGACGTCGCGGCGCGGGCTGGTGCCCTTCTCGAGCACCCGCACCCCCTGGAGCGACAGGCCGAATGCGAGCAGGGCACCCGGTACGGAGGCGCCACCGAGGAGGTGGAACGGCTGCATCAGCGCGGCAGGCGGCGTCCAGCCGGCGACGGCGACGGCGAGTCCGGCCGCGCCCGCCAGCACGATCGGGTTCTTGAACGGGGCGGTGATCGTCTCCCGTCGTGACGCGCCGGGGCGCATCGTCGACAGGTCCAGCATCGTCAAGGCGATGGGGGAGAACAGCACGATCTGGAACAGCAGCAGCGGCGCGACGAACGAGGCGTCGCCGAGGACGAACACAGCGATCGGAATGCCGAGATTGGCGGAGTTGACGTACGAGGCGGCAAGCGCGCCGATCGTCAGCTCCGGCAGGGGCCGGCGCAGCCACAGCTTCGCGACGACGAGGTAGAGCGCGGCGACGGCGAACGCGGTGGCTGCGGCGACGTACAGGGTGGGGGAGAAGATCACCGACAGGTCGGAGGTGGCCAGCGAGTCGAACAGCAGCGCGGGGGTGGCGACGAAGAACACCATCCGGCTGAGCACGAACTGGGCCTCGGGCCCGAGCGTGCCCGTCCGGCCGAGTACGAATCCGATCGCGATGATCACGAAGATGACGCTGAATCCCGCGATCACGCCCGACACCGACACAACCCTTCGAAAGCACACGATATGCAGGCGCTGCACGCCAGACCGAGAACCTTACCGGCGGTAACGGCACGGGGCACATTCCGCCCTTGTCGCCCCGCCCGGTGAGACGCCCGTGAACGGACGCCGACCGGGCACCGGGGCCGGGAATCTGCGATGCTGAAAAAATGCCGACCGACCCGATTGTTCATCCCCCGGCCAACGTCATCGCGCTGGCCCAGCATCCGCGGTATCAGCACGCGGACTGGACGCTCTCGGAGCGGCTCGTACGGCGGCAGGAACTGGTCCTGCAGCATCTCGGCGTCTGGGGCGACGACGGTTCGTGAGGTCTGCCGGGCCCTGGGAACGGCTCAGGGCGTCACCGTGGCGACGAACGTCATCCGGTCCCCACGGTAGAGCGAGCGCCGCTGCTCGATCGGTGCCTCGTGCCGATCGTAGGAAACGCGGTTGAGCAGGAGCATGGGCGTGCGGATGTCGGCGTCGAGGAGCGCCGCCTCGCGTGCGTCGGGCAGGGTGGTCTCGATGTACTCGACCGCGCGCGCGAAGGTGATGCCGCGTGCGCGGATCGCCGCGTACAGCGACGACGTGGCGTCGAAGCTGTCGGCGAGTCCCGGGAAGCGGGCGGCGGGCAGGCGGGTCCGTTCCAGTCCGACGCGGACGCCGTCGGTGAGCAGGACGCGTTCGAGTTCGAGGACGGGATCGCCGACGGCGATCGCGAGGACCGCGGCGAGGTCGGGGTCGGCGGCGAGGTCGGTCCAGCCGACGAGGATGCGTCCCGCGCTCCGGCCCTCCGCGAGGGCCGCCTCGGTGTAGGAACCGATGATCAGCGGTTGCAGGATCTTGGGCTTCGCGACGACGGTGCCCCGGCCGCGGCGTTCGATGCGGCCGTCGACGAGGAGCTCGCGCAGCGCCTGGCGGACGGTTTCCCGGGCCACGTCGAACCGGCTGGCGAGTTCACGCTCGGAGGGCACCGGGTCGCCGACGGAGAGCTCGTCGAGCAGGGCGGTGACCTGATGCCGCACGATCTGGTGCTTGGGGACCCGGGTCTCGCGAGCGGTTTCTGGCACGGTCGAATCGTACCGGATTCTGGTCTATACCAATTGTTCACCGGGCGTTCGCCTGCCGTCCCATTATTGGTCTAGACCATCACTCAGGCTCGGGTCATGCGAGTCCTGATCATCGGCGGCGGCATCCTGGGCACCGCCCACGCCGACGCCGCCGTCCGCCGCGGACACGACGTCGTCCACCTCGAACGCGAGCCGGAAGCCCGGGGCGCCACCGTCCGCAACTTCGGCCTCGTGTGGGTCTCCGGGCGCACCGAGGACGAACTGGCCGCCACCCTGCGCTCCCGCGAGCTGTGGGCCGACCTCGGCGCCCGCGTCCCCGGCATCGGTTTCCGGGAGAACGGTTCGATCACCCTTCTCCGCAGCGACGCCGAGGTGGCCGTCGCCCGGGCGGCCGCCGACCGCGCCGACGCCCGCGACCGGGGTTTCACCCTGCTCGAGGCCGAAGCGATCCGCCGGCTCAACCCCGCCCTCCGGGGCAAGTTCGCCGCCGGCCTGCACTGCAGCACCGACGCCGCCGTCGAATCCCGCGTCGCTCTGCCCGCGATCCGGTGGCACCTCGCCACCTCCGGGCGGTACCGCTTCCGGCCGGAGACCGAGGCCCGCAGCGTGACCCGCACCGCCCACGGCACGGTGCAGGTGCGCGACGACCACGGCACCGTCCACGAGACCGACCTCGTGCTCGTGTGCCCCGGGGCGACCCTGTCCGGTCTCGCCCGCGAACTCGGCGGCGACCTGCCCCTGCGCCGCGTGCGCCTGCAGATGATGCAGACCGCACCGCTGGGCGAGAAGCTCACCACGTCCGTCGCCGACGGCGACAGCCTGCGCTACTACCCGGGATTCGCCGGGGCCGCGCTGGACGAGCTGAAGGCGCGCGAACCGCAGGCGCTCACCGCCGAGCAGCACCGCATGCAGTTGCTGTGCGTGCAGCGCCTCGACGGCGGGCTCACCCTCGGCGACACGCACGAGTACGACGAACCGTTCGCGTTCGACGTCGACGAGGCCCCGTACGAGCACCTCGTCACCGTCACCGAGGAGCTGCTCGGACGCCGGCTCCCGCCCGTGGTGCGCCGGTGGGCCGGGGTCTACAGCCAGTGCCTCGATCCCACCGAACTCGTCCACCGTGCCCGCGTCGACGACGACGTCTGGATCATCGCCGGACCGGGCGGCCGCGGCATGACCCTCGGCCCCTACCTCGGTGAGTGCACCGCCGACCTCCTGAGTCTCTGAACATCCTCTCTCGCAACCGTTCCGGAGTACCGATGACTGTCATCCGACTGGCCGTGCTCGACATGGCCGGCACCACCGTCGCCGACGGTGGCCTCGTCCTGCGCGCCTTCGACGCGGCCGCCACCGGCGTCGGACTGCCCACCGACGGACCCGAACGCGACGCCGCCCGGCGCTACGTACTCGACACGATGGGCCGGTCCAAGATCGTCGTCTTCCGGTCCCTGTTCGGCTCCGAGGAGCGCGCCCGCGCCGCCAACGCCGCCTTCGAACGTGCCTACGACGACTTCGTCGACGCCGGCGAGGTCGAGCCGATCCCCGGAGCCGCGGACGCGATCACCCGGCTGCGCGACGCCGGGCTCGTCGTGGCGCTCACCACCGGCTTCAGCCGCGCCACCCAGGACCGGCTGCTTTCGGCGCTCGGCTGGCAGGACCTCGCCGACCTCACCCTCGCACCGTCCGACGCCGGTCGCGGCCGGCCGTACCCCGACCTGGTGCTCACCGCGCTGCTGCGCGCCGAGATCGACGACGTGCGCGAGGTCGCCGTGGTCGGCGACACCGTGGGCGACATTCTCTCCGGGCGCCGCGCCGGCGCCTCCGTCGTCGTCGGCACCCGCACCGGCGCCCACGACGAACAGACGCTGCGCGACGCCGGGGCCACCCACATCGTCGGTTCCGTCGCCGACCTGCCCGATCTGCTCCTGCAGTCCTGACCGACACCTCCGACCCCGAGGACTCCCGACATGCACCCGTACTTCTCCCGCCGCACGGTCGCCGCGACCGCGCTCGCGACCGGCCTCGCTCTCACCCTCACCGCCTGCGGCGGCTCCGATCCCGACGCCGTCAATGCTCAGGGCTTCCCCGAGAAGCTCACCCTGGCCGCGATTCCCGCGGAGAACTCGGCGGATCTGCAGGCCAGTTACGATCCGCTCCTCGCGCTCCTCGAGCGCGAGACCGGCGCCGAGGTCGAGTTCGTGCAGGCCTCCGACTACGCCGGCGTGGTCGAGGGCATCATCGCCGACAACGTCGACCTCGCCTTCTTCGGTCCGTTCGCCTACGTCGTGGCCGGCGTCAACGGCGCCGCCGTCAGCCCGCTCGGCGCCGTCGTCCAGGAACCCGGCGGAGAGCCGGGTTACCGGTCCTACGGCCTCACCCGCTCCGACAACACCGAGATCGACGGCATCGACGACTTCGCCGGCAAGGACGTGTGCTTCGTGGATCCGGGCTCCACGTCCGGATTCCTGTACCCCTCCGCGGGACTCATCGAGGCCGGCGTCGTCGAATCCGGCACCGAGCAGGCCGTCGCCGCCGGTGTGAACCCGGTCTACGCGGGCGGCCACGACGCGTCGGCCCTCGCGATCGCCGCCGGCGACTGCGATGCGGGCTTCGCCTTCGACACCATGGTCGACGAGACCATGATCGCCAGCGGTGACCTGGAGGAAGGCGAACTGAAGAAGGTCTGGGAGTCCGAGACGATCGCCGGCTCGCTGTTCGTGGCGAGCAACTCGCTCGGTGCCGACGTCGTCGACCGGCTCCGCGCGATCTTCGTCGACAAGGCCAACGCCGATCACATGCGCGGCGCGGGACTGTGCGAGGGCGAGTGCCGTATCACCGACGAACGGGCATGGGGCGTCGTCCCCGCGACCGACGCCGACTACGAGGGCGTGCGCGAGGTGTGCGCCCTGACCGAATCCGACAAGTGCAAGGGCTGAATTGAACAGCGATCACACCGTCGTGGGCGACGACGCCCCGACCGTCGCGGGCGACGACGTCGTCGTCTCCGCCCGTCGCGTCACGAAGAAGTTCGGCGGCACCGTGGCTCTCGACGGTGTCGACCTCGCGGTGCACCGCAGCGAACTCGTCGTGCTGCTGGGCCTGTCCGGCTCCGGCAAGTCGACGCTGCTGCGCTGCCTCAACGGCCTGCACAGCGTCACCGACGGGGCCGTGGAGGTGGCCGGCACCCGCGTCGATCTGGCGTCGCGCGCCGAGCTACGCAACCTGCGCCGGGACGTGGGGTTCGTCTTCCAGCACTTCAACCTCGTCGGCCGGCTCAGCTGCCTCGAGAACGTCCTCGTCGGCGGACTCGGACGGCTGCGCGTTCCCCGCTACGGCGCCGCGACGTACCCGAGGCGGATGCGCACCGAGGCCCTCGCCCATCTCGACCGCGTCGGGTTGGCCGACCTCGCGGACCGTCGCGCCGACACCCTCTCCGGTGGGCAGCAGCAGCGAGTCGCGATCGCGCGGACGCTGATGCAGCGCCCCACCGTCCTGCTCGCCGACGAACCGGTCGCGTCCCTCGACCCCGAGAACGCCGGGGTGGTGATGGACCTGCTCTTCCGGGTGTGCATGGAGGACACGCTCACCGTCGTGTGCACCCTGCACCAGGTGGACCTTGCGCTGGGCTGGGCCCATCGGATCGTCGGCCTGCGCGGCGGGCGGAAGGTGCTCGACCGGCCCGCCGTGGAACTGAGCCGGGCCGACGCCATGGACATCTATCGACGGGTCGACCCGGCCGCCCAGCCGGCCTCGGCGCCGACGGGACCGTCGTGAGCACCGCCCTCGCGCCCGCGCCGCCCGACCGCGTCGGGCGGCACCTGCCGGGGTCGGCCGTCCGCCGCCGGCGTCTGCTGGGGACGTGCGGGGCTGTCGCGTTCCTCGCCGTCCTGGCCTCCGCCCGCTACATCGACTTCGCCCCCGCGGCGCTGCTCGACGGGCTCGACGACGTCGCCGGCCTGCTCGGCCGCATGCTGCCCCCCACCCTCGACGATCCGGGCCGGATCTGGAAGCTCGCCCTCGACACCCTGCTGATGGCGGTGCTCGGCACGGTGCTCGCGACCGTCGCGTCGGTGCCGCTGGCCTTCCTGGCCGCCCGCAACACCACCCCGCACCCCGCCGTGTACACGGTGGCGCGCGCGATGATCACCTTCTGCCGGGCGGTGCCGGACCTGCTGTTCGCGGTGCTGTTCGTCCGCGCCCTCGGGATCGGCGTCCTACCCGGCGTGCTCGCGCTCGCCCTGCACTCCATCGGCATGCTCGGCAAGCTGTTCGCCGACGCCGTCGAGCAGACCGAGCCCGGGCCCCGGGAGGCGGTCCGCAGCACGGGGGCCGGGTACGTCCGCGAGATGATCAATGCCGTGTTGCCCCAGGTGGTTCCCGCCTGGCTGGGGACGTTCGTCTACCGCATCGACATCAACCTGCGTACCTCCGTCGTGCTCGGATTCGTCGGCGCCGGCGGCATCGGGTTCGCGCTCCAGGACGCCCTGCGCGGTCTGGTGTATCCGCGGGCGCTGGGCATCGTGTGCGTGATCCTCGCGATCATCGCCGCGATGGAGGTGCTCGCGGTCCTCGTCCGGCGGACCCTGCTGGCACCCACCGATCCGGATCCGCGCCGCGAGAAGGCCGCGCGACTCATCTTCTCCGGCGCGGTCGCCGCCGCCACCGTCGGTGCGCTGATCAGCCTGCGTATCGACCCGCGCGCGCTGCTCACGTGGATCGGCCCCTCGCTCGAGGTGTTCACCCGTCTGCTCCCGCCGGACTTCACCGCGGTCGGCGGCAAGCTGGTCGACGCCGTGCTCCAAACCCTCGCGATCGGTGCGGTCGCCACGGCCGCCGGCATCGTGCTCTCGCTGCCGTTCGGGATACTCGCCGCCCGCAACGTGTCCCCGCATCCGGCCGTGTACTGGTCGGCGCGCTCGGTGATCCTGTTCGTCCGCGCGGTGCCCGAACTGATCCTCGCGGTGATCTTCGTCGCCGCGATCGGACTCGGCCCCGTCGCCGGGGCGTGCGCGCTCGCTCTCGGATCCGTGGGATTCCTCGGCAAGCTCGTGGCGGACGCCGTCGAGGAGATCGACCCCGGTCCCGTCGAGGCGGCGCGGGCCGTGGGCTGCGGTTGGTGGAAGACGTTGTTCGCGGCGGTGATTCCGCAGGCGGTGCCGTCCGTGATCGGCTCGAGCCTCTACCTGCTCGACGTCAACATCCGCACCTCGACGGTGCTCGGCATCGTCGGCGCCGGCGGCGTCGGCTTCCTGCTCTTCGAGGCGATCCGGACCCTGAACTTCGAGTTCGCCGGAGCGATCGTGCTCGTCGTGTTCGCCGTCGTCTACCTGATCGAAAGGGTGTCGGGATGGATCCGGTCGCTGGTGGTCTGACGCGCGCGGCCGTGTGGACGGGCACCGGCGTCGACGTGCGCGACGTGCCCGTCCCGCGCCTCGGTGACCGGGAACTGCTGGTACGGATCCGGCTCGCGACGGTGTGCGGCAGCGACCTGCACACCGTCGCCGGACGACGGGCCGGGCCCCAGCCGTCGGTGCTCGGACACGAGGCCGTCGGCGAGGTCGTCGCGGCCGGACCCGGTGCGGGGACCGTCGTCGGCACGCGGGTCGTGTGGACCGTCACGGCCTCGTGCGGTGCGTGCGACAGGTGCGGGTCCGGCCGGACCGCCAAGTGCCGGACCCTGCGCAAGGTGGGTCATGAACCTTTCGACGGCGCCTGGGGGTTGTCCGGCACCTACGCCCGGCACATCGTGCTGCCGGCCGGAGTGGGCGTGGTCCGGGTGCCGGACACGGTGCCGGACGTCGTCGCGGCCCCGGCGGCATGTGCGACGGCGACGGCGGTCGCCGCCGTCGAGGCGGCCGGTGACGTCGCCGGACGGCGGGTCCTGGTGTGCGGCGCGGGCATGCTCGGGGTCACCGCGACCGCGTTGTGCGCGGAGGCCGGCGCCGATGTGCGCGTCGCCGACCCGGACGCGGAGCGGGTCGCGGTCGCCGAGCGGTTCGGAGGCGTCGGCGACGAAGGCGGCTCCGTCGACGTCGCGCTCGACTTCTCGGGATCCGTCGTCGCGGTGGGGGAGTGCCTGCACCGGCTCGACGTCGGCGGCAGCCTCGTCCTGGCGGGATCCGTGACGCCCGGCCCTTCGGTGCCCGTCGACCCCGAGGCCGTCGTGCGCGGGTGGCTCACCGTCACCGGAGTCCACAACTACGAGCCCGCCCACCTGCGTCGTGCCGTGGTCTTCCTGACCCGCACCGCGGGTACGTACCCGTGGGACGAGCTCGTCGCGGCACCGGTCCGGCTCGACGACGTCGCGCACGCCCTGCGTCGGCCCGCCGCGCCTGCCCTGCGGGCGTCCGTCGTCCCGTGAGGTCAAGTCCCGTGAGCGCGCACTTCTCGTGGCGACACGCCGGGCAGTGGCACGAGAAGTGCGCACTCGGCGGTCAGACCGGAGCGCCCGCCGATCGAAGTCGCGCCCGCACGCGTGCCACGATCGACGCGGGGCGCAGGCGAAGCTGCTCGGAGTTGACGCGGACGACGGACCAGCCCAGCGCCGCGAAGGCCTCGTATCGTTCGATGTCCTTGGTGCGCTGGCGCTCGTCCGTCCAGTGATGGATGCCGTCGTACTCGACGACGGTGCGCCATTGCTTCCAGCCCAGGTCGGCCCAGCCCAGAATACGTCCGTCCACCCCTACGACCGGGACCTGGGTGCTGTGGCGGGGGAAGCCGCCGCGCACGAGAAGCAGCCGCACCCGCGTTTCCGGAAGCGACTCGGCTCCTGGGTCCACCAGCGCCAGGGCCTCCCGCAACCGCCGCACGCCACGGGCGCCGCTGTGCCGATCGGCCAGTTCGGCGACACACGCAGGATCCGAGCGGGTGGCACGACACAGTGCGTCGAGCTGTTCGACCGCTGTGTCCAGGGCGAGGCGACGGCCGAGGTCGAACGCGGTGCGAGCCGGTGACGTCACTCGCATGTCTGCCAACTCGCACACCTCGTCGTCGGGGAGCGTCCCGGCGTGCACGACGACCCCTGCGGTGCCCCGGCGGCTACCGCGCCGGATCAGCTCCGCGGGCGCGGTCGCATCGATCCACCGGCTGCCGAACAGGGCCGCAGCCGAGTAGCCGGCCAGCACTCCGTCGCCCCCCGCCCAGAGCCATGCCGCTCGCGCGCGGCCGCTCGGTGTGACGGCCGCGTCCCGGTGGATGTACACATTCCGATGGACGCGCCGGAATCGCCGGAGCTGATGCGGCGTCAGAATGCCCGCCTGGACGGCGTGCGTCCCCAGGAACGGTTCGTCGAATTCCCCCATGATCGCCGAGAATGCCCGGTGGCCGTACCGGAGGGAACCGAGGTCACGGGGGCCTGTGGACAACTCGCGCGTGTGTGCACTTCTCGTGGCGACACGCCGGGCAGTGGCACGAGAACTGCGCACTCGACGGTCCACGAATGCGGCGAGGGCCGCGCGGGCACGTGCCCGCGCGGCCCTCGCCGCGAGTGGAGCTCTACTTGCTGGTGGTGGTGAAGGGCAGCAGGGCCATCTCGCGGGCGTTCTTCACCGCGGTGGCCACCTGACGCTGCTGCTGCGGGGTCAGGCCGGTCACGCGACGGCTGCGGATCTTGCCGCGATCGGAGATGAACGTGCGGAGCAGGTTCACGTCCTTGTAGTCGACGTACTCGATCTTCGCCGCGAACAGCGGGTTCTTCTTGGGCTTGCGGCCTTCCACGGCACGCGACTTCTTCGACGGGCCCCTCTTGACTGCCATGACTCGCTCCTCACCAGCTCGACTTGTGGACGCCGGGCAGCTCGCCGCGGTGCGCGAGCTCCCTCACGCGCACGCGTGAGAGCCCGAACTTCCGCAGGTGGCCGCGCGGACGTCCATCCGCAGCGTCTCGATTGCGTAATCGTACCGGACTGGCGTCGCGCGGCAGACGCTGCAGGGCGGTCTGTGCGGCGAGGCGCTGCGCGTCGGTGCTCGACGGTCGCCGCACGATCTCCTTCAGCTCCGCGCGACGTTCGGCGTAGCGGGCGACGACGAGCGCCCGCTGCTCGTTGCGTGCGATCTTCGACTTCTTGGCCATGACCTACTTCTCCTCGCGGAAGTCGATGTGGCGGCGCAGCACGGGATCGTACTTGCGCAGGACGAGCCGGTCGGGATCGTTGCGCCGGTTCTTGCGGGTGACGTACGTGTAGCCGGTGCCGCCGATGGAGCGGAGCTTGACGATGGGCCGGATCTCGTTGCGGGCCATCAGAGCTTCACTCCCCGGGCGCGGAGACGGGCGACGACGGCCTCGATGCCGTCGCGGTCGACGGTCTTGATGCCCTTCGCGGAGAGCGTCAGGGTGACGCGGCGTCCCTCGGACGGCAGGTAGTAGGTCTTGCGCTGGATGTTCGGATCCCAGCGCCGGTTGGTGCGGACGTGGGAATGGGAGACGGATTTCCCGAAGCCGGGCTTGCGTCCGGTCACCTGGCAGTGCGCCGACACGGCGGGCTCCCTTCTGTCGGCGCCCCGTGGGCGTAACGACAATCGTTTTCGACAAATGGCCCGAGCGACTGTACGCTCTCGGCGAGCTAATGACAATCGTTATCGAAAGGGGCTCCGGTGGACACCAGAACGCCGCTGATCGTCGTCTCCGGCCGGCGCGGACCCACCGAACGGACCGCGCGGGCCCTGCTGCGTCCGGGGACCGTCGTGGTGCATCACGACCTCGTCCACGTCGGTGAGGGCGTCGTGCGCCGCACCCTCACCACCGAGCACGATCACCGCCTCGACGTGCTCGAACTGGCCCACGGCTGCGTCTCCTGCACCCTCCGCGAGGATCTGCTCCCGCTGCTGCGCCGCCTGCATGCCCGCAGCAACGTCGACCGCATCGTCCTGCTGCTCGACCCGCTGCTCGAACCCGAGGCGTTGTGCTGGGCCGTCGAGCACGTCGTCGTCTCCGGCATCGTCGGGCAGATCGACGGACCCGCCGCCCACGACGTGCGGATCGAGGCCACCGTCACCTGCATCGACGCCGCCACGTGGCTCGCCGACGCCACCGGCGACGAGGAACTCGACGACGACCGCACCGTCGCCCAGGTCGTCGTGGGCCAGGTCGAATTCGCCGACGCTCTCGTCGTCCGGCCCGGCGCCGACGGCTGGCACCAGGCGAAGCTGCATGCGGTGCTCGCCCGGCTCGCGCCCGACGCCCCCGTCGCGTGGGGTGAGGACGTCGACGTCGAACACCTGCTCCGGCAGATCCCCGCCGGGGCGCGGCGCGGGACGGTCTCCGACGCCCACTCGCCGCTGCTGCGCGGCCAGCCACCGCTCGGCGAGGATTGCGGCGTGCGGCTGCTCGAGTTCGGTGCCCGCCGGCCCTTCCACCCGCAGCGCCTGCACGAGGCGATCGACGTCCTCCTCGACGGCGTCGTCCGGGCTCGCGGGCGGGCCTGGGTCGCGACGCAACCGGACACCGCGCTGCTGATCGAGTCCGCCGGGGAAGGGCTGCGCGTCGCCCACGCCGGACCGTGGCTCGCCGCGATGACTCCCGAGCAGCAGCAACGAGTCTCCGGCGAACGGCGCGCCATGGCGGCGCTGCGCTGGGACGACACCTACGGAGACCGCGACACCTCGATGGTGATCCTCACCCACGACGCCGACCCCGACGAGATCCGTCGCGCCCTGGAGTGGGCGCTGCTCACCGACGAGGAGTTCGCCGACCCGGCGGCCTGGCCGACATGGGACGACCCGTTCGGCGACTACCACGAAGACCCGTGCGACGACCTCCCGGCACCCACAGCCGACGCCGCACCGACAGAAGGAGAAGGACGAGCATGAAGCCCGGCATCCACCCCGACTACCGCCCCGTGGTGTTCCAGGACGCGAACACCGGATCGACGTTCCTCACCCGCTCCACCGTCACCTCCGACCGCACGGTCGAATGGTCCGACGGCAACACCTACCCGCTGATCGTCGTGGACGTCACCAGCGAGTCCCACCCCTTCTGGACCGGAACTGCCCGGGTGCTCGACGCCGCCGGCCGCGTCGAGAAGTTCGAACGCAAGTACGGCAAGCGCCGCCGTCCCTGACCGACCCACCCGAGGAGAACCACGATGGCAGTACCCAAGCGCCGGATGTCCCGGTCCAACACCCGCAGCCGACGCTCGCAGTGGAACGCGCAGGCCCCGGCCCTGGTGCCGGTCACCGTCGCCGGTGTCACCCACCACGTGCCGCGACGGCTCGTCAAGGCCGTGCGGCTCGGGGTGATCGACCCCAACGAGGTGTGACGGCCGGCGAGGGGATCGCCGAGGGGATCGCAGCACCCCCGGATTCCCTCGCCGGACACGCCGCCCTCCTCTCAGACACCTCTCAGCGGTCGGGTCCACACTGGAAGCCATGCGCATTCTGGTGGTCGACGACGACCGGGCGGTGCGGGAGTCCCTGCGCCGATCACTGAGCTTCAACGGATACAGCGTCGAGCTCGCCACGGACGGGCAGGACGCCCTCGAACACGTCGCGGCCGAACGGCCCGACGCGATGGTCCTCGACGTGATGATGCCGCGGGTCGACGGCCTCGAGGTGTGCCGCCGACTGCGCAGCACCGGCGACGACCTCCCCATCCTCGTGCTCACCGCCCGGGATTCCGTCTCCGAGCGCGTCGCGGGCCTGGACGCCGGCGCCGACGACTACCTGCCCAAGCCGTTCGCGCTCGAGGAACTGCTCGCCCGGCTGCGCGCGCTGCTCCGTCGCGCCTCACCCGACCCGGCCGAGTCGGAGGAGACGCTGCGGTTCGCGGACCTGACCCTGAACCCGTCCACCCGGGAGGTCACCCGCGGTGCCCGCTCGATCAGTCTCACCCGCACCGAGTTCGCCCTCATGGAAATGCTCATGGCGAACCCCCGCCGCGTCCTGAGCCGCAGCCGGATCCTCGAGGAGGTGTGGGGCTACGACTTTCCCACCTCGGGCAACGCCCTCGAGGTCTACGTGGGGTACCTGCGCCGCAAGACCGAAGCCGAGGGTGAGCCGCGCCTGATCCACACGGTGCGCGGCGTCGGCTACGTCCTGCGGGAAACCCCGCCGTGACCCGACTCGAAGGCACCGACCCGGATTCCGGGCGCCCGATGCGGCCCCCGCTGCTGCTGACCCGGTCGGTGCCGCTGCGCCGTCGTGTCACGCTGCTGGCGGCCGGCGCCGTGGCGATCGCCGTCGCGGTCACCTCGATCGCGGCGTATGCGGTGGTCGCGCGCGCTCTCTACGCCGACGTCGACAAGCAGTTGCGGGCGCGCGCCGCCGCGCTCGTCGAGAGCAGCACCCTCATCACCTACGACCCCCGCTACATCGGTGGCGCCCAGCTCTACAGCTCCGACATCAGCGTGGCGCTCGTCTATCCCGACCTGGGGCAGTACGTGCCACCCGGATCCTCCGTCCCGATCGGCAGCGCCGAGTTCGCCGTCGCGAAGGGCGAACGGGAGTCGTCGCTGCGCACCGTCGGTCATCAGCGGGTGCTCGCGCAGCGCATCCCCGACGGCAGCACCATCGTCATCTCGCAGCGACTGCAGCCCACCGCGGACATCCTGAAACGGCTCGCGAGCGTGCTGTTCGTCGTCGGCGGGTGCGGGGTGGTGCTCGCCGCGGCCGCCGGTGCGACGGTCGGACGCACCGGTCTGCGCCCCGTCGCGCGTCTCACCGCGGCGGCCGAGCGGGTCGCCCGCACCGACGACCTGCGGCCGATCCGCGTGACCGGGCACGACGAGCTGGCCCGCCTCACCGAGAGCTTCAACACGATGCTGCGCGCGCTCGCCGAGTCGCGGGAGCGGCAGAGCCGGCTCGTCGCCGATGCCGGCCACGAGCTGCGCACCCCGCTGACGTCGTTGCGCACGAACATGGAACTGCTCATCGCGGCGAGCCGGCCGGACGCCCCGAACCTGCCCGAGGAGGACATGGCGGAACTGCGCGCCGACGTCGTGGCGCAGATAGAGGAGCTGTCCACCCTGGTGGGGGACCTCGTCGACCTCGCCCGCGAGGACGCACCCGAGACGGTGTTCGAGCCGGTCGACATCTCCGACGTCGTCGAGCGCAGCCTCGAACGGGCCCGGCGGCGCCGCTCCGACCTCGACTTCACGGCCCACACGGAACCGTGGTTCGTCTACGGCGACCAGGCCGCGCTGTCGCGGGCGGTGCTCAACGTCCTCGACAACGCCGCCAAGTGGAGTCCCGCCGACGCCGAGGTGCTCGTGTCGATGCGCCAGCTCGGGCCCGGCCTGATGGAACTGACCGTCGACGACGCCGGCCCCGGCATCCCGGAGGAGGACCGCGAGCTGGTGTTCGAGCGGTTCTACCGTTCGACCGCGTCGCGGTCGATGCCCGGATCCGGCCTGGGCCTCGCGATCGTGCGGCAGGTCGTGATGAAGCACGGCGGCACCATCGCGGTCGACGCCTCGTCGCGCGGGGGTGCCCTCGTCCGGATCGTGCTGCCCGGCGCGCCGCACCTCGAACACCCGGCGGATTGACAGGAAAATCGGCGTCGGGTCTAAGCGGACTCTCAGCCGCCGCGGGCATGCTGGGAAGCCGACGAGCCACCGACCCGGCGGCCGTGTACACGAAAGCGATGAGATGAGCGAGGACCCCACCCAGGGTGGCGGCCACCGAGAGCCCCACCAGCCGATACCGCCCCAGCCGAATCCCTACCAAGCCCCCTCCGGTCCGGGGTACGGGCACACCGCGCCGTTCGGCGCCCCGCCCCAGCCCGCGCCGGGACCCCAGGGCGCACCGCGGTCCGCGCGGGGCCTGCTCGCCCTCGGCGCCGTCGCGCTGGCACTGGTCAGCGGCGGCATCGGCGGCGCGGTCGGCGCGTGGACCACGCAACAGTCGACCGGCGGTGCGTCCGTCACCAATGCTCTCGACGCGCCGAGGCCGTCCACGACGACGGTCGCCGCCGCGCCCGCGGGGTCGGTGCAGGCCGTCGCGCAGAAGGTCGTGCCGAGCGTCGTGCGCATCGAGGTGGTCGGCCGCACGGCACAGGGCGAGGGCTCGGGGGTGATCCTGTCCTCCGACGGCCTGATCCTCACCAACAACCACGTCGTCGCCGGCGGCGGCGCCGGCGCGCAGCTCACCGCATACTTCTCCGACGGAAGTTCCGCTCCGGCGACCGTCGTGGGGACCGATCCGATCTCCGACATCGCCGTGATCCGGGCCGAGGGCCGCACCGACCTCACGCCGATCGAGCTCGGCGATTCCGCCGCCGTGCAGGTGGGCCAGCAGGTCGTCGCGGTCGGCTCACCGCTCGGGCTCGAGAGCACGGTGACCACGGGGATCGTCTCGGCCCTCGACCGGCCGGTGTCGACCAGCGGGGAGACCGGGAACCAGAACACCGTCATCGACGCGCTGCAGACCGACGCCGCGATCAACCCCGGCAACTCCGGTGGCGCGCTCGTGGACATGGACGGCCGGCTGATCGGCGTCAACACGGCGATCGCCACCGCCGGTGGACAGTCCGGATCCATCGGTCTCGGCTTCGCCATCCCGGTCGATCAGGCCCGTCGCATCGCCGACCAGCTCGTCGACACCGGGAAGGCCACCCACGCCATCATCGGCGTGCAGGTGCCGTCGCAGAGCGACGTGCGTGGCGCCCGGGTCATGGAGGTCACCGCGGGCGGACCGGCGGAACGGGCCGGAATTCCGAGTGGCGTGGTCATCACCAAGGTCGACGACCGGCTCGTCACGGACGGGGACTCCCTGATCGCGGCCGTGCGCTCGTACGCGCCCGGCGATACCGTCCGCATCACCTACACCGACGCTCAGGGTGGCGGCGAGAAGACCGTCGAGGTGCAGCTCGCGGAGGCGGAGGCGGGTGGCCGATGAGAGCAGAATCGACCGCCGGGTTCAATCTCGGACATACAGCTCGTTCGACGGACAGGGGAACTACGGTGGGCATCATGGAATTCGAAACCCCCAGGACCGGACGAGCCCTCGTGGTGATCGTGGACGACCGGGTAGCGCACGGCGACAACCCGGACTCCGCCGGACCGCTGGTGACCGAACTGCTCGCCGAGGCGGGGTTCGCCGTCGACGGTGTCGTCACCGTGTCGGCCGACGAGGTGGAGATCCGCAACGCCCTCAACACCGCCGTCATCGGCGGTGTGGACCTGGTGATCTCCGTCGGTGGGACCGGGGTGTCGCCGCGCGACGTGACGCCGGACGCCACGTCCGACGTGCTCGACCGGGAGCTCCAGGGGATCGGCGAGGCGTTGCGCTCCTCGGGTTTCTCCGCCGGCGCGATGGATGCCGGCCTGTCCCGCGGCCTGGTCGGGCTGTCGGGGTCCACGCTGGTCGCCAACCTGGCGTCGTCGCGCGCCGCGATCCGCGACGGCATGGCCACACTGTTGCCGCTCGCCTCGCACGTGATCGAGGAACTGTCGCGAGTGGAGGGATAGCCATCACAGGCATGGACGAGAGTGCTGCCGGTGCGTCGCCGGACGACGCACCGCAGCGCGGCGACGCCGGCCGGGCCCGGATCGACCGGGCCCGGCTCCGCCGCGTCTTCGGTGACGTGCTCCCCGAGACGACTCGCGACGAGCGCTCGCCGGGCGACGAGTCGTCCGACTCGGACGAGTGGCTGCGACGGCAGGTCCCGCCCCACCACTGCAGTGTGTGATCTACCTCACTTACAGTTGTTTCCCGAGGGGCGGTCGTTCATTTCTCGGCCGACCGTTCGAAATCTCTTCGTAACCCTTCCGCTCGGCGTTTCACCTTGATCATCGGCACCCTTTCAGGTGAGGTCGATCACCGTCGCACCGGGCGGATGCACCGCATCACACCCCGGTTTGCGGGTGTCACCTGTGGGTATGCACGAATGCGGATAAGCCGAACCTAAGATTTGACATCGCGCGGCCTCTGTGTGCCGCCGTGGGTGCTGGTCACCCGTTGTTTCACTGGGCCGAAACATTTCCGTCCCGGCGGGGCTCTGCGCGCCGACGTAGCCGTTGCTGGGGTTCGAGGTCACGGTCTAGTCTCTGTCGTGGTTCGCTGAGGTCAAGATCAACGGCACACGTCGCGGTCTTCATCACGAATCGGAAACGCAACCGTGCGGATGACGCACACGTCGCACCGGCGGGCGGGTGCCCGCCGGTGTTCATGGTGTGGCATGCCTCGCGGGCGACAGGGCAGTTGTCGGACGCGTGTGCGTGACCCGGCACGCAGAGAATGGATGAGGCATTCATGAAGATGCAGACGCGACGCGGTGTGAAGGCCGCCCGCAACGTCACGGTGGCCGCCGCCGCCGTGTTCGGCCTGGTTCTGGGATCGACCGGGACCGCCGGCGCTGTGGTCGACGACCAGAACCGGATCGTGTCGGACGGTCACGAGGTCGTCGTGACCCAGGAGGACACCTTCATCCAGGGTGTCCCCCCGATCGGCGGTAGCCCGCTCAGCCGTGAGTGGTTCCACAACGGTCGTGGCATCGCCAACATCGTCGGCCCCGACGCCGCGGACTTCGAGGGCTCGACGTTCCAGTTCGGCTACCAGTTCGCGTGGTCGGCCGCGGTCGACGGCTCGATCGGCATCGCGTGGTCGAGCCCGCAGGCTGAGCTCGAGGCCACCCGTGGTGTGGAGAACGTCGACCAGTTCGATCCGGTCTGGAACACCAATGACGCGGGTGAGTACATCGACTACGAAGGCAATGTCGTCGAAGAGGAAAATCGTGTTCCTGCGACCGACGACGACACCGCCGACGGCAACCCGCTTTACATCCCCAACGGCGAGACGAGCCCAGCGCCGTATGCAGAGGACGTTCTCACCGTCGACAGCATCCTGCCCCAGTTCACCGCCGGCATCGAGCTGACCCCGGCCCCGGGCATCGAGGAGCTCGTCGTCGCCGAGGGCGAGTTCGACGGCGATTACAAGCACGTGCAGTTCGCCAACGTGCACGGCGCCGCCACCGGCGTCATCGGCGCGGTCTCGGTCCGCCCCTTCGTCCGCGTGATCACCGCGAACGGCGACAACGTCACCACCTACGGCAAGGTCTGGACGATCTAGTCCTGCTCCGCCCCACCCCGCAGTAATCCCCACCAAGAAATACGGAGAAATCATGGGAATCAAGTCGCGTGGCTTCAAGGCCGCACGTAACGCCGCGGTGTCCGGTGCCGCCGTCCTGGGCCTGGTCCTCGGTGCGACCGGCTCCGCGCAGGCTGCGGTCGACGATCAGAACCGGATCGTCTCGGACGGCCTCGAGGTCGTCGTGACCCAGGAGGACACCTTCATCCACGGCGTGCCGGCCCTGGGTGGCAGCCCCTTCAACCGCGAGTGGTTCCACAACGGCCGCGGCACCGCGAACCTGATCGGTGAGGATGCTGCCGACGCCGAGGGCACCACGTTCCAGTTCGGCTACCAGTTCGCGTGGGCCGGCAGCATCGACGGAGCCATCGGCGTCACCTACTCGACCCCGCAGCTGGAGCTCGAGCTCTCGGCTGCGGACGGTGCCACCGCCACCGTGACCGACATCCTCCCGCAGGCCTACGCCGAGCTCGAGCTGACCCCGGCTCCGGGCATCGAGGAGCTCGTCGTCGCCGAGGGCGAGTTCGACGGTGATTTCAAGACCGTCCAGTTCTCCAACGTCCACGGCACCGCCTCCGGCGTCATCGGCGCCGTCCAGGTCCGTCCGTTCGTCCGCGCCATCACCGCGAACGGCGACAACGTGACCACCTACGGCAAGCCCTGGACCGTCTGACACGACGTCCCGGCCGCAGGCTGAAACGGGTTGGGCCCGCTCGGAATTCCGAGCGGGCCCAACCCTTTTCGTTGTCCGGTGCAGTTCGTGCCTATCGCTCCTGCTCTTCGAGGCTCGGCTTGGCGTGTGCACCGCTCTGACCGGTCTGCGCCTCGAGGATGTCGCGGATCTGGATGAGCAGATCTTCGGCACTCGCCTTGGTGTCGTCCTTCTCGGTGGCGAACCGCTTCTTGGCGGCGTTCGCCGGGACGATCAGCACGAAGTAGACGACGGCGGCGATGATGAGGAAGTTGATGATCGCCGACACCACGGCGCCGAAGTTGAGGAAGGTCTCGGGGTTGTCGGGCAGGATCTGGACGCCCCAGCCCATCTCGTTGTCCCCACCGATCGCCGCGATGAGCGGTTCGATGATGTAGCTGGTGAAGGCGGTGACGATGGCCGTGAACGCGGTGCCGACGACGACCGCGACGGCGAGGTCGAGCACGTTTCCGCGGAGCAGGAAATCCTTGAAGCCCTTCAGCATGGTGCGTCTCCTTGACAGGTGTTGTCGTCGTGCTCGCAGTCGCACCATAAACCAGCAGGTGTGCGGCTCAGACCGAAATACGAGACGTCGTCCGGCCCAGTGCAAGGTGACTGTCCGGCCCGGTGCAAGGTCACTGTCCGGCCCAGTGCAAGGTCACCGTCCCGCTCAGTGCAAGGTCACCGTCAGTGCGCTGACGAGTGAGGCCGCGGCCACGGCTGTCGCCGGCTCGGGCGGCAGCGCGAGCAGCACCACCTTCTCTCCGCGGTTGTTCGTCTCGTCCGTTCCCTGAGCCAGCACGACCGTCGCCCCCGTCGCCAGCACCCGTACCTCCGGTGCCGACGGGGCAGAGGCCTCGGCGACGGTGAGGACGTCGACGAGGTCGCCTTCGCGGAGCAGATCCCCGACGCCGGGGTCGGCCAGGCGGACCGGCACCACGCGGGCCGCGCTGTCGCCGGTGGTGGCCGCCGCGAGGCGCGGCCCGAGCATCCGCACCCCGACGAGGACTTCGCCGGCGGGCACCGGTCCGGCCAGGGTGTGACCGAGGGCCTCGGCGGGATCGGTGAGGGCCCCGGACGGGAGCTGGGACGCGTCGCGCTCGACGACGGTGACGTCGTCGACGGTGAGGGTCTGCCCGGGCCGCAGGTCGCGGGCGGCGACGACCGTGCGGGTCCGGTCGTCCGACGCGCCGCCGGTGACGGCGGAGACCGCCGCGACCCCGACGAGACCGGCCGCGATCGCGCGGCGCACGGCGACGGTGCGCGCCCAGCCGGGTCGCGTCAGCGCCGTGAGCCGGTCGGCCAGGGTGGGGTCGAGCGGATTGCGCAGGGGCAGGAACGAGAACGGGCCGGCGGGCATGGCCCGAACCCTAGGGGTTCGGTCGTGCCCGCCGGCCCGTCGAAGCGCCGATCAGGGGCGGACTGTGGATGAATCGTCCGCTTGTGGATGAACGGTGTCAGCTCGCGGCTGCGGCCGGAGCCGAGGTGCTCGACGACGTGCTGGAGGACGAGCTGCTCGACGACGATGCGGCCGGCGACGAGTCGGACTTCGCCGGCTCGCTGGCGGTGCTGCCGCCGCTGCGGGAATCGGTGCGGTAGAAGCCGCTGCCCTTGAAGACGATGCCGACCGAATTGAACAGCTTGCGCAGCTTGCCCGAGCACTCGTTGCATTCCGTCAGGGCGTCGTCGGTGAACGACTGCACGATGTCGAAACGGTTGTCGCAGGACGTACAGGCATAGGAGTAAGTGGGCACCGGTGGATCCTCCGCGAGTTGGTTGGCGACCGCAGCGTTAGCACTCTACAGCCGACAGTGCCAACATCGCTACTGGGGTTCCCTATTCCCCGTCCCGGCCGACCCGTTCAGCGGCACCAGGCCGCGGCCGGGCGTCAGGGCCCAGCCCATCCGGATGTCGTGGGGATCCTCGGGCAGTTCCGGTACGAGTTCCTCGTCGCGGACCACTGCCACGAGGACGGTGTCGGCGGCCGCCAGATGCAGCGTCCGATCGTAGAAGCCGGCCCCGCGGCCGAGTCGCACGCCGCGCTCGTCCACTGCGAGCGCCGGCACCAGCACGGTGTGCGCGCGGCGCACCTCCTCCGGTCCCAGTGCCGGCCCGGTGGGTTCGAGCAGTCCGTACCCGGCCGGTGCGAGCCCACCGGCCCCGGTGTACTGCGCCCAGTCCAGGGTGCTGTCCGCCCGCGTGAGCGGCAGCAGCACCCGGTTTCCGGCCTCGCAGAGCGCGTCGAGCAGGGACAGCGCGCCGGGCTCGGACCCGACCGGGACGTAGGCGCACACCGTCGCCCGGTCGGGGGCCAGGGACCGTGCCGCGGCGGCGAGGGCGGCGTCCTCCCCGCGGCGCTCCTCGTCGTCACGGGCCCGTCGCGCGGCAACGATTCGGGCCCGCCATTGTGACTTGGAGAGTGCGCTCATACCCGTCACCTTAGGATCTGACCTATCTACCGGGTGGTAGCCGAAAGTTAGGGTGGGATCTATGACGAACAATGCGACCGGTGCAGCGGGCCACTTCCGCACGGCAGTGGTTCCCGCGGCCGGCCTCGGTACGCGCTTTCTGCCCGCGACCAAGACCGTGCCGAAGGAACTCCTCCCGGTGGTGGACACGCCGGGAATCGAGCTCGTGGCGGGGGAGGCCGCGGACTCGGGTGCCGAGCGACTGGTGATCGTGACGGCGCCGGGCAAGGACGGCGTCGTCGCGCATTTCGTCGAGGACCTGGTCCTCGAGTCGAAGCTGAAGGAGAGCGGCAAGTACCACCTGCTCGAGAAGGTCCGCAAGGCGCCGGGGCTGCTCGAGGTGGAGTCGGTGGTGCAGGAGCAGCCGCTCGGACTCGGGCACGCCGTCGCGTGCGCCGAGGCCGCCCTCGATCCCGACGAGGACTCCGTCGCCGTCCTCCTGCCGGACGACCTCGTGTTGCCGCGCGGAGTCCTCGAGACCATGCAGCGGGTGCGGGCCAAGCGCGGCGGCACGGTGCTGTGCGCGATCGACGTGCCCAAGGACCAGGTGAGCGCCTACGGTGTCTTCGACGTCGAAGAGGTGCCCGACGCCGTGAACCCGGACGTGCTGAAGGTCGTGGGCATGGTCGAGAAGCCGGCGCCCGAGAATGCGCCGTCCACGTTCGCCGCCGCCGGTCGCTATCTGCTCGATCGGGCGATCTTCGACGCGCTGCGCCGGATCACTCCCGGTGCGGGCGGTGAACTGCAGCTCACCGACGCAATCGCCCTGCTCATCGAGGAGGGTCACCCCGTGCACGTGGTGGTCCATCGGGGCACTCGACACGACCTCGGAAATCCCGGCGGCTATCTGCGCGCTGCGGTTGACTCTGCGTTGAACAGCGAGGAGTACGGCCCCTCCCTGCGGGAGTGGCTCGTCGAGCGCCTGAAGCACTGACGGCGCGACAGGTCGGGAGGACGAGAAGCGGTATGCGGTCGGTCGAGGATCAACAGGCCAGGGTCACGGCGGCAGCGGTGGCGCCCCGGCCGGTCCGGGTCGCCATCTCCGA
>SWCF01000057.1_pt1 | contig 33903 bp, 42 predicted proteins | sample 4690081 | NCBI WGS metagenome assembly SWCF01 (sample SAMN10267280, study PRJNA491770) | bioreactor metagenome | isolation source: DHS bioreactor inoculated with | place: Japan: off Shimokita Peninsula
GTGGCCGCACCGTCGGTGCAGGCGTCGTCGCTTCCATCATCGAGTAATTGACGGCAAGGCCTGTCGCTTCTTTTGAAACGCCGGCAGGCCCGCCTGTCTTATCGGGAAACCAAAAATGAACGGTCAGAATATCCGGATCCGCCTCAAGGCATTTGACCACCGTATTCTCGACGCCTCCACCAAGGAGATCGTCAATACGGCAAAGCGGACCGGTGCGCAGGTGCGGGGACCCGTGCCGCTGCCGACGCGGATCGAGAAGTACACAGTGCTTCGCGGCCCGCACATCGATAAGAAAAGCCGCGATCAGTTCGAGATGCGCACGCATAAGCGCCTGCTCGACATCGTTGATCCGACGCCCCAGACGGTTGACGCTCTTATGAAGCTCGATCTGGCCGCTGGTGTCGACGTCGAGATCAAGCTCTGAGGCGGATCGAAGGGGACACGTCAATGCGTTCTGGAGTGATCGCTCAGAAAGTGGGCATGACCCGTATCTACAACGATGCGGGAGAACATGTGCCGGTGACAGTACTTAAACTGGACGGCTGCCAGGTGGTTGCCCACCGGACTGAAGAAAAGAACGGCTATACCGCGCTGCAGGTCGGTGCAGGTATCGCCAAGGTAAAGAACACGCCGAAGGCGATGCGTGGCCACTTTGCGGTTGCAAAGGTCGAGCCGAAGCGCACGCTCGTCGAGTTCCGGGTGTCGTCTGACAACCTCATCGACGTTGGCGCGGAAATCACCGCCGACCATTACGTCGAAGGCCAGTTCGTCGACGTGACCGGCACCTCGATCGGTAAGGGTTTTGCCGGTGTGATGAAGCGCCACAACTTCGGTGGTGGACGCGCATCCCACGGTAACTCGATCTCGCACCGTTCCCACGGTTCGACCGGTCAGTGTCAGGACCCGGGTCGCGTGTTCAAGGGCAAGAAGATGGCCGGTCACATGGGCGATGTTCGTGTGACCACGCAGAACCTGAAGGTTGTGCGTACTGATGTTGAACGCGGCCTGATCATGGTCGAGGGCTCTGTTCCGGGCGCCAAGGGCGGCTGGATCCTGGTTCGCGATGCGATCAAGAAGGCGCTGCCTGATGGGGTTCCGATGCCGGGTGCATTCCGGGCTCCCGAGGCTGCTGTCGCCGCCGGGAAGGAGAGTGAGTGATGGAACTCCAGGTCAAGACCCTCGAAGGCGGGGCGGCCGGTTCGATCACGGTGTCTGACGAGATCTTTGGTCTCGAGCCGCGCACCGATCTGATCCACCGCGTGGTGCGTTGGCAGCTTGCCAAGCGCCAGGCCGGTACCCACAAGACGCTGGGCCGTTCGGAAGTTTCCGGCACGACGAAGAAGTTCGTCCGTCAGAAAGGCTCCGGCGGCGCCCGTCACGGCAACAAGAAGGCCCCGCAGTTCCGCGGCGGTGGTAGGGCATTCGGCCCGGTCGTTCGCGACCATGGCCATGACCTGCCTAAGAAGGTGCGCGCCCTCGGGCTGAAGCACGTTCTGTCCGCCAAGGCAAAGGCCGACAGCCTGATCGTCGTCGAAGACGCAAAGGCAGCCGAAGCCAAGACCAAGGCGCTCAAGGCCCAGTTCTCCAAGCTGGGTCTGTCGAACGCCCTGATCGTGGACGGTGCCGAGCTCGACCGGAACTTTGCTCTCGCATCGCGCAACATACCGCATGTGGATGTGCTGCCGGTTCAGGGCATCAACGTTTACGACATCATGCGCGCCGGCACCCTGGTGCTGACGAAGGCTGCGGTGTCCGCACTTGAGGAGCGCTTCAAATGAGCAAACTTCCTCACTACGACAAGATCGTCGGCCCGGTGATTACCGAGAAGGCGACCATGGCTTCCGAAGAGAACAAGGTTGTCTTCAAGGTCGCGAATGACGCGACGAAGCCGGAAATCAAGGCAGCGGTGGAAGCACTGTTCGGCGTCAAGGTCGCAGCCGTCAACACCCTCGTCCGCAAGGGCAAGGTGAAGCGGTTCAAGGGTCGTATCGGCCGTCAGTCCGACTTCAAGAAGGCCGTCGTAACGCTTCAGGAAGGTCACGCCATCGACGTGACCACCGGGCTCTAAGGCGGGGACGATAGAAAATGGCACTTAAGACATTCAATCCGACCTCGCCGGGCCGCCGCCAGCTGGTCCAGGTTGATCGGTCCGATCTGTGGAAAGGCAAGCCGGTCAAGACTCTGACCGAAGGTCTGTCCAAGACCGGTGGCCGCAACAACATGGGTCGCCTGACGTCTCGCAACGTCGGTGGCGGTCACAAGCGCTCCTACCGCCTGGTTGACTTCAAGCGTCGCAAGTTCGACGTGCCGGCCAAGGTCGAGCGCCTGGAATACGATCCGAACCGGACCGCATTCATCGCGCTGATCCGCTATGAAGACGGTGAGCTGAGCTACATCCTGGCGCCGCAGCGTCTGGCAGTTGGCGACACCGTCGTCTCCGGTCAGTCGGTCGACGTGAAGCCGGGTAACGCAATGCCGCTGGCTTCTATTCCGGTCGGCACGATCGTTCACAACATTGAACTGAAGCCGGGCAAGGGTGCGCAGATCGCTCGCTCCGCCGGTGCTTTCGTTCAGGTCGTTGGCCGTGACCAGGGTTACACCACCCTGCGTCTGATGTCAGGCGAGCAGCGCCGTGTTCTCGGCACCTGCATGGCTTCCATCGGCGCAGTGTCCAACCCGGATCACAGCAACATCAATTACGGCAAGGCCGGCCGTTCCCGCTGGCTGGGCATCCGCCCGCACACCCGCGGTGTTGTCATGAACCCGGTCGACCACCCGCACGGCGGTGGTGAAGGCCGGACTTCCGGTGGCCGTCATCCGGTTACCCCTTGGGGTAAGCCGACCAAAGGTAAGCGCACGCGGCGTAACAAGTCGACGGACAAGTACATTGTCCGTAGCCGTCACGCGCGCAAGAAGTAAAGGACAAGGATCGTGGCACGTTCGATCTGGAAAGGTCCGTTTGTTGACGGGTATCTGCTGAAGAAAGCGGACAAGGTTCGTGAATCCGGCCGCAACGAGGTCATCAAGACCTGGAGCCGCCGCTCGACGATCCTGCCGCAGTTCGTCGGTCTCACCTTCGGTGTCTACAACGGTCAGAAGCACGTTCCGGTGCTGGTGTCTGAAGAGATGATTGGTCACAAGTTCGGCGAGTTCTCGCCGTCGCGGACCTACTACGGACACGGCGCCGACAAGAAGGCGAAGAGGAAGTAACGATGGGCAAGCCGAAGCGTGAGCGGACGCTCGCTGACAACGAGGCCCGGGCAATGACCCGCATGCTGCGCATTTCTCCGCGCAAGCTGAACCTCGTTGCGGCTGCTATCCGCGGCAAGAAGGTCGGAACCGCAATCGCGGACCTGACGTTCTCCCGCAAGCGTATCGCACAGGACGTCAAGAAGACCCTGATGTCTGCGATTGCGAATGCGGAAAACAACCACGATCTGGATATCGACAACCTGGTGGTTGCCGAAGCTCATGTTGGCAAGGCTTTTGTCATCAAGCGTTTCCAGCCCCGTGCACGCGGTCGTGTTGGCCGGATCGAGAAGCCGTTCTCGAACCTGACCATCGTTGTCCGTGAAGTCGAGGAGAGTGCCTGATGGGACACAAAGTCAACCCGATCGGCATGCGCCTCGGGATCAACCGCACCTGGGATTCGCGTTGGTACGCCAACAAGGGTGAATACGGCGATCTTCTGCATGAAGATTTCCGCATCCGCGAGTTTCTGCTCAACGAACTGAAGCAGGCAGCTGTTTCCAAGGTCGTTATCGAGCGCCCGCACCGCAAGTGCCGCGTTACCATCCACTCCGGTCGTCCGGGTGTGGTCATCGGCAAGAAGGGTGCGGACATCGAGCGTCTTCGCAAGAAGATCGCCGAGATCACCAATTCGGAAGTTCACATCAACATCGTTGAAGTGCGCAAGCCGGAAATCGACGCGACGCTGGTCGCCGCTTCGATCGCACAGCAGCTGGAACGCCGTGTTGCCTTCCGCCGCGCCATGAAGCGGGCCGTTCAGTCGGCCATGCGTCTGGGCGCTCAGGGCATCCGGATCAACTGCGGTGGCCGTCTCGGTGGCGCTGAAATCGCGCGTATCGAATGGTACCGCGAAGGCCGCGTGCCGCTGCACACCCTGCGCGCCGACATCGACTACGGTGTCGCATCCGCTCACACTGCTTATGGTGTCTGCGGCGTGAAGGTGTGGATCTTCAAGGGTGAGATCCTCGAGCACGACCCGATGGCGTCTGAACGCCGTGCGACGTCCGGCTCGGATTCAAACCAGGGTGATCGCGGCGGACGCCGGGATCGTGGTCGCGAGCGCGCAGCTTAATTTAAGCTGCACGACGCTCGTCAAACACTAGGAACGAGAGAAGAACGATGCTGCAACCGAAGCGAACGAAGTTCCGCAAGCAGCACAAGGGCCGCATCCATGGTCTGTCGAAGGGAGGCACCGACCTCAACTTCGGCAACTACGGTCTGAAGGCGTTGGAGCCGGAGCGGGTGACCGCTCGTCAGATCGAGGCAGCCCGTCGTGCCATGACCCGTCACATGAAGCGTGCGGGCCGTGTCTGGATCCGCATCTTCCCGGATGTGCCGGTCTCCACCAAGCCGGCTGAAGTCCGCATGGGTAAGGGTAAGGGGTCTCCGGATTACTGGGCCTGCCGTGTCAAGCCCGGCCGGGTGATGTTCGAGATCGATGGTGTGCCGGAAGATGTTGCGCGTGAAGCAATGCGTCTTGCCGCTGCCAAGCTGCCGATCAAGTGCCGGTTCATTCAGCGTATCGGCGAATAAGGCAGTCGAGGAGTTAGTGCCATGAAGGCGACAGACGTAAGGGCAAAGACCCTGGACGAGCTCCGCACGGAACTCGAAGGCCTGAAGAAAGAGCAGTTCAACCTGCGCTTCCAGAAGGCGACCGGTCAGCTCGAAAACACAGGGCGCGTTCGGCAGGTTCGCCGGCAGATCGCGCAGATTCAGACGATCATGCGCGAAAAGCGCGTGACGGCAAGCGCGTAAGGAGACGGATATGCCGAAGCGCATTTTGCAGGGCACCGTTGTCAGCAACGCGAATGACAAGTCGGTGACGGTGAAGGTGGAGCGTCGCTTCACACACCCGCTGCTCAAGAAGACCGTGCGCCGGTCCAAGAAATACCGCGCGCATGACGAAGCAAACAAGTACCAGGTTGGCGACATTGTTCAGATCGAAGAATGCGCGCCGATCTCCAAAAACAAGCGTTGGACCGTGGTCAACTGACCACGCTCTAAAGGTTGAGCATCAGGCGCCCGTGGCAGGTGCGCCGGACAGAGAACAAGGCAGCCAGTCATGATTCAGATGCAAACAAACCTCGACGTGGCCGACAATTCCGGCGCCCGTCGTGTCATGTGCATCAAAGTGCTCGGCGGCTCAAAGCGCAAATATGCCCAGGTTGGCGACATCATCGTCGTCAGCGTCAAAGAGGCTATTCCGCGAGGCCGCGTTAAGAAGGGCGACGTGATGAAGGCTGTCGTCGTGCGCACGGCGAAGGATATTCGCCGCCCCGACGGCAGCGTGATCCGGTTCGACCGCAATGCGGCCGTCCTGGTGAACAACAACAAGGAACCGGTCGGCACCCGTATCTTCGGTCCGGTGCCGCGCGAGCTCCGTGCAAAGAACCATATGAAAATCATCTCGCTCGCGCCGGAGGTGCTCTGATGGCTGCGAAAATTAAATCAGGCGACACGGTAATCGTGCTGGCGGGTCGCGACAAGGGCAAGACCGGCGAAGTCATCAAGATCATGCCGGACGACAACAAGGCCCTGGTTCGCGGCGTAAACATGGTGCGTCGTCACCAGCGCCAGACCCAGACGCAGGAAGGCGGGATCATCGCTAAGGAAGCGCCGATCCACCTGTCGAACATCGCGATTGCCGATCCGAAGGACGGCAAGGCAACGCGGGTCGGTTTCAAGGTGCAGGAAGACGGCACCAAGGTCCGTGTGGCCAAGCGTTCGGGAGATCTGATCGATGGCTGAGACCAACACCATGCCGCGTCTGCGTCAGCAGTATGACAGCGTCATCCGGCAGCAGCTGCAGGAAAAGTTCAATTACAAGAACCCCATGCAGGTGCCCGCTCTGGAAAAAATCGTCTTGAACATCGGTGTCGGCGAAGCCGTTGCCGATTCCAAGAAAGCACGTATCGCTGCTGAGGATCTGGCCCTGATCGCAGGTCAGAAGCCGGTCATCACCAAGGCGAAAAAGTCGATCGCGACCTTCAAGGTCCGCGAAGACATGCCGCTGGGTGCGAAGGTGACCCTTCGTCGCCAGCAGATGTACGAATTTCTGGACCGCCTGATCACCATCGCGCTGCCGCGCGTTCGTGACTTCCGCGGTTTGAACCCGAAGTCCTTCGACGGCCGCGGCAACTATGCCATGGGCATCAAGGAACATATCGTGTTCCCGGAAATCGAGTACGACAAGGTCGACCAGATCTGGGGTATGGACGTGATTGTCTGCACCACGGCTCCCAATGATGACGAAGCGCGCGAGCTTCTGCGCGCGTTCAACTTCCCGTTCAGCAAGTAAGCGGCGCGGGAAAGGAACGAGGAACGACGATGGCGAAGAAGAGCGCGGTCGAAAAGAACAAGCGTCGCGAGAAGCTTGTCGAGAAATACGCTGAGAAGCGCGCTGCCCTCAAGGCGATGGCCAAGGATGAAAGCCTGTCCCTTGAAGAGCGGTTCAATGCACGTCTCAAGCTGGCGAAACTGCCGCGGAATTCCGCGCCGAACCGGGTTCGCAACCGTTGCGAAGTCTCGGGCCGGCCGCGCGGCTACTATCGCAAGCTGAAGATGTCGCGTATCGCGCTTCGTGAACTGGGTTCCCTGGGCAAGATCCCGGGCCTGGTCAAGTCCAGCTGGTAAGGAGAAACTCCGATGGCAATTTCCGATCCGTTGGGGGATATGCTGACCCGGATCCGCAACGCGCAGATGCGTCGCAAGGGCAAGGTCAGCTCACCAAGTTCCAAATTGCGCGCACATGTGCTTGATGTGCTCGCAAAGGAAGGCTACATCCGTGGCTACACGACGGTTGAATACGAGGGCGGCAAGTCCGAGTTGGAAATCGAACTGAAGTATTTCGATGGCGAACCGGTCATCCGCACGATTGAGCGGGTCTCCAAGCCGGGCCGCCGGGTTTATTCTTCGGTAAAGAACATCCCGCATGTCTCCAATGGCCTGGGCGTGTCGATCCTTTCGACTCCGCGCGGCGTCATGAGCGACCATCAGGCGCGGGACGAAAACGTAGGCGGCGAGGTTCTGTGCCGCGTCTTCTGACGCGGTGCACTCGCCTTAACTGAAACGACAAGGTTGGTCAGATGTCTCGAATTGGCAACAAGCCAGTCCCCGTGCCGAGCGGGGTAACGGCAACGATCAACGGCCAGACGGTTGCAGTCAAAGGGCCGAAGGGGGAACTCTCCTTCATGCTCAATGACAACGTGCTGGCCGAAATGACGGACGGCGGGATCAAGGTTGATCCGCGCGGTAACTCCAAGACGGCTCGCTCCATGTGGGGCATGAGCCGGACCATGGTGCAGAATATCGTCACGGGCGTGAGCGACGGCTTCGAGCGGAAGCTGGAAATCACCGGTGTCGGTTATCGTGCACAGGTCCAGGGTTCGAACCTTCAGCTGGCGTTGGGTTTCTCGCACGATGTCCTCTATCCGATTCCGGAAGGGATCGACATCAAGTGCCCGAAGCCGACGGAGATCGTGATCTCCGGCATCGATAAGCAGACAGTAGGCCAGGTTGCGGCCGAAATCCGCAAATTCCGCCCGCCGGAGCCCTACAAGGGCAAGGGCGTACGCTTTGCTGGCGAGTTCATCGTCCGCAAAGAAGGCAAGAAGAAGTAACGGACCCAGATCATGGCGAACAGCAAAATTGCTTTCGAACGCCGCCGCGATCGCGTGCGCCGTTCTATCAAGAAGGTGGCGAACGGACGTCCGCGGCTTTCTATCTTCCGCTCGTCGAAGCAGATCTACGCTCAGATCATCGACGACGGCAAGGGACAGACCATTGCCTCTGCCTCGACGATCGAAAAGGATCTGAAGGGCAACCTGAAGACGGGCGCCGATACCGCTGCTGCCGCAGCCGTCGGCAAGCTTGTCGCCGAGCGCGCTCTGGCTGCCGGTGTCAAGCAGGTCGTGTTCGACCGGGGCGGATACATGTATCACGGGCGCATCAAGGCGCTTGCCGATGCAGCCCGCGAAGGCGGACTGGAATTCTGACCAGCGCCCGTTGGCGCTCCTAAGAACGGAAGACGTAAAAAATGGCGAGACAGGATAATCGCGATCGCGAAGAGCGAGACAGCGAATTCGTCGACAAGCTGGTCCACATCAACCGCGTCGCCAAGGTGGTCAAGGGTGGCCGCCGTTTCGGCTTCGCAGCGCTGGTCGTCGTCGGCGATCAGAAGGGCCGTGTCGGCTTCGGTCATGGCAAGGCACGTGAAGTGCCGGAAGCCATCCGCAAGGCAACGGAAGCTGCCAAGCGCACCATGATCCGCGTTCCCCTTCGGGAAGGCCGGACCCTCCATCACGATGTGGAAGGCCGTCACGGTGCCGGCAAGGTTCTGCTGCGTGCGGCTCCGGCCGGTACCGGTATCATTGCCGGTGGTCCGATGCGTGCGGTTTTCGAAACGCTCGGCGTGCAGGACGTGGTGGCGAAGTCCCTGGGGACCTCCAACCCCTACAACATGGTCCGCGCTACCTTTGCAGCGCTGACCAAGGAAGACAGCCCGCGTTCGGTGGCGGCACGTCGTGGCCTCAAGGTCTCGGTGTTGCAATCGCGCCGTCGTGATAAAGATGATGCGGCTCCGGCAGCTGCCGAGGCTTGACCTCGGCCGCTCCGGTACCCAGCTGAATAAGGGTTAGTTCCATGGCGAACACCGAAAACACTGTCACGGTCGAACAGATCGGCAGCCCGCTGCGCCGTCCCAAGGACCAGCGCGCGACGCTCATCGGTCTGGGCCTGAACAAGATGCACCGCCGTTCCACACTGAAGGACACTCCGGAAGTGCGCGGCATGATCAATAAGGTCCAGCATCTCGTTCGCGTCGTCGAAGACGCGTAACCGGGATCGGGAGATAATAAGATGAAGCTCAACGAACTCAGGGACAATCCCGGTTCTAATTCGAGCCGCACCCGCGTCGGACGCGGTATCGGTTCGGGCAAGGGCAAGACCGGTGGCCGCGGCGTCAAGGGGCAGAAGTCCCGTTCGGGCGTTGCGATCAAGGGCTTTGAAGGCGGTCAGATGCCGCTTCACCGCCGTCTGCCGAAGCGCGGCTTTACGAACATTTTCGCCAAGGAATTCAACGTTGTTTCCCTTGGTCGTGTTCAGCAGGCGATCGACGCCGGCAAGCTCGATGCTTCTGCGGCCGTTACGGTCGAGGCACTCAAGGCCGCCGGTATCGTCAAGCGCGTCAAGGACGGTGTCCGTCTTGTAAGCGATGGCGAACTGAAGGCCGCTGTCACCTTTGAAATCGCCGGCGCCTCCAAGGCTGCCGCTGAAGCGGTTGAAAAGGCTGGCGGCAAGGTTGTCGTTTTGGGAGCTCAGGCCTAACAGGCCTGGGCTTTTCCCGTTTGTCGGCACAAAACTGACCGGAGTAGGGCATGGCATCCGCCGCCGAACAACTGGCGTCAAATCTCAATTTCTCAGCTTTCGCCAAGGCTGAAGAACTCAAGAAGCGCATCTGGTTCACGCTGGGGGCGCTTTTGGTTTATCGACTGGGGACTTACATCCCGCTTCCGGGTATCAATCCGGAAGCCTTCGCGAACGCCTTCAACCAGGCGCAGTCCGGCATCATCGGCATGTTCAACATGTTCTCCGGTGGCGCCGTGCAGCGTATGGCGATCTTCGCGCTCGGCATCATGCCGTATATCTCCGCCTCCATCATCATGCAGCTGATGACGACCGTCGTGCCGTCGCTGGAGCAGATGAAGAAGGAAGGGGAGCAGGGACGTAAGGTCATCAACCAGTATACCCGCTACGGCACGGTGATCCTGGCCGCATTCCAGGCCTACGGCATCGCGGTCGGGCTTGAGGGTGCTGCCAATGTTGTTTCCGATCCCGGCTGGTTCTTCCGTGCTTCCACGGTGATTACGCTCGTCGGCGGCACCATGTTCCTGATGTGGCTGGGTGAGCAGATCACCTCGCGCGGCATCGGTAACGGCATTTCGCTGATCATCTTCGCCGGTATCGTTGCCGGTCTGCCGTCTGCGGTCGTTTCGACCCTGGAGCTCGGCCGACAGGGCGCGCTGGCAACCTGGATCATCCTGATGGTGATTGTGGTGGCCATTGCGGTGATCGGCGTAATCGTTTTCATGGAACGGGCGCAGCGGCGCCTTCTGATCCAGTATCCGAAGCGCCAGATGGGCAACCGGATGTTCGAGGGCAATACGTCGTTCCTGCCGTTGAAACTAAACACCGCCGGTGTGATTCCGCCGATCTTCGCGTCTTCGCTGCTGCTCGTACCGGCAACCATCTCCGGGTTCGCAGGCCAGGGCGGGACGAACGAATGGGTGACCACCATCACGGCTCTGCTGGGCCACGGACAGCCGCTCTACATGGTCTTCTATGCGACCATGATCATATTCTTCTGTTTCTTCTACACGGCGATCGTGTTCAATCCGAGCGATACGGCCGATAACCTGAAGAAGCACGGGGGCTTCATTCCGGGCATTCGTCCCGGCGAGCGGACGGCGCAGTACATCGATTACGTGCTGACTCGTATCACCGTGGTGGGTGCAATCTACATCACCCTCGTTTGTCTATTACCCGAATTCCTCATATCGGCGACCGGCGTTCCGTTCTATTTCGGGGGAACCTCGCTGTTGATTGTGGTCAGCGTGACCATGGATACTGTATCCCAGATCCAGGGCCATCTGCTCGCTCATCAGTACGAGGGCCTTGTAAAGAAAGCGAAACTTAGGGGGAGACGCCGATGAGGCTCATACTGGTCGGACCGCCGGGGGCGGGGAAGGGAACACAGGCAGCGCGCCTGGTCGCCAAATATGGCATTCCCCAACTCTCGACGGGCGACATGCTTCGGGCAGCCGTTGCCGCGAAGACGCCGATCGGCCTGAAGGCCAAGGAAGTCATGGATGCCGGTGGCCTGGTGTCCGACGAGATCGTCGTCGGAATCATCCGGGACAGGATCGGCGAAGAGGATGCGCAAAAAGGGTTCATCCTCGACGGCTTTCCGCGCACGCTCGCGCAGGCAGAAGCCCTGGACGAGATGCTGAACGAGAAGGGCATCAAGCTCGACTGCGTTCTGGAACTGCGGGTCGATCAGGAAAAACTCGTCGGACGAATCATCAACCGTGCCGAGGAAGCCAAGGCGCGGGGCGAAGCGGTCCGCAAGGACGACGATCCGGAAGTCTTCAAGCAGAGGCTTGAAGCCTATAACCGGGACACCGCGGTGGTCGTGCCTTTTTACGACAAGAACGGCCTATTGACCGTTGTTGACGGCATGCAGTCGATCGACGAGGTGACGGCGGCGATCGAAGCCGTGCTGTCCGGCCTTGACGAAAACGTTTAGAGCCGTTAAAGGACGCGCTCAATCTGAAATGAGTGGTGTCGCTCCCGTCTTGTGCGGGACCGGCACATTCTGTGCTTGGTGAACCTGATTCCGTCGGGAGACCCTGCAAAAACAAGCGCTCCGCAAGGGCCGGCCTCCACCGGACGCGGGGAATAATAGTGGACGCGGCCGTTTTAGCGGCTGCCAGAAATGGAGACGAACGTGGCACGTATTGCTGGCGTTAACATCCCGACGAACAAGCGCGTCGTTATCGCGCTTCAGTACATTCACGGAATTGGCCCGAAGCTGGCGCAGGAAATCACCGAAAAGGTGAGCATTGCTCCGGAACGCCGCGTGAATGAGCTTTCCGACTCAGAGGTTCTGCAGATCCGCGAAACCATCGACCGCGATTACATGGTCGAGGGCGATCTGCGCCGTGATACCGCAATGAACATCAAGCGTCTGATGGACCTCGGCTGCTATCGCGGCCTGCGCCATCGTCGCGGCCTTCCGGTCCGCGGCCAGCGGACGCATACGAACGCCCGTACCCGCAAGGGTCCGGCTAAGCCGATCGCAGGCAAGAAGAAGTAAACCACCAGCGATTGGCGGTGGAGCTGCCGGGATTACGGCAGTGTAGAGATCGAAGTAAGGAACAAGAATGGCTAAAGACACCACACGCGTGCGTCGCCGCGAACGCAAGAACATTTCGTCCGGCGTCGCGCATGTGAACTCCACATTCAACAATACCATGATCACGATCACGGATGCCCAGGGCAACACCATTTCCTGGTCTTCCGCCGGTGCACTCGGCTTCAAGGGGTCGCGCAAGTCTACCCCTTACGCTGCTCAGGTTGCTGCTGAAGACGCTGCCAAGAAGGCATCCGAACACGGCATGCGTACGCTGGAAGTGGAAGTTCGTGGTCCGGGCTCGGGCCGTGAATCGGCTCTTCGCGCCCTCCAGGCTGCCGGATTCCTGATCACGTCCATTCGCGACGTGACGCCGATTCCGCACAACGGCTGCCGTCCGCGCAAGCGTCGCCGCGTCTAAGGCCTTACCGCCTGACGTAAATGTTTCTCCAATGGCAAAGAATAGTCCGGCCGCAAACAGGCCGGACGGGATAGCCGAAGGGGCAAGAACGTGACCATTCAAAAGAACTGGCAAGAACTGATCAAGCCGACCAAGCTCGAAGTCAAGCCGGGTGAAGACCCCCGGTTTCTGGCGACGGTTGTCGCCGAGCCGCTCGAGCGCGGATATGGCCTGACGCTGGGCAACGCCCTGCGCCGCATCCTTCTGTCCTCGCTGCAGGGGGCAGCCGTGACCGCGGTGCAAATCGATGGCGTCCTGCACGAGTTCTCGTCGATCCCCGGCGTCCGCGAAGACGTCACCGATATCGTTCTCAACATCAAGGAAATCGCCATCCGCATGGAAGGTGAAGGTCCCAAGCGCATGGTTGTGCGCAAGCAGGGCCCGGGTGTCGTGACCGCCGGTGATATCCAGACTGTCGGCGATGTGGAAGTGCTCAACCCGGACCTCGTCCTGTGCACGCTGGACGAAGGTGCGGAAATCCGCATGGAATTCACCGTCAACACCGGCAAGGGCTACGTGTCTTCCGACCGTAACCGCCCGGAAGACGCTCCGATCGGTCTGATTCCGGTCGACAGCCTCTATTCCCCGGTGAAGAAGGTTTCCTACAAGGTCGAGAACACCCGTGAGGGACAGGTTCTCGACTATGACAAGCTTACCCTGACCGTCGAGACCGATGGTTCGGTGAAGCCGGATGACGCTGTGGCATTCGCAGCGCGCATCCTCCAGGACCAACTGTCCATCTTCGTCAATTTCGAAGAGCCCAAGCGCGAAGCAGCCGAGGAATCCGTTCCGGAGCTCGCCTTCAACCCGGCGCTTCTGAAGAAGGTCGACGAGCTGGAACTGTCGGTCCGTTCGGCCAACTGTCTGAAGAACGACAATATCGTGTATATTGGCGATCTCATTCAGAAGACCGAAGCGGAAATGCTGCGCACGCCGAACTTCGGCCGCAAGTCGCTCAACGAGATCAAGGAAGTTCTCGCGCAGATGGGCCTGCATCTGGGCATGGAAGTGGCCAACTGGCCGCCTGAGAACATCGAAGATCTCGCCAAGCGTTACGAAGACCATCAGTATTAAGGGACGCAAGCGTCCCTGAAGGATCAACCGGGTAGGGCATCAGACGGGCCGCCCGACAGAAAAAGGAGAGGGCCATGCGCCACGGTAAAACCGGCCGCAAGCTCAATCGGACCTCTAGCCACCGCAAGGCTATGTTCGCAAATATGGCGGCGTCGCTGATCAAGCACGAGCAGATCGTCACGACCCTGCCGAAGGCCAAGGAAATGAAGCCGATCATCGACAAGCTGATCACGCTCGGCAAGCGCGGCGATCTGCATGCACGCCGTCAGGCGATTTCGCAGATCCGCGATGTCGCCATGGTGCGTAAGCTGTTCGACACCCTCGGCGAACGCTACAAGGATCGCCAGGGTGGCTACAGCCGGGTTCTGAAGGCCGGCTTCCGCCATGGCGACAGCGCGCCGATGGCCGTGATCGAACTGGTCGATCGGGACCTGGAAGCCCGCGGTTCTGAAGACCGGGCTCGCTCGGAAGCTGTGGAAATGGCAGAAACCGCTGCGTAAACAAAGCTTCAAGTTAATAGAATGTAAAAGGCGGGTGTTAACCCGCCTTTTATTTTGTCTTGAATTGTGATTTTTGAATATCCTATTTGTTTTCAATAAGTTGAGTTTTGGATACTCTGTATTTCTCCCAATTATCCTTATCTTAACCGGCTTAGACGAAAGTCTGCACCAATCCTAGTATTATCGCTGGTGGGAGGATGGAATGGACGCGGAACAGCAATCATCCGCTGAGAATTACAAGAAGAACCGGTTTTTAAGGCTTAAGGTTATCGTGCCGGTTCTTATGGTGGGTGTCACTTTCGCCTCTTGCGTAGCGGTCGGCATCGGTGGCTACCTGAACGCGCGCTCGGGCTTGCAACAGGCGGCCCAGGGCGAACTGACCATGGTCGCCAAGGCGCGACAGGCCCTGGTCGGAATGCGGCTGGAAGGGCTTGCGGGTTCGCTGTCGAACGTTTCTTCCGGAGCAGGTGCGTCGTTGGCGCTCAATGACATGAATTCCGCCCTGGTGAACCTGGAGAATGACCGGGCATCGCTGCAGGATTATTTCCAGGCGGTAGGATCGACGCCTGAGGAACGGGCGGAGAAATCCGGCAAGGACAACAAGACCATGTATGCCTGGCGTCACACGGACGTCCACGGCAGTTTCTATTCCGAATGGAAGAACGGCAACTACGCCGATATCTACGTCCTCAACAAGGAAGGCCGGGTGATCTACACGGTTACCAAGTCGGCAGATTTCCTTGAAAAGGTCGACGGCGATGTGCTGAAGGATACCGCGCTCGCGTCGATCTATCAGCAGGCGATGGCCGGGGAAAAGGGGCAGCAGTTCTTTTCCAAATTCGAGAAATACGGCCCTGCCGGCGGCGAAGCCTCCATGTTCATCGGCTCGCCGGCCTTCCTGACGTCCTTCACCGGCGAAGAGCTGGGCGGTGTTGTGGTTATCCGGATCAACTCCGGATATCTCGAAGCCGTGACCAACGACCGCAAGGGCCTGGGTGAAACGGGTCAGGTCTATATGGTCGATCAGGACGGTACCCTGATTACCAACCAGCCGCTGTCGGCGGATCCGACCGCGCTGACCAAGACCATGAGTTCCGATCTGGTCATCAAGGCGGCCAATGGTGCTGAAACCAAGGGCGTGATGACCGGCCAGGACGGCGTCGACCGTATGATGGTCGCGGAGCCGGTGTCCTTCGGAGACGAAAGCTGGGCAATGGTTGCGGAACGCTCCGTTGCGGAGGCCATGTCGAGCGTCGATGAGATGCGCAATTCCATGATCCTGTCGACGCTGATCACGGTCGGCATCGCAGCGGTCATTGCGCTTTTCTTCTCCCGCTCGATCACCAATCCGCTTGGAACGCTGGTGACCGCGCTGGAAGATATCGCGCGCGGCAATCACAGTGCCGATATCTCCGCCGCCCGCCGCGGCGATGAAATCGGCGACATCGGGCGCGCGGTCGTCAAAATCCGCGAGAATGCGGCCGAAGAGCAGGAACAGCGGGCGCAACTGGAAGCCCAGAATGCGCGAACCCAGGCCGAACAGCGCAAGGAAATGCTGTCGGGGCTTGCTGCCGAGTTCGAGGCAAGCGTCGGCAAGGTGGTCGAGCATGTGACCCACTCTGCAATGACCTTGCGCGAAGCCGCCGACGAAATGCGCCAGATGACCGAAGAATCCGGCGACACTTCGACCCGGGCCGCCCAGATTTCCGCCGACGCCATGAACGAGGTGCAGTCGATCGCGACCGCATCGGATCAGCTGTCGAGCTCCATTCAGGAAATCTCGTCGCTGATCGAACGGTCTTCGGCCGTTGCCCAGACGGCGACGGTGCGCGCGGAATCCACCAACAGCACCGTGCGCTCGCTGGCGGAAGCCGCAAACCGCATCGGCGAGGTGGTGACCCTGATCAGCGACATCGCCGACCAGACCAACCTGCTAGCGCTTAACGCCACGATCGAGGCGGCACGTGCCGGCGAGGCGGGCAAGGGCTTCGCAGTCGTTGCCTCCGAGGTGAAGGAACTCGCTTCCCAGACCGGAAAGGCCACCGGCGAGATCCAGCAGCAGATCGATGCGATCCGTCAGGCGACCGACGAAGCGGTGTCCGCGATCGGCGATATCCAGGAGACGATCGGCGAGATCACCCAGTCGGTGACCGACGTGTCCGCCGCTGTAACGGAGCAGAGCTTCGCCACCCGCGGCATTGCGGAAAACACCCAGCGGGCGGCCGAAGGCACATCGCGGGTCTCCGAAGACATTTCCAATGTCAGTGAAATGTCCCAGAAGACCAATGAATCCGCCAATATCTTTACCGAAAAGGTTGCGGAACTTTCCCAACAGGCAAGCCATCTGGACGAGGAAGTCCGCGGGTTCCTGTCGCAGGTCCGCTCCGCCTGATCTATAGCGCGGAATCAATCAACGCAAACGGCCGCCGGTCCTTCCGGCGGCCGTTTTTCTTTGCGCTTTGCCATTGCCTCTTTTCGTCCCCATCTGGCATGTATCAGGGCCAGCGACCGGTGCGGATTCGCTCATATTTGGAGAAAGTTTCATGGCAAGGGCAATGTTCAGTGGTGCCTATCGTGTTTCAATCGTTGTCTTGCTCGGGCTGATATTCGGTTTTGCAGGTGCCGCCCAGGCACAGCAGGACAACCGGCAGGTGCCGGCGTCGGCAGCAGAGGTCAAGCTCTCGTTCGCGCCGATCGTCAAGCAGGTCGCACCCGCCGTCGTGAACGTCTATGCCACCCGGAAGGTGGTGGAGCGGCGTTCGGTTTCGCCGTTCTTCAACGATCCCTTTTTTCGCAGGTTCTTCGGCGATAACGGCTCCGGCTTCGGTCAGCCCCAGGAACGGGTGCAGCGCGCCCTCGGGTCGGGCGTGATCATTTCGTCCGACGGAATCGTCATAACCAACCACCATGTGATCAAGGATGCCGATGAGGTCCGGGTGGCCCTGAACGACCGCCGCGAGTTCGACGCGGATATCATCCTCAAGGACGAACGCACCGATCTGGCCGTGTTGAAGATCAAGGGAGACGGTCCGTTCGATTCCGTTCCCTTTGCCGATTCCGACAGTCTCGAGGTAGGGGATATCGTACTCGCCATCGGCAACCCGTTCGGTGTCGGCCAGACCGTGACCCAGGGTATCGTGTCCGCGCTGGCGCGCACCCAGGTCGGCGTCACCGACTATCAGTTCTTCATTCAGACGGACGCAGCGATCAATCCGGGCAATTCCGGCGGCGCGCTGGTGGACATGCACGGCAGGCTGGTCGGCATCAACTCGGCGATCTTCACCCGCTCGGGCGGTTCAAACGGTATCGGGTTCGCCATTCCGGCCCATATGGTTCAGTTCGTTGCCTCCCAGGCGGGGCAGGGCGACAAGATCAAGCGGCCCTGGCTTGGGGCAACGGTGCAGCTGGTGAACGCGGAGATTGCGGATGCCATGGCGCTTGACCGGCCGCGTGGTGTCCTGGTTACCAATGTCTATGAGGGATCTCCGGCGGAGGAGGCGCATTTGCAGGTCGGTGATCTGGTCCTGGCTATCGACGGCAAGGAAGTCTCCGATCCGGATTCCTTCGGCTATCGCTTTGCCACCAAGACGCTGGGCGGGACGGCGACGTTCACCATCGAGCGTGATCAGAAACAGATGGATGTGGATGTCGTGCTGAGACCGGCTCCGGAAACCGTGCCGCGGGATACGCGTGATCTGACGGAATATTCGCCCTTTGAAGGCGCGACGGTCATGAACCTGTCGCCGGCGGTTGCCGATGAGCTGCGTCTCGACGGCGATCCGCAAGGGGTGGTTATCGCCGCGGTGGCACCGAACAGCCCGGCGGCGCGCGTCGGGCTGCGGGTCGGCGATATCGTGCGGGCGGTCAACGAGCAGGAAGTGCAGAGCACCCGGATGCTGGAAGCGATCACCCGGTCGTCGCCACGCCTGTGGCAACTGGCGATCGAGCGCAACGGCAAGGTCAATCGCATCGTCTTGCGCGGGTAGGGGGTAAAAGGCACTCGCTTTCGAACCGGGTTGATCTCCCCCCTTGAGGGGGAGATGTCACCGAAGGTGACAGAGGGGGGTAACGGCGCGAGCGTCGTGCTCCGAGGCTGGATTTTGTCGATAGACCCAACACCCCGGATATCTCCCCCTCAAGGGGGGAGAGGGGAGCTTGGGGCAGGGCCTTTGCGGTTGAAGGAAAGCAGTTCCCCTGTTGATCTCCTTCCGAAGAAGAGGGAATGCTGGGCGAAAGGGAGCTTCGGCCGTTAGCATCCCGTAGAAGAAATCGTTTCAGGAGTTGATGCGGCAGTGAGCGATCTTTTCGAAGCTTCGGGTCTTGGTGCAGACGTGGCCCGGCCTCTGGCCGACCGGCTGCGGCCGCAGAAGCTTGCCGATGTGGTGGGGCAGGATCATCTGCTCGGGCCCGAAGGCACGCTGTCGCGCATGCTCAAGAGCCGGACGCTCGGGTCGCTGATCTTCTGGGGGCCTCCGGGGACGGGCAAGACCACCGTTGCCAGGCTGCTGGCAGCGGAAACCGATCTCGCCTTTGAACAGATTTCGGCGATCTTCTCCGGTGTTGCCGATTTGAAGAAGGTTTTCGAGGCCGCCCGGGCGCGCCGGATGGGCGGGCGGTCGACCCTGCTCTTCGTGGACGAGATCCATCGATTCAACCGGGCCCAGCAGGACAGTTTCCTCCCCGTGATGGAAGACGGCACGATCACGCTGGTGGGGGCCACGACGGAAAATCCGTCCTTCGAACTCAACGCCGCGTTGCTTTCCCGCTCCCACGTGATGACGTTCCATTCCCTCAATATCGAGGCGCTTGGGCGGCTGCTGGACCGCGCGGAGGAAGTGGAAGGCAAGCCGCTGCCGCTCGACCAGGAGGCCCGCGCGGTGCTGGTGCGCATGGCGGACGGCGACGGCCGGTCGGCGCTGACATTGGCGGAGGACGTCTGGCGGGCGGCGGACGAAGGCGAGGTGTTCGATGCGGAGCGGCTGCAGGAGATCGTCCAGCGCCGGGCGCCGATCTACGACAAGAGCGCGGATGGCCATTACAATCTGATTTCCGCGTTGCATAAATCGGTGCGCGGCTCCGATCCGGATGCGGCGCTCTACTGGTTCTGCCGCATGCTCGACGGCGGCGAGGACCCTCTTTATCTGGCCCGCCGGCTGATCCGCATGGCCGTGGAGGATATCGGCCTTGCAGACCCGCATGCGCTGGTGCAGGCCAACGCGGCGCGCGATGCCTATCAGATGCTGGGGTCGCCGGAAGGCGAGCTGGCGCTTGCCCAGACGGTGGTCTATCTGGCAACCGCACCGAAATCCAACGGCGTCTATGTGGCCTACAAGGCGGCCACCCGCAGCGCCAAGACCAGCGGCTCGCTGCTGCCGCCCAAGCATATCCTCAACGCGCCGACGAAGCTGATGAAAGAGGAAGGCTACGGGACGGGCTATCAGTACGATCACGATGCGCCGGACGGCTTCTCGGGACAGGACTATTTTCCGGAGGATCTCGGGCGTCAGACCTATTACGACCCGCCGGAACGCGGGTTTGAGCGCGAGCTGCGCAAGCGGCTGGAATACTGGAACAAATTGCGCCGGGAGCGTGGCGAGGCTTAGGGCGCCAACCACAAGATCACGCGGGCCGCGGGGATGCAACACAACGTGATGCGCGCCGCGTTGCGGTGCCAATCAAAGCACCTCATCATCCGTTCCTGACGTCAAGCCGCTCTTAAGAAGGCGGCGAGTAGACTTGCAAGGTTCTCTGCGGGTGTAGGCGCTAAAGGATGAAGGAACTCGAGCTCCGGCTGGCTTTTGTGTTTTATGGCGGCGTTTCGCTGGCCATCTACATGCATGGCGTCAGCCGGGAGGTGCTCAACCTGGTCCGGGCTTCCGCCTCGCGGGCCGTCGGCAACGGACGTATCTACGTGGCGCCGTCGATGGACCGGCCCGCCTCTCCCAGCGAAAAGGTCTACCGGGACCTTCTCGACCGGATCGCCGGAACGATCGATATCCGCGTCGTTGCCGATGCGATCGCGGGCGCATCCGCCGGCGGGGTCAACGGTATCATGCTTGCCCGCGCGCTGGCGCATGATCTCCCGCTCGACAGTCACCGGGATCTTTGGCTCAAGAATGCGGACGTAACCGAACTGGCACGGCCCCAGAACGGGTTTTCCCGCTATCTCAAGTCAGGTGTGAGCCCGGTGCTCGACCGGCTGATCTCGCGCCAGTTGAAGGCCCGGATCAAGGATCCCGAGACACGGGACAAGCTGCGCACCTTCATGCTGTCGCGCTGGTTCAAACCGCCTTTTTCCGGCTCACGCTATATCGGCTGGATGCTGGATGCCTGTGCGCGGATGGATAGCCACATGGAAGATGGCAAAACCCTGATCCCGCGCGGCCAGACGCTGGACCTGTTCGTGACCCTGACGGACTATTACGGCCAGCGTCGGCGCATCCGCATCGACGACCCCAATTTCATCGAGGAACTGGATCATCGGCGCATCCTGAATTTCCATGCCATGCACAGGATGCCCGGCGATCTGCAGAGCCAGTTCGGTTCGGACTGCATTCCCGAACTGGTGTTCGCCGCCCGGTCAACCTCCTCCTTTCCGGGCGCCTTTGCCCCGGCGACGGTTTCGGAAATGGATCACGTCCTGAAGAAGGCTCGTCTCCCCTGGCCGAACAGGACGGCCTTTCTGGCCAAGGGACTGGAAATCGATCCCGAACAGCCGGGCAATCGGTGTTTCGTCGACGGCAGCGTGGTCATGAACAAGCCGTTCGGACCTGTGATCGATGTCATCAAGCAGCGTCCGGCCTCCCGCGAAGTGGCGCGAAGGCTGGTCTATGTGGACCCGTCGCCGGGCGGTGTCGAGGCGGTCGAGGACAACGGGCAGCAGATGCCGAGTTTCTTCCGGACCATCCTGGCCTCACTTGCTCACATCCCGCGCAACGAACCCATCGGCGACGAGCTGAGGGATATCGAAGCCCGCAACCGCCGGGGCCGCTGGCTGGCGGAAACGATTGCCGCGGCCGATCCGGTGGTGGACAAGGCCGTACGCAAGATCTTGCGCGGGCGGACGCGGATCAAGGCGGAGGCGCTGACGAAATACCGGGCGCTGGCCAATGCGGATGCTCATACCCAGGCCGGCTATGCCTTCCTGAACTATCAATCGCTCAAGCTGCATGCGGTCTGCGAACGGCTTTCGGAGCTGATCGCAGCCATGGCGGGGCCGACAGGTCGGGCAGAGCGAAAGGATGCGTTGCTTTGGTTGATCGGCGATCATTTTACCAATCTTGCCAAGGAAAGCGGGGAGGGGCCGCCTGAGCCGGACACGGAGGTGGTTGCCCTTCTGCGCGGCCTCGATGTGGATTATCGCGTCCGGCGTCTGCGCTTTGCCATCCGCAAGCTCAACGGCCTTTACCCCCGTGTCCGGGAAGCCGATGCCGGCGGTGAGGCGATCGCCGGTCTGGACCACCTCAAGAGCCGGCTCTACCAGCAGATCGACAATCTCCGCTGGCGCTGGCGCGAAGACTTCTACGGCGCGGACAGCGGGCAACTGGCCAAGGACCTGTGCCAGGCTCTGGCGCAACCGGCTGAAGCGGTTCCGAACAGGGACGTCCTCCTGAAGGCGCTTTTGGAGCATGTCGCCCAGCTCATGGGATTGCAGGATCTCGACCGGATGCAGGATGAGGTGTTTGCCGAACTCACCCAGGACCCGCTGCTGGCGGAGACCGTCGGTCGTGAGCTGACGGAGCGCTATGTCGGCTTTGCCTTCTATGACCTGGTGACCTTTCCGCTGCTGCAGAGCAACGACTTTTCCGAGGTCAGCGAGATCCTGGTCGACCGGATCAGTCCGCGCGATGCCGGCAGTTTCGGCGCGGACGGTTTCGAGCTCAAGGGCGAAAACCTCAATACGTTCGGCGCATTCTTCAACCGGCGCTGGCGCGAGCATGATTACCTGTGGGGGCGCCTGAACGCCGCGGACCGGCTGATCAGCATCGTGCTGTCCTCCGCGGGAGCACAGGTTCTTTCGCCGGAGGAAGAGCAGGCCTTTCGCCACGCGATCTTCACCGCCATTCTGGACGAGGAAGAACCGGTGTTGCGGGCCGATGCAGATCTTATTCCGCAGATCCGGAACCAAATTGCCGCATTGGCCTGGGAAACGGCCGATTTCTGTATCTAAGCATTCACCACGGTTTGCATTGCAACGCCGGGTGTTTTTATAAAGAGACCATTCAGTTTCTCGAAGCCGGATGGCCGTGCGGGTCAGTCCGGCCGTTCTTCATTCCCACGCGAGGCGTGTTTATGGCATTGGTGGAAAATCCGTTCCTGAACGGCATTCTGGAATTCCTTCTGCTTTTTGCCGCGCTTTATCTGGCAAGCCTTGTCATCCTGTTTTCCGTCGGCCTGACCATGACCGCGCTCAATGCCCGCCATCCGGAGCGGCGCATTCAGAAGCGCAATCCGACCCACACGGCGCTCCAGGATATCAAGTCCTCCACGAGGCAGCTTTCCATCACCAGCACCTGCCTGGCGATCGGGCTCTACGCCCAGTTCAACGGCTGGACCCTGGTGGCGCCGGTGCCGCTCACGTGGTGGTCGGCACCGCTGTTCTTCGTGCTGTCTCTGTTCCTGCATGACACCTGGTTCTACTGGGGCCACAGGATCCTGCACACCAAGGCGTTCTACCGGTTTCACAAGCCGCATCACATGACAATCACGCCAACGGTCTGGTCGAATGATGCCGGCTCTTCGGTGGACACGCTGTTTGCCCATTCCTATTACGCGCTGGTGCTGTTCGTCGTTCCCATGCCGGCGGCGGTCTTTCTCGCTCACCGGGTCTTCGACCAGGTCTCGGCCGCCATCGGTCATTGCGGTTTTGAGCATTTCGCCAGCCCGAGCGCGCGCCGGCCCTGGCCGTTGCTGTGTACGCTCTATCACGATCAGCACCACCAGTATTTCGTCTACAATTACGCCAATTACTTCTCCTTCTGGGACCGGCTGTGCGGCACGGTCCATCCGACCTACGACAAGCGGGTTGCGGAGTTCGAGGGGATCTACGCAGGACGGCGGGACTGACGCGACATGCAGTTATTGCTGGACTATCTGACCGTCTTCGCCGCGATCTATGCGGCCATGCTGGCCGTCTATTTCGCGACCGGTCTGGTCATGACCGCTATCAACCGGCGCCATCCGGACAGGCGCATCCAGAAGCACCGCGACGGCATGAAGCGGGTCAGGAAGGAGATCCGCGCGTCCCTGTCTGCGCTGGCTACCTCCTCGGTGCTCCTGTCGGCGGGCTATTTTGCCCAGACGCAGGGCTGGACGCTGGTCGCGCCACTGCCGCTGTCCTGGTGGTCGTTCCCGCTGATGTTCGTCATCTGCATGGTCCTGTTCGACGGCTGGTTCTACTGGGGGCACCGGATCCTGCATTGGCCGTCGCTTTACAAGTGGCACCTGCCGCATCACCGCTCGGTCGCTCCCACGGTGTGGAGCAACGACAGCTCGGCGATCGTCGACACGCTGATCGAGCACGGGTTCTATCTGGTGGTCTGGTTCGTGCTGCCGGTTCCGGCGCTATCGGTGTTCGCGCTCAGGCTGTTCGACCAGATCACGGGTATGGTCGGCCACTCCGGCTTTGAATATTTCGCCTCGAAATCGTCGCGCTGGCCGTCGCCGATGATCTGCACCACCTTTCATGACCTGCATCATTCCCAGTTCCACTATAACTATGGCAACTTCTTCTCCATCTGGGACCGGATGATGGGAACGGTTCACCCTGGCTATGACGCCATGGTCAAGCAGATGGAGACGACAGGCGAGATCCCTGATACGACCCTGGAAAAGGTGCGCTGATTTGCGCAGATCCTGCCACGGCCTTTCGAGGTACGTTGGCACAAAGCGGAATGGAACATGCTGAAACAGGCCCTCGACATCTTTCTGGATTTCCTGCCCTTCTGGGCGGTGGCCTACGGGGTCAACGTGTTCCTGTATTTCGCCACCGGCTGGGTGCTGGTCAAGATCCAGAACCGGCATCCGGAACGGCGCATCCAGGCCCACCGGCGCGGCGAAAAGCGCAGAGGCAAGGAAATCCGCCAGAGTGTCTGGTCGCTGACGGCGACCTCCGGTTGCCTGGCGGGCGGTGTCTTCCTCTCCGTGCGCGGCTATACGTTCGTGGATCCGCTGCCGCTGACCTGGTGGTCCGTGCCGCTGATGTTCGTCATCTCGGTCATAGCTTTCGACGCCTGGTTCTACTGGGGCCATCGGCTGATGCACACCAAGTGGCTCTACCGCTTCCACGCCGAGCATCACCGCTCTGTGGCGCCGACGGTCTGGAGCACCTATTCCGACGACCTGATCGATGCCTTCGTCATGCAGAGCTATTATCTTTGGGCGGTGCTGTTCCTGCCAATCCCGGCGGCGGTGCTCGTTGCTCACCGGCTGTGGGATCATTTCAACGGCACCATCGGTCACTCGGGTTTCGAGTTCTATGCCTCGCCGATGTCGCGCATGCCGTCGCCCATGGTCTGCGTGACCTTCCACGACCAGCACCATTCGCGCTTCAAGTACAATTTCGCCAATTTCTTTTCTGTCTGGGACCGGCTGTGCGGCACCATCGACCCGAAATACGATGAGCAGGTGAAGAAGTTCGAGGCGATGGGCAAGGACGGCGAAAAGCAGGTCGCCGCCGAATAGGCCGGCCGCGATGTCTCATATCCCTCACCTTTACCCCGTTGCTGCCGATGCTTGAATTTCTCGACAAGATCCCTTTTACCGGACTGCTGCTGTTCGCGATCGTGCTCGGCCTCGCCCCCTTCTTCCCCGAGCCGCATCTGGTGGAAAAGCTGCGCATGCTGGCTCAGGGGCAACTGAAAAAGCCCATCGATATCTTCGATCTTTTCTGGCACACATGGCCGATCGTGCTTGTTATCCTGAAGCTGATCCGAATGCGGCAGACGGGCGCATTCTGAGCAAGAGGGGCTCATGAACCATTTCCTCCTTGTCGCGCTGGGCGGCGGAATCGGCGCGGGCCTGCGCCACCTTGTCGGGCTGTGGACCATCAGAACCTTCGGTCCCGGCTTTCCCTACGGCACGATCACGGTCAATATCGTCGGCTCGCTGATCATGGGGCTGTTCATCGGCTGGCTGGTTCGCCACGGTGTCGGCGGCTCGCAATCGCTGCGCTATTTCGTGGCAACGGGCGTGCTCGGCGGTTTCACCACCTTTTCGGCCTTTTCGCTCGATGTGGCGCTGATGTGGGAGCGCGGCGCCACCCAGGCGGCGGTCGCCTATGTGCTCCTGTCCGTGGCGCTTTCCATTGCCGCCGTTTTCGCCGGCCTGTTCGTGATGCGCCAGTTGGCCGCCTGAGAGGACCGTCTTCAAAGCTCGTTCCGAGGCAGGGCTTTCAAAATTCCCTGAAACCGCCTATACGCAGGGCCAACGACACGCCGGCCTGAGGCCGGCCTATCCGCGCCCGGCCTAAACAGCCTCGCGTGCAAAGAGAACGAAATGTCCGCTATCGACCAGAAAACTGTGACCGCAGACGAGGCGGGCATGCGCCTCGACCGCTGGTTCAAGGTTCATTATCCGGGACTTGGCTTCGGCCGGCTGCAGAAGCTGCTGCGCACCGGACAGGTGCGCGTCGACGGCAAGCGGGTGGAAAGCTCGACCCGGATCGCCAAGGGCCAGATCGTGCGTATTCCGCCGCTCGGCGTGGAACTGACCGCGGACGACACCAAGAACAAAAGACCCAAATCGACCAAGCTGATTGCCGACGACCGCAATGCGATTGAGGACATGATGCTGTTCGAGGACGACCATGTGATGGTTCTCAACAAGCCGGCGGGACTTGCCGTGCAGGGCGGGTCCGGGCTGAAGCGCCATCTGGATGGCATGCTGGACGCCTTTACCGACCGCAAGGGCAACAAACCGAAGCTGGTGCATCGGCTCGACCGCGAAACCTCGGGCATCATCCTGGTCGCCAAGACGCGCAAGGCGGCCCAGGAGCTTACCAAGGCGTTCCGCCACCGCAACACCCGCAAGATCTACTGGGCGATGCTGGCGGGCGTGCCCAAGCCGAAGCAGGGACGTATCTCCACTTTCCTCGCGCGTTCTGAGGAGATGGAGCGCATGCGCGTGGCGCGACAGGGCGAGGACGACGCCCAGCACGCGGTCTCGCTTTACTCGGTGGTGGAGCAGTCGGCACAGAAGCTGTCCTGGGTCTCCATGCGGCCCGTGACCGGCCGCACCCACCAGCTCCGCGCCCATGCCGCCCATATCTGCCATCCGATCATCGGCGACGACAAGTATTTCAACATCGAGAACTGGGAGCTGCCCGGCGGCATCCAGAACCGGCTGCACCTGCTCGCCCGCCGGATCGTCATTCCCCATCCGTCCGGCCACGGCGTCATCGACGTCTCCGCCCCCCTGCCGCCGCATATGCAGCAGACCTGGAACCTCTTGGGCTTCGATGCTTCCGACTACGATCCGGATGTGAATGATCCGGATGAGTGAGGAGAGGTCGGCGTAGCCGGCAAAAAGCAAACGATTTTGCTTTTTGAACGACGAACGCCCGGAGCCTTAGCGGAGGGCAAGAGAGGTCGGCGTAGCCGGCAAAAAGCAAACGGTTTTGCTTTTTGAACGACGAACGCCCGGAGCCCTGGCGGAGGGCAGGCCCGCGCTGGGGCGATAGCGATTTGTCGATTGGAATGCTGAACGCCCGAAGCCATAGCGGAGGGCATGCGCGTTCCCCGCAGCCGGTCAACTTAGGTATAGAGACGTGACGCGCCACGCCCTCAAACCGTCACCCCGGATTTGATCCGGGGCCTACTCGCCGTGCCGCGTGCCGGAGCTTTGATCGAGAGATTTACGGCTCTGGAATTGAGTTGGTCCCGGGTCTCACTGCGTTCGCCCGGGATGACGCCGAAGAAAGCGCCGACCTCTTTTTCGAGGACGGTGAGTCGCATCCGCCTCTATTGGTAGAGCGCGATCACACCGATGGAGATCACGATCACCATCAACCCGCCAAGCGCCAGCTTCCACGCATCCGACCGCTTCTTCAGCCCCGGCCAGCCGAGCGGCTTGATGATCTGGACCAGGGCCAGGGCAAGCATGAACAGGGCTATGATTTTGGTCAACGGAAGCTCCGGGACGGGGCGGCTGGTCTAGGGAGGATCAATAGAGGGGATAGGCGGGGGTGTCGAGGGGGCTTCGCCAACGAAGATGCCTAGGTGTCGGTCTGCGACCTCATCCAGGGGTTGTTGAGTTGGCAAGGTGCTGATAACACTCGCAAACTCGTTTTCTGATTGGTTTCTTTATGCAGATCGAACTTACATTGCTGGCAGAAGCCGGTGCGGACTACAGTGCCCGCGACCTCGGATTTCTGTTGCACAAGCATCCCGAACACCTGCACAAGCGCGAGGTTGCAACGGGTGACGTGTCGATTTTCTTTTCCGAAGTTTCCGAAACGCGGACAACCGCCGTGGTCCATCTGACGGTCGATCCTGTCGGCCTTGTCCGGGGCAGGAACCAGCAGAGCGACGGATTGCTGACCCAGTATGTCAACGACCGGCCCTATGCCGTCAGTTCCTTTCTGTCGGTGGCACTTGCCAGGTCGCTCGGTCAGTCCCTGTCGGGCAAGTCGAAGGAACGGCAGGACCTTGCGGATCGCGAGCTCCCCTTCGAGACCCGGATTGTCCCGGTCGCCCTGGCCGGCGACGTCGACCTGATCCATGCTGTTTTCGACCCATTGGGCTATGACGTCGGCATAACGGTTCTGGACGAGGATGCGGGGATCGTCGATCTGACGCTGAAAGGCACGACGCGGCTGTCGTCCCTGCTGAGCCACCTCTATGTGCTGATTCCGGTTCTCGACAATGCCAAGCACTATTGGGTGGACAAGGATGAAGTCGACAAGCTTGTGGCCAAGGGGGAAGGCTGGCTTGCCGAACACCCGGCACGGGACCTGATTGCGCGACGGGCCCTGAAGCACAGGCGGGCCCTGATGAATATGACGCTGGCGCGCCTGGACGAAACCCTGGCAGTCACCGAAGCGGACGATGAGCCGGTGCCGGAGCCGGAAGAGCGCCTGGAAGAACCGATCCGCCTGCATGACCTGCGTTTGAATGCGGTCGTGGAGATATTGGAGGCCCACCGCGCCGCAACAGTTCTCGATCTCGGTTGCGGGGAGGGCAAGCTTCTGTCCCATCTCGTCAAAAAACGCGGCTTCAGCCGGATTGTCGGTGTCGATCCATCGGTGCACTCGCTGGAAAAAGCCCGTCGCAAGTTGCGCCTGGATCAGGCCGGTGATGCGCTGCAGGAACGGGTGACCTTGCAGATGGGGAGCCTGACTTACGGGGACAGGCGCTGGCAAGGGTTCGATGCGGCGACATTGGTCGAGGTTATCGAGCATATCGAGCCGCACCGGCTGTCATCGCTGTCCTTGTCGCTTTTCGGGGATGCGCGTCCGGGGCTGGTGGTCGTGACCACGCCCAACCGCGAATACAACGTCAAGTTCGAGGATCTGGAACCGGGACGGCTCCGCCATCCCGACCACCGGTTCGAGTGGACGCGTGAGGAGTTCACGGCTTGGGGCGAGGCGGTGGCCGCGGACTATGGCTATGAGGTGTCGTTTTCGCCGTTGGGACCGGTGGACGAAGCGCTGGGCGGACCGTCGCAGATGGCGATTTTCGAAAGAGGAGCGGAGCAGTGACGGCGATTACCATTCCCGACTTCTCCCTGGTCGTTCTGGTCGGGCCGACGGGCTCGGGCAAGTCCAGCTTTGCCCGGAAACATTTCCTGGAAACCGAGATCGTGTCTTCCGACCACTGCCGCGCGCTGGTTTCGGATGACGAAACGGATCAGGCGGCAACGGCCGATGCCTTCGACCTTCTGACCTACACCGCCGGGCTGAGGCTCAAACGGCGCCTGTTGACTGTCATCGATGCAACGTCGGTCAAGCGGGAAGACAGGGCCGGTTTGGTGGCGTTGGCACGGAAATACCATGCCCTGCCTGTCGCCCTGGTCCTGGATATAGACCCGGAAATCTGCCTCGCCCGCAATGAAAACCGGCCAAACCGGGCTTTCGGCGAACATATTTCCCGCAACCATTCGAGGGCTCTGCGGAAAGGTCTGCGCGGGCTGCAGAAGGAAGGCTTCCGGCAGGTTCAGGTGATGAAATCCCCGGAGGAGGTCGACAGGCTCGAGATCCGCCGGGAGCCGCTTTGGACCGACAGGCGTTCGGACCACGGACCTTTCGATATCATCGGCGACATCCACGGTTGTTTCGATGAGTTGACGGAACTGTTGACCCGTCTCGGATATGTCATCGATCCGTTCGAGAAGGGAGCCGAAGAGCTGATCCATGTCCGTCCGCCGGAAGGCCGGATGGCCATTTTCGTCGGCGATATCACCGACAGGGGGCCGAAGAACCTGGATTGCCTGAGGCTGGTCATGGGAATGGTCGAGGACGGTGCGGCTCACTGCGTTGTCGGCAATCATGATTTCAAGCTGAACAAATGGCTCAAGGGGCGCGACGTCAAATTGACCCACGGTCTCGATCTGACCGTGGCCGAACTGGAACAGACATCTCCTGAATTCCGGAAAAAAGTCAGCGACTTCATCTGGGACCTTCGGTCCCATTTCTGGCTTGCCGACGGCAGGCTGGTTGTCGCCCATGCCGGTTTGAAGGAAGATATGCACGGGCGCGGTTCCGGCGCGGTCCGCACGTTTGCGATGTTCGGCGAGACGACCGGCGAGGTCGATGAATTCGGCTTGCCCATACGCCTGGAATGGGCGCGCGATTACCGGGGGAGGGCCGATGTCGTTTTCGGCCATACGCCCACAGCCGAATCCGAATGGCTCAACAATACGCTTTGTATCGACACCTGCTGCGTGTTCGGCGGCAAGTTGACTGCCTTGCGCTGGCCGGAACGCGAGACCGTATCGGTTGCCGCGCGGCAGCAGTATGCCGTTCCGGCAAAGCCTCTCGACGGTGGCCGGGAGCGTTCTGCCCAGCAGGATCATGACCGGCTGCTTTATTTCGATGATTACGCCACCAAGATGCGGATCGAAACCCGGTTCAAGTCGGCGATCCAGATCCCGGAGGAAAACAGTCTCGTGGCGCTGGAGGTGATGAGCCGGTTTGCCATCGATCCCAGGTGGCTGATCTATCTACCGCCCACAATGGCCGCATGCCCGACTACGCCCGAGGGGCCGTTTTTGGAACACCCGGAACAGGCGATAAAACATTATGTCGAGCGCGGAGCGGTAGATCTCGTTGCGGAAGAAAAACACATGGGCTCGCGGGCCCTCCTGGTCATTGCCCGGGATAACGATGCTGCCGCGCGCCGGTTCGGTGTCGAAGACGGCAAGGCGGGGGTAATTTACACCAGAACCGGCCGTCCGTTCTTCAAGGATGACGAGCAGGAAGCGGCTATTGTCTCCCGCGTCGGGCAGGCCATGGAAACATCCGGACTGTGGGGCGAACTTGAGACGGACTGGGTTCTGCTCGATGCGGAACTCATGCCCTGGTCCGCAAAGGCGCAAGACCTGCTGAAGACACAATACCTGCCGACCGTGGCGGCCGCTTCCCAATCCGCGACCGCCTTGATGGACGCTATTGAGACAGCGCCGGATATCGAAGGGCTGGAGGCGTTGAAGGGAATGTCCGCGGTCCAGCTTGCCAACGCTTCTGCAATGGGCAGGACCATCGACGGTTATTGCTGGGAAGCGGCGACGGTCGACGATTACAGAATTGCGCCGTTTCACGTCCTTGCCGCAGAGGGGCAGGTGTTCACCGACAAGCCCCATACCTGGCATATGGAGACGCTTGGCCGGTTGGCGGAGCGGGATCCGATCCTGCAAGCGACGGGCTGGAGGCGCTTTGACGGAGCAAATGAGACCGATCGGGCGTCCATCTGCGACTGGTGGCTTCAGCACACGGGATCGGGTGGCGAAGGAATGGTGATCAAGCCGACCGGTTTTCTCGCTTATGGCGGACGGGGTCTCCTTCAGCCTGCAATGAAGGTCCGTGGCAGGGACTACCTCAGGATCATCTACGGGCCCGATTACGACATGCCGGCCAATATCGAACGCCTTCGCGAGCGTGGGCTGGGAAGAAAGTTCTCGCTGGCCGAGCGCGAGTTTAAACTCGGCCTGGAGGGGCTGCACCGATTTGTGGAAAGGCAGCCCCTGTCAAAGGTTCATGCCTGCGCGCTTGCAGTCCTGGCGCTGGAAAGCGAGCCGGTCGACCCGAGGCTGTAACGCTTTGCCGGTTTGGCAGATGTTCCGTCTGCCAAACTAGATCTTGTAACTCTGATGCAGCTTCGGCATTTCCACGCGGGTGTGTTTGAGGGCCTTGGCGAAGCTTTCCTTTTCCTCCTGTTCGCCGTGAACGAGGAAGGTGATTTCCGGCTTGCCGGCCTGGCGGTGCCAGGCGAGCAGTTCGGAGCGGCCGGCATGGGCGGAGAAGCCGTTGATGGTGTGGATCCTGGCCTTGACCGGGATCTCCTTGCCCCACAGGCGGACCGAGCGGGCGCCGTCGACGATGATGCGGGCCAGCGTGCCTTTCGCGGCAAAGCCAACGAAGATGACGCTGCAGTCGGAATGGGCGAGGTTGTGGCGTAGATGGTGGCGGACGCGGCCGCCGGTGCACATGCCGGAACCGGCCATGAGGATCGCGCCGGAGCGGATCCGGTTCAGCGCCATCGATTCATGGCTTTCGCGGGTGAAGCGCAGGTTGGGAAGCTGGAACGGATCCTGGCCGCTGTTCAGCATCCGTTCGACGTCGGTGCGCATGGCTTCCGGATGGCGGCGGAAGATCTGGGTTGCGGAAATCGCCATGGGCGAATCCAGGAACACGTGCAGGGTGTCCGGGATTTCCTTCCGTTCCATGCCCTCACGCAGGTAGAACAGCAGTTCCTGGGCGCGTTCCAGGGCGAAGGTCGGGATGATGATGTTGCCGCCCCGTTCCTGGGCATCGCGAATGGCATCGTAAAATTCATCGACGGAGGCATTAAGCGGTCTGTGGTCGCGGTCGCCATAGGTGGTCTCTATAACCACGATATCGATGTCTGACGGAGCCTGGTTGTCGCTGAGGAGAGGTCTCTCGTCCGGGCCGAGATCGCCGGAGAAGAGAACGCGCCGTTTGTGGCCTTCTTCCTCGAGCTCCAGCAGGATGCTGGCCGAGCCGAGGATATGGCCGGCATCGACGAAGGTCGCGGTGATGTGGCGGCCCAGGTGGATCGGCTTGTCGTAATCGGCGTTGCGTCCGAACCGGTCCATCGCGTCGAAGGCGTCCATGGTGTCGTAGAGCGGTTCGCTGCCCTTGCCGTGGCGCCGGCGCCGTTTAGCCTCTTCCTCGTGCAGGTGAGCCGAATCGAGCATGACCAGGCGCGCCAGGTCGCGGGTGGCGGCGGTGCAGATGATTTCGCCGCGGAACCCCTGTTTCACCAGCAGCGGAATACGGCCGCAGTGATCGAGGTGGGCGTGGGTCAGGAGCAGGACATCGATCTGGCGCGGGTCGAAACCGAAGGGTTCGGCATTGTCCTCGTTCAGTTCATGGCCGCCCTGGAACATGCCGCAATCGATCAGGATCTTCTTGCCGGCGCAGGTGATCATGTGACAGGAGCCGGTCACCCCTTCCGCCGCGCCGTGAAACGAAATCTCCATGCCTGCCATCTCCCTGATTTGTCGAGTGTTTGGGTGTAGAGACGCTATTCCGTGAGCGGCTTCCCGGCAAGTTCATACCAGCGCAGGATGTCGTCCCAGATTTCCTCGGCCGTTTCTGCGTACCAGAACAGGTCCCGGTCTTCCGGGTCGATCACGCCCTCGTCCACCAGGAAATCCGGATCGAACACTTTGCGCCAGTAGTCTTCGCCGACGAGGATCACGGGCACAGGGTCGATCTTGCGGGTCTGGATCAGCGTCAGGGTCTCGAACAGCTCGTCGAGTGTGCCGTAGCCGCCGGGGAAGACCACGAGGGCGCGGGCACGCATGACGAAGTGGAGCTTGCGCAGGCCGAAGTAGTGGAAGCGGTAGCACAGGTCCGGCGTGACGTACGGGTTGGGATATTGTTCGTGGGGCAGGGTGATGTTGAGCCCGACCGTGCGTGCGCCCACATCCGCAGCACCGCGATTGGCCGCCTCCATCATGCCCGGACCGCCGCCGGTGACGACCGCCAGATGGTCGCCGACCTTGTGTTCGGCTTCTCCGACGAGCCGGCCGAATTCGCGCGCAATGTCATAGAAGCGGCTCTTGTCGAGCACCCGCCGGGCAATCGCGAGGCGCTGGGCAAGGTCGGCATTTTCCGGATCCCGCTCCAATGCAGTCTGCAGGTCGGCGACCCTGGCCCGCGCGACCGCCGGTTCGGGAACGCGCGTGCTGCCGAAAACGACGATGGAATGGGCGATGCCGTGCTCCCGAAAAAGGGTTTCGGCCTTGGTGTAGTCGAGCTGCAGGCGGATACCGCGGATCTCGTCCCGGTTCAGGAAGTCGACGTCCTCATCGGCCTGCCGGTAGTTCGGGCTGCGCATGATGGCGGCGATGAGCTCGGGAGCCCTCGGATCCTCGTGGCTGGACTTGGGGGACTCCCAGGGCAGGTCGGTCTGGCGGCACTTCGGCTGCGCGGGGGAAGGTTTGCAGATCGGCGGTACAGGATTTTGGGACATGTTTCTGGTTTCTCTAACTGAATTCCGCTTCCGGTCCGGGTGCCCACGGGGGGGGGG
>SWCF01002361.1_pt1 | contig 33521 bp, 37 predicted proteins | sample 4690081 | NCBI WGS metagenome assembly SWCF01 (sample SAMN10267280, study PRJNA491770) | bioreactor metagenome | isolation source: DHS bioreactor inoculated with | place: Japan: off Shimokita Peninsula
CCCCCCAAAAGTGGCGAAAAGTTTAGAGCTCTTCTATATGTACAAAAAGTTAACGGCGACAAACCTGAAGTTGCCAGCCGGCGACCAAACTTTGAAGATCTTACCCCGATTTATCCAAATAGCAGAATTTCACTTGAATACAACCCTACTGATTTATCCACTAGAATTATAGACTTAATAGCACCTCTAGGTAAAGGTCAAAGAGGTCTTATCGTAGCTCCTCCCAAGGCAGGAAAAACTATACTCTTAAAAAAAATTGCTAATAGTATTTCTAAAAAGCATGAGGATATAGAAATAATAGTATTGCTTATTGATGAACGCCCTGAAGAAGTTACGGATATGCAGCGTTCTATTAAAGGTGAGGTTATTTATTCTACATTTGACGAATTACCTAGTCATCATATAAAGGTGGCTGAAATGGTATTAAACAGGGCCCAAAGATTGGTGGAACAAGGTAAAGATGTAGTGATTTTACTAGATAGTATAACAAGATTGGCGAGAGCCTATAACTTGACTATTCCTCCTACAGGAAGAACATTATCAGGAGGTTTAGATCCAGGAGCGTTGCATAAGCCTAAAAGATTTTTTGGTGCTGCAAGAAATTTAGAACAAGGTGGAAGTTTGACTATACTAGCTACTGCATTAGTTGACACTGGAAGTCGTATGGATGATGTTATATTTGAGGAATTCAAAGGTACAGGAAATATGGAGTTGCATTTAGATAGAAAACTATCTGAAAAGCGTATATTCCCTGCTATAGATATGAATAAATCTGGAACAAGAAGAGAAGACTTGCTACTGAGTCAAAAGGAAATGGAAACAATATGGAATATTCGTAGAGCTATGTCTAACAGTCCTACACAAGAAGTAACTGAAGCCATAATCACTAAACTTATGGCATCTAAGACAAATATGGATTTTGTGGATAGAGCAAGAAACAAGATTTTAGAGAAATAATCCCTTGAAATAGAAAATATCATGTGCTATAATATAGTAGTTGATGACTAAGATTAAGGTATATTCACATATACAGAGATACTGATAGAAAGAGGTGAGTCCATGAAAGCAGGAATCCATCCAGATTATAAAAAAGCCGTTGTTAAATGTGCTTGTGGTAATACATTTGAAACTGGTTCTGTAAAAGATGAGATAAGAGTAGAAATTTGTTCAGAATGCCATCCGTTCTTCACAGGTAAGCAAAAGTTTATCGATCAAGGCGGACGAGTAGAAAAATTCAAGCAAAAATATGGCATGAAATAATAACAAATATACGAAAATAAAAAGTTAGAGCAGTTGCTCTAACTTTTTTAATAGAAAATTCAAAAAAACATAAGAACAACTTGAAATTTTTGTAAAATAATGGTATAGTATTCTCTGGATCTAATCTCAAGATTCCATGTATTTTAAAATAGGTTTGCAATTTTTTCGACCACCTATAGTAAGACATAGCAATAAAGAGAGAATTGTCAAAGCAACAAATGAGGAGAATAATTGAATGGCAACGAAAGAAGTTATTGAAAAGTTAAGAAACGAGTTGAATGCTTCTATTGAAGTAGCAGAAGAGCTAACGCAAAAGGAAGTTTTAGAATTGAGTCAAAAACTAGATAAGGAAATTAATAAATTTCATTTTGGTGGAGACGAAAAAAGAGATAATGAAGAAAGATAATGAAAACTTAAAGGGTGGATAAATCCACCCTATTATTGTTATTTGTAATGTTTATACGGTTGTGCTACACTTGTAAAGTAACTTAATGTAGTTTTGAGAGGAAGGTTAAATTGGAGAGAGATAAAATTTTTCTTGAAAATGCTAAGCCTACCAGCATTGGAGGTCAAGCAGTTATAGAGGGAGTCATGATGAAGGGTCCTGACAATTTGGCCATAGCAGTACGAAAGCCTGATAATGAGATTGTGATAAAAAAAGAATCTTTAAAAGGGCTATCTAAAAGCTCAGGAACTAAAATTCCTATTATTCGAGGGGTTATAGCGCTTATAGACTCTATGATTTTAGGAATAAAATGTTTAACATACTCTGCTGAATTTTTTGAAGAAGAGGAAGATGTCAAAAAAGGCAAATTCGAAAAATGGTTGGAAAATAAGCTAGGAGATAAAGCAGATGACGTGTTCATATACTTTTCTGTATTTATTGCCATACTAATGGCAATGCTTATATTTATAGTACTTCCTACTGTGGTTACCAACTTTTTAAATGATAGCATTAAAAATCATATATTATTAAATGGTGTAGAGGGTGTTTTTAGAATACTATTATTTGTAGGGTATATTGTTTTGATTTCTAGAATGAAAGATATTCAAAGAGTATTTGAGTATCATGGTGCAGAACATAAAACTATACACTGCTATGAAAGTGGGAAACCACTAACAGTAGAAAATGCTAGAGAATTTACTACGCTACACCCCAGGTGTGGTACAAGTTTTATGCTTATAGTTATGGTTATTAGTATAATATTATTCTCTTTTGTGGGTTGGCCAAATCCACTTGTGAGGATCGTATCAAGGTTTATATTGATGCCTGTTGTAGCAGGAATATCCTATGAGATTATTAAATGGGCAGGTAAAAGTAAATCAAAGCTTGTTTGCATGGTAAGTTATCCAGGTCTTATGCTACAGAAGCTTACAACTAGAGAACCTGATGATAGTCAGCTAGAGGTTGCTATAGCAGCAATGAACAATGTATTAACTAAGGATGAGGAGGCAGACCGGTGGTAGTAAGCATACGGGAAGTATTGAGGGATGCCGTTAGTAGGATTGAAAAAATAGGAGCACAAACACCTCTGCTAGATGCAGAGGTGCTTTTATGTACGGTACTTTCTGTTGATAGATTATATCTGGTGATCAATGGGGAAAAAAAATTGACTGAGGAGCAATTTATTAAGTATCAAAGATATGTTGAAAAAAGAACTGTAGGCGTACCTGTTCAATATATAGTGGGTAATCAAGAATTTATGGGAATGGATTTTTATGTAGAAGAAGGTGTATTAATACCTAGACCAGATACTGAGATATTGGTGGAAGCTGTACTAGAATGGATAAATGAAAAGACTGATAAATCTAGGATAACAATAATTGCAGATATAGGTACTGGTAGTGGAGCTATAGCTCTAAGCTTAGCTAAAATGGCGGAAAAATCTAAAGTGTATGCTGTAGATATTTCTTCTAAGGCTTTAAAGGTAGCAAAGCTTAATTCAGATACCCATGGATTGAATTCAGTTATATTTCTTGAAGGAAACCTACTAGAACCTTTAAAAGAGGCTCAAATAGAATTAGATGTTTTGGTGTCTAATCCCCCATACATACCTAAAAAGGATATAACTGAGTTGCAGGTGGAGGTGGCTTGTTATGAACCTTTATTAGCTTTAGATGGAGGGGAAGATGGTTTATATTTTTATAGAAAACTTGTAGATGAAGGTTGGGTATTATTAAGGAATGGAGGCATTATAGCCTTTGAGGTAGGTCATGATCAAGCTGAGGGTGTTGAAAGACTTTTGTTTGAAAATAAGCATTATAAGAATATAAAAAGAATTAAAGATTTAGCAGGGATAGAAAGGGTCATAATTGCAGAAAATAGTAAAATATGATATAATAACCTGTTAGAGAATACAAACTTTATGAGGTGAGATAGATGTTTGATAAATTGGAATTTCTTCAGGAGAAATATGATGATTTAAGTAAAAAAACAGCTGATCCTGAAATAATAAGTGAACAATCACAATGGCAAAAATATATTAAAGAATTATCAGATATAGAGCCTATTGTTAATAAATACAGAGAATATAAAAAGGTGAGAGAAGATTTAGCTGATGCTAGAGCTATTCTTCACGAAAGCAATGATGAAGAGCTTCGAGAAATGGCTAAGCTTGAGATAGGTGAACTAGAAGAGCATGAAGAAATAATTCAAGGAGACTTAAGAATATTACTTCTTCCTAAAGACCCTAATGACGAAAAAAATGTTATTGTAGAAATTCGTGCAGGAGCAGGTGGCGATGAAGCAGGACTCTTTGCTGGTGTTTTATTAAGAATGTATACTAGGTATGCTGAAAGAAATCGTTGGAAGACAGAAATGATGAGTTTAAATGAAACAGGTGTTGGGGGTATAAAAGAAGTTGTATTTATGATTAAAGGTAAAGGTGTATACTCTCGCTTAAAATATGAAAGTGGTGTCCATAGAGTACAGAGAATACCTACTACGGAATCGGGTGGAAGGATTCATACATCCACAGCCACAGTGGCAGTACTCCCAGAGGTTGATGATGTGGAGATAGAAATCAATCAAAATGAAGTAAGGGTAGATGTATTTAGATCTTCAGGTAATGGTGGACAAAGTGTTAATACCACTGACTCGGCAGTAAGGCTTACCCATGTTCCTACAGGAATAGTGGTATCATGTCAGGATGAAAAATCTCAGTTGAAAAATAAGGAAAAGGCCTTTAAAATATTAAAAGCAAGACTTTATGATAAAATGCAAAGCGAACAAAATGCAGAAATAGCCGAAGCTAGAAAAAGTCAGGTTGGTACGGGAGATAGAAGTGAACGTATTAGAACCTATAACTATCCCCAAGGACGTGTATCAGATCATAGAATCAATATGACACTTTACAAACTAGATTATTTCCTTGATGGAGATATAGATGAAATACTAGACGCTCTAATTACTACAGATCAAGCAGAGAAGATGAAACAAGTAGGGTAGAAGATAGTTAGTGGTTAGTAGTAAGTAGTTAGTGGGGAAAAGAAAAGGACTACTAACTACTAACTACTAACTACTAACTACTAACTACTAACTACTAACTACTAACCAAAAAACCAGGGTCACTTAAAAGACCCTGGTTTTTTAATGTCTAATTCCTCAAAAAATGTTACATTTTTTACATATTTGGCTACTCTTTCTTCTTGACAAAAAAAATAGGGGTGGTAAACTAATGGTTGAATGTTTCAAATGAATAAAAAGAAGGTGTATATACATGGCTACTAATTGCCAGACGTAACTAATTTATTTAATGCGGATTAAATCATATTTTAGAGGGCCTAATGCCGCATTGACCCTTTATGTACTAAAAAATGTAGAATAGACAACTTGTAGATGTAAAGTCTTATGGAGGGGGAATAAGTTATGGAATCTAAATTGTTTTTTTTACTAGAAATAGGTATACTGTTATTAGGAGCAAATATCGGAGGAATAATTAGTAAAAAATTAAAGCAGCCAGCTGTACTAGGTCAAATACTAGTAGGAATTGTTTTAGGTATGGGTATTATGGAAAAATCTGAGTTTGTCAATCATATTTCAGAAATTGGTGTTATTCTTCTCATGTTTATAGCAGGATTAGAAACCGATGTTAATGAATTAAAGGCTTCTGGGGCTTCGTCCACTACTATAGCTATAGCAGGAGTAATATTCCCTGTAGTACTTGTAGGTGTAGCAGCATACCTTATGACAGGAAACTTAATTATAAGTTTATTTTTAGGGATTATATCTACAGCTACTAGTGTAAGTATTTCAGTACAAACTTTACAAGAAATGGGCTTTTTAAAAACAAGACAGGGTATAGGAATATTAGGTGCAGCTATTATAGATGATATTATAGGCATTATTTTATTAACTTTGATGATAGGAGTAGTTAGCCCAGCTTCTGACAGTAGTATAGGTATGGTTTCTCTTAAAATTTTTATGTTCTTTGTAATAGCCATAGTTATAGGGGCTATATTTATAAAGGTGATATCAAGAATAGGTACAACTAGTAATTTAAATAAGAAAATCGTTTCATATGCTCTAATTGCATGCCTAGGGATGGCTTTTTTATCAGAAGAAATGGGTGTAGCTGCCATTACTGGAGCTTATTTTGCAGGAGTTATTTTCTCTATGACACCATATCACCATAAGGTGTCTCATGATGTACAGTTAATAGCGTATTCGTTTTTTACTCCAGTTTTCTTTGTTGGAATAGGTCTAGGAGTAGATATGGGTTCTATAGCTATGGCTATTGGTTTAGGATTGACTATATTAATTTTGGGAGTTATAGGGAAGATTTTTGGATGTGGTTTAGGTGCAAAAATGATGGGTTTTAATAATAAACACTCATTACAAATAGGTATAGGAATGGTTCCTAGAGCAGAGGTAGCCATTATTATTACAAATCTTGGAGTGCAAATAGGGATACTAGGTCAGAAGGAGTTTGGAGCTGTTATTTTAATGGTTGTAGCTACTACATTGATGACTCCTTCTCTGTTAAAGTGGTCTTTTAAAGGTGAGGTTAGTAAGGAAAAGGCATCGGCATAAATTAGGAGGGGGAGTGCCCATATGTATGTACTGTTTATTGTATTAAATACTAGTGAGCATGTTAGAGAAATCGTTGAGAAAATGAGGGAGTTAGGTGTTAAAGGAGCAACTATTATAGACTCTATGGGTTCAGGAAGATATAAACAACAGACATCTTTTGGTGATATACCACTTATTAGCGGATTGATGAATAACTTTAATATAGGTATAGTCCATAATAAAACTATTTTTTCTGTAATGGAAAATAGAGATCAAGTTGATGAGGTAGTAAATGCTGTAGAAGATATAATGGGTGGAGATATGGAAGTCCCTGGTACTGGAATAATGTTTAGCTTTCCAGTAGAAGTGGTAAGAGGTGGCAAAATAAGTACAGATATTAAAAAGAAGAAAGTTCGAGATCAACAAGGCTATAAAACAGAATAGTAAATACAATCCCGTGGATATAAATCCTCGGGATTTTTTGTATATAAAGAGAAGGAGAGGAATATATATGTTAATGGTTAGTAGAAAAGGTTAGTAGCAAGTAGTTAGTAGTTAGTGGGAAAAGATCAAGAGTCAAAAACGCTTTTATATCTGCTACTAACCACTAACCGCTAACGTTCTTCTGGAGGTTTTTTTATGGATAGAATCATGGCAATTTCATTAATTGGCTTATCTGTTGGGGTATTTGGTACTGGTATGGGAGGGCTGATAGCTTTTTTTATTAAAAGTAGTAGTCAAAAATATCTTGGATTTATACTAGGGATTTCTAGTGGTTTGATGCTTTCTATTGTATGCTTTGATCTGTTGCCAGAAGCTTTTGAGCTAGGAGAATTATATATTGGTATACTGGGAATAACAATTGGTGTAATAATCATTATTATGCTAGATAGTGTTACTTCAATAACACCTAAAAAATATTATAAGGGAAATAATAAAAATTTTGTAAAAACTGGAATGCTTCTAGGTATAGGAGTTGCATTGCATAATTTTCCAGAAGGTCTTGCTATTGGATCAAGTTTTATGGCTACCAAGGAGTTAGGTATGGGCATATCGATAGTAATTGCTTTGCATAATATGCCTGAGGGAATTTCCATGGCTACTCCCATGAGTATTGGAGGTATGCCTAGAATCAAAGCTCTAGTCTACACTATATTAGCAGGTATTCCTATGGGTATAGGTGCATTTTTAGGGGCTGTTATTGGAGAAATATCTCAAAACTTTATAGCTTTTTGTTTAGCCTTCGCAGGAGGTACTATGCTATATATAACCTGTGGCGAATTAATTCCAAAATCTCAAAGCTTAAAAAGTGGTAAGGTATCTAGTTATGGGTTAATGATCGGATTTATTTTGGGAATAATGATAGCTAAGAAATTTTAGGGGATAGTTAGTGGCTAAAAGAAAAAGATCTACTAACCACTAACTACTAACCACTAACAAAAATACATGTTATATCTACTAACTTTGGTGTATAATAGTAACAGAAATCTTATGAGGAGAGGCTATATGTTGGAAACAAAAATTATTGATATCAATCCCAATAATATTGATATGGACAAGCTAAGAATTGCTTCAGAGGTATTAAAAGCAGGAGGAACGGTTGCTTTTCCTACGGAGACTGTTTATGGATTGGGGGCAAATGCTTTAGATAGTACAGCTTTGAAAAGAATTTTTCAAGCAAAGGGCAGGCCTTCAGATAATCCACTCATTGTACATATTTCAGAAAAAGATTCTGTAAATGCTCTTGTGAGAGATATTCCGCAAAAAGCTACTATACTCATGGAAAAATTCTGGCCAGGTCCTCTTACTATGGTTTTCAGAAAGTCTAAAATCATACCAATTATTATCACTGCAGGACTTGATACTGTGGCTATTAGAATGCCTTCTCATCCTATTGCAAAGACTTTAATACAGATGTCAGGAGTGCCAGTGGCTGCTCCTAGTGCAAACCTTTCAGGAAAACCTAGTCCTACACAAGCAAATCATGTTATAAAAGATCTAAATGGCAAGGTGGATGTTATTATAAGTGGAGGTAACTGTAGCGTGGGTTTAGAATCTACTGTGCTTGATGTGACAGAAGAAATTCCTGTTATATTAAGACCAGGGGGCATAACTTTAGAAATGCTTCAAGAAGTGCTAGGTGATGTATCTGTAGATAAGGGCTTAGAAGACATAAAGGAGACTCCAAGGTCTCCAGGAATGAAGTACACTCATTACTCACCTAAGGCAGAGGTAGTGATGGTTACAGGAGAATTAGAACACATAGTAAATAAAGTTAATAACCTAAAGGAAGAGTATGAAAAAGAGAAAAAAGTGGGAATAATGGCAACAGAAGAAACGAAAGATATTTATTATGATGCTCTAGTGTTATCTATGGGCAGTAGGAAAAATCCTCAAAGTATAGCTGAAAATATTTTTGCCATACTTCGAGAATTTGATGAAAAAAGTGTAGATATAATTATAGTAGAGGGTATCGAGGTAAGAGATATTGGATATGCAGTTATGAATCGACTATTAAAAGCTGCAGGATATAATGTAGTAAAGGCAGGGAGGTAGAGTCCTTTGAAAACTATATTATTTGTTTGTACAGGTAATACCTGTAGAAGTCCCATGGCAGAGGCTATTATGAGAAGACTCTTAGAGGAAACGGATGAAAAAGTAAGTGGAATTAAAGTTGTGTCTGCTGGTACTACAGCTTTAACGGGTCAAAAACCTGCTGATAATGCAATAAAGGTTATGAAGGATACGGATGTAGACATTAAAAGGTATGAGTCTACGCCCTTGACTAAGGAGCTTATTAAAGAAGTAGATATTATATTGACAATGACTAGGAATCATAAATATCAAGTCTTAATGATAGATCCAAAAGCTGTCGAAAAGACATTTGTACTGAAAGAATATGCAAGTGATTTATCCTTGGATATTCCAGATCCATTTGGCCAGTCGGTAGATACATATAGAGAATGTGCTAAAGAGTTAGAGAGAGAATTAAAGAAAGTTTTAATTAAAATATTAAGAGATTTAGAAAAATAAAAATATTTCTATGTTTTGAAAATACCTTGACATAAGTTTGTATTTCCAATAAAATCATAACGATATTTGCAAAGTTGAATTAGGAGGTGTAGTGATCTTGAAAATAGCATTAGGAAGTGACCACGGGGGATTTGAATTAAAAGAAGCAATAAAAAAATATTTAGAGGAAACAAAGGTGCCATATGTAGACTTTGGGACAAACTCCACAGAATCAGTAGACTATCCTGAATTTGGAGAAAAAGTAGGACAGGCGGTAACATCAGGAGATTGTGACAAAGGTATTATTTGTTGTGGTACTGGGATCGGAATATCTATAGCTGCTAACAAAGTAGCAGGTATAAGGTGTGCAGTAGTTTCGGATACATACTCAGCACAAATGTCTAGAGAACATAACAATGCCAATATATTGGCATTAGGAGGCAGAGTTGTTGGTGAAGGCCTGGCTCTAAAGATAGTAGAAGTATGGCTAAATACAGAGTTTGCAGGTGGACGTCATGAAAGAAGAGTAAATTTGATTAGTGAGATAGAGAAGAAAGGAGATGTTTTTTAGATGGAAAATGTTTTTGTTATGGATCATCCTTTGATACAACATAAATTAACTTTAATAAGGGATAAGAATACGGGTTCAAAAGAATTTAGAGAAGTTGTAAAGGAATTATCTACATTGATGGCTTATGAGGTAACCAGAAACTTACCATTAGAAGAAATTGAAGTTGAGACACCAGTAACAACTACCAAAACAAAAGTTTTGACAGGTAGAAAACTAGGTATAATACCTATATTAAGAGCTGGACTAGGAATGGTTGATGGTATTTTAGACCTTATTCCTGCAGCAAGAGTAGGTCATATTGGACTCTATAGGGATCCAGAAACATTACAACCTGTAGAATACTACTGTAAACTTCCAGCAGATATCCATGAAAGGGATCTAATCGTTGTGGACCCTATGTTAGCTACTGGTGGCTCTGCTAAAGCAGCTATTCAGTTTATAAAGGATAGAGGTGCTACAAGTATTAAGTTGATGTGCCTTATAGCTGCACCTGAAGGAATTAAAGCAGTTGTTGAAGCTCATCCAGATGTGGAAATTTTTATAGCAGCTGTGGATGAAAAACTAAACGAGCACGCATATATAGTTCCTGGATTAGGGGATGCAGGAGATAGATTGTTTGGAACTAAGTGATAGGGGCAGGTAAAGGTTAAGATTAAGGTTAAATAAATTTAAAAGAGAGGTTTGACACATGGGTCAAACCCTACATTTTGTCATTCTGAATGGGAATAAATTTGAATATACATTTTAAACCACATAAGTTATGTAGTAATTAAAAGCAGGTACGAATTAATTCGTACCTGCTTTCGTTTATTACTTGATTATTTTTTGTAGTTCCCTTGGAATTCCCCAGAATGAATAGTCATTTGAGGGGTTATATTCGGAAGATTTTTTTGAATCCTCATACTCTTTAGATATAGGGACTCCCCAAAAATGTGCATCTTCGGCAGTAAGAGTATTATTAGGTAATATCATAGACTTACTAATGCTATAGCTTGTAAGCCTAGAAAATATACCGATGAATACCAATAATGATAGAACTAATACCAGTGTCTTTTTACTACGTAACATAAAGTGTCCTCCAAATTCATTATCTAATATAAAATAGATAGAGATATATTGATGAAATAAATATTGATAAAATCATTAGTGGAAAAGCTATTTTCATATATTGGAAAAATGAAATCTTGTGTTTATGTTTTTCTAGTATTCCTGCCACAACAACATTTGCTGAAGCGCCCACAAGAGTTCCATTGCCACCTAAGCAAGCACCCAGTGCAAGTGCCCACCATAAGGGTGTAATATTTATTGCTGAAAGTACACCTATACTTTTGATTAGTGGAATCATGGTTGCAACAAAAGGAATATTATCTAAAAAGGCAGAAGCAATACCAGCCACCCATAAAATTAATAAAGTAGTCAACATAAGGTCTCCTTTTGTTAGGTCTAAAAATCCTTTTGCAATATAATCTATAACACCAACTTCCTCTAATGATCCAACTAAAATAAATAAGAAAGCAAAGAAAAATATAGTAAGCCATTCAATTTCGTGAAAAATATCTTCAGGATCAACCTTACTTATAAGCAATAATAATGCCGCTCCAGATAAAGCAACTGTAGCAGTTTCCATTCCAATAAATTGATGTGATGCAAAACCTACAATAGTCAGAGCTAAAACAAATAAGGATTTAATCAATAATCTTTTATCCTTTAATGCTAAGTTTTCATCTAAACTCATAATTTTTGCTTTTAATTCCTCTTTTACATGTAATTTAGACTTATACATTTTCTTTATGATAAGAAATGTAACTATAAATATTACAAGAACAACTGGAGCAAGATTAATAAAAAAGTCCATAAAGCCTAAATTTGTTTCACTTCCAATCATGATATTTGGTGGATCTCCAATAAGAGTGGCGGTTCCTCCAATATTAGCCGCTAGGATCTGTGTTATCATAAAAGGTATAGGGTCTATTTGGAGTGTTTCTGTAATAACTAAAGTAACAGGAACTATTAGTAAAACAGTTGTTACATTATCCAACAATGCTGAAGATATGGCGGTGATTACTACTAATGTAATCAAAATTTTCCACGGCTCACCTTTTGCTAATTTTGCAGCTTTAATTGCTACATACTGAAATAAACCAGTCCTTTTTAATATATTGACAATAATCATCATACCAATTAGCAATGTGATTGTATGAAAGTCAATAGACTCAAAGGCAAGCTCAAGATCTAACACCTTGAAAAGTACTAATAAAACAGCTCCCACAAAAGCTATTATAGTACGATTAATTTTTTCAGAAACAATTATTCCATACGTAATAATGAATATAGTAAGTGCAGTAATAAGTTGAGATTGACTTTCCATAATATTTTCCTCCTAAAATTCTACATAAACATAACTATGTTTTAAAACAACGTACCTATTTTAACTCTTTTTGAGTTATTATCAAAACCTCACTAAAGCTTTATGAAGTTCATAGGTGACAATAGGTTTCGATTAAAGCAAAATACATATCTTTTGTTAAGTATTACAATATTTTAATTCTTTTATAGTAAATTTTCATAAAAAAAGACCCAGGCTCCTAAATGGAGTCTGGATCTTTTTCAAAATATATTCTTTCACTCATATCTTTTGTTTCGAGAATTAGTTTCTGCAATTCATCAATATTTGCTCCGATTTTCTCTGCTTGTGTGCGAGATACATTGTAATATAAATACAAATCCTCAAAATTTCTTAAAATTTCGCTTACTTTCTTATTAATATCAATAAATTTTTGGAACTTTTTACTGTTTTTTGCGTTTCTAATTTGAGCTATATCATGTTTTATAGTTTCAATAACATCCTCTTGAGATTCATAGGTACCAACATTTAACGGATAAGGGGTAGCCCTTTCAAGAAAGTACCTGCCCTTTTTATTAATATGGTATACATACTTTACCTTAGTTCCTTCTATATCAAATTGTACATAATGCATAATACCCCTTATAACTTCAACTTTTGCACCCATTTGCTTAAGTTTAATGTAATGCATATCTTGCTCTACTCCCATAAAAATTTCTGCCATATATATTCACTCCTTTTAATAGGTTACAGACTTTAATTTAATTGTAGCACTTCTTGTAAATTTATAAAAGAAATAATAAATTTCCCCTCGAAGAGTTGGAAGAAGTCAATACTCAACAGTAGTGAGTATATGTGGTATAATAATTTTAGCAATAAAATATTCTATAATATATATCTATCAATTGTCAATGGGGGAGTTATTTGTGAAACGAAGGGATAAGCATAATTATTACTTAGATATTGCTGAAACGGTGTTAGAACGAGGTACATGCTTACGAAGAAATTATGGGGCAATTATCTTGAAAAATGATGAAATAATAGCAACTGGATATACTGGATCGCCTAGAGGTAGAGCAAACTGCTCTGATTTAGGTTATTGTATAAGGAAGACTATGAATATACCGCGAGGATCTCAATATGAAATATGTAGATCAGTTCATGCTGAGGCAAATTGTATTATATCTGCTAGTAGACGGGATATGATTGGTTCAAGTCTATATTTAGTGGGAAAAGAAAAAGATACAAATAAGTTAGTCCATAATGCAAATTCTTGTACTATGTGTAAAAGAATGATCATAAATGCAGGCGTTGAGGAAATATATATCAGAGATACAAAAGAAGATTATAGAAAAATTCATGTTCAAGATTGGATTGAATATGATGATTCTTTGTCAGGGGAAATGAAGTATTAAGGAAAATATCGTAAGTTATCGTTTTTGTCATTCTGAATGGAACGATAGTGGAATGAAGAATCTTGAAAGCCAGTCAAATGCACAGATTCTTCGCTACACTCAGAATGACATTTTCGAGGGTTCTTTATATAGGCTAATTTTTTCAGCAATCAAAGCTATATAAAAAAGATTGTAACGTATTTTTATTTATTGCATATTATAAATAGGCGACTAAATTCTCTATAAGGGTATTCAGACTAATAATGATTTGAATTTCTTCATACTGATAATAAAGGTATAAGAAAGATAATCTATAGGTATAATAAGGCAGGGAATTAATACAATTTGATTACATTTTGTAGAATTCATTGATTTTTATAGGAATATATTGTAGAATAACTCTGAATATGTCTGTGAATAAGGAGTGTTTTGTGTGAATAAATACTTTCTTGTATTTTTCATTGCAGCTTTTGTGGCGTTGATAATAACTCCTATAGTTAAAAAGTTAGCTGAAAAGCTAGGAGCTATAGATGTACCAAAGGATGATAGGAGAGTACATAAAAAACCTATTCCTCGGCTAGGAGGATTAGCTATTTACATGGGTTTTATGGTAAGTGTAATTGCATTGATTCCTATGGATACAAAGATTGTATCTATGTTAATAGGAGGAACGCTTATTGTAATAATGGGTGTAGTAGATGATATAAAGCCTTTGCCAGCCAAGGTTAAGCTAGTATGGCAAATCATATGCTCTATGATTCTTGTGATGGCAGGTTTAAGAATAGGAAAATTTACTATTCCCTTTACTGGGGGAGAACTTATATATTTAGGTTTGCTTAGTGTACCTGTAACTATATTTTGGACTGTAGGTATAACTAATACATTAAATCTTATAGATGGGTTAGATGGTCTTGCGGCAGGAGTTTCTATAATAGCAGCTCTTTCCCTGTCTTATGTTGCCTATGTTCATATACCAGAAAATGGACCTCTTGGGACTGTTACTGTGATGATGACACTAGCTATTGCAGGTGCAGCTATGGGATTTTTGCCTTATAATTTTAACCCAGCAAAGATATTTATGGGAGATACAGGCTCCCTCTTTTTAGGATATATGTTGGCAGCTATATCTATATTTGGTTTTATTAAAGGAGCAACAGCTTTAGCTACAGTAGTTCCAGTTTTGGCATTAGGCTTACCGATTTTTGATACTACCTTTGCTATTCTGAGAAGAGCTATAAATGGAAAACCAATAATGCAGGCAGATAAAGGACATTTACATCATAGATTATTGTCTACAGGTATGGGGCAAAAAAGAACTGTACTGATTTTGTATGCTGTCAGTGGTGTGTTTGGTGTGAGTGCTGCTCTTATGTCTAATAGTAAGCTTATGGACTCTATGATTACATTGCTAGTGGCTAGTGTGCTTATGTATATTACTGTGGTATTTAGAAATGTTCAAAAGGAAAAAAGTACAAATAAAGAATAAATACCAGGAAGAAATTCCTGGTTTTTTTTAAGGGCGGTTACGGCTAACGGCTAACAGCTAACAGCTAACGGCTAACAGCTAACGGCTAACAGCTAACCACTAACTAGGAAGCGAGGTATGCCGTATGAATAAATTAAAAATCATGTCAATTTTTGGGACGAGACCTGAGGCTATTAAGATGGCTCCTGTGGTAAAGGAATTGGAAAAACAGGAAGATATGGAGTCTGTGGTTTGTGTAACAGCTCAACATAGAGAAATGTTGGATCAGGTTTTAAGTCTATTCCATATAAAACCACAATATGACTTAAATATTATGAAAGCTGGACAAAGTTTGAGTGAAATAACCTCTAGGGCTATTTTAGGTCTTGAAAAAGTTATTATAGAGGCTAGACCAGACTTGGTTTTAGTGCATGGAGATACTACTACCACTTTTGCAGGAGCTTTGGCAGCATATTATCAGCAGGTAAAAATAGGACATGTGGAGGCAGGATTACGTAGTAATAATAAATATTCCCCTTACCCAGAGGAAATGAATAGATCTCTAACTGGGAGACTAAGTGATCTACATTTTGCTCCAACCTTAGGAAATAAAGAAAATCTGTTAATGGAAAATATAAAAGACGAAGATATTTTCATAACTGGAAATACAGTTATTGATGCACTATTAGAGGTTGTTGATGATAAGTATAAATTTGAAGATCAGCGATTAAATCAAATAGATTTTTTGAATAAGAAAGTGATTCTTCTTACTGCTCATAGAAGAGAAAACCTAGGAGAACCTATGATAGGTATTTTTAATGCTATAAAAGAGATTGTAGAGGATAATCAATTAGTGGAAGTAGTTTTCCCAGTACATTTAAACCCAAGAGTACAAGAACTAGCTAGGAATATACTAGGTGGTATGGATAGGGTACATCTGATCTCACCCTTAGACTATGAACCTTTTGCAAATCTTATGGCTAAGGCACATATTATATTGACTGATTCTGGTGGGATACAAGAGGAAGCACCTTCCTTAGGAAAGCCCGTATTAGTGCTAAGAACAGAGACAGAAAGACCTGAAGCTGTTGGGGCGGGTACTGTAAAAATGGCAGGAGTAGAGAAGGATAATATATATAGATTGACTAATGAGTTGTTGAATAATGATACAGCATATCAAACAATGGCAAACTCTGTAAATCCATATGGAGATGGAAAGGCGGCAAAGCAGATAGTGAGGATTATAAGGGAACGACTTGGGAGAAGGCCTTAGGAAATAATGCTCTTACTCGCGAGGCTGCTGAAAAGTCTTTGTTTTTGGCATTCTAAATGTAACGAAGTGGAGTGAAGAATCTTGAAAGCTATGCAAATACACAGATTCTTCGTTCAACTCAGGATGACATTTTAGAGAGTTCGTCACATTATTTGACTTTTTTAGTGATTTCTAATTCATTAACTCTTTTTATCCCCTAATACATATTCAATAATAAAAATGATTATAATAAAAGCAGTCTATTTCAACAACGGACTGTCTTTTTTATTATTGTGATTAAATCACTGAAGGAGAAATGATTATAATATAGAATAAGAATAATAGTGCTTATACAAAATATTCAAACAGTACTATAAATACTTTGTTAAAAAAATGTTTATTTTCATTAGAATGCTTGTATAATTATATTCAAGTTGATATAATTATGATGGAGGGATTTATTTGAAAGACAATTATGAAAACATTTTTAAAAATTTATCATTTTTAACTTACATAGGGATTATGATGATTCTGCCCATTATAGCTGCAGTATACTTAGGGAATATTCTTGATGACAAACTGGGTACAAGTCATATTTTTATTTTTGTATTTATAATATTAGGAGTAGCTGCAGGTTTCAGAAATGTCTATAAAATTGTAATGAAAGATGTATCAAATTCAGAAAAAGGGAATAGAAGGAATAAAAAGTAAAAAAGGTTAGTGGTTAGTAGTAAGTAGTTAGTGAAAAGATCTAGTTCTTTGTTCTTGGATATTAACTCTTTATCAAGAACTAGCGGCCAAGAATAATTTTTTTTATTCTTTTACTACTAACAACTAACCACTAACTACTAACTTTTTCACCTCTCACGAAAGGAGTTGATTTTCCTTGGGACTTACTTGGGATTTGCAGATAAAGATATTTAAGAATACCATTGTATTTGCAGCAATAGCTGCTGTTGTAATGACTATATTTATAAAACCTGTAATGCCTCTTCTTGTAGGTCTTCTCTTTGGAACCCTAATAAGTATGCTAAATTTCAGGGCGCTTGCATTAACCTTAGAAAAAGCTGTCAAGCTGCCCCCGGCCAAGGCACAAGTCTATGCAGGCTCGAGATATTTCATTAGATTTTTAACTAATGGCATTGTTATATTTGTATCAATAAAGGCTGATTATATTAGCATCATAGGGACAATAATAGGTTTGATTATCATAAAACTGGTGATTTTAAAGACCAACCTGTTTAATGATATGTCATATTTTAAAAAAATATTTAAAAGAAAGGAGGAAGACTAGTGGATGGAGGATTTGGCCCAAGGATAATTTTTGAGTTACCTGGTGGCATTCCAATAACAGAGACTGTCACATCAACATGGATCATAATGGCCTTTTTAATAGGCTTTTCATTTATTGCAACCAGAAAATTTGATAAAGTACCAAAAGGACTGCAAAATTTTCTTGAGTTGGTGGTAGATGGAATTTATGGGCTTACTGCTCAAAGTATGGGAGAAGAAAAGAAAAAAGCATTCTCTCCTTATATGGGTACGTTGATGATATTTCTAGTGTTTGCGAATCTGGCAGGACTGTTAGGTATTAGACCACCTACCGCTGATCTTAATACTACATTTGCTTTGGCTGCTATAACATTTATTATGATCCATGGTAATGGTATTAAGAAAAAAGGTGTAGGCGGATATTTAAAAGGATTCTTAGATCCTATTGCTTTAATGCTACCAATAAATATTATTGGAGAATTAGCTACACCTATTTCACTGTCATTCCGTCTCTTTGGAAACATCGTTGGAGGGCTTATAATCATGAATCTTCTATATGGAGCCCTTGGAGCACTAAGTGTAAAAGTAGGTATTGATATACCAGTCTTTATGACTGCTATACCAGCTCCATTGCACATTTATTTTGATGCTTTTGCTGGTATACTACAATCCTTCATATTTACAATGCTAACAATGGTGTTTGTTTCAATGGCAATGGATTAATCCATTCAGCATATAGGGAGGTGAACTGATGGAAAGTGCAAATTTTATTGAAATGTTTATTAACTGGCTTCTAACCTTTGATAAAAAAGCTTTAATATTAGCAGCATCAGCATTAGGAGCAGGAGTTGCTATGATAGCTGGAATAGGCCCTGGTATAGGACAAGGATATGCAGCAGGAAAAGGTGCAGAGGCAATGGGAACTAATCCAAAACATGGCAAACAGGCGACTATGACAATGCTTTTAGGTGCAGGTATTGCAGAAACCTCTGGGATCTTGGCATTGGTAATAGCACTGATTTTATTGTTTGGTAATCCCTTATTAGATATTGAAGGCAATGCGTTAGTAATTGCTTTTTCAGCGATAGCAGCTGGAATATCAATGGTTAGTGGAATGGGTCCAGGTATTGGACAAGGCTATGCTGCAGGAAAGGGCGCAGAGGCAGTAAGTAAAAGTCCTAAAAGCTCGAAACAATCTAATATGATAATGCTCTTAGGATCTGCTGTAGCTCAAACCTCTGGAATATTGGCATTAGTAATTTCACTGATTTTAATGTATGGTAATCCTCTGATACTTCAAGAGGGTAATGCAATGGTAATAGCTATGTCTGCATTAGCAGCAGGTATTGCAATGCTTGGTGGAATAGGACCAGGAATTGGTCAAGGTTATGCCGCAGGAAAAGGAACTGAGGCGGTAGGCATAAACCCTCACGGTTCAAGGCCATCCACACTTGTAATGCTGTTAGGGTCAGCTGTTGCTCAGACTTCTGGAATTTTTTCTTTAGTTATTGCATTGATTTTAATGTATTCTAATCCTTTGATTACATTAGAGGGAGCTTGGATTATATTAGCTGCATCTAGTCTTGGAGCAGGTTTAGCAATGATAGCAGGAATAGGACCTGGTATAGGACAAGGATATGCAGCAGGAAAAGGTACAGAGGCAACAGGTAAAAGACCTAAACAACAAGCTACTATTGTTAGGACAATGATATTAGGCCAAGCAGTAGCACAGACAACGGGTATATATGCTTTGGTTATAGCCTTAGTGCTAATGTTTGCAAATCCGTTGATTGGACTGCTGTAAGTAAAAGTTAGCGGTTAGCAGTTAGCCGTTAGCGGGAAGAGAGAAAAGAAAAAAGAGAAAAGAGAAAAGAGTAGTTAGCAATGAAAGAAAGCGATATAATTGTTTTTTAGGTTTTAAGGTTTTACGGCTAACCGCTAACCTTATATTGCAAAGTAAAATTTGTGAATTTCAAACATTAAACTTTTAAACATATATGCATAAAGGAGGAATTTATATTATGGAACCTATTACAGGAAGAGCGTTGATATTAGCATGTTCTGCTATTGGAGCTGGATTGGCTATGATTGCAGGTATAGGACCTGGTATTGGTCAGGGATATGCTGCAGGTAAAGGTGCAGAAGGTGTTGGAAGACAACCAGAAGCTCAGGCAGATATAATTAGAACAATGTTACTGGGTGCTGCTGTTGCAGAGACAACTGGTATTTATGGTTTGGTTATTGCTTTGATTTTATTATTTGCAAATCCACTAATTGGCCTGCTGTAATAACAATTGAAGGAGATGAACTAACATCTCCCTCTTATAATTATTGCTTGTGAAAGGAGGCAGCATTTTATGATAAAGGCGGGATTGGTGGAATTTAACTGGACCTTCGTATTTCAAATAATAAACACATTAATATTATATTATGCAATGAAGCGTTTGCTTTTCAAACCCGTAACTAGTTTCATGGAATCAAGACAAAACTCCATAGCAGAGTCTTTAAGTGAGGCAGAAACAAAGGAAGCAGCGGCGGAAAAGCTGAAATTGGAGTATCAATCTAAGCTAGATGGAGCTCAAGATGAGGCAAGAGACATTATTCGTCAAGCTACCAAGCGTGCTGATCAAAGATCTAGTGAAATCGTTCAAGAGGCTCAAGGAGAAGCTAAGAAGGTTATGGAAAGAGCAGAAGCAGAGATAAAAAGAGAGCAGAAAAAGACTGTTAATTTATTGAAAAATGAAATGGCTACTCTAGCGATAATGGCTGCTGGAAAGATGATTAATAAAAGTTTAGATGGTGAAAGTCACAACCAATTAATCAAAGAATTTATTGATGAGGTAGGAGAAGAAGCATGGAAAAATTAGTTGCTAAAATCTATGCACAGGCCCTCTTTGATGTAGCCATTGAAAGTAATATGTTGGATAAATTTAATGAAGAGCTAAACTTTATAAATGAGACTTTTGTACAATATCCAGACCTTTATACATTGTATAAAACACCTAGGATTGACACTGATGATAAAAAAGAAATTATAGCTCGGATTTTTCAAAATGGAATTAGTAAGGAAGTATTAAATTTTTCCAAGATTCTTTTGGATAAGGGTAGAGCTAGTAGCTTTGAAGATATAGTTAAGGAGTATAAAAGGTTCGTAAATGCTCATAACAATATTATTGAGGCTGTAGCTATAACTGCAATACCAATGCAGGATATGGAAAAAGTAGCTTTAGAAAACAAGCTGTCAAACCTAACAGGTAAGGTTGTAAGGCTTGAAAATAAAATAGACAATTCAATACTGGGTGGCATTCTTGTGAGAATCGGAGACAAGGTTATAGATGGAACTATACAAAGTCGTCTGAATCAGTTACAGGAAAACCTTGTAAAAATAATAGTTTAGGTAATAGGGGTGATATGACAATGAATCTCAGACCTGAAGAAATAAGCTCAATTATAAAAGAGCAGATAAAAAGATATGAGAGTAAGCTTCACGTTACAGATGTAGGTACAGTTATTCAGGTTGGTGACGGTATTGCCAGAATCCATGGATTGGAAAAATGTATGTCTGGTGAGTTACTAGAATTTCCTGGAGATATTTATGGAATGGCACTAAATCTTGAAGAAGATAATGTAGGTTGCGTTCTGATGGGATCAGATGAAAAGATTAAAGAAGGCGACGTAGTTAAACGTACTGGTCGTATTGTGGAGGTTCCAGTAGGAAATAGTTTGATAGGTAGGGTTGTAAATGCCCTAGGGCAACCAATCGATGGAAAAGGCCCGATTCAAACAGATAAATATAGACCTGTAGAATCAGAAGCACCTGGTGTTATAGATAGAAAATCAGTTCATCAGCCTCTTCAGACAGGTATCAAAGCAATAGATGCTATGATTCCTATAGGAAGAGGTCAAAGGGAGTTGATTATCGGAGACAGACAGACTGGTAAAACTGCCATAGCTATTGATACTATCCTTAACCAAAAAGAGGAAGATGTAGTTTGTATATATGTTGCAATTGGTCAAAAGAAATCTACTGTAGCTCAGATAGTTAATACTCTTGAAGAAAGAGGTGCTATGGATTATACCATTATTGTATCAGCTACTGCTAGTGAGCTAGCGCCACTACAGTATATTGCTCCTTATGCTGGTGTTTCTATGGGTGAGGAATTGATGCATAATGGGAAAGATGTACTTATAATATATGATGATTTGTCCAAGCATGCTGTTGCATACCGTACTATGTCATTACTATTACGTCGTCCACCAGGTCGTGAAGCGTATCCAGGAGATGTATTTTATTTACATAGTCGTTTGCTAGAAAGAGCTGCAAAGCTAGATGATAAATTAGGTGGAGGCTCTATTACAGCACTACCTATCATTGAAACCCAAGCTGGGGACGTATCCGCTTATATTCCTACAAATGTTATTTCTATTACAGATGGACAGATATTTCTTGAATCAGAGCTATTCTTTTCAGGACAGCGTCCAGCAGTAGATGCTGGTATATCTGTATCTAGGGTTGGTGGAGATGCTCAAGTAAAGGCTATGAAGAAGGTTGCAGGAAAGATTAAGTTAGAACTAGCCCAGTATCGTGAGTTGGCTTCCTTTGCTCAATTTGGTTCAGAACTTGATAAGGATACTCAAGAAGTATTAGCTCAAGGGGAACGGTTGATGGAAGTGTTAAAGCAATCCCAGTATTCACCTATAAAAGTAGAGCATCAAATAATGGTAATCTATACTGCAATTAATAAACATCTAAGAGATATACCAGTTGAAGAGATAAGCAGATTTGAAAAAGAGTTTATTAGATTTATGGATAGTAGTCATTCAGAAATAGGCGCTAGTATAAAAAGTGAGGGTGTTCTTTCAGAGGAAACCGAAAATAAATTAAAAGCTGCCATAGAAGAATTTAAACAAACCTTTTTTAAAGGCTTGTAATTAATAATTAAAAATTAATAATTAATAATGAATAAATTTAAAGAAATTAATAATTAAAAATGAATAATTAATAATTAAAAGATAAATTAAAAAAGAAAAATAGACGTAGTTTGTGGTCTTGAACTTAATTATAAATTATTAATTATAAATTATTAATTAATTAATGTCCAACCCGAGGGGGTGAGTAGATGGCAGGCGTAGGAATGAATGATATAAAACGCCGAATTAAAAGTGTTAATAGTACTAAGCAGATAACTAAGGCTATGGAGCTAGTAGCTTCGTCAAAGCTTAGGAAGGCAAGGGAAAGGGTAGAAAAATCTAGACCATATTTCCATGCCATAAAAGATACTGTTCACGATATATTCTCCAATGCCAGTAATTTAAAGCACGAATTTATAAAAGAAAGAGAAATCAAAAAAAGTTGCTTTATTGTTATTACATCGGATAGAGGCCTTTGTGGAGGATATAACTCTAATGCTATTAAAAAAGCTGTAAAAGCTATGGATGGGAAAGAAGAGGTTTCTGTTATTACAATAGGGCAAAAAGCTAGAGATTTTTTTAGAGCTAGACAATATGACTCTGATGGAGAATATACTCATATTTCCGAAAATCCAAGCTTTTCAGATGCGAAGAGCATAAGTAATCTTGTAATAAGTATGTATAAAAAAGGCATTGTAGATGAAGTGCATATTATATACACTCAATTTGTAAACACTGTTACCCAAAATCCCGAAGTCATAAGGCTGTTGCCATTAACTGGGGAGAAGAAGGAAGAAGAAAATGAAGATTTTGAGTATACGGAATATGACCCTTCTCCAAGTGTAGTGTTAAATTATCTAGTTCCAAAGTATGTAGAGAGTACTATTTATGGTGCATTGGTAGAATCTTCTGCTAGTGAACAGGGAGCTAGAAGAGTGGCAATGGAAAGTGCTACTGACAATGCAGAGGAAATGATTGATGACTTAACATTGAAATATAATAGAGCTAGACAAGCAGCAATCACTCAGGAAATATCAGAAATCGTTGGAGGAGCTGAGGCGTTACAATAGCTCTAACCAAAAGAAAGGATGTGAGTGCATATGGCGCAAAATGTCGGTAAAGTGGTTCAAATAATTGGACCAGTTTTGGATATAAAATTTAGTGAAGAAAATCTCCCAGAACTGCTCAACGCCATAGAAGTAGATGCTGGCGACAGAAAAGTTGTGGCTGAGGTTTCTAAGCATATAGGTGACGATACAGTTCGTTGTATTGCTATGTCTGCTACTGAAGGTTTGGTTAGAGGAATGGATGCTGTGAATACAGGAGGTCCTATAACTGTTCCTGTAGGAAAAGAAACTTTAGGTAGGTTGTTTAATGTTTTAGGGGAAACTATAGATATGAAAGAAGAAGTAAAGACTCAGGAAAGACTCCCGATTCATAGGCAAGCTCCAGCGTTTGATGAACAAGAGCCTTCTACACAAATATTTGAAACAGGCATAAAGGTTATAGACCTTATAGCACCTTATGCAAAAGGTGGTAAAGTTGGACTACTAGGTGGTGCAGGTGTAGGTAAAACCGTATTGATACAAGAGCTTATCAATAACATAGCTAAGGAGCATGGTGGACTTTCTGTTTTTGCAGGTGTTGGTGAAAGAACTAGAGAAGGTAATGACCTTTATCATGAGATGATAGAATCAGGAGTTATTGATAAAACTACTATGGTATTTGGACAGATGAATGAACCACCAGGAGCAAGAATGAGGGTTGGATTAACTGGACTTACCATGGCTGAATATTTTAGAGACAAAGCAGGACAAGATGTTCTTTTGTTTATAGACAATATTTTTAGATTTACTCAAGCAGGTTCTGAGGTTTCTGCTTTATTAGGAAGAATGCCAAGTGCTGTTGGATATCAGCCGACTTTGGCTACAGAGATGGGAGCACTACAAGAGAGAATCACCTCCACTAAGAAAGGTTCTATCACTTCAGTTCAGGCTATATATGTGCCAGCTGATGACTTGACAGACCCTGCTCCTGCTACTACATTTGCCCATCTGGATGCTACAACTGTATTATCCAGGGCTATTACTCAGCAAGGTATTTATCCTGCTGTGGATCCATTGGATTCTAGTTCAAGGATAATGGATCCTAATATATTGGGAGAAGAACATTATAAAGTATCTAGGGCGGTTCAAGAGGTGCTTCAAAGATATAAGGAATTACAGGATATTATTGCTATACTAGGTATGGATGAATTATCTGATGAAGATAAACAAACTGTTGCTAGAGCAAGAAGAATCCAAAGATTTCTGTCTCAACCTTTCCATGTGGCAGAGCAGTTTACAGGTAGCCCTGGAAAATATGTACCACTTAAAGAGACTATACGAGGTTTTAAAGAAATTCTTGAAGGTAAGCATGATAATCTCCCAGAGTCAGCTTTCCTATTTGTAGGAACTATAGATGAAGCAGTGGAGAAGGCTAAAAAGTAGTTACGAGTTACAAGTTACGAGTAATAAGATAAAGAATGGCTGTAGGGGCGAACTGTGTTCGCCTTGATAAAAGAATGGTTGTAGGGGCGAACTGTGTTCGCCTTGATAAAAGAATGGTTGTAGGGGCGAACTGTGTTCGCCTTAGGTAAAAGAATCGTAGTAGGGGAGGGCCTTTGTGCTTTCCCGAAAAACAATCCGTTCTCACGGAGGTGAAAATATTGGCTTCAACTTTTGAACTAGAAATAATAACTCCTGATAAAGTGTTTTATAAAGGACCAGTGGAAATGGCTGTGGTTAGAACTGTTTCAGGAGATGTGGGTATTGAAAAAGAGCACATGTCTATGGTGAGCCCACTGGCTGTAGGGATAGTAAAAATCATAGAAAAAAAAGGACAAATGAAAGAAGCTGCTTGTGCTAAAGGTTTTGTGCAGGTAAAGCAAGATAAAACTACTATACTAACTGATGCAGCTGAGTTTGCTGATGAAATTGATGTGGATAGAGCTCAAAAAGCTGCTGATAGGGCGGAAGAAAGACTAAATAAGAAAAATCCAGATGTAGATATAATCAGGGCACAAATAGCACTAGATAAAGCTTTAAATAGACTTAGGATATCAAAAGAAGACTAGTGAACTCGTTTTGCTAAAGCAAAACATCGAAGCGTCAGATGGAGACTCTATTCCACCTGAAGTAAAAAACTTTACTCTCCCACTTATATAAGTGGGAGTCTTAAAAATTGATAAAAATTCCCAAATTGTGTAATTTGGGAATTTTTATGTGTTTTGAATTTTATATAGGGTATAAGAGAAAAATAGTAAGAGAACTAAAAACCATTCGAGATTAGTGAAAAACTCATCGGTTTTGTCATTCTGAATGCAGTGATAGCGGAATGAAGAATCTTGAAAGCTACTCAAATACTAAGATTCTTCGCTACGCTCAGAATGACATTTTCGAGAATTTGTCATATTATTTGACTCTTTTACTGGTCGGGAGCCATCCTGGAGGTGTATAAATTTTGCCCAAAGATAATCTTGAAAAATATATAGATTTTGGCCTTTCTGGCTCTTATCAAATCAAAGCCCATGAAAAAAAATACTGGCTTGGAGAGTTTAGAGAAAGAATAGCTTTTGCATTAACAAAAGAGCAAATTTATCGAAAAGAAGCTATGAAAATAGTGGAAGAAAAAATAAAAGATCCAAGAGTAGATAGAGTAGTAGTACATAATGGTGTTAGCGAAATTGTAGCTGGCAAATATATGGATATTGCAAATAAATATAAAAAGGATTTTAAAATGATAGATATGCAAAATACTAATCAAGAGATAGTATTGATATTGGCTAGTAATGAGGCTATCAATGAAGAAAAGGTTGTCCTAGAAGAGTTGCCATTGTTACCAGATAAATTTTATAATGCTAGAAATAACAAGCTATGCAAAGTTCATATGAAAGAGTTGGAAGATGAAGCACCTATGTTTGTAGATGAATTTAAAGAAATAAGTTTTTTTGATAAAATGATGGGAATTAAATGTGGTGTTTGCAATATAGACAAGGGAAATTAAGGCCTATAACCGTGCATTTTTAAAACAAAAATCATAATTGAATATGTATATTACTTTTTCCCACGGTCAATACTTTTATTAACAGGGAAGAGAGTTGTAAGGAAAATATGTTTTCGTCCCCCTTTAACATATTTGCCGACTGATTCTCTTCCCTTTTAAAATGATGGAAAAGAAGTTAGTAGTTAGTGGTAAGTAGTTAGTAGGAAAATGAAAAAAGAAGTTAGTGGATAGTAGTTAGTGGTTAGTAAAAATATTTTCGGCTTGTATTTGAATCTAGTGTTTTGAGCATTAACAACTAACTACTAACTACTAACTACTAACTACTAACCAAAAAGAAGGTGCGTGGGAATATGTTACAAAAGAATTTAAAAGTAAAATCATTAGGTTTGTCTATTCTAGTATTATTGAACTTATTATTAATACCATTCTATAGTAGCACAGCTCAATATAGTAAAGTGGGGATAAATTCTGCATTAAATTCAATAGATATTTCTATTGAAGAAATAAACGTAAATGCCCATGTAGGCATGGAAGATGTTTTTTTATCCTCTTATGAGGCGGAAACAAAAGCAGTAAATCTAGCAGCAGAATTTAAAATGGAAAACTATGCTATTGAAGATTTCTCTACTTGGGACAATACCCAAATAATTCTTCAAGGAAATAGTAAGGAGTTTTACCAAACTACTATTATTGTCCAGGCTACAGATATTCCTGAAGTGACAGAAACCAATATAGTAGTAGATATTATAGCAAAGGATTCTTCTGTAGAAATGACATTGCTAGAAGAAAAAGTTAGAAATTTGTTGGACACTTATGGTAAAGTTGATATTAATTCCAATATTACAGCATCACATAGCGGTAAGTTAACCATTATAGAACAAAAAGAGGTAATGGAGCATTTAATGAAGAAAATGGAAGTTGAAGAAGTTGAAAGTTTTACAGATAACCAGATGATTAGTGTTACAGGGTATACCAGTTTAATTAAAGAATGGAAACAATATGGAAACAAAAAAGTAAATATAAATATAGCTATGAGATATAACTCCTATGAGGATAAGACCAATTTATGGATAGGAACACCTTTTATCACTATTGGTTATTAGGAATTAGGAAATATATTATAATTTCTTAAAGGGAAATTAAAAATAATGTAGAAACATGACAAAGTGGAAATAATATATTAGTTAGTAGTTAGTAGTTATATTAACATAAATGAAAAAGGGAGGACGGAAAGTGGCAAAAATTTTAGTGCAAAAAAGTGGTCCTTTAATGGGAAGTGTAAAAGTAAGCGGGGCAAAAAACTCCGTTTTGCCAATAATAGCAGCATCTTTATTAAGTCAAGGTAAATGTGAATTAGAAGATATACCTGGATTAAAGGATGTAGATGTAATATGTGAAGTATTAGCATCATTAGGTGCAGATATAAAAAAGAAAAACAAAAATGGAATAATAGAAATAAATTCTAGTAAAATAGATAATCATGAAGCTCCCTATGAGCTTATACGAAAAATGAGGGCATCATTTCTAGTACTAGGTCCATTGTTGGCAAGAATGGGAAAAGCTAGGATATCTCTACCAGGTGGATGTGCCATAGGCACTAGACCAATAGACCTTCATCTGAAAGGTTTTCAAGCTCTAGGAGCAAGAATTGATGTGGGACATGGATATGTAGAGGCCACCGCTGAAAAACTTATTGGAGACAAAATATACTTGGACTTTCCTAGTGTGGGTGCTACAGAAAATATCATGATGGCAGCTACTATGGCTGAAGGTATTACCGTATTGGAAAATGCTGCAGAAGAACCTGAAATAGTTGATTTAGCAAACTTTCTCAATGGAATGGGTGCAAAGATAAAAGGCGCTGGTACAGATACAATAAAAATCCAAGGAGTTAAAGAACTAGGTGGTACAAAGCATACAGTGATACCTGATAGAATAGAAGCAGGAACATTTATGGTTGCATCTGCTATGACTGGAGGAGATGTTACTATAAACAATGCTTTAACAGACCATCTTAAACCAATTATAGCTAAGCTAAAGGAATGTGGAGTAGAGATCGAAGAAAAGGGAGATAGTATAAGGGTAAATGCTAGAAATGGAATTTGCCCAACTGATTTAAAAACCCTTCCTTACCCTGGATTTCCAACAGATATGCAAGCTCAATTTATGTCTTTGCTTAGCGTAGCCCAAGGCACTAGTGTAGTAATTGAAACTGTATTTGAAAATAGATTTATGCATGTAGGTGAATTAAAACGCATGGGAGCAAATATAAAGATAGAAGGACGAAGTGCAGTAATAGAGGGAGTAAATTCCCTACAAGGAGCCCAGGTGAAAGCCACAGACTTAAGAGCAGGGGCAGCACTGATATTGGCAGGTATGGTAGCAGAAGGCACAACAGAAATAAGCGATATATATCATGTGGATAGAGGATATGTAGAAATAGAAAATAAACTCAATGCCTTAGGAGCAAATATATCAAGAGTAGAATAAATGCTATCTTTTATAAAATCATACAAAAAAGAATGTGTCGTAAAAGACACATTCTTTTTTGTATATTTTTGATAATTTCCCAGGAAATATAAAAATATATGTCGCATTATAGGGAAAGTGCGACATAAACGTCGCAGGTTAAGGTTGAGGTTTAGGTTAAAACATAAAAACATAATGGTACGTGTGTAGGGGGGGATGCCCACATCACCCCGCGGGGATATACGCATTCCCGGGTCGATGTGGGCATCGACCACTACACCAGACAACGGTAGGGGCGACCTGTGGTCGCCAGGATTGAATGCCAAAACCAAGGCGACCACAGGTCGCCCCTACAGGATATGTTTATGAATATCCGTGCCATGTGTCAAACCAGTCTTTGCTCTTGATTTTAACCTTATCCTCAACCTCAACCTATGCGTCGGTACGTCGCATTATCCCTATTTCACGGCAGAGATTGAAATCTCATCTACAAATTAATGATAAATAATTTACCCCTCCATATACAGGTAGAGGCGAATTCATTCGTCGGTTCTACGTCGCATATTTCTTGTTCTATTTCCCTCATACTCAGCATAAAATATAAAAGTTAACTTTGTTTATATGGCTTGTACACAAAAGGGGGAAATCACAATGAGGAACTTTTTTTTTCTTGCATTAAGCTTATTTATAGGCGTTATTTTAATCCCTACAATGATTCAAGGTTGTAGCTCTGTTGAGCCAAAAATAGAAAAACAAGAAATAGTTCAAAGTGATAGGACTGTTAAGGTATATATACATGAAACAAGAAAAATTGAGACAATGGAATTAGAAGAATATATAAAGGGAGTTGTGTCAGGGGAAATGCCAGCAGCATTTGAAATGGAGGCATTAAAAGCTCAAGCAGTGGCAGCTAGGTCCTATGCTATAGCTCGTATAAATTCTTTTGGAGAAAATGGTCATAGTGATCATCCAGGAGCCCCCTTATGTGATTCGGTTCATTGTCAGGTGTGGTATTCAAAAGATAAGTTAATGGAACTAAAAGATAAAAACTGGATGAGGGATTATTGGCCTAGAATAGAAAAGGCAGTTACGGAAACTCAAGGATTGATTTTAACTTATGATAATAAGCCAGTAGACCAGCCCTTATATCATTCCACCAGTGGTGGAAAAACAGAAAACTCAGAAGATGTATTTGCTTCAGCTGTTCCGTATTTAAAAAGTGTAGACAGTCCCTATGAACAGAGGGCACCATATTATACTGACAACCAAACTATATCTAAATCCACCTTTGTATCAAAGATAAAGAAAAAATATAAAGATATTAATATAACCACTTCTAATGTAGAATCATCTTTAAAACTCCTAGAGCGAAGTGAAGGAGGAAGAATACTCAAGCTACAAGTAGGAAATAAAATTCTTTCAGGTAGAGAAATAAGGGATATTTTAGGATTAAGATCAGCGAATTTTAAAATAACAATAAAAGGAAACGAAATGATATTTAACACTGTAGGGTATGGTCATGGAGTAGGTATGAGTCAATGGGGAGCCAATGGTATGGCTGAACAAGGCTACACCTTCGACCAGATACTTAAACATTTTTATAGTGGAGTGGAAGTGGAGAAAATACGCTAGTTAGTAGTTAGTAGAAGAAACCAGGGTTTTGTACTTAGCTTTTTGTTTTTTGCCACTAACTACTAACAACTAACAACTAACCACTAACCTATTCTCTATACCCCCTCTCCCAAAATTTTTTCATATCCCTGTGTATTAAATCCTCCATGGTGGCAACAATACTAAATGGAGGTGCATTGTAAATGAATATGAAAAAATGGTTTAAAAGGAAAAATGAAAATAAAAATCCAACAAAAAATGAATCTAGCATTTATAAATTTTTAGACAAGGAAGGCTTTTATATGGTGCTATTCCTTTGTGTGTGTATTGTAGCCGTCACAGCTGTTTGGGTCACTAAAACTAATATAGATAGACTAGCTACAGATGATATAATACAGCCACCTAAGATGGATACAGAACTGGCAGAAGTGAAAGATTTAGATGAAGACATATTCCCGGAGAAAGAAGAAATAGAAGAAATAGAAAATGAAGATAAGATTGAGGAACCTCAAACTATAGTAATAGAAGATATAAATGAAGAAGATGAGAGTATACCAACAGTGGCGTCTCAGAAAGAAACTACTGAAGAATCTAATGCTCAGTCTGCTCCACCTAAGCTAGTAGATAGCAATGAAAACGTTCAACCTCAAGAGGAAGAAGCTAGTACTACAACTATGGCAATGACTACACCTATGAAAGGTGAATTGGGTATGGAGTATGCTGTAGACTCTCTAACATATTCTAAAACTTTAGAACAATACACTACTCATAATGGAATAGATATCAAAGCTCCACTAGATAGTCCTGTTATGGCAGTAGAAGCTGGTGAAGTAATAGAGGTAGTAGTAGACTCAAAGCTAGGAAAGACCATAGCTATTGCCCATGCAAATAATATAATTACTCGTTACGCCAATCTTAGCACTCTTGAAATGGTCAGTGTAGGAGATAAGGTTGAAAAAGGAAAAGTAATAAGTGGAGTTGGAGAAACAGCTCTATTTGAAATATCAGAAGGCCCACATCTACATTTTGAAGTTTTAGTAGAAGGAGAATATGTAGATCCAAAGCTATACTTGCCCATGAAGTAGGGTAAAAACATAAAACAGGGTTTAAACCCTGTTTTTATCTATAAGTTCATTATTTACTTATGAGGTATTCTGTATTTCATCTTAGTTGCTTTACCGCCTCTTATATGTCGTTCAGCTTTATTTCTATCAAGTATGTTTTTTACTTGATTAGCAATAAGAGGGTTTATCCTAGGGAGACGTTCAGTAACATCCTTGTGTACTGTGCTTTTACTTACTCCGAAAACTTTGGCAGTTTGTCTGACTGTTGCTTTTTCATTTATAATGTACTCTGCGATTTCGATAGCCCTTTCCTCTATGTAATCCTTCACTTAAACCTAACCCCCTTTAGATAATTCCTTTGATAAATAATATGCAGTCAGCTTTGTCAATAGAACAGAAAATACAAAACATGCAAAATTCCTCGAAAAATTCTTTTTTTACTGAAAGGAAATTATGACTCAGTATAGAATATAGATATAGTTGTGCAATTTAAAAAAAATATGTGAAGTTGGATGAAAAGATTATTGTCTATTCTTAGAAATATAGTAAAGGTAGTAAGTTGTGATACAATTAGAATAGAGAAGAATTCTGTAATTGACTGAACAATAAATATACACATAAAATATAGGAATGGAAGGTGGAAATGTATGTTCGGGTTTGGTAGTGAGATAGGTATAGACTTAGGTACTGCCAGTGTATTAGTTTACATAAAAGGTAAGGGAATAGTTTTACAAGAACCTTCAGTTGTGGCTATAGATAAAAATACTAATCATCTTTTGGCAGTTGGTGAAGAAGCCAGAAAAATGCTAGGAAGAACCCCTGGAAATATTGTAGCTATAAGACCATTAAAGGACGGAGTTATTTCAGACTATGAGGTTACAGAAAGAATGATTCGGTACTTTATTCAAAGAACCTGTGGCAAAAAAAGATTTTTTAAACCAAAGATCATCGTGTGTGTACCTAGTGGAGTTACAGAGGTAGAAAAAAGAGCAGTTATAGATGCCACCAATGAAGCCGGAGGTGGAGTAACCTATCTGATAGAAGAACCAATAGCTGCTGCTATTGGAGCAGGGATAGATATATCCAAACCTGATGGAAATATGGTGGTAGACATTGGTGGAGGAACAGCCGATGTAGCTGTTATATCTCTAGGAGGAATAGTTATAAGTACATCTATAAAAGTGGCAGGAGATAAATTTGATGAGGCAATAGTGAGACATATGAGAAAACGACATAATCTGCTCATCGGAGAAAGAACTGCTGAAGATTTAAAAATAAATGTAGGAACTGCCTATAAAAGAGCTAAAAATCTTACTATGGAATGTAGAGGTAGAGACTTAGTTTCAGGACTACCAAAGACTATTTCTGTAAATTCTGAAGAAATGCTAGAGGCTTTAGAAGAACCAGTGACTTCTATTGCTGATGCTGTTCACAGCGTGTTGGAAAAAACCCCTCCTGAACTAGCATCTGATATTAGTGATAGAGGTATAGTTATGACTGGAGGAGGAGCCTTGCTACATGGATTGAATATGCTTATTGAAAAGCGTACAGGGATCCCTACCTATATTGCAGAAGAACCGGTATCGTGTGTAGCAAAGGGTACTGGAATGTCTTTAGAATCTATACACATATTGGAAAAAAGCATGATGAGTAATAAAAAGTATAGATAATATAAATATGCTACCGAAAAACTTACTTTCGGTAGCTTTAAATTTTTAATTAAAGTCAAACTAAATATTAGTCGATATACTACTTAGAGCGATTTATACAAAGGAGCGGAATAAAGATGTTAAGAGGTCTTTACACGGCTACCACAGCCATGAATACAAATCAAAAAAAAA
>SWCF01002204.1_pt1 | contig 33269 bp, 29 predicted proteins | sample 4690081 | NCBI WGS metagenome assembly SWCF01 (sample SAMN10267280, study PRJNA491770) | bioreactor metagenome | isolation source: DHS bioreactor inoculated with | place: Japan: off Shimokita Peninsula
TCGTCGAGTCCGGCGGCCGGCTCGGGGTGCCCGAACGCGCCGTCACCCGGATGGTCGACGGGATCCGGCGCGGGATCGCCGGGGGCCTCGACCGTCTCCCTGAGATCGGGTTCGGTGAGCGGGACACGGCCCGGCTGCGGGACATGCTGGTCCGGCGCGCCGACGAACTCGGCTGATCCGGTCGTCGTGCATCGGCCGGACCGCCGGCCGGTAGAGTCCCCGGCGGGCGTCCCGCACGAGACCGCGGTCGCCAGTCGCGCATCGAAGAGGAGCACCGGGTCGTGTCGCTGTGGTCGACTGCACTGTCCCCCGGGATGCTCAGCGAGTACGTCTGGATCGACCTGATGCCGTGGCTCGACCGGTACGGCTCGGCCCGCAACGCGCAACTGGCCGCCCTCGCACCCGACGAGCGCTGGTGGGAACGCCGGTCCCCGGCGGAGACCGCCGCCTCCGCCGACGTCGTGGCGATCTGTGGGGAACTGGCCCGCATCTACGTCACCGAGCATCCCGATCTGGTGTTCTCCGCGGGCATCGCCGACACCGTCGACGTCCCCGTCGCCGCGCTCGGTCTCGGCACCCGGGCCGCCGCCACCGTCGCGCGGCTGCCCCGCGCCGCGACCACCGCCGGTCTGCTCGGCTACACGCCCGCCGCGTTGTTCTCCGTGCGCGGCGCGGGCCCGGAGACCGTGCACCAGATCGTGCAGGCCGTCCTCGTCCTCGCCATCCTGCGGGATCCGGCGTCGCTGCGAGTGGCGACCGACGCCCCCACGCTCCCGCCAGCGTTGTCGCTGCTGCTCGACGACCTCGTCGCGCTCGCACGGTGGCGCGCGCTGCGCGCCGACCCGGACCGGCCGCTGGTGCGGGTCGAACTCGAGGACGGCACCCCCGAGGAGATCCAGCAGGTCGCCGCGCGCATCGCCGCCCTGACCGCCCGCGACCTGCCGGTGCCCGCGCCGCAGCGGGCCCTCGACGAGCTCGCCGCGTACGTCGCCGGGCTGTCCGCACCCGAGCGTGACGCGATCCGCCGCCGGGTGCTCGGCGACGAGCCACCGGACCCGGACGCTCCGTCGACCTTCGCGTTCGGCACCGCCGTCGGCGATCTGCTCGCGGCGCTGCGCGTCGATGTCCGCCCCGTCGCCGCCCTCGAGCGGATCCTGGGGTTGCGACCGGAGCTGGCCCAGCCTGTTCCGGGACTCGACGTGCCGCTGTGGCGGGCGCTCGCGCGCCTCGACGATCGCTTCGAGGTGGCCGACGGGTGGGTCGCGGTCCCGGGCCTCCCCGAAGCCGAGCGCCACACCCACGCGCTGCTCGCCGAGTTCGAATCCCCGAACGGGGTCGTCGAACCCGCAGCCGTCGCCGTCGTGTGGAACCTGCCCGCCGCGGAATTCGCCGCGTGGCTGCACCGGTGCGGCGTCCCGATGTTCGAGGGCCGTGCTCTGACCCGGCAGTCCGCGTTCGCCGATCACGCCGCCGCGGTGCTCGAGGTGATCGGGGATCCGCTCACGGCCGCGGAGCTCGTCGACCGCATGGGCACCCCCGCCGGTCCCGCCGCCGTGATCGACGCGATGGGCGCCGACGAGCGGTTCTCGCTCGCCGAGAACGGCCGGTGGTCGCTCACCGAATGGGAGACCGACGAGGCGGGCGCGGTGCGCGGCCGCATCGCCCGGATCGTCGACGCCGACGGCGGCTCCGCCGACCTCGACCGTGTCGTCGACCGTCTGGTCGAACGCTTCGGGGTGTCGCCGACCAGCGCCCGGATCTTCGCCGGCAGCGGCGACTTCGAGATCGTCGACGGCCGGGTGCGCCGGCGCCGTCGCACCCACGTGAGCGTCAAGCCCCCGCACCGCACCCGCCGGCTCTACCGCCTCGGCGACGTGTGGCGGCTGCGGGTCACCGCCACGCGGGACCACCTGCGCGGCGCCGATTTCCCGGTGCCGTCCGCGGTCGCGGGCGTCATCGGCTGCGCCCCGGGACGCGAGGTCGCCCTGTCGTCCCGGCTGGGCACCCAGGTCGTGCGCTGGACGGGTGCGTCCCCGCATCTCGGCAGCGTGCGACGGTTCCTCGAGGATCTCGGAGTGGACGAGGGCAACGAGATGTTCCTCGAGTTCCACCCCGGCGGACGGTTCGACGTGCTCCCGCTGCGCACCGTCGCCGACAACGCCGAACCGCTGCGCAAGGCACTCGCCCTCATCGGCCACTCGGCCCCGGAGATCGTGCCGGAGGAGGGCGTCGCGCCGGCCTTCGCGGCCGCCGTCGGTCTGGGCGACGAGACCCGCCCGCGCCGGGTGCTCAGTGCCTACCGGGCCCGGCACGAGGCCGAAGTGACCGCATTGCTCGAGCAGGCGTGGGTGCGCGTGCCAAGCTGAGCGCATGCCGATCCGCAGACCCGAGCGCCCACTGCTGGCGAACGACGCCGAACGCCTCGTCTGGGAGGCACTCGTCCGGCAGCTCGGCGACGGGGATCTCGTCGCGGCGGGCCTGCGGGTCACCGACCACCTCAAGGACCACGAGATCGACTTCGTCGTCGCGCTCGAGGGCCACGGCATCGTGTGCCTCGAGGTCATGGGTGGTCAGGTGTGGCACGACGGCTTCCAGTGGGTGCAGGCCCGGCAGGGCAAGGACCGGTCGATCGATCCGGTCCGGCAGGTGCTCCAGTCCTGCTACGCGTTGCGGCGCTACGTCGAGGCCGATCCTCGCTGGACGCAGGGCCGGCTGCGCTGGGACCACTTCGTCGTCCTGCCCCACACCGAGATCCGCGCCGACTTCGCCCTGCCCGAGTGTCCGCGGTGGAAGGTGATCGATCGCAACGACCTCGGCAGCATCGCCGAACGACTGCGGGCGGTGCTCGACAAGCAGGAGCTCGACCGGCCGGCCCTCACCGCCGACGGCGTCGACCGGTTCGCCGAGGTCCTCGCGGGCCGGGGCCTGCCGCAGCGCGACGTGGTCTCGCGCGCCGTCGCCAACGAGGACGCCGCGGACCGGCTCACCGAGCAGCAGGCCGTCATCCTCGACGCGACCCGCCTGCTGACCCGTGTCGAGGTGCGCGGCGGCGCCGGCACGGGGAAGACGTTCCTCGCGCTCGAGCAGGCCCGGCGCCTCGCCGAGCAGCACCAGCGCGTCGCGTTGATCTGCTATTCGCACGGTCTCGCGTCCTACCTGCAGCGGATCACCGCGACGTGGAACCGGAAGAAGCGGCCCGCCTACGTCGGCGAGTTCCACGCCCTCGGCCGGCTGTGGGGTGCGGCCGAAGGCCCCGACGAGGCGCTGCGGACCGCCGACACCGTGCGCTTCTGGGAACACGACCTGCCCGCCCAGATGACGGAACTGGCCCGGTCCCTGCCGGAGGGACAGCGCTTCGACGCGGTCGTCGTCGACGAGGCGCAGGACTTCGCCGACGCCTGGTGGGATCCGATCATGGCCGCCCTGCGCGACGAGGAGACCAGCGGGATCTACGTGTTCACCGACGAAGCGCAGCGGGTGTTCGACCGGGAGGGCCGGCCCCCGGTGCCACTGGTCCCGCTGGTGCTCGACCACAACCTGCGCAACACCCGGCAGATCGCCGGGACCTTCGGTCCGCTCGTCGGGCAGCGCATGCGGCTGCTCGGCGGTGAGGGACCCGACGTGCAGTTCGTCGCGTGCCGCGGCGACGAGGCGCTCGCCGTGGCCGACGACCGGATCGACGCCCTGCTCGACGAGGGCTGGCGGCCCGGCGACGTCGCGCTGCTCGCGACGGGCAGCCGGCACCCGGAGCAGGTGGCGCGGCAGGCCGAGGGCAACGCGGCGTACTGGGACAGCTTCTGGGACACCGAACAGGTCTTCTACGGGCACGTCCTCGGCTTCAAGGGACTCGAGCGCCGGGCGGTGGTGCTCGCGGTGAACGAGACACAGCCGCAGGAGCGTTCCCGCGAGCGGCTGTACGTCGGGCTGTCCCGGGCCCGCGACCAGCTGGTGGTGTGCGGGGACCCGGACTTCGTCCGGCAGGTCGGCGGGCCGGAACTGGCGGCCCGGCTGGGGCTCGGCCGATGAGTCTGCTGCGGGACTGGACCGTGTCGGCGACGGCGGGGGAGTTCGCCGGATTCCTCGTTCCCGCCGTCGTCGGTGCCGTGCTGTTCGACAGTGCCGCGGCATTACCGGCGCTGATGGCCGCCGGTGTCGTCGAGGGGTCGGTGCTGGGCTGGTCGCAGGCGCGGGTGCTGCGACGCCGGCTGCCGGCGATGTCGGTGCGGCGCTGGGTGCTGGGCACGGGCGTCGCCGCGGCGTGCGCCTACCTGCTCGGGATGTCGCCCTCGACGTTCCACGAGACGTGGTCCGCATGGCCGATGGCGCTCCCGATCGCGCTCGGAGTCGTCTTCGGCGTGGCGTTGCTGGCGTCCATCGGATTCGCGCAGTGGCTCGAGCTGCGCCGGCACGTCGCCCGTGCCGGGCGCTGGATCGTGTGGACCGCAGCCGCGTGGCTGGCCGGCCTCACCGTGTTCCTCCTGGTGTGCACCCCGCTGTGGCAACCCGGTCAGCCGTGGTGGCTCGTCGCGGCGATCGGGGTGCTCGGCGGCCTGCTGATGGCGTTCGTGACCGCCCTCGTCACCGGCTACGGCATCCGCCACCTGCTCGCCGCGAAGGATCCTGCTGCGTCCGTCGCGCGCACGTAGCACCATGGAGCCATGACCGACGACGTGCACCTCGAGGAACCGGGTCCCGCCGACGACGCCGTCGCCCGCGCCCTGCGGGCCGCGATCGTCTCGGTGGAGGCGGCCGTCGCGCGGGTGCACGAGCTCTCCGCGGAGATCCTCGAGCTGGTCGGTGCCCCCGACGGTGGGGACGCCGTCGACCATCACAACGCGCTGACCCGGGTGGCGGGGATCCTGGACGGCACCGGCCGGCTGCGCGCCGCCGACTGGGAATCGGTGCGCGGGCTCGGCGACGTCCTCGCCGATCGAGCCGAGCGGCTCCACGCCCACGCCGGACGGCTGCTCGACGGGCTCGCCGTCGACGCACCCGCGCAGGACCGGGTGGCCTGCCTGCAGCAGGCCGTGGCGACCGACCGGCTCGGGGAGACGCTGCAGCTGCTCGTGCTCGTCGAGGACTCGCTGAACCTGTGGCAGCGGCTGCGGCTCGAGCAGGTGCGTACCACCGAACCGGACCGGCTCGAGCACGAACGCGCGGCGATCGGCACGTCGCTGGCCGGGCGCGTCGAGCGGGACGTCGCGCTGCTGCTGCGCGCCCGCGCGCGGCTCGCGAGCTACGCGGGCCTCACGCCGTTCGAACTGGTGCGGTGGCTGTCGTCCGCCCGGGTGAAGCGGGACATCGCCCGGTTCCGCACGGACCTGGACGACGTCGCCGCGGCGTTCGGCAGCGCCGCGCAGCGTGCTCTCGAGGCCGAGGACCCGGCGGTGGCCGAGAACCTGGTGGAGCTGGGCAAGCCGGTCCGGGCCGCGGGCGGTGCCCTCGGCGAGAGTGCCCGCACGCTGGGTGACAGTGCCCGCACGCTGGGCGACAGTGCCCGCACGCTGGGCGACAGCGCCCGCACCCTGGGCGGCCGGGCGGTCGGGGCGGGCACCACCGGGGTCGGCAAGCTGGGCCGGGGGCTGCACCGGGTCGCCGAGCCCCGCCGGCGGCCGGACGGCGACGTGCCGCTGACGACCGCTCCCGACGCCTGACGGCCCCGGGGCGGACCGCCCATATGATCGATTCATGAGCAGCGATCGGGCGCCGGCCTTCACGATGCGGCAACTGGTCGCCTTCGTCGCCGTCGCCGAGACCGGCACGATCAGCGCGGCGGCCGAACGGTTGCTGGTCTCGCAGTCGGCCGTGTCGCTGGCGGTCACCGAACTCGAGAAGGCCCTCTCGACGCAGCTGTGCGTGCGCCGCCGCGCCCACGGCGTGCAGCTCACGCCGGCCGGGGAGTCGCTCCTGGCCCGGGCGCGGACGCTCCTGCAGCAGGCGAGCGAGATCGAGGACGAGATGCTCGGTTCGGGCGGCGAGCTCGCCGGCCGTCTCGCCATCGGGTGCTACACGACGGTCGGGCCGACGATCCTGCCGCCGATGCTGTCCGAGTTCACCGACCTGCATCCGCGGGTGTCACTCGAGTTCCGGGAGGCGATGGCCGACGAGCTGGCCGAGCGCCTCGAAGGCGGGGCGCTGGACGCGGTGATCACCTACGACCTCGAGCTGCCGCCGACCTGGCGTACCGCCACGCTGATGACGAGACGCCCGGCCCTGGTCGTCGCGGCGGGCCATCGGCTGGCGGCGACACCCGGCCCGGTGGAGCTGGCGGCGGTGCGGGACGAACCGATGGTGCTGCTCGACGCGGCCCCGGCATCGACCCACGCGCTGCAGGTGTGCGCACGGGCCGGGTTCACGCCCCGGATCGAGTACCGGTCGGCGAACTACGAGACCGTGCGGGCGTACGTCGGCCGGGGCCTGGGCTGGACGATCATGCTGCACCAGCCGCAGGTCAACCGCACCTACGGGGGCCTGAAGATCGTGTTGCTGCCGATCGACGTACCGGCGCTCGATCCGGTGCGGCTGGTCATCGCGTGGCGCCCGGACGTGATCCTGAGCCGTGTGGTGCGCGAGTTCATCTCCTTCGCCACGGTCCGGGTGCCACAGTTGTAGGCGGTGTCTCCTTTGGGCTGCCAGGGCCGCCCGAAAGACACACCACACATTTACTCATAACCATCAACACATTCTTGTTCTTTTCTGGGGTTGTGACTGCGGACATACTGGGTTCCGACGCGCTGATCGGCAGCGCGCGGCCCGGGTGTTCTTCCCGGCGCCGACGACAAGCGCTGATTCACAACCACTTCGAGGAGATCGATCATGTCTGCCACGGACGCCCTGCACCCGCCGGTTCTCTTCGCGCCGGAATACGAGGAGTTCGCCCAGTGGGTCCGAGAGTTCGCGGCACCGCACGCCGAGAGCTACCTCGAACGCGCCCACCGCGAGGAGTTCCCGTGGGATCTCGCCGAGAAGATGGCCGCGCAGGGCCTTCTCGGGCTCGGCGTCTCCGAGGAGAACGGCGGCCAGGGCCGCATCGGCGAGGTGCTCACCAAGACCCACCTCGGCATCGCCCACGAGGAACTGGCCTACTCGAACTTCTATCTCACCCAGCTCGCCTACACGAACAACCTCACCGGCCCGCTGCTCGAACGTTTCCTCGCCCCCGAGGTCGCGAAGGACTGGGTGCGCGGCATCGTCGAGGGCCGCCACGTCGTCGCCCTCGGCCTGACCGAGCCGGGCAGCGGCTCGGACGCGATGGCCATGCGCGCCAAGGCAGAGAAGGTCGACGGCGGCTGGAAGCTCAACGGCGAGAAGACGTCCATCACCTTCGCTCCGCACGCCAAGGCGATGATCACGTTCGTCAAGGCCCGCGGCGCCACCCCGGAGGAATCCGGCGTCACCGCCTTCCTCGTGCCCCTCGACGCCGAGGGTGTGAGCATGCAGAAGTTCCCGGACGCCGGCTGGAAGCCGCTCGGCCGGGCCGGGGTGTTCCTCGACGACGTGTTCGTCCCGGACGAGTACGTCATCGGTGGTGTCGGCAACGGATTCCGGCTCGTCATGAGCGAATTCGACTACACCCGCTCGGTCATCGGCCTGATGTCGACCGGCGTCGCCCGCAAGGCCCTCGACATCACCATCGACTACGTCAAGTCCCGCAAGGCATTCGGTAGGCCGGTCTCCTCGTTCCAGGGGGTGTCCTTCCCGATCGCCGAGAACGCCACCAAGCTCGAGGCGGCCCGCTGGCTCACCTACCGCGCCCTCTCCCTCGCCGACGCCGGCAAGCCCTTCACCAAGGAGGCCGCGATGACCAAGCTCTACGCCACCGAGGTCTCGCTGCAGACCATCCGGGACTGCATCGTCGCCCACGGCCACAGCGGCTTCGCCGAGGAACTGCCGCTGCAGGCCATGCTGCGCGACGTCTCCGGCCTCGAGATCGGCGAGGGCACCCCGCAGATCCAGAAGGTCGTCATCGGCCGCGCGCTGCTCGGGCGGGAGGCCACCGCATGAACACCACTGCCCGCCGCGCCCTCGACGGGGTGCGGGTCGTCGACCTCACCCAGGCCCTCGCCGGGCCGTTCTGCACGTCGCTGCTCGCCGACCAGGGCGCCGACGTGATCAAGGTGGAGCCGCCGCGCGGCGACTTCCTCCGCTACGCCGGCCCGTTCGCCTCCGACGACGAACCCCGCGACTACGGCGGGGTGTTCCAGTCGGCCAATCGCAACAAGCGGTCGCTCGTGCTGGACCTGAAGAAGCCCGAGGCCCGCGACGTACTGCTGCGCCTGATCGACGACGCCGACATCGTCGTCGAGAACTTCACCGCCGGCGTCATGGACCGCTTCGGTCTCGACTACGACACCCTCGCGGCCCGCAATCCCCGCCTGGTCTACGCCTCGATTCGCGGCTTCGGCGACAAGACGGGCGGGCACAGCCCCTACCGGGACTGGCCGGCCTTCGACATCGTCGCGCAGGCCATGGGCGGTCTGATGTCCATCACCGGGACCGACGCCGCGCACCCCGTCCGGGTGGGATCCGGTGTGGGAGATACCGTTCCGGGATTGTTCGCCGCGTTCGGCATCCTCGCCGCGCTGCGGGACGCCGAGCGCACCGGGCAGGGCCAGTACGTCGACGTCGCCATGGCCGACGCCGTGCTCGCGATCTCCGAGGTCGTGGTCAACACCTACGGCCACACCGGTCAGGTCCCCGGGCCGCTCGGCAACCAGCTGCAGGGATTCGCGCCGTTCGACACGGTGCAGGCGAAGGACGGCGTCGTCGCGCTCGGCGCCCCGCACAATCCGCAGTGGGCCAAGCTCGCCGCCGTCATGGGTCAGCCGGAACTCGTCGACGACCCCCGGTTCGCCACGGACCACGACCGGTGGCTCAACCGCGACGCCGTCTACGAGGTGGTCAACGCCTGGACCCGCACCCACACCGTCGCCGAACTCGTCGAGTTGCTCGGCGGCAAGGTGCCGCTCGGCCCGATCCTCGACGCCGCGGACATCTTCGCGGACCCCCACTTCCGGGCCCGCGACATGCTGCCGACCGTCACGCACCCGCACGACGGCCGCGCGGTCACCGTCCCCGGCATCCCCGCCAAGCTCTCCCACACCCCGGGCACGATCGAGCGCCGCGCCCCGCTCGTCGGCGAGCACACCGTCGAGATCCTCCGCGAGGCCGGCCTCGACACCGCAGAACTCACGGCTCTGGCCGACGCCGGCGCCACCGTCATTCCTTCGTCCGCTCAGGAGCACGTCGCATGATCATCACCAAGGTCGAACTGATCCCGGTCTCCACCCCGCTCGTCAAGCCGTTCATCATGCCGGGAACCCGGATCACCCACATCCATTCCGTCGTGCTGAAGCTGCACACCGACGAGGGAATCGTCGGCTACGGCGACAGCGGCGACACCTCCACCTGGTACCGGGGGGAGACCCAGGAGTCGATGACGGCGATGATCGCCAACCACATCGCCCCGGCTTTCCTGATCGGCCAGGATCCGCTCAACATCGAGAAGATCGTCGGGCAGATGGACACGTTCGTCCGCGACAACAACCAGGCCAAGGCGCTCGTCGACTTCGCGCTGCACGACCTCAAGGGCAAGGCGCTGGGCGTACCGGTGTACCAGCTGCTCGGCGGCAAGAACGCCGAGGCTTCCGTGCAGGGCTGGGTCGCGTCCGCCGGACCGGTCGACCAGGTGGTCGCCGAGGCCGTCCAGGCCCACGAGAACGGCTTCTGCCTGATCAAGCTCAAGTCCGACGGCAACTCCGACCACGACGTGGACAACGTCCGCGAGGTCCGGGCCGCACTCGGCGACTCGGCGCGGATCGTGGTCGACGCCAACGGCTTCTGGAACTACGATCAGGCCCTGAAGACGATGCGCCGGCTCGACCGGTACGGCATGGAGTGCATCGAGCAGCCCGTCCCGCACTGGGACATCGAGGGCATGGCGCGCCTGCGCACCCGCATCGACACGCCGATCTTCGCCGACGAGTCCGCGCAGGAGCTGCACAACATCCGGGAGATCATCGAACGTCGCGCGGCCGACGGGTTGTTCATCAAGATGCAGAAGGCCGGCGGCCTGCTCAAGGCGCAGCGCTGGCTGACGATGGCCCGCCTCGCCGACATGGCCGTCATGAGCGGGTGCATGATCGGCTCGGGCCTCGAGGCCAGTCCCTCGGCGCACCTGATGATCGCCAACAACTGGGCCTCGCAGTTCACCCACGAGAATCTCGGTCCGCTGATCATCAACAACCAGTGGGAGAACGCCGAGCAGACGATCACGCAGGACATCGCCCTGAACGTCCCGGTCTTCTCCGACGGCAAGCTCTACCCGAACGAGGGGCCGGGCTTCGGGATCGAACTCAACGAGGAGTTCATCGCCACCCACATCACCGAGGGCAAGCAGACCGTCACCGTCGGCGAACTCGTCGGAGTCTAGACGGTAACGAACCCCTGGCCGGCGGCCGTGTCGTGTGCCGCCGGCCGCACCCTCACCTGCAGGAGTAGATCACGATGACCGAATCTCGGCAGGGCCCGCTGGCCGGACTGAAGGTCGTGGAACTGGCGGGACTCGGTCCCGCGCCGTTCGCCGCGATGTTCCTCGCCGACCAGGGCGCCGACGTCGTGCGCGTCGAACGCACCGGCGCCGGGTTCACCATGCCCATCGACCCGCGGCTGGACACTCTCCAACGCGGCAAACGGATGATCGCCGCCGACCTGAAGGACCCCGACGGGCTCGCCACCGTGCTCGCGCTGGCCGAGAAGGCCGACGTGCTGATCGAGGGCTACCGGCCCGGCGTCACCGAGCGCCTGGGTCTGGGCCCCGAGGACTGCTGGGCGCGCAACCCGAAACTGGTCTACGGCCGGATGACCGGTTGGGGGCAGGACGGGCCCCTCGCGCAGCGTGCCGGGCACGACCCCACCTATCAGGCCCTGGTCGGATCGCTGCACGCGATCGGCCGGGCCGGGGGGCCGCCACAGCTGCCCCTCAGCCTGGTCGGCGATTTCGGCGGCGGCGCAATGTATCTCGTGTCCGGCATTCTCGCCGCCCTGTGGGAGGTGCAGCGCTCCGGGCGCGGTCAGGTCGTCGATGCCGCGATCGTCGACGGCGTCGCACACCTGATGGCCAACCCGTACTCGATGCTCGCCGGCGGCGCATGGAACGACGAGCGCGGCACCAACCTCATCGACTCCGGGGCACCGTTCGTCGACGTGTACGAGACCTCCGACGGGCGGCACGTCGCGGTCGCGGCCCTCGAACCGCCGTTCTACGCGCGGCTTCTCGCGGGCCTCGGCCTCGACGCGGACGGTGCGCTGCCGGGGCAGTGGGACCGCCGGCGCTGGCCGGAGCTGCGCGCGCGGATCGCCGGCGTGTTCGCCACCCGCCCCCGCGACGAGTGGGCGGCGATCTTCCGGGACACCGATGCGTGTGTCGCGCCGATCCTCTCGATGACCGAGGCGCCCGCGGACGCACACCTCACCGCCCGGGGCACCTTCCTGTACCGGGACGGTCACCCCGAACCTGCGCCCGCGCCCCGCTTCTCGCGTACACCGGCGGGCCGGCCCACGGCCCCGCCCGTGCCCGGGCAGGACGATCCGGATGAGATCCTGCGCACCTGGGGCGTTCTCGACCCGGCCGTGCCGAGTTCCTGACCTGCCTACTCGGCCGATCCGCGGGCGGCGACCGGCTCCGGTGCCGCCCGCGGTCCCGCATGTCGCCGTTGTTGAGCAGACCTGGGGAATATCACCGGCTAATTCTGCTTTTCACGCCAATGTGACGTGACCCATACTTCAGGGGCCGAACGGAGAGCTCGCTCCACCGAGCGAGCGCCCAGCCCGCACCGTGCGGCCCGCACTGTCCGGCCGTCTCGGCCGTCCCTTCACCCGCAATCGCGCCCGCCGCGACCCGCTTCGCCCGCCGGCCGGTCCGGCACCCGTACACAAGGAGTTCGTGATGGCCCTTCTCGACGAATCCATCTGGCAGGGAAAAATCTTCACCGGGGACTGGACCCCCGGCGGGGCCGGTGAGATCAAGGTCGTCGAACCGGCGACCGGCGCGACGCTCGGCAGCGCCGGCCTCGCCGACGAGGGGGACCTCGAGCGCGCGGTCGACCGTGCCGTCGCGGCCCAGCGCGACTGGGCGGCCCGCCCGCACACCGAGCGTGCCGCGGTCATGCGCCGGGCCGGCGACCTGTGGCAGCAGCACGCCGACGAGATCGAGCGCTGGATCATGCGCGAGTCCGGCTCCCTGCGTCCCAAGGCGCAGCTCGAGACGCACGTCGCGGCGCAGGAGTGCTACGAGGGTGCGGCCCTGCCCTCCCATGCGCTCGGCGAGATCCTGCCCAGCGAGGCACCGCGTCTGAGCATGTCGAAGCGGGTCCCCGTCGGGGTCGTCGGTGTCATCGCGCCGTTCAACTTCCCGTTGATCCTCGCGATCCGTTCCGTCGCGCCGGCGCTGGCCCTCGGCAACGCCGTGATCCTCAAGCCCGACCCGCGTACCGCGGTCTGCGGCGGCGTGGCGCTCGCCCGCATCTTCGAGCAGGCGGGCCTGCCGGCCGGGGTGCTGTCCGTGCTGCCCGCCGGCGCCGACGTCGGCGCCGCGCTCGTCGACGACCCGCGGGTGCCGGTGATCTCCTTCACCGGTTCCACCCCGGCCGGCCGGGCCGTCGGTGCCGCCGCCTCCCGCAACCTCAAGAAGGTCCACCTCGAACTCGGCGGCAACTCCGCGATCGTCGTGCTCGACGACGCCGACCTCGCCGCCACCGTCTCGGCCGGTGCCGCCGGATCCTTCCTGCACCAGGGCCAGGTGTGCATGACCACCGGTCGGCACATCGTGCACGAGTCCGTCTACGACGAGTACGTCGCCCAGCTCGCCGCCAAGGCCGAGGCACTGCCCGTCGGCGACCCCGTCACCGAGCAGGTCGCGCTCGGGCCGATCATCGACCAGGGTCAGCTCGAGAAGATTCATGCCCTGGTCACCGCGTCGGTCGATGCCGGCGCCCGGCTCGTCGCCGGCGGCACCTACGAGGGCCTGTTCTACCGGCCCACCGTCCTCGCCGACGTCCCGGCCGGTGCGCCCGCCTACGCCCAAGAGGTGTTCGGGCCCGTCGCTCCGGTCGTGAAGTTCTCGACCCTCGACGAGGCGGTGGCGCTGGCCACCGACACCGACTACGGGCTCTCGCTCGGCATCTTCACCCGCGACGTCGGCAAGGGTCTCGCGCTCGCGGACCGGATCCCCACCGGCATCGCCCACATCAACGACCAGACCGTCGGCGACGAGGCCAACATCCCGTTCGGCGGTCTCGGCGCCTCCGGCAACGGTGCCCGCTTCGGCGGTGCCGCCAACAGCATCGAAGCGTTCACCGAGTCGCGCTGGATCACCGTCAGCCGCGACGTGCCCGCTTACCCCTTCTGAGCGGCACCGCCGACCGGATCTAGCATCGTCCTCGCAAAGTAAGGACCCACCATGACCCTCGCTGACCCAGAACGCACGGCCGTCGCCGCACCGGCGGAGCGGAACAAGGACATCCGTCGCGTCGTCTTCTCGAGCTACCTCGGGAGCACCGTCGAGTTCTACGACTTCATCCTCTACGCGACCGCCTCCGCGCTCGTGTTCGGTCCGGTGTTCTTCGCGAACCTGAGCCCCGGCCTCGCGCTGATCGCCTCGTATGCGACGTTCGCCATCGGCTACCTGTCCCGTCCGCTCGGCGGCATCGTCTTCGGCCACTTCGGCGACCGCGTCGGCCGCAAGAAGATGCTCATGCTGTCGATGACGATCATGGGCGTCGCCTCGTTCCTCATCGGCCTCGTCCCGGCGATCCCCACCTGGGGCGCGGTGATGCTGATCCTGCTGCGCGCCGTGCAGGGCATCGCGATCGGCGGCGAGTGGGGCGGGGCGGCCCTGATGTCGCTCGAACACGTCAAGGGCCGCAACCGCGGTTTCGCGGCGGCGTTCACCAACGCCGGCGGACCCACCGGCGCCGTGCTCGGCACGGTCGCCCTCTCGCTCGCCGCCCAGCTGCCGGAGGACGACTTCCTCTCGTGGGGCTGGCGCATCCCGTTCCTGTTCTCCGCGGTCCTGCTCGCTGTCGGCCTGTTCGTCCGGGCCCGGATCGCCGAAAGCCCGGTCTTCGAGGAGGCCCTGCGCGCCGCCGAGGAGAAGAAGTCCCACACCAAGGAACCCATCCCGCTGCTGACGATCGTGCGGGCCCCCCGCACCCTGATCCTCGCGGGACTGGTGTGCACCGCGCCGTTCGTGATCCAGGCACTGTTCTCGACGTTCGTGATCAGCTACGCCGCCGAGAACGGCGTGTCGCGCTCGGCCGGCCTCAACGCCTTCGCGATCTGCCAGTTCGTCGCGATCTTCGGCATCCTCGGCGCCGCCCGGCTGTCGGACATCTACGGGCGCAAGCCCGTCATGATGACCGGCTTCGTCGGCATGGTCGTCCTGGCGTGGCCGCTGTTCCAGCTCGCCTCGTCCGGCAACTTCTTGCTGGTCGTGCTGGCCTTCGTGATCGCCTGCTCGGTCCTGCAGTCGCTGACGTTCGGTCCCATGCCGGCGTTCCTCGCCGAGCAGTTCGGCACCCGCGCCCGCTACACCGGTGCGTCGCTCGGCTACCAGATCGGCAGCCTGCTCGGCGCCGGCTTCACCCCGGTCATCGTCGCCTCGCTGTACGCCGGTTCCGGCTCCATCGGCAGCGTGATCGTCTATCTGGTCGCCGGGTGCACCCTCAGCGCCGTGGTCCTGGCGCTGTTCGTCAAGGAGAGCAAGGACGTCGACCTGACCGCCTGATCCGCGTCACCGGTGGGGCCGGGCACCGCACAGGTGCCCGGCCCCACCGCGCTCGGTCGATGCCGGGCGGGACGTGGCGCTGCTGCGCGCCCACCTGAGCGCCGCGACGGGCGCGAGCGGGAGGTTGTCGCGACCACCGGGCTTTCGCTGTGCCATCCGTCGAGTGGCACCGGCGACAACCTCCCGCTGGGGACGAGAAGCTCCCGCTCGATACCGTGGCCTGCATGACCCGGCCCGACGCGGTTCCCACCTTCACCATGCGCCAGCTGGCGGCGTTCGTCGCCGTCGCCGAGACGGGAACGATCAGCGGCGCCGCCGAGCGGCTGCACCTGTCGCAGTCCGCGCTGTCCGCGGCGCTCACCGACCTCGAGAAATCCCTCCAGACGCAACTTGCCGTGCGACGGCGGGCGCGGGGCGTGCAGCTGACGGCGATGGGGGAGGCGGTGCTCGCCCGCGCCCGCGTGCTCCTGCACCAGGCGAGCGAACTGCAAGCCGACGCGGTGGGCGCGGGCGGCAGCGTGGCCGGACCCGTTGCCATCGGGTGTTATCCCGCCCTCGGGCCGACCGTGCTGCCCGGGCTGCTCGCCGGATTCACCCAGCGCTTCCCGCGGGCGCGGGTCGAGTTCCGGGAGGACACCCAGAACCGGCTGCGCACCCAGCTCGACAACGGCGAGCTCGACCTCGCGATCGTCTACGACCTCGAACTGTCCGTGGAATGGCGCAAGGCGACCCTGATGACGCGCGAGCCGATGGTGCTGCTCGGCCCGGACCACCGTCTCGCCGGCGGGGACGGTCCGGTGCGGCTGGCCGATCTGCGCGACGACCCGATGGTGCTGCTCGACGCGCCGCCCAGCAGCAACCACGCGATGGAGGTGTGCCGGGGCGCCGGGTTCGCGCCGCGCGTCGCCTACCGCACCTCCAACTACGAGACGGCGCGAGCCTTCGTCGGCCGTGGTCTCGGGTGGACGCTGTTGCTGCAGCGGCCCCCGCTCGACGTGACGTACGAGAATCTCCCGCTCGTCGTCCGGCCGCTCGTCGACCCGGTTCCGGATTCGGTCGACGTGGTCGTCGCGTGGCATCAGGATTCGATGCTCAGCCGGGTGACACGAGCATTCATTCACTTCGCCTCCACCCGTGGGACACCGAGTGCACGGCCCTGAAGTGCGGTTATCCCGAGTACCACGGATTTTCCGGGGAAACAGCGCGAATAGTTGAGCTTTTCAACGGCTTGTGACTGGGGTCATGCTTGCCGGGTCCGCCGTGACGCGGGCCGCATCGTGAAAGGCAAGCACCCATGACGATCACCGCACCGGCTCCCTCGCCGGAGGTACTGCAGCGCAAGGCCCGCAAGGCCGCGCTCGGCAGCTTCGTCGGCACCGCGATCGAGTGGTACGACTTCTTCATCTACGGCACCGCCGCGGCCCTCGTGCTCGGGCCGCAGTTCTTCCCCGGAACCTCCGAACTGGCCGGCACCCTCGCCGCCTTCGCAACCCTCGCCGTCGGCTTCGTGGCCCGGCCCATCGGCGGCATCGTCATGGGTCACTTCGGTGATCGCGTCGGCCGCAAGTCGATGCTCGTCACCTCGCTGCTGCTGATGGGCTTCGCGACCGTCGCCATCGGCCTGCTGCCCAACTACGCCGCGATCGGCGTCGCCGCCCCGATCCTGCTGGTGGCCCTGCGTTTCGTCCAGGGCCTCGGCGTCGGCGGCGAATGGGGCGGCGCGGTCCTCGTCGCCACCGAGAACGCCCCGCGCGGCAAGCGCGGCCTCTACGGCGCCGCGCCCCAGATCGGAGTCCCCGCGGGCGTCCTCCTCGCCAATCTCGTCTTCCTGCCGCTGACGACCGTCCTCGACGACGCCGCCTTCGCGGCCTGGGGCTGGCGCGTGCCGTTCCTGCTCAGCGCCGTCCTCGTCGTCGTCGCCATGTGGATCCGGCTCGGGCTCGAGGAGAGCGCCGACTTCGAGGCGAGCCGCGATGCGGCCGGTGAGGTCAAGCTCCCGCTCGCCGAGGTCCTCGTCAAGCACTGGAAGACCGTGCTGCTCGCCGGCGGCACCTTCGTCGCCACCAACGGCATCGCCTACGCCTACATGGTCTACGTCCTCAAGTACGGCGAGGCGGAGCTGGGCTTCGGCAAGTCCACGATGCTGTTCCTGCTCATCGCCTCGTGCCCGTTCTGGATGGCCGGCATGGCGATCAGCGCCTACAAGTCCGACATCATCGGCCGGCGCCGCGTCTACATCATCAGCTCGAGCGCCCTCGTGATCGTCGCAGCCCTGTTCTTCCCGCTGATGGACACCGCGATGCTGCCCGTGATGCTCGTCGCGATGATCGCCCTCGGCTTCGTCCTCGGAGCCTGCGCCGGACCCCAGTCCGCCCTGTTCGCCGAGCTGTTCCCCGCCCACATCCGCTACAGCGGCGCGTCGCTCGGCTACCAGATCGGGGCGATCCTCGGCGGCGGCCTCGCCCCCATCGTGGCGACCTCCCTCTTCGCGGCCTTCGGCACCTCGCTCGCCGTCACCGCGTACTTCGTGCTGATCGCGCTCGTCAGCCTGGTCAGCATCCTTCTTCTCCGTCACCCCCACGACCCGGCGGTCGCGGTGGCGCAATCCCGTCGGTCCGAGCAGGAAGTGGCCTGAGACATGTCGACCTACTACCAGCCCCGCAAGTACCCCGCCTCCGACTTCGCGTCGATGCAGCCCGGCGCCGAGGCGCTGCCCGTGGTCGTCGTCGGTGCCGGACCCGTCGGCATGGCCGTCGCCCTCGGCCTGGCCCAGCGCGGCATCCCCGTGACGATCCTCGAGGCGGCAGACCAGGTCTCCTTCGGCAGCCGCGCCATCTGCATCTCCCGGCACAGCCTCGAGGCCGCCGCACGCCTCGGCTTCGGTGCCGAACTCGAGAAGATCGTCCTGCCCTGGGTCGGCGGCCGCAGCTTCTACCGCGACCAGCAGGTGCTGCACTTCCGGATGCCGCAACGCGAGTTCGACGTGCGACCGCCGATGATCAACGTCTCGCAGTCCGAGTACGAGCAGATCGTCGTCGACACCATCGAGCAGAACCCGCTGATCACCCTGCACTGGCAGGCGAGCATCGCCGGCATCCTGCGGGACGACGATCAGGTGACCCTCGAGGTCGACACCGCCTTCGGCAAGCGCCACCTGCGGGCCGCGTGGGTCGTCGCCGCCGACGGCGGCCGCAGCCGCATGCGGGAACTCGCCGGTCTGCGACTCGAGGGCACCAACTACGAGGGCCGCTACGTCATCGCCGACATCCACTGGGAGTCGGAGCTGCCCGCCGAGCGCATGGTCTGGTTCGATCCGCCGAGCAACCCCGGCTCGACGATCATCATGCACAAGCAGCCGAAGAACATCTGGCGCATCGACTACCAGCTCGATCCGTCCGAGGACGCGGAGATCGAGACCCGGGAGGACGCCATCCGGGCCCGCATCACCAAGCACCTGGACTGGCTGCAGAACGACCTGCCCTGGACGCTCGAGTGGCATGGGTTCTACAGCGCCCGCGCCCTCGCGCTGCGCGAGTTCACCCACGACCGCATCCTCTTCGCCGGCGACGCCGCACACCTCGTGCCGATCTTCGGCGTGCGCGGCCTGAACTCCGGCATGGAGGACGCCGAGACGCTGGCCTGGCAGCTCGCCGCCGTCGTCCACGGCAACGCCGATCGCGCGCTGCTGCAGGCGTACTCGATCGAGCGGCACGACGCCTGGGAGCAGAACGTCGCGAACGCCGGCAAGTCCACCCTCATCATGTCCCCGGGAACCCACGGCTACCGCACCACCCGCGACGCCGTGCTCGCCCTCGCCGTGAACCGCCCCGAATTCGGGGAACTGATCAACCCGCGCCAGTCCAGCGCCACCCACGCCCGGCTGTCGCCGCTGACCTGGCCCGTCGCGGAGGGCCTGGCCGGGGTCCTGCCCGGTGACCCCGTCGAGGACCGCCGCGTGCGGGTCGCCGCCGCCGGCGGCAGCACCGAGTCGTCGCTCAACGCGGTGCGCAGCAACGGTTTCGCGGTCGTGGGCTTCGGTCTCGACGCCGCCGGCAGCGCCGCGCTCTCCGCGGCCGCGGCCGACCTCGCCGCCGCACTGGCGCCGGAGAGCGTGCGGGCCGTCGTCGTCGGCGCCGATAGTTCCGGTGCCGACGGTTCCGATGATGTCACGGTGCTCGACGCGCCCGATCTGGCCGAGGCGCTCGGCGCCACCCCGGGCGAGGCCTTCGTGATCCGGCCCGACGGGCTGCTGCTGTGCCGGGTGCCGGTCGGCGCCCTGTCCGGTGTCGCCGCCGCACTCCGCGCCGGCACGGCCCCCGAGGGGCCGGCGGTCCCCGCGCGCCCGGCACAGATCCTCACCGAGGACGAGCAGCGTCGTGAGAACGTCTGGCTCGGCCTGTCCGACGCGCTCGACCAGGTCGATCCGTCCGACCGGGAAGGATTTTTGGTGCGGCTCGCGCTGCAGCTCGGGTCGCAGGCCGGTCACCGCGAGTTCGAAGAAGCCATCGCAGCGGCGACCGACACGTCGCCGGTGTCCACCCGGGAACTGGCGCCACAGGCCTGATTCCGGCCGGCGACGGCGCCGGCGCCCGGCGATCCCGGGCGTCGGCGCCGTCGTGTCTCTCAGGCACCCACCGAGGCACCGAGCATGGGCCACGCGCGGTGCAGGTCCTCCTGCCAGTAGCCCCACGAATGGGTACCCACGGGCCGGAAGTCGACGGTGGCCGGGATGCCGAGCTCGGCGAGGCGGCGGGCCAGCTGGTGTGTGCACTCGTTGGTGGCGGCCTCGATGATGCCTCCCACGACGACCTGTTCGGCGAGGTTCGCCGGGTCGCCGCCGACGTTCGGGTGATCGAGCCGGTCGTACGGACCGGGCAGCCCGGTGCCGTTGGACAGGTAGATCTGTGTTCCGCGTAGCTTCTCGGCGTTGACGTACGGGTCGTTCGCCACCCACGCGGGATCGCCCTCGGGTCCCCACATGTTGTCGGTGTCGCCTCCGCCGCGCACCTCGACGACGAGCTCGACGTAGGTCCGGCCGGGACGGGTGCTGGTCTGGGCGCAGCCGCTGAACGCGCCGACCCCGCGGTACAGCCCCGGTGCGGACTGCACGAGGCTCAGGACCGACGTTCCCGACATCGACAGTCCCGCAATGGCATTGGCCCCCGTGGTGCCGAGAGCCGTGTCGACGATCGGCGGCAGCTCGCGGGTCAGGAAGGTCGTCCACTTGTTCCGGCCGAGGACGGGGTCGTCCTGCTTCCAGTCGGTGTAGTAGCTGAACGCGCCGTCGAGCGGCAGCACGACGTTGACGTCCTTGTCGGCGAAGAAGTCGGCCACGTCGGTGCGGTCGAGCCAGGTGAGGGTGCCGCCGTCGCCGCCGCCCGCGCCGGCGAGCAGGTAGAGCACCGGGCGTGGGGCGCCGGTGTCCCGCGGCGTCAGCACGGCCACCGGGATCACGCGCTGCATCGACGCCGAATACACGAACAGGGTGCGCTGCCGGGCGCCGTGCTCCTCGACCCGCTGGATGTACGAGCCGCCGGGATCGGGTTGGGCGGCCGCGGGTGCACCGACGACGAGGGCGGCCCCGGCCAGGACGGCCGCCAGCGCCGCGGTCGTTCGCGAGCGGGACGATCGCGCACGGCGCATGTGAGTCACCTTCGAGGGTCGGCGGGTCCCGGATCTTCGATGCTGCGACGGGAGAGGGTCCGCACGGGGCGTGTGCGGACCCTCGCTTCTCCGATGATCAACTACCGAGACTGTCCAGCAGGCGCTTCAGGATTTCTCCGAGGTCGAGGGAGCCGAGCAATTCCAGAATTTGCGCTGACATGCGAGTCCTTCCGTTCGATGTGCGGGTGTCCGCTCCATGTGTAACACGGGGCGCGGGCGTGTCGCAGGCGTACGAAGATACCGATCAACCTGTTTTGGCGATCGTCGTATATCGTCGCTGTTCAGGGCGTTCCGCCGGTGAAATACAATTTCTGCCGGACCCGCGCGAAGATGCGCCGGAAAATAGCCGAAATGTGCCTTTCGCGTGAAATACGAGGTCGACCGGAAACGTGATTTTCGGCTACGGCCGGTCGATATTCCGGATGATCCGGGCGGCGAAGGCATCGATGTCGGCCCAGTCCCGGTGATCGCCGTATCGGCCGCCGGCGAGGCGGAACACCACCCGGCCCACGATCCCCGGCCACTGCTCCGGCTCGATCGCGCCCGCGAAGGCCCGGTACTCGCGCACCGTCGCCGTCGCCCGCAGCGTCGCCGCCACCTTCGGTTCCTTCATCTTCGGCCGCACCCAGCCGGCGAGCCGCCCGGAGATCATCGCGCTCGTCGCACCGATGGTCTGCACCGAGAACAACCACGCGGGCTTGCCCGCGAGGTGCGCGCGATGCAGATCCGCGAATCGGGCGGCGGGAGCGAGCCACTGCCCGTTGTGCACCGAGCTGCCGAGCACGACGGCGGCATGGGCCGACGGATCGACCGGCTCGGCGAGATCGTGCAGGTCCGCCTCGTGCCCGGCCTCGGTGAGCCGCTGCGCGATCCGTTCCGCCACGCCGCGCGTCGCCCCGTACGCCGTCGTGTACGCGACCAGTACCTTCACGTGCGCTCCCTCCGCCGGCCTGTCCCGATGATCATCCGGCCACGCCGGACGTGCCGATTATCCGGCCGCGACGGAGGGGGGCTGCCACGTCTCGGGGAAGCCCGGCGTGCCGGGCGTGTCGAGGAAGCTCGACGCGTCCCGCACCCACCGGTCGCCGGTCATCACGCCCAGATGGCCCACCCCGGGCCGGACGACGGCTCGTCCCCGCGGCACGGCGGCCGCCAGCTCCCGGAACAGGTCGGCGCCGTAGAACCCGTCCCGGTCACCGCCGAGCACCAGCACCGGACACGTCACCTCGGCGAGCCGGGCGGTCACGTCGAACCGGTCCTCGGCGTCGACCACGACGAGGAAATCGTCGTACCCGTGCCGGGCCCCCGACGGCTCGAGCAGCCATCCCAGCACCCACAGCAGCGCGCGCGACCATCGCCGCGCCCCCGTCGTCGCCGCGAGTTCCGCCATCGCCCGCCGCGGGTGCCCCGCCCGCACGGCGGCCGCGGCCCGGCGCTGCACGTCGCGGCCCGGGCCGAGGTGGGCCGCCGAGGCCACGAGCACCAGCCGGCGCACCAGCTCCGGATGGTCGAGAGCCAACTGGAGCGCGACGCTGCCGCCGGTCGAGACGCCGAGCACATCGACCGGACCGGGGAAGCGGCCGGGCATCGCCACCGCGTAGTCGCGGGCGAGATCGGCCATGGTGGTCCCCGGCGGCAGGCCCGGCCGGCGGTTCACCCACCACACCCGCCGCATCGTCGTCCAGGGCGCGATCTGCGCGAGCTGGGTGCGCCGGTCGAAGCCGCGGGGCAGCCGGTGGTGAGTCGACAATCCGGGCATGAACAGCAGGGGCGGGCCCGTCCCGGCGCACAGGTAGGGCATGCCCGAGTCCCAGGCGCCCTCCTGTGCTGCGATCACGCCAGCGCCCGGACGATGCTCCGCGCCCAGTCCTCGATCTCCTGCCAGTCCCGGAAATCTCCTTCGGGCAGCAGCTTCCGGCCGGCCGGAAGCTTGCGCATCACCCGCGCCCCGACCCCGAGCGTCTTCGGGTCCAGCGCGCCGAAGAAGACGTGATGCTCCCGGGGTGCGATCGCATCGGTCAGCTCCGGCAGTTCCCGCGGGGCCGCGCTCTCCCGCACGTTCTGTCCCTGCTCGTCGACCTCCTCGGTGCCGAGCGGTCCGCTGGTGAACAGCCAGACCGGGCGGGCGACGAGCCCGTCGCGGTGCTCGCGGACGAATGCGCTCGCCGCCTTCTCCCAGTGCCCCAGGTACGCGGAACTGCCGACGACGCACGCGTCGTAGTCGTCCACCGAGGTCGCAGCCGGGAGCTGCACCGTGTCCGCCGTGTGCCCCTCCGCCCGGATCACCTCGGCGATCCGCTCCGCGATCCCGGCAGTGGCGCCGTGCCGGCTGGCGTACGCAACGAGAACCTTCATGGTGGTGCCCCTGTCGTCGAGCCGCGATACTGCCGACGGTGTCCACGATCGGCCTCGCCCGCGGCGTCCGTCAAGGGCGGCTCAGCCGAGCGCGTCGAGGACGTCCCCGATCGGGGTGTCCCCGTTGTTGAACTCGATCGTGCGTCGCACCGTCGCGGGCCGGTGCAGTACCGCGGCCGCGACCGCCGCCACATCCGCCCGCGAGACCTGTCCCTTGCCGGCGTCCGGGCCGGTCTCGATCCGGCCGGTCGGCGGATCGAGGGTCAGCGCGCTCGGGCCCAGAATCGTCCAGTCCAGGTCCGTGCCGCGCAGGTGCGCGTCCGCGGCCGCCTTCGCCTCGGCATACGCGTAGAAGCCGTTGTCCTCGGGAACGCCGTGGTCCGGGCCGGCCCCGAAGTACGACACCATCACGTAGCGGCGGACCCCCGCACGCTCGGCCGCGGTCATGGACCCGATCGCCGCGTCGCGGTCCACGGCGTACGTGCGCTGCGGGTTGCCGCCGCCCGCGCCCGCCGACCACACCACCGCGTCGTGCCCCTCGAGCAGCGGCACGAGGTCGTCGACGCCGAGGTGCTCGACGTCGGCCACGACCGGCGTCGCACCTGCGGCGCGCACGTCGTCGGCGTGGTCGGGGTTGCGGATCACCGCGGTCACCTCGTCGCCGGCGTCGGCGAGCAGCCGCTCGAGGTGCAGGGCCACCTTCCCGTGGCCGCCGATGATCACGATCCGTGCCATGTCGAATCCTTCCGTCGCGGGCCCGCCCGTCGGGCCGCCTTCCCCCATCGCACCACGGCGACGGTCGTCGGTGGGGGAGCACCGACGGCGACGTTCGCTCACCGAACGTTCATGCTCCGGGCACCCGCGGGGCAACGTGCAGCGGGCATGCTGAGGCGATGAACCCTGTCGTCCTGGAACTCCGCCACCTCGACTGCGAGGGCCCGGCCGCGTATCTGCCGGTGCTCGAGCAGTACGTGCAGGTCCACACCGTGCGGCTCTGGCGCGACCCGGTGCCCGCCGCGCTCGACTACGCCGCCGTCGTGGTCATGGGTGGCCCGATGGGCGTCGCCGACGCCGCGACGGTGCCGTGGCTCGGCGAGGAGATCGCCTACCTGCGGGCGGCCGTGGCCGCCGGCATTCCGGTGTGGGGGGTGTGCCTCGGCGCCCAGCTGCTCGCCGCGGCCCTCGGCGCCGACGTCCACACCGGCCCCGTCCCGGAGGTCGGCGTGGGCGAGGTGGAACTCGCGCACGCCTCGGCCGCCGACCCGGTGTGGGGCGAGCTGCCGTCCACCTTCCCGGTGCTGCAGTGGCACGCCGACACCTTCGACCTGCCGCCGGGCGCCACCCTGCTCGCCTCGTCGCGGGCCTACCCGAACCAGGTGTTCCGGCACGGGAGCAGCTACGGGGTGCAGTTCCATCTCGAGGCCGATGCCGACCAGCTGGCCGACTGGCTCGCGATCGACGAGTACCGGGCGTCGCTGGAGGCGACCCTCGGGGCCGGGGCGGCCGACGCCGTCGCCGCCGACCTGCGGTCGGTGCAGCCCGAGACGCTCGCGCACGCCACCGCCGTGATGAAGCGGTGGCTCGAGACGTACGTCGTGTGAACGGACGGATCCCTCGTGCGCCGATGAGTTTGCCCGCCTCGCGGAGTCCGAACCTGTGCAATGCTGTCGACAGTGCAGGAGGTGCCCGGTGGATCAGCTGGTGAGGGTTCAGAACTTCGCCGTCTCGGGGGACGGTTTCGGAGCCGGGGAAGGCCAGAGCCTCGAGCGGCCGTTCGGGCACGCGGACCCCGGTTCGATGTTCGCGTGGGCCGGCGCGACCGCGAGCTGGCCCAACCGTACCGATCCGGGCGGGAGCCGGGGCCTCGACGACTACTTCACGCGGGACTTCGCCCGCAACATCGGTGCCGAGATCATGGGCCGGAACAAGTTCGGTCCGCAACGGGGGCCGTGGCAGGACCACGACTGGCGCGGCTGGTGGGGCGGCGAACCGCCCTTCCACACCCCGGTGTTCGTGCTGACCCACCATCCGCGACCGTCGTTCACGCTGTCCGACACGACGTTCCACTTCGTCGACGGCGACCCGGCCACGGTCCTCACGCAGGCGCGGGAGGCGGCGCAGGGCAAGGACGTCCGGCTCGGGGGCGGGGCCACCACCATCCGGGAATTCCTCGACGCGGACCTCGTCGACACCATGCACGTGGCGGTCGTACCGGCGGTGCAGCTCGGAGCCGGGGTGCGCCTGTGGGAGTCGCCCGACGAGCTGCTCGATCGGTTCCACCTCGAGGTCGTGCCCAGCCCGAGCGGCGTGATCCACCACCTGTTCTGGCGACGGTGACACCGGGGCGTCAGGTCCGCAGGCCCGCCCGTTCGAGGGCCGCGTCCACGAGGTACTCGGCGATCGCCATCGACGACGTCGCGCCGGGGGAGGGCGCATTGCGCAGGTGCACCACCCGCCCGTGCCCGGTGATGACGAAGTCGTCGACGAGCGAGCCGTCGGCGTCCATTGCCTGCGCGCGGATCCCCCGCGGGCCCGGCAGCACGTCGGCGACGGTCAGTCCGGGCACGTACTTCGCGGCCTCGGCGACGAACCGCCGGATGCTGACCGCCGTGCGCAGCTCGCGCATCGCGGCCGGGACGTTGCGTGCGGCGAACCTGCGGAAGCCGGGGAAGAGCACGGCGTCGCGCAGGTCCCGCAGCGACCTCGACCGGCCGTCGTACGCTTCGCGTCCCGGCGCCAGGAATGCGTTGGGCCCCAGCATGATCGCCCCGTCGATCCGTTTGGTCAGGTGGACCCCGAGGAACGGGTACCGCGGATCGGGCACCGGATAGATCAGTCCGCGCACCCGCCCGGCCACGTCGGGCCGCAGCAGGTGGTAGTCGCCGAGGAACGGCACGATCGCGGGCGTCGCGGGGTCCCCGGCGTCGTGGGCGAGCCGGTCCGACTGCAGGCCCGCGCACGTGATCACCAGGTCGAAGCCGTCCGTGCCGGTGCCGGTGCCGACGAGCACCTCGTCGCCGCGGGCGCGGCTCGCCGTGAAGGGTGTGGCCAGGCGGACGGTGCCGCCCGACGCCGTGACGTCGTCGGCGAGGGCGGTGGTCACCGCGACGTAGTCGACGATCGCGGTGTGCGGGGAGTGCAGCGCGGAGATGCCGCGCGCGTGTGGCTCGATGTCGGTGATCTCCTCCGGCCCGATGCGGCGGATCCCGGGCACGCCGTTGGCGACGGCGCGTTCGTGGATGGCGTCGAGCCGGTCGAGCTCGCTCGCGTCGAGTGCGACGACGATCTTGCCGCACTCGTCGTACGGCAGGGCGCGGGCGGCGGTGAACTCGGCGAGCAGGTGCACCCCGCGCCGGCACAGGCGTGCCTTGAGGCTGCCGGGCGGGTAGTACAGCCCGGCGTGCACGACGCCGCTGTTGTGACCGGTCTGGTGCGCGGCGAGCCGGGGCTCCTTCTCGAACAGCGTGACGTCGGCGCCGTGCGTCGCCAGCTCGCGCGCGGTGGCGGCCCCGATGATCCCCCCACCCACGACGGCAGCCCGCAGTGACCCCATGCGCGCCAGCCTACGAGCCCGTGGCCGAATGTCACACCGGTTCGATTCAATCGAACCGGTGTGACATTCGGCCCGCGCATTCGGGCGATCGGACCGGCGACGGTGGGAGTCAGCGGTGGCGGTCGGAGCTGTAGCCCCAGAGCCAGTCGGTGTACTTGTAGCTCGACGTGTCGCGGGTGCGGAACAGCTCGTTGCGGGCCTCGCGGCCGGCGCCGTCGAGGTGCCACAGGTCGCCCCACATGCGGCCGGTGGTGAGGATGCGGTTGCAGCGCGGGGCGCGTTCGGCGTTGACGTCACGCAGGATCTGCGGCCAGTTGGCGTTGTCGCCCCGGTAGTCCTCGGCGGCGTAGTCGGCCAGGCACTTGGCGTCCTCGAGGGCCATCACGGCGCCGGAGGCGAGGTACTGCAACGGGGGATGGGCGGCATCGCCGAGCAGGATCATGCGGCCGTCGACCCAGTTGTCGATCGGGTCGCGGTCGAACATCGGCCACCACCGGTCGGTCCACAGGTACTTCAGCGCGGTCTGCACGCTCTCGTGGCAGTGGTCGTAGGCGTGCGCGAGTTCTTCGGGGCTGCCCCACTTCTCCTCGCCGCGCAGGAAGGCGGGCGACTGGAAGACGGCCACCTGGTTGAGCATCTCGCCCTGGCGCAGCGGGTACTGGATGAAGTGGCAGCGCGGGCCGATGTAACCGACGACGTCCTCGATCTCCTCCTCGAGGGGGACCTCGTCCATCGGGAACGTGCCGCGGAAGGCGACGTACCCGGAGCCGACCGGCTTGTCGTCGGACAGCTTCGGGCGCAGCCGCGAGTGCAGGCCGTCCATGCCGAGGGCGATGTCGCCGACGTGCTCCTCGCCGCTCTCGAGGATGACGCGGACCTTGTCGCCCTCGGTGACGACGTCGTGCACGGCGGCGTCGGTGCGCAGGTCGGCGCCGGCCCGGCGGGCGGCCTCGACGAGCACCGAGTGCAGATCGGAACGGTGCACGACGAAGTACACCCCGCCGTAGTGCTGCTGGTAGTCGTGGCCGAGGTCGACCTTGGTGAGGATCTCGGCGGTGACGGCGTCGCGGAAGACGAGGTTCTTCGGCAGGACCCCCTTGGAGATGACCTCGTCGTAGACGCCGAGCGCCTGGAGGATGCGGGAGCCGTGCGGGCCGATCTGCAGTCCGGCGCCCACCTCGCCGAATTCCGACGCGCGCTCGAACAGCGTGACCTCGGCACCCCGGAGGGCGAGGGCGAGGGCGTTGGCGACGCCGCCGATGCCGCCGCCGGCGACGAGAACCCGGGCGTCCTTCAGATCGGACATGACACTCCTTGTGATCGGTATCGGGATGAGGGGTGGATCAGTGGGCGAGGATCGGGCCGCGCGGCGCGTCGTCGCTGACGGGGAATCGCTTCCACACGACGGTCAGCAGCAGCGAGGCGATCAGTGCGCTCACGGCGAAGAGGATGAAGTTGGAGTTCGCGCCCAGCCCGGCGGCGAGCAGCCAGCCGCCGATCTGCGGGGCCGCGACGGCGCCGATCCGGCCGACACCCAGAGCCCAGCCGAGCGCGGTGCCGCGCAGGTGGTCGGGGTAGTAGGAGGCCACCGCCGCGATGATCAGGCACTGCGTTCCGTGGGTGCCGACGCCGGCGAGCACGAAGATCGCGTACACGATCGCGGTGGGCGGGGAGAGCAGCAGGGCGAGCAGCGCGACACCGGCGACGAACGCGGCGACGATGCTCGTGGGCACGGTGCCGAACCGCACGCCGCCCCACGCGGTGATGAACGAGCCGGCCACCGCGCCGAGGTTCAGCGCGAGCGCGAAGGTCAGGGCGCTGCCGAGGTCGGTGCCGGTGTTCTGCATGAGCTTCGGCAGCCAGGTGCCCAGGCCGTACCAGGCGAGCAGCGTCACCACGGTGACGAGAGCGAACATGACGCTGATGGTCCGGAACCGCGACCCGAGCAGCTCGCGGAAGCCGCCGCCGGTGGGGGCGTCCGTCTTGGAATGCGTGTCGGGCAGGTACTTCAGCGCCAACGGCACCAGGACGAACAGGGGCACGAGGGCGAACAGGAACATCGGGCGCCAGCCCCAGTGGGGAATGACGGGGATGCCGAGCAGGGCCGCGACGGACCCGCCGATCGGCACGCCCGACATCATCATCGTCGCGACGGCCGCACGCCATCGCGGCGGGACCAGTTCGGCGGCCAGCGCGTTCGACGTGGGGACCAGGCCGCCGAGGCCCAGGCCGGCGATCAGCCGCATCGCCCCGAACATGATGGGGCCGGTGGCGACGGCGCAGAGCGTGGTGAACACCGACAGCACCACGACGCAGCCGATGACGGCCTGCTTGCGGCCGATCGCGTCGGACAGGCGCCCGGCGAGCACCGCGCCGATCATCATGCCGAGGAAGGCGAGGCTGCCGAGGGTGCCGGCGGTCGCGGCGCTGATGCCCCACTCGTCCTGGAGGCTCGAGATGACGTTGCCGTAGACGATGAGGTCGTAGCCGTCGAAGACGACGAACAGCCAGCAGACGATCACGGCGAGCGCTGTCCCGCGATGCAGGACGATCGTGCGGTCGCCGGTGGCGACGGCGTCGGGGGAACTGTGCATGCTTCTACCGTGATGCGCCCCACTCCGCCGCTGCAATAAAGTTCTGTTGTGCAGAAAAAACCGTCGGCGCCGAAGAGGGCGTCCAAGACCATCACCCGGCCGTCGTACGCGCTCGAGTCGGTGGACAACGCGCTGCGGCTGCTGCAGATGCTCCGCGACGTCGGCGCGCTGCGGCTCAAGGACGCCGCGGAGGAACTCGGGACGGCGCCGTCGACGGCCCACCGTCTGCTCTCGATGCTGGTCTACCGCGGGTTCGCCGTGCAGGACGAGAAGCGCCGCTACCATCCCGGGCCGGCGATGGGGGTGGGGCCCGCACAGCAGGGCTGGACGCGCGAGCTCGCCGACCTCAGCAGGCCGCACATGGAGGCGCTGGCGATCCTGACCGGCGAGACGATCAACCTCGTCGTCCGGGTGGGGTCGCAGGCCCGGTTCCTCTACTCCGCGGAATCCGAGTCGATGCTGCGGGTCGGCGACCGGCAGGGCCAGGTGCTTCCCGCGGAGCTCACCGCCGGTGGTCGAATCCTGTTGGCGGAGTTGCCGAGACAGACGCTGGAGCAGCTCTACCTGCGACCGCCCGAGGAGCCGCACGTCGATCCGCGCCCGACGGTGGGCTACGGGGTGGACCGCCGGCTCGCCCCCGGCGAGTTCGAGGTGTTCCTCACCGAGCTCGAGGCGGCCCGCAAGGTGGGGTTCGCCGTCAACGTCGAGCAGACGGAGGAGGGGGTCGCCGCGTTCGGCGTCGCCGTCCGCAACGGGCACGGGCGGGCGATCGCGGCGCTCACGGCGGCGGTGCCGATCACGCGCTACCGCCAGCACCTCGACGGCTCTCTCGTCTCCCGGATGCGGACCGCGATCCGGGGGATCGAGGTCGAGGTAGCGCACATCGAGTGACGCGGGGCGATGCGGCACGGATCGGGCCTCGGATTCCGTATAGCAGAATTGCATGGGCGGCGCGGGACCGGGCGACCTACGTTGAGAGCAACGCCGCAGGTGTCCCGCTTCACGAGGAGAGGTCATGACCGCAACCGAGAACACCGATCCCGAGCTGCAGCAGCTCTACACGGACTTCGAGGCCGAGCACCTCAACCCGCTGTGGACCCAGCTCGGCGACCTGATGCCGATGGTGCCGACGTCGAAGGCCGTGCCGTTCGTGTGGAAGTGGTCGACCCTGTACCCGCTCGCTCAGCGGGCCGGTGACCTCGTCCCTGTGGGCCGCGGCGGTGAGCGGCGTGCCATCGCCCTGGCCAACCCCGGACTCGGCGGCGTCCCCTACGTCACCCCCACGCTGTGGGCGGCGATCCAGTACCTCGGACCCAAGGAGACCGCGCCCGAGCACCGGCACTCGCAGAACGCCTTCCGGTTCGTCGTCGAGGGTGAAGGCGTGTGGACCGTGGTCAACGGCGATCCGGTGGCCATGTGCCGCGGCGACTTCCTGCTCACCCCCGGCTGGAACTTCCACGGGCACCACAACGAGACCGACCACCCGATGGCGTGGATCGACGGCCTCGACATCCCGTTCGTCAACTACACCGACACCGGGTTCTTCGAGTTCGGATCCGACGGCGTGACCGACGAGTCCACCCCCGACGTCTCCCGGTCCGAGCGGCTGTGGGTGCACCCGGGCCTGCGCCCGCTGGTCGGTCTCGACGCCAAGGCCAGCTCGCCGATCGCGTGCTACCGCTGGAAGTACACCGACGCCGCGCTGAACGAGCAGCTCGCCCTCGAGGACGAGGGCTACGCCGCCACCCCCGAACCGGGCCATGCCGCGATCCGGTACACCAACCCGACCACCGGCGGCGACGTCATGCCCACCATCCGCGCCGAGTTCCACCGGCTGCGGGCCGGCGCCCACACCCGCACCCGGCGCGACGTCGGCTCGACCGTGTTCCAGGTCTTCGAGGGCGAAGGCCGGTTCCACCTCGGCGGCACCGACCACGACGTCACCAAGGGCGACATGATCGTCGTGCCGTCCTGGGTGGAATGGTCGCTCGAGACCGACGGCGGCGTCGACCTGTTCGCCTTCTCCGACGCCCCCATCGTCGAACGCCTGCACTTCAACCGCACCTACATCTCCGAAGGAGCCTGACCCGACATGCGACTCGCCACCCTCCGCCTCGACGGCACCACCGCCGCCGTGCGCGTCGATTCCGACACCACCGCCACCGTCGTCGACGGCTACGCCGACCTGTCCGCACTGCTGGCCGACCCGACCTGGAAGACCGTCGCCGAGCAGGCCGCCGGCCGCACCGTCGACCTGACGGACGCCGACTACGCGCCGGTCGTGCCCAACCCCGGCAAGATCGTCTGCGTCGGCCTGAACTACGCCACCCACATCAAGGAGATGGGCCGCGACCTGCCCGAGTATCCGACGCTGTTCTCGAAGTTCAAGGAGGCCCTCACCGGCCCCTACGACGACGTGATCGTCCCCGAGTACGCCGCCGGTCAGCTCGACTGGGAGGCCGAGCTGGCCGTCGTGATCGGCAAGCAGGCGTACCAGGTGTCCGAGGCCGACGCCGAGCAGTACATCGCCGGCTACTCGGTGATCAACGACTACACGATGCGCGACTACCAGTACCGCACGCTGCAGTGGGACCAGGGCAAGACCTTCGAGAAGACCAGCGGCTTCGGTCCGTTCCTGAGCACCGACTACACCCTCGGCAGCCGCATCGAGACCCGGCTCGAGGGTGAGGTCATGCAGTCGGCCACCACCGACGACCTGGTGTTCACCCCGGCCAAGCTGGTGGACTACATCTCCCACATCGTCACCCTGCAGCCCGGCGACGTCATCATCACCGGCACCACCGGCGGGGTGGGGCACGCCCGCAAGCCCGCCCGCTACATCGGCGACGGGGAGACGGTCGAGGTCAGCATCGAGGGCCTCGGTACGGTGCGCAACAAGACCGTCGTCAAGTAGGAGCATGCCTGTGGGGTTCAACGATCTCGACCTGTCCGAGCGGCTGCTGATCGCCCGGCGCGGCACCGCGTACTTCTCCCAGCGGCTCGCCGAACTCACCGACGACGAGCTGGACACCCCGACCGCGCTCGAGGGATGGACCCGCAAGCACCTCGTCGCGCACGTCGGCTACAACGCCGCGGCGTTGTGCCGGCTCATGGACTGGGCGGCCACGGGCGTCGAGACACCCATGTACGCCTCCACCGAGCAGCGCGCCCAGGAGATCGCCGAAGGCGCCACCCTGAACGCCGCGGCGCTGCGGAACCTGTTCGCCCACACCGTGGCCCGGCTCGACGAGAAGTGGCGGCACCTGCCGGAATCGGCGTGGCAGGCACAGGTCCGCACCGCACAGGGCCGGATGGTGCCGGCCGAGGAGACCGCGTGGATGCGCACCCGCGAGGTGTGGATCCACGCGGTGGACCTGGGCAACGGCGCGCGCTTCGGCGACTTCCCGCCCGTCGTCCTCGACTCGCTGCTCGACGACGTCGTGGGCATGTGGCGCAGGAAGGACCTCGGGGCCGGTCTCGTGCTCGAGGTGGAGGGGCGCGCCCCGATCGCGGTCCGCGACGATGCCGCCACGACCGCGAAGGTGAGCGGCCCGCTCGCCGCCGTCGTGCGCTGGGCCGCCGGGCGCGGCGCCGTCGGGCGCGGCGCCGTCGGACTCACCGCCGGCGCCGACGAACAACCGCCGCGCTGGCTCTGACCACCGCGCCGGCTCCGACCACCGCATATTGCAACGGGGGCCTGCGACCGGCGACGGTCGCAGGCCCCCGTTGTCGTGGAGGGCGGTCCTAGCGGGGATCGACCTCGCACGCGACGCCGTCGTCGTCGCGGTCCAGCTTCGGCGCATAGCCGGGCTCGTCCCGGTACAGCGGTGCCACGCCCGCGTTCCACGCCTCCGTGCAGTTCTTGTAGCCGGCGCTCGGCGCAGGGGCCGGGGCCGCCTGGGGCGCCGGGGCGGGGGCGGGAGCCGGCGGCGCGGCCTGGGGTGCCGGGGCGGGTGCCGGCGGCGCGGGCTGCGGAAACAGGAAGTCCGCGGAGCCGGTGGGCAGCAGGTCTGCGAGCGAGAAGGCGTTCGCGGTGGCCGGCGCGGCGACGACGAGGGCAGCGCACCCGGCCGCGGTGGCGACGAGTCGACGAATCTTCATGCGTGTCTCTTTCTCTCGGGACGACGCACGGACCGGGGGATCCGTGCGGTCGATCGATTGTCCGTGCGGCGCCTCGCAGCACAGCACCCACCCCCCGGTTTTCGATCATGAGAACTCCCTCATGCCGGTCTCCCCGAGGTTTCACGCGCGGGATCGAGAGTGGGTGTTGCGCAACAGGGCGCACCACCGACAGGAGGTTGGTCATGGAGTTCGGCAG
>SWCF01002055.1_pt1 | contig 32685 bp, 29 predicted proteins | sample 4690081 | NCBI WGS metagenome assembly SWCF01 (sample SAMN10267280, study PRJNA491770) | bioreactor metagenome | isolation source: DHS bioreactor inoculated with | place: Japan: off Shimokita Peninsula
CGTGGCCAAGAACGCGATCGAGTTCGCCATGCGGGTCCACGGAAACCTCGGTTACTCGACCGAATCACCTCTGCAGCAGAGATACCGCGACGTCACCGCCTACCTCGTCGCCGACGGCACGGCCGAGATCCAGAAGCGCATCATCGCCAAGGACATCTTCGCCCGCGGCACGGTATCGCTCTGATCCATTACTCCCGAACGGAATACACGAATGAACACGCGTGATATCGCAGCACCGAAGGAACTGACGGACAGCAGCGCACTGATCGTGGGAGGCACGGCCGGAATCGGCCTGGCGACCGCCGTGGGCCTCGCTCAGGCCGGCGTACCGCGCATCATGATCGTCGGTCGAGGATCGGAACGTGGAGCTTCTGCCCGGGAACGCATCTCGTCCGCCAACTCATCCTGCGACGTGACATTCCTGTCCGCCGATGCGACCACCGTCGACGGCGCCACACACATCGCCCTCCAAGCCGAACGGGTCCTGGAGGGCGTCGACATCCTCGTCTCCACGACAGCGGCGGACACCCGCCCGGAACTCTTCGCGAACATCCCCACCGACGACATCGCCCGCATCTTCGACCAACTCGCCCTGCCGTGCATGTACCTTGCGAGCGAAATCGTTCCCCACATGACGGCAAGGAAGGCCGGGGTGATCATCAACGTCGCCTCGGATGCCGCGAAGACCGCCACGCCCGGCGAAGCGGTCATCGGTGCAGCCAAGGCGGCGATCGTCATGTTCACCCGAACCCTGGCGATCGAGGCCAAGCGCAACGGAATCCGGGTCAACGTCCTGACGCCGTCTCTCGTCGCCGGAACCGGCTCGACCGAGCGGATCACCTCCGACGGATTCAGCGCCAAACTGTTCGCCAAGGCCGCCCAGCAGGCCCACCTCGGCGTCCCCGAATCCGAGGACCTGGCGGCGCTCGCGGTCTTCCTCGCCTCCCCCGCCGCACGACGGCTCACCGGACAGGCGATCAGCGTCAACGGGGGAATATCCGCAGCCTGAGTGCTGCCTCCGTACCGGGGCCAGACCCCTCCTCCGGGTGACGCGACGACGCCGCCCTCGTCCCGCATCGGAACGACGACGATCCGGCCAACATCGCGAACACCGGAGACCCTGGTCTCGGTGCAGCTGTTTCACCATCGACGCCGCTGGGGATACGGCGCGTTCGCGCCACCCCCCGCATCTCATCCCATCGGGGCATTTCCTTCACCCTCGAGGCTGAGATCGCGCCCGAATCGTTCTCTTCCCCATTTCCGGTCGACATCATGGTGCGACCGACAACTTCGGCCCGCCTCCGCCCGCGGAGGGACACCTGAGAGCAAGGATCCGCACATGGACGTCGTGGAGCACACACGGGCAATCCTTCCCGAGGACCGCTACAACGCGAGCACCCTGCACGCGTTCCGCTCGAACGGTTACTGGCGTGACGAGAGCCTGACCGAACACGTCGACCGCTGGGCGGCGATCGACCCGGATTTCGTCGCGGTCACCGATGGCTATGCAGCGCTCACCCGCAGCGAGCTTCGCGCGCAGGCGTACCGACTGGCGGAGTCTCTGAGACAACTCGGAATCACCCCTGGCGACCGGGTGCAGGTGCAGCTGCCGAACTGGAACGAGTTCGTCGTCATCTATGTGGCCGTGGCGCGGATCGGCGCCGTTCTGGTGCCGACGATGCCGGTGTACCGACATGACGAGGTGCGCTACGTCCTCGAACACTCCGGCGCCAAGATCTCCTTCGTCACCGAGGAGTTTCGCAAGTTCCGCTATGCCGACATGTTGACCGAGGTCCGTCGCGAGGTGCCCGGCCTCGAGCACGTCGTCGTCGTACGCGGGGCGGTCGGCGCCGGTGAACTCGCGTTCGATTCGCTGATCGCCGGTGATCATGTCCCCGGTCACGACGAGCTCGGATCGCCACCATCGGCAGATGCCGCCCACGCGATCATCTACACCTCCGGCACGGAATCACGTCCGAAGGGTTGCCAGCACACGTTCAACACCCTGTCCTTCACCGTCTACGGTCTCGGTCGGGAAGTGATGGGCTTGAATTCCGACGATGTGGTCTTCATGCCTTCCCCGGTGACGCATGCGACCGGGCTCGCCGTGGGCGTGGCGACACCGTTGATCCTCGGAAGCGGAATCCACCTTCTCGACGTATGGGAGCCGCACGAGGGACTTCGACGTATCGCGGAGCACAGGACTACGGTCAGCATGGCCGCGACGCCGTTCCTCCAGATGGCGCTCGGAGCGATCGAGGCCGGCGCAGTTCACGACCTGAGCTCGATGCGACTCTGGGTGAGCGCCGGGGCCCCGATCCCGGAAGCCCTCCTGCGGGACTGGAAGGCAGCGCTCCCCGATTGCACCCTCCTTCCGGTGTACGGCAGCAGTGAGGGACTTCTGGTGACGGCTGTGCGCGTCGACGATCCTGTCGAGAAGGTGCTCTCCTCCGACGGGCGGGCATTCGACGGTGTCGATCTCGAGATCCGTGACGACGAGGGGGACGTCCTGCCGGCAGGCGAGGAAGGTCAGATCTTCTACGGAGGACCGGGCATCTTCCTCGGATACTGGCGTGATCCCGAGCGCACGGCTGCCTCGGTCGACGGCCGGGGATTCCTCGCGTCCGGTGATCTCGGCCGCGTCGACGCGGACGGCTATCTCCGGGTCACTGGACGAATCAAGGACCTCATCATCCGGGGAGGCATGAACATTTCAGCACGGGAGGTGGAGGAGCACCTCTTGGCGCATCCGCGGATCATCGCGGCAGCGGCGGTGTCGATGCCTGACACCCGCCTCGGCGAGAAGGTGTGCGCCTTCATCGTCGTCAACGGCTGCGCGCCGACTCTCGAGGATGTGGCCGACTTCCTCCGGGACGAACGCAAGGCCATGATGCAGAAGATCCCCGAAAAGCTCGTGATTGTTGATCAACTCCCTACCACCGCGACCGGAAAAATCCAGAAGTTCCTCCTCCGCAAGCAGGCAGCCGAATTGGCTGCCGACGCCTGATCGGATACCGCCGCCCGCAGCGGCTCGTCCCGACAGAGCCTGTCCAATGGAGCCGATCGGCCCGATCGACGAGAACGGATCGAATCCGTAGGTCCTCGCCATTTCCGGCGAGCATCAGGGACAAGGAGTCCGAGCTGCTACCGCGAATCCGTCATCTCGAGATAGCGATAGATGGCTTCGGACCGATTCATCGCGCCCAGTTTTCGGAGAATCTTCTTGACGTGTGTCTTCACCGTGAAGATGCTGATCACCAACTCCTCGGCGATGTCGGCGTTGGACGCACCCCGGACAACCAATGCGAAGACCTCGCGTTCACGAGCAGTCAGAGAGCCGAGCACCGGGGTGTCCAGGCCTTCGTTCAAGCCCCCGGCCCTCGCGACGGAACACCGGGTGGAGTTCTCGTCGACGAAATGCACATCGGCGTGCTCGAGAATCTCGGCTTCCCGGGCCTCCTGCTGCAATCGTTGGATTATCAGGTTCTTCTGTTCGCTGAGGCGATCGGCGAGCATCACCCGTTCGAACAGCGTTCCGGAAGTTCGCGCGAATGCGCCCAGCACATCTCTGACCACAGCATCCAACCCCTCACCGGTGGCGCGGCTTCCGTGCAGGAGCCCGATCACACCGGTCGACACGGTGATCGGAGCCACCACATACGAGCTCGAGGCGAGCATCTGCGCAGCCTCCTGACTCGGTCCGATGTCGGTGTCCGATCCGGCAAGGACCGCCGACCGTGTCTCCCATGCCCTGCGCTCGGCCGATTCGGAGGTGAGAGGTAAGGCGTGTGGCGAAAGGAGGACCGCCTCCGTCCTTACCACGCTGTAGAGTTCCAGTCCTCTCCACGTTCCGTTGTGTACTTCGGACAACAGTATTCGATCGAGGTGGGCGGCGTGTGCCACTTCTCGGCAGATGAGTTTGCGGAGACCGGCAACCGACTCGGCTCCGCGAAGGCGACGTATCGCGCCGGCGAACTCGTGGGGCGAAAGCGCCTGTTCCGGTTCGGAATGCTCCGTGCGGATTCGCCGGCGCAGGTCCTGGAGGTCGACAATGAGGCGACCGAGTGCCCTTTGCCGCTCGGGGTCGAGTTCGGTTAGCGCGGTGAACGCAGATTCGGTGGCTTCGTCCAGCAGGGTCATCTGAGTGTCGAGAGAAACCGACCGAGTCTCGTAGGGACGCAAGTCGACACCGTAGGTGTTCCGGAGCTGGTCGACGAGGGCGATGACGGCGTGTGACAATTCGCGGTCGGCGGCCGACCGGGCGGTTGTCTGCCCCTGAAATTTCTCCCTCATCGCTGTCGTCGAGCCTCGTTCGAGTAGAGAGCAGCCGCGGCAGCGCGCGTCGGTACGTGCAACTTCTTGAGTACCGCTTTCACGTGCGATTTCACGGTTCCCTCGGAAATGACCAGTGCGTGGGCGATCTGGCTGTTCGTTGCTCCTGTCGCGAGATACGAGAGGATCTCGCGTTCCCGAAAGGTCAGCGTCGAAGTCAGTTCGATCCCCTGGTGATCGTCGGACTTGCCCACGGCACCGTTCGCAGGTACGTCGGCAGGGCGGGAGAGGATCGCGTCGGCCTGCGAGATCCGATCGAGCATGATCTGAGTTGCTTCGAACGACTTCTCGATCCGTGCGCGCTGCAGCTGTAACCGATGCTTCAGAACGGCCTGTTCGTAACTGATCGCCAGAATTGTTGCGAACGTGTCCAACAGGTCTCGATCACCCGGGTCGAGCGCATCAGCCGCCCCGGGACGGTCCGCATGGAGTAGCCCGATGACCTTTCCCCCGGACATGACCGGTGCAGCGACGTACGCCGACGTCTGAGACGCAATAACCATCTCCTTGTGTGTGCGCTGGTCATCGGCCGGGGCAGCGACCAGCGCCGGTACCCGTCGGCGTACCAGCTCGGTTTCGAGTGGAGCCTCTGCCAGTGACAGTTCGGCGGAGTCGATGTAGTCGGAGAAGTCGAGATGGGAGCCGTCGAGTTCGGGTCGCAGATAGAGGCGGCGAGGCTGCCAGCGAGAGCCCGACACGGCGGAGATCAATGAGCGCGCGAACGGCAACTTGGTGCAGATGATCTTGGGTGCCGACTCGATGATGGCATGTGGTGGAAGCTGCCGAAGTTGGGCTGCGGCGTCGTGTACCTCGCCCAACTCGGCGGCATGACGGAGCGCCTCGGTCTTGGCGAACTGCTCTTCCAGGTGTTCGATGTCGACGAGAATTCGACACGCGTCCTCGATGTCGGTTCCGGCCACCTGCCCCTCGGTCAGCGCATGGGCGAGTCGACGTCGCGCCCGGGCCAGCGACCCCGACAGGGCAGTCGGGCGCATGTCGCTGGGTTGGTCGCCCAGGAGCCTGCCGGCCATACCGAGACACTCGGCGGCTCGTTGCACGAGATGGGTCGACGGCGTCGTTCCTCTCATCATGTGCCCGCGTTCCCGAACATCCTGCCCATGCCGCTTCCGCCCATTCTTGTGACTGAAATCACCGACCAACCGTACCCAAGCCGAGGCGTACAGTCCAATGGTATGACCCATTACGGCCAATTCGGGATGCTTCACATATCGCCACATGCGGACTGGAGAAACTGACAGCCGGAGAGCGGGACATCCTTCCCGGGCACCCCGCGACTTCCCTACCGTCCGAAACGACGGAGGTGGTCCCCGCAGGCACGGGGGGAACAGCCGCCGAAGGCGCCGGGCCGCACCGACATCGGCGGAGGGCGCCACGAGGCAGGAACCGTTTCCCGCGCCGTCGGCCGGACTCCACCACGTTGCCGAGCGGCACGATGCCACCCCCCACTCCTCCGCCGAACACTTTGGACTGTCCTTTACATTGGACTGTCCATATGCTCTCATTTGTGACGGGCACCACTCCGCTGTTTCCGGCCTCGCCGCCCCGCCACCGTCACCAATCACAGGAGCTTCCATGAGCACAGTCGGCACCACTGGGTTGCAGGCGCCCGCCGGGCATCTGAACCGCTGGTGGTACGTCGCCACCGGCTTTCTGACGTTGTTGTTCGGCACCAGTACGGTCAACGTCTTGTTCAACATCCTCGGCAAGCCCATGACCGAGGAGTTCGGCTGGGACCGCAGCATCATCGCCAACGGCTTGTCGATCGAGACGGTGATGGTCGGAATAAGCATCGTCATCCTGGGCATTCTCATCGACCGATACGGACCGAAGGTGCCCTCGGTCCCGATGGCGCTGGCCTTCGGAATCGGCCTCATGCTGATGGCTGCACTTCCGAACAATGAAATGCTCTTCTTCGCGCTGTGCATCGTGATCGGCGCGGGTGCGGGCGCGGTGAACCCGGTGGCGCACTCCACCGTGGTCAGTGCATGGTTCCAAGACCGACGCGGCATGGCCCTGGGCATTCTCATGGCCGGACTCGGCGCCTGCGGAGTACTGATGCCGTATCTCGCGAACTGGGTCCTGGGTATGGGGGGCTGGCGGGTGGCCTTCCTCGTCATCGGCGCCGTGTGCACGATCATCCCTGCTTCGGTATACGCCTTTGTCACGCGAATGCCGGCCGAACACGACGCCGAGCGCCAGGCCGCGCGTCTGCAAGGCCGGGTAGCCGGAGAGTCCCTCCTCACCGTGGCGCGGAAATACCGACAGTTCTGGCTGCTCTCCGTGGCGATCTTCGTGGTGTCCTCGGCCACCTTCGGCTTGATGTCCCAAGTCGTGCCGATGACCACCGACAAGGGCATCAGCCAGGGCACCGCCGTATCGGTCCTGTCCGTTCTCAGCTTGGCGTCGATCTTCGCGCGTCTACTCGTCGGCTATCTGCTCGACCGGTTCTACGCTCCCGCGATCGGGGCGGTCATCTTCGCGTTGTGCGCTGTCGGCGTCTTCTTCATGATCACCTCGTCGGAGGTCGGTCTGTTGTTCCTCGGCTCCGCCTTGATCGGTCTCGGTCTGGGGTCCGAGGGCGATCTCGCCGCCTACATGGTGAGTAGATACTTTCCCAAGCACTCGTACGGCCGCGTGCTGGGATTCATCTACTTCCTCTACGCTCAGGGCGCGGCCTTCGGCATCTTCCTGCTCGGACAGATCTACGGAGCCACCGGGTCGTACCGCGCCGGTGCCGTACCGATCATCGTGCTGGTCGGCATCGGGATCGCCTGCCTACTCATGATGGGCTCCTACCGCTTCACCCTCGACCACAAAGAGGTCGATGCTGGTGAAGAGGCCCGGGAAACGACGACTTCGCCGGTTCCCAACTGATACCCCGTCGACAAGAAGGAGCACGTATGACCGACGGATTCCACGACGCCCTGGTAACCCGCGCCACCTCGGACATGCCGGAGAAGTTCTTCGACCGGTTCATGTTCAACCTCCACCCGGACGGCGGCACCGCGCCCTCGGTCGTCCTCGGCGCCGGGGTCTATCCGCCACGGAACGTCGTGGACGGTTTCGTGGTGCTGACCACGGCGTCCGAACAACGCAACCTCCGCGTCTCCACGGAGCACGACGCCACCGACGCCGCCTCCGTCGGGCCCCTGCGATGGGAGACCGTCGAGGACAACACCACCTGGCGAATCCAACTCGGCGAGAACAAGACCGGACTCGAACTCGACCTTCTCTGGCACGCCCGGGCGCCCTACTGGCTCGGGTCGGTGGATGTGGCGAACACCGACGGAAACGTCACCTCGTTCGATCATCTCTTCCAGCCCGGCCGCTACGAGGGCACGCTCACGCTGGACGGCACCACCACCGATGTCACCGGCTGGTACGGACTACGGGACCGTTCCCGCGGAGTACGCACCATGTCCGGAGGCCAGGGCTTGCACATCTGGTACCAGGCCCAGTTCCCGGACCGCACATTCGGGTTCCTCCTCGTCGAGAACCGACACGGCGGCCGGATCCTGTTGGAAGGCGCTGTCATGCACGACGACGGTCGACTCGACGACATCACCGATGTCCGGCACAACCTGGCATTCACGGCAGGCAACGACCTGATCAGCGGCACGGTGGCGATCGTGACCGCCGCCGGGGCAACCTACCGCGTCGATGCCGACGCCTCGGCCGGCGGTGGATACATGGCCGGTGGCGGTTACGGCGGACACCACGGAAAGGTTCGCGGTCGCGACTTCGAAGAGTTCGACGTCTATCCCCTCGACGGGACGGTGGGACCGACGACTCTCGACTCCGCCCTGACGGACCGATGCTGCGTGTTCGCATGGAACGGGCAGGCCGGATACGGCATTTTCGAATTCGCCCTGTCGCGGTCGTCCTCCTACGCCTACCGCCCCTCCTTGACGTAACACGCCGAGCCCAGTGTTACCTCTTCACCTACCGGACGGTGCAGAGGTAGCACTGGAGGCGAACACGTTCAGGCTCGAGTTCACATTCGCGCCATGGGATCGGCAGGCCCCGACCGCTCGCCACTTCAGCTGCCGGGGGATAAGAGAAACTCGACGAACTCACGGTCCAGAGGGCGCGGGACGGGCCGGTCCCGTCTGCCACGACGAGGCCGTGGGGGCACCGCTCCAATTCATAGGGAACGAAGTCGGTCCCATACCTTTCTCGCATGATGACCTTCTGGATCCGTGCCGTGCCGTCAACGATTTCGACGGACATCACGTGACGTAGGCGTTGCTCGAACGGAAGTTCTTGCGAGTATCCGTAGTTGCCGTGCAGAAGCAGGCGTTCCTTGACCGCTGCGCTCGCGACGAGCGGGCCGTACCACTTCGCCATCGCCGCATCGATAGTGTGTGGCAGGCCGAGGGTGCGTTTCTCGAGCGCCGCGTAGCAGATCATCCGCGCCGCCCCGACCTTGGTGACGGCGAGGATGATTGCCTCCGCGTTCGCGAGCATCGTCACCGATGTCTTCTCACCGGAAATGATGTATCCACCTGCAGTGGCTCGCGCGACGGTCTCGAGGTTGGCGGCGTGGCTGGTCCTTGCTTCGGTCACGGTTCGGCGCTCGGCCGCGGTGGGGCGCCGTCACGAGACCAGATCGGCCGAGGACTGCTCGGCCGCGTTGCCGTCGACCATCGGCGCCGCGGTCAGTGTCCCGGCGGCGATCTGTTCTTGCACGCGGAACTTCTGGATCTTGCCCGACGGGGTCATGGGAAGGGACCGGGTGAAGTACCACAAAGCGGGTGTCTTGTGCGCTGCGAGTCGTTCGCGGAGCCAGGACTTCAGCTCCGCCGCGTCGGGGACGCCGTCGGGGTCCTTCATCCGCACCACGGCGCCGATCTGTTCGCCCCATTTCTCGTCCGGCACACCGAGGACCGCCACCTCCGCGACGGCGGGATGCCGGTAGAGCAGTTCCTCGATCTCCCGGGGATAGATGTTCAGACCGCCCCGGATGATCATCTCTTTGAGGCGGCCGGTGATCTTGAGGAAGCCCCGGCTGTCCATCACACCCAGATCGCCCATGCGCAGCCATCCGTCCGCATCGATGGTGGCGGCGGTTTCGTCGGGCATGTCCGAGTATCCGAGCATGACCTGGTAGCCGCGGCAGCACACCTCTCCTTGCTCACCGACAGGAACGATCTCGCCGGAGAACGGATCGACGATCTTGACCTCGAGTTCCGGCAGCGGCTGCCCTACCGTCGTCGCCTGGTCTTCGACGGTGTCGGTGATCCGCGTCTGGCTGATCACCCCGTGCATTTCACTCTGGCCGAACAAGATGGTGAAGTGGCAGTCGAAGTCATGGGTGACTCGGTCGACGAGCGCCTCGGGTACTGCCGCGGCGCCGGACATGACGGTGTGGATGCTCGACAGGTCGCGCGTGTGCCGGTCTGGATGGTCGAGCAGGGCGATGAGCATCGTGGGCACCATCAACGAGTGGGTACCGCGATAGGTCTCGATCATCTCGAGCATGGTGGCCGGCTCGAAGGCCGGCAAGATCACGTAGGTTCCGTGGGCGGCGAACGTGCCGAGTTCTGTGACGCCACCGCCCCCGATGTGGTACATCGGCATGGCGTTCACGCAGACCAGCGGGTCTGTCCGGCCGGCCCGTTCGAACACGAACGCGGCTTCGTTGGCGAGGCCTTTGTGGTGCAGCAGTGCGCCTTTCGGGAATCCGGTGGTGCCCGAGGTGTACTGCAGTTGCACCGCGTCCGTCGGCGAGACGGCCGGGAACTGTGCGTTCGGATCGCCGGTGCGTACGAACTCGGCCCACTCGCTGCCGGATACCACCGTGTGCAGTCCGGGCAGAGTCTGCCGGACCTCGTCCAGAATCGCGGACAGGTCCGCTCCGCGGTAGGACTCGCGGAAGAAGAGACCGGCCGCCTTGGACTGGCGCAGGATGTACTCGAGCTCGTGTGCCCGGTACGCCGGATTGATGCCGACCAGCACCATGCCTGCCATCGCGATCGCCTGGTGCAGGATCACCCAGTCGGCACTGTTGGGCGCCCACACCGCGATTCGATCGCCTGGGGAGAAGTGGGTGAGTAATGCCCGGGCGGTCGATTCGGTGTCGGCGAGCAACTGGCGGTAGGTCCATTCTCTCCGGTCTGCGGGGTCGGCAACGCCGTCGACGAGCGCAATGCGGTCGGGGACGGTCGCGGCCCCCTCCCGGAGAAGATCACTGAACGTGATGTCTCGAATGCCCGTGCTCGTGGCGGCCGGCCAATAGGACATCTGTAGCGACATGGTGTGCTCCTGCTTTCGGCTGCGCGGAATGAAGGAAGAAGACTGCAGGGACCGACCGGGGCCCTGGACCGGGCACCTCGAAGTGTAATCGCGGTCACACAGAATATAGTACCGATCCGATGTCTTCCGCTACAAATTCGTCAAACATTTTTGGTGGACGAAGCCCCCGGGTCCACGCTCGAAGCACAGGAAGCCGGCCGAGGCCCCACCTCGACCGGCTCCTCGCTACGACCACTATCCCGCGGAAATCCCCCCGTTCGGGCTGACCACCTGCCCGGTGATCCGCCGCGCCTGCGCACTACAGAGGAACAGCACGAGGTCGGCAACATCACCCGGCTCCGCCACCCCCAGCGACGCCAGCCGACTCGCCTTCTCGAACAGCTTCGCGCTGAACGGCTCGGACATGACACGATCGAAGCCGCCGGTGTCGCGGATGAGCGACGGCGTCACGGCATTGACCCGGATACCGTCTCTCTTGGCTTCCATTGCAAGGGTTTTGGAAAACATGACGATTGCGGCCATGGCCGCACCGATCACACTCTCGCCCGGCGTCGGGTGTTTCGCCGCGTCGGAGGCGATGTTCACAATCACCCCACCGCGGCGCTGCCGCATCGCGGGCAGGACGGCTCGGCACATGTTGATCGGGCCGAGCGCCTGACTGACCAGAACTCCCGGGATGTCCTCGGGATCCATTTCGTGGAACAGACGCGGGTTGAACGACCCCGTCGTGCTGTTGACGACGATGTCGGCAGCACCGAGCGAATCCGTCAGTTCCGCCACCACCCGCACCGCCTCCCCGGGAACATTCACGTCGGCCGCGGCGAACAGACACCACACGCCGGGTGCAAGGGTCCGAATATGCTGGGCCGCTTTCTCGCCACGTTCGAGGTTGCGCCCGACCAGACCGATCCGCTGGGCGCCCGCCCGCACGAACCGGCGTGCCACCTCCAGCCCGACACCACTTGTTCCCCCGACGATGAAGATCGTCGACTCGGCCGGTACCGGCACCCGGAGCTCATTCGCTTCGTTCGTCATCACTCGCTCCTCTGCAGATCGAGCATCACCGGTCCCCCGGCGTGCACATGATTACCGTCCAGGACACCGTCGCAGCTCGCACAGTGCTGACCACCGCCCGGACTTCGCGATGCCATCCTCGTCTCCGTCGCGGCATCACGCGCAGGCAGAGCCGTTCGGGCACCCAGGTATTCGTCGCGCGCGAGCAGCCCCGCGCCGTAGGCACCGGCGATCTGCGGCTGGTCGAGCACCTCGATCGGATGTCTCAGCGCTTGCGATACACAGCGGATCGCAGCCGGGTTCTTGGCCACACCGCCGGTCATCACCGCCGGTGTCGCCCTACCGACCTGAGCGACCAACCCGAGGGTGCGCGCTGCGACCGCACGGTGCACGGATGCAGCGATATCGGCCTTGTCCTGTCCTTGGGCGAGCAAGGAGATCACTTCGGTTTCGGCGAACGTGGCACACATGGTGCTGACCTCGAGGCCCTCGGCACCGGCGAGCGCAAGATCGCCCACCGCATCGATGTCGACCTCGAGCGCGCGGGCCAGCACATCGAAGAATCGGCCGGTTCCGCTGGCACAACGGTCGTTCATGGCGAAGCGTTTCACCAGTCCGTCGTCGTCGACGATGATCGCCTTGCTGTCCTGGCCGCCGATGTCGATGACCAGCCGAACCCCCGGGCGCAGTGCGGCCGCGCCGCGCGCATGGCAGGTGATCTCGGTGAAGGTGCGGTCGGCGCCCGGCACCAAGCGGCGGCCGTACCCGGTGCTCACGGTCCGCCGAACGACCTCGCGGGGTATTCTCGCGGCGGCCGCGGCACCCTCGATCGCACGGGCGACGGCTTCGCGGCTCACAGCGCCCATCTGCACGACATCCGTCCCGCACAGCACACCGTCCTGATCGACGACGGCAGCCTTCGCGGTCGTCGATCCCAGATCGACGCCCATGACGAACCATTTGTCGGTACTCATCGCACTCGTCTCTTCCCGGTCCGGCGTCGCGCTAGACCGCGGACCTCATCCGTTGCACGTCGATCGCCTCGAGCATCGCTTCGAGGCGACTGTCGAACAGCTCGTCGTTGTAGAACGATGCATCGGCCACGTCTCCCTCGAAGAAGAACGACTTGACTCCCCGCTCGGCCTCGGCGGCCCGGGCGAGCATGGACTGTGGGTTGGTCATCGCCCGACAGGTCCGGGTGGAGTGGAAGGCGATGCCGTCGATCGCATACTCGTCGAGACGACGCAGCAACAGCTCCTGCAGGTTCTTCAGCCCGTGGTTCAGTGGGCAGAGCAGGTAGTGTTGCGCCATTCCGAGCAGCGGGTTGTCGACGTCGATGAGCTGTGGTTCCTGCCAGAAGGATTCGTGGGTGTACCGGCCGGCCACGACGGCCACGTCGTACTCGGCGAACTTCCTGGTCAAAAATCCCAGTTTGTTCCAGTTCATGATTCCGTCGAAGTAGACCCGGTAGCGCTCGTTTTCCACGGCGCTGACACCGTCGGCGATCCGCTGTTCGATCTCGGCCTTCACCCCGGCGAAGTAGTCCACGAGATCCTGGTTGCCGGGCAGGAAGTTGATCGGCGCGATGCTCGCCACCCAGTCCCAGTAGGTTGCCGGGGTCGGCGCCTGCCGGCACAGTTCCATTCCTTCGAGGCGCAGTTCCGAAGCCCGCTTGATGTACGACATGCTCTCGCTGAGCGCATCCCAGTCGAACGGTCGGCCGGTCTGGTACTCCAGGAAGTCGACCAGCTCCCGGAGCTGGCCCTCGACGTACTTGCCGACTTCGATCCACTCCTCGCCCCGCATGTATCCCGCGTCGGGTTTGTTGCCCCACAACATCGGGATGGAGACGTTGAACAAGGGCAATGCGCGATCGAAGACTCGGTACGTCATGGCGTCCCACTGCTGTCCGGTGCTGCAGCCGGCATATCCGTTCACGAAGAAGTCCGGGGCCGGCAATTTGCTCGCGAGTTCCTGCTGATCGGTCAGGCCCACGACGCCGGTCTCGCTCCGATTGCTGTTCTGGTGCGTCAGGACGGCGCAGCCGAGGTGCGTGCGGGCGTACGAGCACAGCTCGTTGATGTAGCCGTACTCGGCCCCGGCGGCCTGGGCCGGACCCTCGAGGTGCTGGGCGGCCAGTCGTGCAGCGAACGCTTCACCATGGCACCATTCGAGGCCGGCCGCGTGGAAGAGCGGGTTCAATGCGGCGCCGTTGTACCAGACGACGTGCTTTCCGCGCTCCTTCGCGGTGAAAATGTTCTCCCAGTAGTCGGCGACCAGCTTGCCGCCGACCCGGGTACTGGACAGGCGATGCGCCTTGTCCTTGCGCGGTTGTGCCACAGTCATCACGATCTCCCTCGGGTGGTCGGGCGGGTTTTCAGGACAGCGCCGGCATGCGCTGCCGGCGGATGCGCTCGACAAAGGTCTCGACCCTGGTCCGGAGCGTTTCCACAGGATTGCCCTCGTGCTCGGTTTCGATGAGGAGCGCGGGGGTTCGGTTCTTCTCCAGCGCTTTCCGAATCTCCGGGTAGTAGAGCATGTGGGGTTCGCAGAATTTCGCCATCAGCACGATCACGCCGTTTGCGTTGCTACGGGTGAGTTCGTCGACCAGATATCGGTCCCAGTCGACCTGGGTGGTCACTCGGGTGGGGCATGGGGCGTTGAGGTTTCGCTCCAGATACCAGCTCGACAGCGCTTCGAACGGATCACCGGTCTCCGGCACGTCGGTGGAGATGTAGCGGTATCCGGTGTACAGGTCGTCGTCGACCACGATCACTCCGGTTTCTTCGATCACGTCCAGCAATTCGGGCCGCGGGGCGTGGCAGAAGTGGCCGGACAGGTAGAGCCTGACCACGTCGGGTTGCCCTTCGTCGGCCGGGTCGATCCCGTCGAGAAGACGCTCGAGCGCAACGGTGTGTTCGGCGATGTCCATCACCATGCTCGACTTCACCAGCACCTGCATTTCGCTCGCGGTGATGCGGAGCCGACCGGAGCGACGCAGCTCGTAGAACTCGCGCAGCAGCCGCCGGTTGGCGTTGAACATCCGGATGCTGGCCGTCAAGGTGTCGGACGTGATCGAAACCCCTAGGGCAGCTTCGATCTCGGTGGTGAGTTCGCCGATCCGACCCGCTACTCGCGGTCTGGTCCAGGCATCGTCCATGGCGCTGGTGAGCTGGGCGAAGTGCACAGGTTTCTCCGGTCGCGCCCATCGGATCACGTCGACCGCGCCGAGCAGTTGTACGCAGTGGTCCGCCGCCACGACGGCGTCGAAGACGTCGAGCTGCCCGAGCGCCGCCTGATCGGCGACGCTTCGGGTGTATCCGCAGTAGAACTCGGCGAGCAGGTTGCGGCCTTCGGTGATGGGGGTGCGGTTTTCCTGGATGAGCACCGGAAGGGCGCCGGCGGCGTGCACGAGTTCGGGCGGAAAGTTCATCGGAAAGGCACCGATCACGCTGCCCCCGTGGGTTGTCTTCCAGGTCTGGGCGTAGGCGACGGGATCGTCGGCCGCGGCGCGCAGAGTCGCCATCAGTTCTGGACTGAGTCTGTTCACGTTTCGCCTCGGGTTCGTCGGTGGATGCCGACAGCGACAAGTCGGGGTTTCGCTGCGACATCGAGCTAGATAATACTTAATTTGATAGCTAGTATCCAGAATTGTCAAACATCGATGCCGTTCGGAGGAAGAAGATGACGCGTGTACTCGACGGGCTGCGGGTGGTCGAACTGGCCGGGATCGGCCCGTCCCCCCATGCCGCGATGCTGCTGGCCGATCTCGGGGCGGACGTCGTGCGGATCGAACGTCCCGGTGGGGTGAGCCAACTCGTGCCCGTGGAGCAGGACGCCGGCTTGCGCAACCGCCGCTCGCTCTGCGCCGATCTGAAAGATCCCGCCGATCTGCAGCGTGTGCTGAGCCTCGTCGACAATGCGGACGTGCTCATCGAGGGCTACCGTCCCGGCGCGGCGGAACGGCTCGGCATGGGCCCCGAGGTGTGCCGAGCACGCAATCCCCGCCTCGTCTACGCCCGCATCACCGGATGGGGACAGGACGGCCCGCTGGCCCCCTACGCGGGGCACGACATCAACTACCTCGCCCTCACCGGGGCGTTGAACGCGATCGGACGGAAAGGCGAACGCCCACTGGCGCCACTCAACCTGGTCGCCGACCTGGGGGGAGGCTCGATGCTGGCCGTCACCGGCATCCTCGGCGCCCTTTATGCGCGAGAGCGGTCCGGGCAGGGTGACGTCGTCGACGTCGCGATGGTCGACGGCGTCAGCACGCTGATGACGATGTACTGGACGCTGACCGAGAACGGACTGTGGTCCGCCGACCGGGGAACCAATGTCGTCGACGGCGCCGCCCCCTTCTACGACACCTACGAATGCGCCGACGGGCGGTACGTCGCAGTCGGCGCGGTCGAGCCGGCGTTCTACGCGCAACTACTCACGGGCCTGGGACTCGACCCGGCCGAGGTTCCGGAACAATACGACCGTACGTCCTGGCCCGCGATGCACACCCGGTTCGCCGAGATCTTCCGGGGACGCGATCGCGACCAATGGGTGGAGCACTTCGCCCCCCTCGACGCGTGCTTGACGCCCGTACTCGCGTTGGAGGAGGTCGCAACGCACCCCCACATCACCGCGCGCGGGACAGTCGTCGAATCGTTCGGACAGCGCCAGCCGGCGGCAGCGCCACGTTTCGCGAATGCGACGGCGGCGGCATACTCGGCACCTCGCGTGCCCGGCGCCGACACCGACGCGGTCTTACGCGACTGGGGTGCCGTCCCCAGTGCGCACTGATGCGTGGGCAGCCCGCCGCCCCCGCCCCGCCGGCGGCCGGGGGGTGTGGCGTGCCTCCGACCGCCTGCGCAACGATGGATCCATGACTGATCCCGACATCGGGTCCGTATCCGACACGGACGCAGCTCCCGCCCGCAGCGCCCGATCCGTGCTGGTGACTGTGCTCGGCGAGCTGGTGGAACCATACGGTCGACCGGTCCGCACCGCGGCGCTGCTCTACGTTCTGAAGGGCCTCGGATTCGGTGAGCCTGCGGCACGGCAGGCGCTGGCCCGCACCGGCTCGTCCGGGTTGATCGCCGCGCAGCGGGTCGGTCGGGAAACCTTGTGGCATCTGACCGAGGAAGCGCACCGCCTGTTCGCCGAAGGCGACATGCGTGTGTTCCCCCCCGACGTCGACGTCACCCAATGGGACGGTCGCTGGCTGGTGATCAACGTTCCAGTTCCCGAATCACACCGCTCGAGTCGGAAGAAACTGTACGCAGCACTGCGGTGGGCCGGCTTCGGAAATCCCACCCCCGGGGTCTGGGTGACCCCCCACGTCGATCGTGCCGCCGAGGCCGCCAGGACGATCGAGTCGCTCGGATTGACCGACAACACCGTCACCTTCGTCGGTCCCATCGGCCAGCCGGGTATCACCGAAGCCGAACTCGTGCGGCGGTCCTGGGACCTCGACGAGGCCGAGAAAGTCTACGACGGACTGCTCGCCCGGTTCGACGTGCGCGAATTCGCCTCCGACGACGAGTTGCTCATCACCCACCTGCAGCTGGCCGATTCCCTGCGTCGGATGCCCTACCTCGATCCCCGACTGCCCGAGGTCCTGCTGCCGGACTGGGCCGGATTGCAGGCGGCGAAGCGACTGCGCGACCTGCGTACCGAGTGGACCCCGGCCGCACACGCTCGCTGGCGTGACATCGCGGGCGTCGAGTAGGGGCCACCGGGTCGGTGCCCGGGGTCAAGTCCCGGCAGGTCCCGACCCGATCAGACGCCGGCCGCCGTCAAGCCCGCCGCCCGGTGAGCGGCATCGAGAAAGGCCCGCACCAGGGCGCCGTCGCGGTAGTACTGATCCCCCACGCCGGCAACGGCCCGCCGCCGGCCGTACTCGTACAACACCGCCAGCTTCCACAAAGCCAAGGCGGTGTACCAGTTCAGGTTCGACAGATCGGCGCCGGTGGCAGCCGCATATCGCTGGGCAAGTTCGTCGCGGGTCGGGTAGCCCTCCTCGAGGACGGCGACACCGAGGTCTTCGGTCGGCGTGCGGTCCTGGCCTTCGACGGGATACGACGCGAGGAAGTAGCCGAGATCGAACAGTGGGTCGCCGATCGTCGCGAGTTCCCAGTCCAGCACCGCCGCAATACGTCCCGGCGATGTGGGGGCGAGAATGACGTTGCCGATGCGGTAGTCGTTGTGGATGATCGCCGCACCGGACTCGGCGGGAACGTGGGCGGCGAGCCACGCGTCGATCTCCGCGAACTCCGGCGGCGGTGTCCCATCGTCGGCCGCCACCAGTCGGCCCATGCGGCGCAGATGACGCTCGTTGAAGCCCTCCGGCCGGCCGAGGTCCCCGAGGCCGGCGGCCCACCAGTCGACCGCGTGCAGAGCGGCGAGGGTGTCGATCAGCGCCTCACCGATCCGGCGACGGTCGGCCGGCGCACTCAGTGCCGCCGGGGTCGCGGTGGTGACCACCGGGCCGGCGACGTAGTCCATCACGTAGAACGGCACGTCGAGCACGTCGCCGGTCTGACCGACGGCGAGCACGGCCGCCACCGGCACGCCGCTGCCGGCGAGTGCACCGACGAGCCGAGCCTCCCGCAGCATGTCGTGAGCACCCGGCGGAACCGGGGGCGGCGGCGGGCGGCGGACAATCACCCGGCGCACCCCGTCGGACACCAGGTACGTCAGATTGGAATGCCCGTCACCGATACGTGACGCTGTCAGCGGCCCGTCGGTGATGCCTCGCTCACGCAGGAATCGTTCCAGGGCGCCGAGGGTGTCGGGAGTCCATTCCCAGGTCATTTGCTCGCCTCCATCAGATTGTGCCGCCGGCGCGCGCCGCCCGGCCCCGGTCGCTGCATGCAGTCGGTTGTTCGTCGGCCTCTACGTCCCGGTGAAGCGCGGAGCTCGCTTCTCCTTGAATGCGGTCAGCGCTTCCGGCATGTCGGCGCATCGGGTCAGTAGCGCCTGCCCCCGGTTCTCCAACTCGAGCGCCGCCGCGTACGAGGTCACCTCCTGGTTACGCTGCAACGCGCGCTTCGACATCCGGATCCCGCCGGGCGAATTCGTCGCGATCGTCTCGGCCAGGGCGACGGCCTCGTCGAAGAGGGCCTCGCTCGGCACCACCCGGTTCGCCAGCCCGATCCGGACCGCCTCCTCGGCGCCGACGAAGCGCGCCGTGTACGCGATCTCCGCTGCCCGGCCCGGCCCGACAAGGCGGGTCAGTTGCCAGGAGGTGCCGAGTTCCCCGACGGACAACCCCACCTTGACGAAGGCCGCGTTGAACTTCGCGGTCGGGGCGACCAGCCGGATGTCGGCGGCGAGGGCGAGCGACATGCCGCCGCCGGAGGCAGCGCCGTGGACCGCCGCAATTACCGGGAACGGAAGATGCCGCAGCGCAGCAAGACCCCCGGTCGCGGTCTCCTGGAACTTCAGGAATTCCCGCACACCCATTTCGGTGATCACACTGATCTCGTCCAGGTCGAACCCGGCGCAGAACACCCGATCCCCCGCACCGCGGATGATCAGCGCCCGCGCATCGGTGTCACGCAATGCGTAGGCGGCGGTGTTGAACTCTTCGAACATCTTCACGACCATCGAGTTCATGCGGTCGGGGCGGTTGATCGTGAGAACGGCGATCTTGCCCTCGAGCACCTCGAGAGTGAGGGTCTCCAGCCGGGGTGGCTCGTAGTTGCTCAGCACGGACGTATTTTCCCGCGTATCCATCTGCGTCATGTCGATCACCGGCCCGTGAACTTCGGGCTGCGCTTGTCCTTGAATGCGGCCAGCGCTTCGGGCATGTCCTCACCGCGGGTGAGCAGCGCCTGGCCGCGGTTCTCCAGTTCGAGCGCCGCGGCGTAGGACGACACCTCCATGTTCGCGTGCAGTGCGCGTTTCGACAGCTGCACGCCGGCAGGCGAGTTCGCGCAGATCAGGCGTGCCATCGCGAGCGCCTCGTCGAGCAGCGAGTCGGCGGGAACCACCGCGTTCAGCATCCCGAGCGACTCCGCCTCGACGGCGTCGATGAATCGGCCGGTGTACGCGAACTCGGCGGCCCGCGCCGGGCCGATCAACCGGGTCAGGTGCCAGGAGGCGCCCAGGTCCCCGGCCGAAAGGCCGATTCGCACGAACGCCGCGTTGAACCGCGCGGCCGGCGAACCGATCCGGATGTCGGCAGCAAGGGACAGGGACAGTCCTCCCCCGGCCGCCGCGCCGTTGACCGCTGCGATCACCGGTACGCGGATGCTGCGGATCGCCGAGAGCGCGCGCGCCGCCAGCTCCTGCTGATCGAGCATTCCCATCGGCGTCAACGACGCCAGGTCTTCGGCATCGTCGAGATCGAACCCGCCACAGAACGCCTTGCCTGCTCCGGTGAGGATCAGCACCCGCAGGTCGTCCTCACGATCGAGCTGCAACGCCACTTTCTCGAGTTCGACGAACATCGTGTTCGTCATCGAGTTCATTCGTTCGGGACGGTTCAACGTCACGACGGCGATCCCGGGTTTGGGTCGCTCGAGCGTGAACGTTTCCCATGTCGTGGACTCGGTCACGGGTTCACTCCTTCTTCGGTCCGGCGGTTCCAGGTGGGCGCCGTGAGTTCGTGGGATCGGTCAGGCTTCGACGGGGGCGTGTCGTACCGCGCCGGAACGCAGCCATCGGTCGGTGCGGTCGGGGTCGATTCCCCAGTCGCTCAGGATCTCGGTGGTGTGTTCCCCCGGGCTCGGCGGACGGCGGTCCACGGCCGCCGCCGAGCGGCTGAACCGGGGCGCGGGGGCCGGTTGGACGAGTCCGTCGACCTCGACGAAGGTCCCGCGGGCGACATGGTGGGGATACGACGGCGCCTCGTCGACGTCGAGAACGGGCGCGATGCACGGGGTGTGTCCTTCGGCCGCGTCGAGCCACTCCGCGAGGGTGCGGCCCCGGACTGCGTCGGCGAACACCTTCTTCATCTGCGGCCATTGCGCGCGGTCGTTCTGATCCGGCAGATCGTCGGGCAGGCCCAGCAGGGCTACGAGGTCTGCGTAGAAGTGCGGTTCGAGGGCGCCGACCGAGAGCCATTTGCCGTCGGCGGTTTCGTAGGCGTCGTAGAAGGGTGCGCCGCTGTCGACGAGGTTCGTGCCGCGTTCATGGTTCCACGACCCGCTCTGCGTGAAGCCGAAGAACGGCGTTGCAAGGAGGGCGGCCCCCTCCACCATCGAGGCGTCGATCACCTGCCCAAGGTCCGAGCGTTGTCTCTCGTAGAGCGCAGACAGCACTCCCAGAGCGAGAAGCATTCCGCCACCGCCGAAGTCACCGACCAGGCTGAGCGGTGGGGTGGGCGGCTGACCGTGGCGTCCGATCAGCGAGAGGACTCCACTGAGGGCCACGTAGTTGATGTCGTGACCGACGTGCTGCGCGAGAGGGCCGTCCTGTCCGAAGCCCGTCATGCGGCCGTAGATCAGCCGCGGATTACGCTGGGCGCAGTCGTCCGGTCCGATCCCGAGCCGCTCGGTGACGCCGGGGCGGAAGCCCTCGATCAGGACGTCGGCGTCCGCTACGAGCGACAGCACCACCTCCGCTCCGTCCGGGTGCTTGAGATCGACAGCGAGTGAACGACGTCCCCGGTGCAGCAGTTCGGTCCGGAAATCTGCATTCGGCCCGACCAACCCCGCGCCGGTGGCACGGTCGATCCGCACCACGTCGGCGCCGAGATCGGCCAGCAGCATGGCGCAGAAGGGTCCCGGTCCGATCGAGCCGATCTCGACCACCTTCAGACCCGACAGCGGACCTGTGAACGAGCGTTTCGTGCCGCCCTGCGCCATTGCTGCACCTTTCCAAAATTTGGTCTGATAATAATACCTTCGAGGGATTCAGGGAAGGCTCCTGAGCACCCTGCAACTGCTCCGGTTCAGTCGCGGATCATGCTCGTCTCCGCCGAGCGGTCGGCAGCGCGCCCCGGTCGGGCCCGAGCCTGCGCACTGACCACCAACACGACGGACATCAGGACCACGGCACCACCGACGACCAGCACAGGAGTGACCGGCTCGGAAAGAACGGCGGACCCGAGAGCGACGGCCACCACCGGGTTCACGTACGTATGGGTAGCCACCAGGGCAAGCGGTGCATGGTGTAGCAGCCACGCGTATGCGGTGAATCCGACGACCGACCCGAAGACAACGAGGTAGCCGAACGCGCCCCAGGCCCGCAGCCCGATCTCGCCGGCGAAGCGCTCGCGGGTTACGGCCGACGCCAGGATCATTACCGCACCGGCCGCCATGAGTTGATACGTCGCGCCCACGTACACGTCCTGCGGCAGCCAGAGTCTCGGCTTGATCCAGGAGCCGAACGACCACGACAGGCTCGACAGCACGATGACCGCCACACCGATCAGCGGAAGGCTCGAACGCTCGCTACCGGTCGGGAGCATCAGCACGGCCAGGCCGACGAGGCCCACCCCGACGCCGGCCAGTTCGAGAGCTCGCGGGCGGTCGCCGGACACGGCACGGTAGATGCAGATCCACACGGGCACCATCGCCACGAGAAGCGCCGTCACACCGGAGGGCACGCCGTGCAACTGGCCGACCGACGTCAAGCCGTTTCCACACGCGAGCAGCAACACCCCGAGGAACGCGGCACCACCGGCCTCCCGCCGGGTGACGCGAAACCGCCTCCAGCCACCACGCACGGCGAGGAACACGGCCATCAGCAGGGCGGCGAGAAAAAATCGCGCACCCATCGAGCCGAGAGGTGGCACTTCCTCGATCACCAGGCGGATCGCGAGGTAGATCGAGCCCCAGATGAGGTAGACCAGCGACAGAGCGAGCGCGACCGCTCCGCGCCCGGCGGGCCCGGCCGGCACGGCGCTCAGGCGAAGCGCGGGACGCGCTTTTCGAGGAACGCGGTGATGCCTTCCTTCGCCTCCCCGCTCTCGAACAGGTCCTGCTCCTGGGCGACCTCGAAGGCGAAGCCCTCGTCGAGTGGAGTGTCGAAGGAGGCGTCGACGGTCCGGATGACGGCGCGCTGCGCGGGCAGCGACATCGTGCACAGCTCGGCCGCGAGGGCGAGCGCCGCGTCGGTCGCGCCGCCGGCCTCGACGAGCCGGTCGATCAGTCCGATCGCGTGGGCCTCGTCGGCGGGGACCTGGCGGGCGGTCAGCATGATGTCGAGCGCGCGGCCCCGGCCCACGAGCCGCGGGAGACGTTGGGTACCACCGGCCCCGGGGATGAGGCCGAGTTTGACCTCGGGGAGCCCGAATTTCGCGTCCGCACCGCCGACGCGCAGGGTGCAGGCCATCGCGAGTTCGAGACCGCCCCCGAGCGCGAGGCCGTCCACCGCGGCGATCGTGATCCGGTCGGCCGACGCGAGCCGGTCGAGTGCCCCGCGAAGCCGATCGCCGTAGGCGGTGAACGACTCCGCGTCCACGGACGACATGTGCTTGATGTCCGCCCCGGCGGCGAAGAAGCCGGGAATGTCCGAGTGGACGACGATTACCTTCACCGAGCCGTCGGCATCGGCGGCATCGAGCGCCGCGTTCAGACCATCGATGATCGGCAGACCCAGGGCATTCGCGGGTCGGCGCTGGAGCGTGACCGTCATGACGCCGGCGGCGACGTCACTCCATGCGACTGCGGGCGTAGCGGTTTCCGACATGCACACCATCCTGTTCGTGCCAGCAATGCTTCAACCATACTAATTGTTGGACCGAAAAGGAAGGGTCAGGGCCGCCGGGGGAACTTCTCGAACTCCGGCCGCCGCTTCGCCTTGAACGCCTCACGCCCCTCCCGGGCCTCGTCCGTGGAATAGAACAGCAGATTCGCATCGTGGGCGAGCTGCTGGATGCCGGCCATCCCGTCCTCCGCCGCATTGAAGCTCGCCTTCATCAGGCGCAGCGCGAACGGGGAGAGTTCGAGCATCTCGCGGCACCACTGGACGGTTTCGCGCTCGAGGTCGGCCAGCGGTACCACGGTGTTGACCAGCCCCATCTCCAAGGCCTGCCGCGCGTCGTACTGGCGGCACAAGAACCAGATCTCCTTGGCCTTCTTCACCCCGACCAACTCCGCGAGCAGACCCGCGCCGTACCCGCCGTCGAAGGAACCGACCTTGGGACCGACCTGCCCGAAGCGGGCGTTGTCCGCCGCGATCGTCAGATCGCACACCAGGTGCAGGATGTGCCCACCCCCGATCGCATACCCGGCGACCATGGCCACCACCGGCTTCGGCAGTCGGCGGATCTGGATCTGCAGATCGGTGACATGGAAGCGCCCGACACCGCCGGCCTTGCCCGGCTCGGTGAGGTAGCCGGTGTCGCCGCGTACCCGCTGGTCACCTCCCGAGCAGAACGCCTCGGACCCTTCCCCGGTCAGCACGATGGCACCGATCGACGAATCCTCCCGGGCATCGACCAACGCGTCGGAGATCTCCATCAACGTCTGCGGCCGGAACGCGTTGCGTACCTCGGGACGGCAGATCGTGATCTTTGCGATCCCGTCGCCGCTGTGCTCGTATCGGACGTCCTCGTACTCGCCGACCGAGGCCCATTCCACGAAATCCGTTGTATTGCAATAGTTCGTCACATCTCGATCATAGGCTCTTTTGCAAACGACCGTTAACGGACCGCAACGCACGACAGCGCGGCCGGATGGGTTCCGAACCGCGCTGTCGGGGAGAGAAGCGACCAAGGACCGTCACGCCATCGTGAGACCACCACTGACGGACAGGGTCTGGCCGGTGACGAACTCCGCCTCGTCGGAGGCGAAGAACGCCACGGCGGCGCCGATGTCGGTGGCCTTGCCGAGCCGCTTCATCGGCACCGCGCGGGTCATACCGGCGATCACCTTGTCGGCTTCCTGACCGGAGTTGTCGGCGAACTTGCGCAGGGCCGGGGTGTCCGTCGGTCCGGGGCACACCGTGTTGGCGGTGACGCCCTTCGTGGCGACCTCACGAGCGAGGGTCTTGGTGAACGCGATGATGCCGCCCTTGGCACCGGAGTACACCGCTTCGAGCGACGAGCCGACGCGCCCGGCGTCCGAACCGATGTTGATGACGCGCCCCCAGCCCCGCTCGACCATGCCCGGCAGGGTCGCCTGAATGACCCGCAGTTGCCCCTTGAAGTTGATCTCGAGAATCCGGTCCCAGAACGCCTCGTCGGTCTTCACGAACGGCATGAAGTCATCCCACCCGGCGTTGTTGACGACGATCTCGACGGGACCGAACTGCTCGGCCACCTGCTTGACCGCCGCCTGCACGGACTCGGTGTCCGTCACGTCGACCGGGACGGCCATTGCCTGGCCTCCGGCCTCGCGGATGGCGCCCGCGGTCTCCTCGGCGGCCTCGAGGTTGAGGTCGGCGACCGCGACGCGGAAGCCCGCGGCCCCCAGCGCATCGGAGATTCCCTTGCCGATGCCCTGCGCGCCGCCGGTGACGAATGCGACTCGATTGCTCATGATTTCACTCCGTATTGTTGGTTCTGATGTCGAAGTCGTACCGGGGACGAGGGCGTCAGCGCACGCCCGCGGCCCACTGGATCGGGCCGGCCACGATCGAGTGGCTGGTGAGCTTGCGGCCCAGCACCTGCTGGGCCTCGCGAGCGGCGTCGATGACCCGGCCGAGGTCGAGGCCGGTCTCCACACCCATTTCGTGGAACATGCCCACCAAATCCTCGGTGGCGATGTTGCCCGTCGACCCCACCGGGACGGGACAGCCGCCCAGTTCCCCGAAACTCGACTCGAAGCTCGCGCATCCCGCCTCGAGCGCGGCGAACGCATTCGCGAGGCCCTGACCGCGGGTGTTGTGGAAGTGCGCGGTGACCTCGATGCCGGGCAGACGTTCGATGGCCGCGGCGAAGAACTGCGAGGCATAGGCCGGATTGCACATGCCGGTGGTGTCACCGAAGCCGATCTCCGTGGCTCCGGATTCGGCGAATCTCTCCGCCAGGTCCAGCACCCGCTTCAACTCCACCTTGCCCTCGAAGGGACATCCGAACGACGTCGCGATGACCGCGGCGCAGTGCAGGCCCTCGGCGACGATCCGGCGAGCCATGACGTCGTTGTCCGCCATGGTTTCGTCGACGGTGCGGTTGACATTTTTCTTGTTGTGGGTCTCGGACGCGCTGACGAAGATCGCGACCTCGTGGAAGGTGTCGCGTACCTTCAGCGCATTGTCCAGGCCCTTGCTGTTCGGCACGAGGACCATCAGCTTCACATCGTCGGGCACGTCGATGCGGCTGAGCACCTCCACCCCGTCCGACAGCTGCGGGATGACGTCGGGCCGCACGAAACTGGCGACCTCGATCCGCTTCAACCCGGCGCGGCCGAGGGCGTTGATCAGCCGCACCTTGTCGTCGGTGGGGATGGTCTCCGGCTCGTTCTGGAAGCCGTCGCGCGGACCGACTTCTCGGATCTGTACCCGCTGGGGACGCGTCATGGCGTTCACTCCTCGTTTCCGCTCGCTCCGCTACGAAGCAAGGTCGTGCTCGGTCAGTGCGATGTCCAGGTGCTCGCGATGCTCCGGGGCTGCGACCGCGATCATTCGTCGGGCCCGTTCCGTGAGCGAACAGCCCCGCAGTTCGGCGACGCCGTGCTCGGTGACGAGGTAGTCCACGTCGGTGCGCGCCGTGGTGACGGACCCGAACTCGAGGGCCGGTTTGATCGACGAGCGGCCGCGCGCGGTGGACCGCAGCGCGATGACCGAGCGGCCACCGGTCAGGGCCGCGGCCCGGGAGAAGTCCACCTGCCCGCCGACCGCGCCGACATAGGCGGCTCCGGCCTGCTCCGCCCCCACCTGCCCGGTGAGGTCCACCTCGATCGCCGAGTTGATCGACACGAGCGAGGTCAGCTGCGAAAGCACCTGCGGCGCATGGGTATAGCTGGCGGGACGGAACTCCACCGGCAGGTGCGGCAATCGCTCGTACAGGGTCGCCGTGCCCAGCGCCGCTCCGGTGACGTGGCGTCCGATGTCGATCTGTTTGCGCGCACCGGTCAGCACGCCCTTGTCGATCAGCCGCAGCACCGCATCGGAGATCATCCCGGAGTGCAGGCCGAGGTCCCGATGTCCTTCCAGGGCCGCCAGCACCGCCGAGGGCAGCGTCCCTACGCCGATCTGGATGGTGTCTCCGTCCTCGACGAGGCCCGCGACGTGCCGGGCGATCGCCGTCTCGACGGCGGCGGGCTCACGGTCGGGCGCTTCGAGCAGCGGCCGGTCGGTCTCGACGACCGCCGCGAACCGCGACAGCGGGATCACCGGTGCACCGTGGGTGCTCGGCATGCGCTGATTGATCTCGGCGATCAGGATGGGGGTGTGCGCGAGGGCGTCGGCAATGTAGTCGACGCCGACGCCGAGCGAGCAGTTGCCGTCGGCGTCGGGCGGGGCGACCTGCACGAACCCGACGTCGCACGGCAGGCGGTGCTCGGCGAACAGTCGGGGCAATGCCCCGTAGTGGCAGGGCACGACCTCGAGCCGGTCCCGTCGGCTGAGCCGGCGTAGTTCCCCGAGCCCGCCGTAGGAGACGACGGACAACTCGTCCGGGGTCTGATCGGTGAGCCGGCGGTCCCAGGTCAGTCCCACGAACGCCCGGACCGCGCCGATCGACGGGAGCTGGTCGAGCAGGGCGTGGACGAGCGGGGTGGGTTCCGCGCTCGTCTGGCTCCACCAGATTCCGTCGCCGGCCCGGACGTGGGGCGTGAGGTCGATCATCAGTCGATCCGTTGGATCAGGGTGGCGGTTCCGAGTCCGCCGCCGCAGCACATGGTGACCAGCCCTGTCTCGGCGTCGCGACGTTCGAGTTCGGCGACGATCGTCGCGATGAGGCGGGCGCCGGTGGCGCCGACCGGGTGTCCGAGCGCAATGGCGCCACCGTTGACGTTGACCCGGTCCATGTCGGGCTTGAGCTCGCGCTCCCAGGCCAGAACCACAGAACTGAACGCCTCGTTGATCTCGAAGAGGTCGATGTCGTCGATCGTCATCCCGTTGCGGTCGAGCAGCTTCTGGGTTGCCGGGATCGGGCCGGTGAGCATGATGATGGGATCGACTCCGACCGTGGTCTGGTCGAGGATCCGGGCGCGGGCGCGCAGACCGTGGGTCTCGACCGCGTCCCGGGAGGCGAGCAGGACACCGGCCGCGCCGTCCGAGATCGGCGACGAACTGCCGGCGGTGATCCGGCCGTTCTCCCGGAACGCGGTCTTCAGACCGGCCAGAGTCTCCAGGCTCGTGCCGGGCCGGACGGTCTGGTCGGTTCTGCGGAGCTCGCCGGCGAGCTCGAGGGGGATCATCTCTTCGTCGAACCGCCCGGCCTCGATGGCCTCGGTCGCCAGACGGTGCGAGCGGACGGCGAATTCGTCCATCTCCTGCCGGGTGATGCCCCACCGGTCGGCGATGAGCTCGGCGCTCTCGCCCTGGTGCACGAAGTCGTACTTCTCGCGCAGCTCGGCCGGCCACGGATCGCCGTAGAGCTCGGAGATCTTGGCCGGGGAGTTGATCGGCACGTGGCCCATGTGCTCGACGCCGCCGGCGACGACCAGGTCGTGCGTGCCGGACCCGACAAGGGCGGCACCCATCTCGACCGCGGTCTGTGCGGAGCCGCAACGGCGGTCGAGGACGACGGCCGGCACCTCGGGCGGGTATCCGGCCTGCAGCCATGCGTTGCGGCCGATGTTGCGGGACTGCTCCCCGAAGGGCGCGGTGCAACCGACGACAAGATCCTCCACCGCGGCCGGCTTCAGACCGCTGCGGCGGATCAGATCCGTGTAGACCGCGCCGAGCATCTCGTTCGGATGCGTATCGCGGAACCATCCGCGCTCGGCGTGGGATCGGCCCATCGGGGTGCGGGCCGCTTCGGCGATGATCACTTCGCGCGCGGAGCGCCGGAACGGGTTGGTCGTGTTGGTCATCAGATCACCGTTCCACCGTCGACGGGCAGCACCTGGCCCGTGATGTACGAGGCGCCGTCGGAGGCGAAGAACACGAAGCTGGCCGAGATCTCGTTCGGCTCGGCCCAGCGCCTCAGCGCGACACGCTCGAGGGTTTTCGCCGCGAGCTTGTCGTTGCTGCGAATGTTCTCGGTCATCGGTGTGGCCGCAAGGGGCGCAATGGCATTGACGGTGACCTGCTTGCGGGCGAGCTCGCGGGCCAGCGACTTGGTCAGGCCGATGATGCCCGCCTTGGCCGCCCCGTAGTTGGCCTGGCCGATCGTGCCCTGCAGGCCGGCGGCGGAGGTGACGTTGATGATGCGCCCGGTGCCGTCCTCCGGCAGGTAGGGCAGTACGGCCTTGCTGCACACGTAGCTGCCGACGAGGTGGATGTCGACGATGCGGCGGAAGTCGTCTTCCTCGAGATTCGCGAACATCGCCGGTGCGATGGCCCCGGCGTTGTTGACCAGGATGTGGACGACGCCGCCGCCGAGGGCGGCGGCCTGTTCCGCCGCCGCGGCGGCCTGGGCGGTGTTGCGGACGTCGAGCACAGCGGCCTTGGCGGTACCGCCGGCGGCGGTGATCTCCGCGGCGACGGCGGCGGCCGCGTCCTCGTCGACATCGGTGACGAGGACGGCGGCGCCGGCGGCGGCGTATGCGTGCGCCACGGAGGCGCCGATTCCGCTGCCCGCGCCGGTCACGAGGGCGGATCTTCCGGTGAGTTCGAACATCAGTAGCTCCTGGGAAGGCCGAGCACGTGCTCGCCGAGGTAGTTGAGAACCATTTCCTGGCTCAGCGGCGCGATGCGCGTCAGGCGCGCCTCACGGAAGTAGCGCGCGACGTGGTATTCCTCCGAGTAGCCCATGCCGCCGTGGGTCTGCAGGGCGCGGTCGGCGGCCTGGAAGCCGGCGTCGGCGCACAGGTACTTGGCCATGTTGGCCTCCCGGGCGCAGGGGCGGCCGTTGTCGTAGAGCCAGGTCGCCTTGCGCAGGACGAGCTCGGCGGCGTCGAGGTGGGCGAGGGAGTCCGCGAGGGGGAACTGGATGCCCTGGTTCATGCCGATCGGGCGGCCGAACACCTCACGGTCGGTGGCGTACTGGGTGGCGCGGTGCAGGGCGGCACGGCCGATGCCGAGGGCCTCGGAGGCGACGAGCATCCGTTCCGGGTTGAGCCCGTCGAGGATGTACTTGAAGCCCTTGCCCTCCTCGCCGACCCGATCCTCGACGGGGATCTCGAGGCCGTCGATGAACAACTCGTTGGAGGTGACGGCGTTGCGGCCCATCTTCTTGATGGGGCGGATCTCGACCTTCGAGCGGTCCAGGTCGGTGAGGAAGAGCGTGAGACCGTCGGTCTTCTTCGTCACGTCCTCGAACTTGGTGGTGCGGGTGAGCAGGAGGATCTTCTCCGACTCCATCGCCTTCGAGATCCACACCTTGCGTCCGTTGACGATGTACTTGTCGCCGTCGCGCCGCGCGAAGGTGGTGATCTTGGTGGTGTCCAGGCCCGCGCCGGGCTCGGTGACCCCGAAGCACACGTGCAGGTCTCCATTGACAATCCGCGGCAGGGTGCGCTGCTTGAGTTCCTCGGAGCCGTGCACGATCACCGGGTGCATGCCGAAGATCGACAGGTGCATCGAGCTCGCGCCGTTCATGCCGGCGCCCGACGCGGCTACTTCCTGCAGCAGGATCGAGGCCTCGGTGATGCCCAGGCCGTGTCCGCCGTACTCCTCGGGGGTGGTGATGCCCAGCCAGCCGCCCTTGGCGAACGCGTCGTAGAACTCCGTGGGGAATTCGTGGGCGGCATCCTTGTCCACCCAGTACTGCTCGTCGAACTTGCCGGCGAGTTCTCGTACCGCATCTCGGATCGTTGCCTGATCCTCGGTCAGATCGAAGTCCACAACACAGTCCCGTCGTCGTCGCTACCGTTTGGCATTAAGTTACTAAAGGACAGACCATTTAGTCAACGGTGGGTCACCCGGCCGCCGGCAGCAGAGGCAGCTCCCGAGCGAGACGCTCGTTCCACACCTCCGGGCTCCCGAACAGCTTCTCGTCGAGCTTGGCGCGCTTGTAGAACAGCTGCAGGTCGTGCTCCCACGTGTAGCCGATGGCACCGTGCATCACGAGCGCACTGTCCGCGGCCTGGACCGCACTACGGGTCACCTGCGCCTTCGCGATCGCAGCATGCATCGCACCCTCCTCGAGACCGAGATCCACCGAGGCCGCGGCATAGTAGGCGATCGACCGAGCAGCCTCCACGGACACGAGAATCGTGGCGGCGGCGTGCTTGACCGCCTGGAACGAACCGATCGGCACACCGAACTGCTGGCGCGTGCGGCTGTAGTCCACCGCCAACCGGAGCATCCGCTCCATCGCGCCGAGCGCGTCCGCCGAGACGAGCACGGCCGCGCGCAACCCCGCGTCGGCCAGCGCGGCCGGCGCGTCGACGTCGAGGCGCTGCGCGACGACGTTGTCGAACCGGACGTCGGCCGCGCCCCGGGACGGATCGAGGAAACGTCGCGACGTGACCGTGACGCCCGGGTCTGCGACCCGAACGAGGTAGAGGGCTGTTCCGTCGCCGTCGTCGGCGGGCACGACGAGGCGGGCGGCCCGTTCGGCGCCGAGCACGGCGGACACGCGACCGGTCAGCGCCCCTCGCTCGTCGGCGCGCACGGCGTCGCGGAGTCCGAGGGGACGTCCGGAATCGACTGCCAGGGCCGCGAATTCACCGTTTCCGAGCAGCTCGTCGACGACATCAGGGGGCAGCAGGGGGGCCGCAAGCACCGACGCGGTCCATGCGCTCGCCGGCGCGGCGTGCCGCCCCAGAGCCTCGGCGGTCAGCGCGAGTTCGAGCAGACCGCCGCCCTGGCCGCCCATCTCCTCTGGCAGGCCGGCCGAGAACCACCCTTCCTCCACGAACCTGCGCTCGAATTCTGCGGGGTCACCCGATTCGTCCCACTTGCGGACGTTCGCGGGTGCCGCATACCGCTCGAGCCAGCCCCCGAGGGCTTCGGTGAACATTTCTTGCTCTTCTGACAGCTCCCAACGCATGGAACTGGTCCTCTCGATGAGTCGGGGAATACCCTGCAGGATGAATGCAGCGAGAATTCGATGGTATATTAGGTCTGACCGTTAGACCAGAGAGGCGGGGAGTCATGTCACCAGCCGCACCGAGCACCACCCGGAACGGACGTTCCTCCATCCAGCTGACTCCGATGGAGGTTCCCAAGGCCTCGGATGTCCTCGCCAACGAGCTGCGCGAACGCATCCTCAGCGGGGAATACACCGAAGGGACCCCGCTACCCCCGGAACGCGAACTCGTCGTCCAGACGAAGATGAGCCGCACCACGGTCCGCGAAGCCCTGCGCATCCTCGAGGTACAAGGCCTGGTACGCATCAAGGCGGGACGCGCCGGGGGTGCCTTCGTCCAGCGGCCCGGCGAGAAGTCGATGGCCGACACCGTGGCGCTGCTCATTCGAGGACGCCAGATCCGACTGGGCGCGCTACTCGAAACGCGCGAGGCAATCGAACCGTTCTGCGCACAACTGGCTGCCCGCCATCGAACCGACGAAGACCTCGCCCGCCTCGACGCCGCGAACAAGGACATCGCGGCCGCCGGCGACAAGCTCGACGCGTTCCTCCAGGCCAACGTCGACTGGCACATCGCCGTCGCCAGCGCGAGCCACAACGAACTGCTGTCGGGGCTGATGATCTCGCTGTCCCGCGCCATCTACGCCGCCACCGAGAACGAGGGCTTCATCGACGAGAAGGTCCGCGAGATCACCGTCAAGGCCCATCGCTCGGTCACCAAAGCGATCCGAGACCGCGACCCCGACGCCGCGGTCCGTCGCATGAGCCGGCACGTCCACTCGTACGCCGAGTCGATCCGGGAGTTCGAAGAACGCACCGACATTCCACTGGACCAGGAGCCCTGAGCCACGCCTCGGTCCAGGACTGAGAGAGTCCCTCTTCCCGAACGAAAACGATGGCCGCCCATACCGCTTCGGCATGGGCGGCCATCGCATTTGCCTACGCCCGTAGGGCACCCACCTCGGTACCGGTCACCACGGCGCGGATCTCCTCCACCGCCTCCGGGTTCTCGGCACCGGACAGGTCACCCGGATCGGTGCCCAACGCCGCCGCCCGCACCGCGCGGCGCAGGATCTTCGCCGACCGCGTCT
>SWCF01002234.1_pt1 | contig 32612 bp, 30 predicted proteins | sample 4690081 | NCBI WGS metagenome assembly SWCF01 (sample SAMN10267280, study PRJNA491770) | bioreactor metagenome | isolation source: DHS bioreactor inoculated with | place: Japan: off Shimokita Peninsula
CCCACGCAGCCGGGATCGTGCACCGCGACATCAAGCCGGGCAACATCCTCGTCGCCGAGCGCGGCCGCGAGCTGGGCACGGTCAAGATCAGCGACTTCGGCATCGCCCGCGCGAAGGGCGACCACGACCGGTCCGGCGTGATCACCGGCACCCCTGCCTTCTTCGCACCCGAAGTGGCCCGCGGTAGCGATCCCACCGAGGCCAGCGACGTCTTCTCCCTGGGCGCGACCCTCTACACCGCGATCGAGGGTCAGCCGCCGTTCGGCATCGATCCCGACTCGATCGCCCTGTTGCACCGTGTCGCCCGCGCCGAGATCATCCCGCCTACCCGCACGGGCCCACTGACCGACGTCCTGCTCGCGATGCTGGAACCCGACCCCGCCCGTCGCCCGACGATGGAGCAGGCCCGGGATCGTCTCGCCGCGGTCGTCCTCGGGGCCGACGCCGACCCGGAACTGCTCCGCGGCCGTCCGATCCTGTCCGCCGACGGAACCGTCCCCGTGTGGGCGCGGCGCGCCACCGCCCCCGTCGTGGGATCCCGGCGCACCGCGGGCGCCGGCGGCACCCTCACCGGATTGCCCGCCGCTCCCCAGCCCGTCTCGCTGCGGGGCGTACCCCGCCCCGCGGAGTTGCTGCGCCGGCTGCAGCCCACCGGCCCCCCGCCGCGCACCACACGGGAGAAGGTCGTCGCGTTCGCGCCGATGGCGATGGCGGTCATGGTGGCCGTGATCGTTCTCGCGCTGATCGTGGCCCTGATCGTCGCGGTCGCCGTCAGCTGAGCTTGACCTTCGGGTCGGCCGAAGCTCGATGATGGTGCCGTGACCCCCTCCCCAGACCTGATCACGATCGGCATCATGGCCCGGCTCAGCGGGCTCACCCCCGGAGCGCTGCGGTTCTACGGCGACTGCCGGCTGCTCGTGCCCGCCCTGGTCGATCCCGTCACCGGCTACCGGTACTACACGGTCGACCAACGCGAACGAGCGGTGACGATCCGTCAGCTCCGCGAACTCGACGTCCCGCTCGAGGATGTCGGCCGGATCCTCGACGGCGATGCCGAGTCCGGTGCCGCGCTGCTCGACGAACACGTCGCCGAACTGCATCGCCGGGCCGAGCGCGCGACCCGGCTGGCCTCCGACGTCAAGTCCCGCCTCACCGCCTTCGCGGCACCGCCGGCGGTCGTCGTGCCGGGCCGGCTCCTCGCCGGCACCGTCGAACGCGTTCTTCCGTCCGTCGCCATGGATCCGGAAATTCCTTGCCTGACAGGCGTTCTCGTCGAGGTGGAGGCCGGGGCGGTGGTCCTGACGGCGACGAACCATTACCGGCTGACCACCGGCTCGGTGACGGCCGCGGCCCGCACCGGGGACCCGTTCCGCACCGTCGCCGACAGCTCCGCGCTCCGCGGGACCGCCACGTGGCTGCGGGAACACGAGAACGTCGGCCTGGCTCTCGACGACTCGGGCGCGCTCACCCTCACCGGCGCCGACGGTGAGCGGCACCGCTGCCCGGCCGTCGACGGAACCTTCCCCGACTACCGCAGCATGCTCGGCGCCCTCGCCCCGCCGGTCACGCGGGCGATCGTGCACCGCGACGCCCTGGCCGGGGCCGTGCGCGACGCTGCGGCCGGCCCGATCGACCTTCGCGTGCGGGCGACGGCACTCACCGTCGACCACCGGGGGCACGACCGCGTGCTGCCCGCCGACGTCACCGGCGCCGACCTGGATCTCGCCTTCGACCGGGACGGGCTGGGAGCCGCCCTCGACACCGCCGTCGGACCGGAGGTGCTGCTGGACATCGCCTACAACGACCGTCCCGTCGTGATCCGCTCCGCCGCGGCCGGGGACCTGACCACGCTGGCCATGCCCGTCCGCCGGGAGGAACGGCCGTGACCACCGATCCCGACCCGATCATGGCCGCCGTCACCGAGGCGGTCACAGCCGCCCGCTCCGGCGACGACCCCACCGCCCGGACTCGGCTGGTGGCCTTGTGGGCGAGCGTGGGGCCGCACGGCGATCCCCTGCACCGCTGCGCCCTGGCCCACTACCTGGCCGATCTGTACGACGATCCCGCCGTCTCCCTCACCTGGGACCTCCGCGCCCTCGACGCGGCCGCGGCCCTCGACGACGACCGGCTCGCCCGGCACGACGCCGCGTTGCAGGTGCGGGCCTTCCAGCCGTCGCTGCACCTGAATCTCGCCGACGACTACCGGCGTCTCGGGTCCTTCGCGGTAGCCACGGAGCACTTGACGGCGGCCCGCGACTGCGTCGACATCCTGCCCGAGGACGGGTACGGCCGCACGGTACGCGCGGGGATCGAGCACGTCGCCGCGGCACTCGCGACCGGCTCGACCGCGCGGCTGCCCACGCACTGAACTCCGGTCAGTCGATCCGCCGCCGGTGCGCCCACCGGGTGAGGGCGTTGCGGTTGGACTGCTGGGTCTTGCGCAGCACGTTCGACGCGTGCGTTTCGACGGTCTTGACCGAGATCACCAGTTCCTCGGCGATCTCGCGGTAGGTGTAGCCGCGCGCGAGCAGGCGCAGCACCTCGAGCTCGCGAGGGGTGAGGGAATCGAGTTCGGGGTCGAGCGGCGGCTCCGGCACGCTCGAGCGGCCGGTGAACGAGTCCAGGACGAAACCGGCCAGACGCGGGCTGAACACCGCGTCCCCGCCGGCGACCCGTCGCACCGCGTCGGCCAGTTCGGCTCCCGAGATGGTCTTGGTGACGTACCCGCGGGCGCCGGCCCGGATCACGGCGATGACGTCCTCGGCGGCGTCGGACACGCTCAGCGCCAGGCACACCGGCCCGTCGGCGATCCGTCCGAGCACCGCCACCCCGCCCCCGTCGGGCATGTGGACGTCGAGCAGGACCACGTCGGGGCGGGTGGCGTCGATTCCCGCGACCGCTTCCGCGACGGTGCCGGCCTCGCCGACGACCTCCATGTCGCCCTCCCGCCCGAGCTCGGCGCGCACCCCCGACCGGAACACGGCGTGGTCGTCGACCAGGAACACACGGAAACGGCGGGAGGCGTCGAGTGACGTCAAGTGGGCTGCTCCTCTGAACGGGCGTCGGTGCCCTCCCACTCTAGGGTCGTCGTGCGCTCCGCCCCGGTACCGGCACGGGGCATGTGGATGCGGATCTCCGTGCCCTTGCCGGGGTTCGAGCGCACGACGACCCGGCCGCCGCGACGCTCCACCCGGCCCCGGATCGAACGGGCCAGGCCCTGCCGGTCCTCCGGAACCGCGGATTCGTCGAAGCCGACGCCGCGGTCCCGGACGAAGACACTCACCTGTTCGGGTTCGACCTCGACGAACAGGTCCACGCTGTCCACCCGCGCATGCTTGGCCGCGTTGACCAGTGCCTCCCGGGTGGCACCGAGCAGGGCGGTGAACGACTCGGCGGTGAGGTCCTCGTCGTCGCCGGGTACCGCGTCGCCGACGATCACCGGCGCCACCGACACCCCGTACTGATCCTCCACCTCGCCGGCGATGGTGCGCAGCGCCTCGGCCAGGCTGGTGTGCGGGGTCTCGCCACCGCCGAACAGCCAGCGGCGCAACTCGCGCTCCTGGCTGCGTGCGAGGCGCAGCACCTCCTGCGAGTCGTCCGCCTGCTTCTGGATCAGGGCGAGCGTCTGCAACACCGAATCGTGCAGGTGCGACGCGATCTCCTCGCGTTCCTCGTTGCGGACGCGGGCGGCGCGTTCCGCCTCCAGCGCGCGCCACATCCGCACCCACAGCGGGACCGACAGCAGGCCGGCCCCGACCAGTGTCACCAGCACCGCCAGCACCGACGAGCGCAGGGCCGCCACGTCGACCTGCGCGAGGATCACGACGCCGAGCCCGAGCACGATGAGCGAGGCGCCGCCGACCACCCGCGCCCAGGTGAGCACGGTCGGGCGCGCGGGCAGGCCCAGCACCGAACGCGGTCCCTCCGCGTCGAACTCGCGCCAGACCAGCGCGGCGCCCACCGCCACCACGACGACGGGTGCGATCACCGAGCCCACGCCCCCGTTGAGCAGCCACGAAAGCCCCACGGCCAGGCCCACTCCGATGACCGCAAGGCCCAGGGCCCGGCGCCGTTCGGTCGGTGACGGCGGTTCGGTGTCCGAGCCCTGCGGTGTGAGGACCCACAGCAACCCGTAGGCGACGATGCCCAGGCCGGCGAGCGCGGCCAGCACCGTGAACGCCACCCGCACCTTGAGTACGTCGACCCCGAGATGGTCGGCGAGACCGCCGGCCACGCCGCCCACGACCCGGCCACCGACCCGGCGCTCGAGGCGGGGGGTGGGCAGGGGTGGGTAGGGAACCGGCTGCATACCTTCGATACTGGCACGCCTACCCCGTCCCGGGCATCGGGGACGAACCCTGAACCGGCGACCGCCCACCGGCGCGGAAATCAGGGTCGGTCCCTGATGCGCGACGGGGCGGCGGTCCAGAAGGATGTGGTTCATGAACACGCGAAGCTTCCCCGAGCAGCTCTCGGACATGTGGCGCACCCGTCCGGTCCGGCTGCCACGACAGGGCCACGTCGCCGGGGTGTGCGCGGGCATCGGCGTGCGATACGACGTGGATCCGGTGCTGATCCGCGTGGCGTTCGTCGTGTCCACCTTCTTCGGCGGTGCCGGCCTGGTGCTGTATCTGGCGGGCTGGCTGCTGCTGCCGCGCTACGGCGATCAGGTCTCCCCCGCCGAATCCCTCGTCGGCCGCGGCCAGAGCTCCGAATCGAGCACCAAGGTCGTGGTGCTGCTGGTGGTGCTGGCCGTCGCGGCGAGTGCCTTCGGTCCGCTGGGCGCCGGGGTGGGCGGCTCCGGATTCGTCAGCATGGTGCTGATGCTCGGCGGTCTGTGGCTGCTGTACCAACGCCGGCCGGAACCACCGGTCCTGCCCGGGGCACCGCAGCTGTTCCCCCAGAACCCCTTCCAGGCGCCGTTCCAGCAGAGTCAGTACCAGCAGAGTCAGTACCAGCAGGCGCCCTTCGCGCAGCACACCGGCGCCCCCGGGCCCGCACCGGCGGACCCGGACTTCTGGACGAAGCCGGAACCGGAATCACCCCGGACCGGTGCGCAGTCCCCCGGGCCGGAACCGGCACCCCCGCAGGATCCGTTGCTGCAGCGCCCCACACCACCGTCGTGGGATCCGCTCGGTGTCGCACCGTTCGCATGGGACCTGCCCGAGCCGACGCCCACGACGGCCGTCGTGCCCGCGAAACAGCCGCGTTCCCGGCTGACCACGACCGTGCTGGGCCTGGCGGTGCTCGCCGCGGCGGCCGCAGGCGCGGTGGCGTCCGCCGGCGAGGTCGCGTGGCTCACCCCCGCGCGGATCGGTGCGATCGCGCTCGCGGTGATCGGACTCGGCCTGCTCGTCGGGGCGTTCCTGCACCGCGGTTACGGACTGCTGGTGGTGACGGGTCCCCTGCTCGGGTTCGTGGTGCTCGCCTCCCTCGTCGGACCGATCGACACCTCGTCGTGGGGGGAACAGTTGTACTCGCCCCGCACCGCCGCGGAACTGCAACCGGCGTACTCGGTGCAGATGGGCGCTCTGCAACTGGACCTGCGTGGACTCGAACTCACCGAGGACGAGACCGTCTCCGTCGAGACCCGATTCGGCGCCACCGAGATCCTGCTGCCGCAGAACCTCGACGTCGACGTCGTCTGCACCGAGCGGGCTTCGAACCCGTGCACGATCCAGGGCCTCGACGGCGGCGACGACGGCGTCGGCGGACCGGTCCTGACCCTGAATCTCGACACCGCATTCGGCAACTCGGAGGTGCGCCGTGGCTGACACCGACTACACCGACCCCACCGAGCCGACGTCCGGCGCCCGGCGACGGGGCCCGTCGATCCTGATGCTGCTCTCCGCGATCGCGGCGCTGGCCGTCAGCGCATGGGCGCTGATCGGGCCGTTCTCCCTCGAGCCGCTCGCGAACGTCGAGTTCCGCTGGCTGCTCGTCGCGCTCGCCGTGGTCGTCGGCGCCGCCCTGGTGTTCGCGCCGGGCAAGAAGAAGCGCTGACCGCACCGTCCCGGAACGCACTGCGCCCTTCGGATCCGATCCGAAGGGCGCAGCAGCGTCTCACTCCCACTCGATGGTGCCCGGCGGCTTGCTCGTGACGTCGAGGACGACGCGGTTGACGTCGGGCACCTCGTTGGTGATGCGGGTGGAGATGCGCTCGAGGGCCTCGTACGGCAGGCGGGTCCAGTCCGCGGTCATCGCGTCCTCGCTGGAGACCGGGCGCAGCACGATCGGGTGGCCGTAGGTACGGCCGTCGCCCTGGACGCCCACGCTCCGCACGTCGGCGAGCAGCACCACCGGGCACTGCCAGATCTGCTTGTCGAGACCGGCGGCCGTGAGCTCCTCCCGGGCGATGGAGTCGGCGCGACGCAGGATCGCGAGCCGTTCGCGGGTGACCTCGCCGATGATGCGGATGCCCAGGCCCGGGCCGGGGAAGGGCTGGCGGCCGACGATCTCCTCCGGCAGGCCGAGTTCGCGCCCGACTGCCCGCACCTCGTCCTTGAACAGCAGCCGCAGCGGCTCGACCAGCGCGAACTGCAGATCCTCGGGCAGGCCACCGACGTTGTGGTGGCTCTTGATGTTCGCGGTGCCGGTGCCGCCACCGGACTCGACGACGTCCGGGTACAGGGTGCCCTGCACCAGGAACTCGACGGTGTCGCCGTGGGCGGCGTTCTCTCCGAGCACCTCCGAGACGGCACCTTCGAAGCTGCGGATGAACTCGCGGCCGATGATCTTGCGCTTGGTCTCCGGATCCGTCACGCCGGCCAGTTCCCGCAGGAACGTGTCGGCGGCGTCCACGGTGACGAGCCTCGCCCCGGTCGCGGCGACGAAGTCCTTCTCGACCTGCTGTCGTTCGCCCTCGCGCATCAGGCCGTGGTCGACGAACACACACGTCAGCCGGTCGCCGATGGCGCGCTGCACCAGGGCTGCGGCGACCGCGGAGTCGACCCCGCCGGACAGGCCGCAGATGGCGCGCCCGTCACCGACCTGCTCGCGGATCTGTTCGATCAGGGCCTCGGCGATGTTCGCGGCCGTCCAGGCGGCGGGGATACCGGCGATGTCGTGCAGGAAGCGGCTGAGCACCTGCTGGCCGTGCGGGGAATGCAGGACCTCGGGGTGGTACTGCACGCCGGCGAGCCGGCGCGCGCGGTCCTCGAACGCGGCCACGGGCGCGCCGGGACTGCTGGCGGTCACCTCGAAGCCGTCCGGCGCGGCGGTGACTCCGTCGCCGTGGCTCATCCACACGGGCTGCGTCGCGGGCAGTCCGTCGTGCAGGACACCCCCGGTGACGGACATCTCGGTGCGCCCGTACTCGCGGTTGCCGGTGTGCGCGACGGTGCCGCCGAGCGCCTGGGCCATGGCCTGGAAGCCGTAGCAGATGCCGAACACCGGGACGTCCAGGTCGAACAGTTTCGGGTCGAGTTGCGGTGCGCCCTCGGCGTAGACGCTGGAGGGGCCGCCGGAGAGCACTACGGCGAGCGGGTCGCGGGCCGCGATCTCCTCCACCGGCGTGGTGTGCGGCACGACCTCGGAGTAGACCTTGGCTTCGCGGACGCGGCGGGCGATCAGCTGCGCGTACTGGGCTCCGAAGTCGACGACGAGGACCGGCCTGGACTGCTGGGTTTGCGACACCCGAACAGTCTAGAGGTCCGGTCCTCGTCCAACGAACGGCGGTTCGGGTCAGGCGACGCCGGACGCGGACCCGGTGCGAACCTCGACGATCGGCAGCGACAGCGCGCCCGGAGCGCCCGCCGGCACGACCGGCTTGTTCGGGGCGATCGGGTCCAGCCGGCGGTAGCCCTCCCCCTGGCCGGGACGCAGGTCCTGCTCCCCCTTGTTCGGCCACAGCGCCGCCGCGCGCTCGGCCTGCGCCGCGATGGTCAGCGACGGATTGACCCCGAGGTTGGCCGAGACGGCGGCCCCGTCCACGACGCTCAGCGTCGGGTATCCGTACACGCGGTGGTACGGGTCGATGACGCCGTGCTCGGGATCGGTGCCGATCACGCAGCCACCGAGGAAGTGCGCGGTGAGCGGGACGTTGAAGATCTCCCCCCAGGTGCCGCCCGGGACGCCGTCGATCTTCTCGGCGATCCGGCGGGTGGCCTCGTTGCCGACGGGAATCCACGTCGGGTTGGGGTGCCCGTGGCCCTGCCGGCTGGTGACCTTGCGGCGACCGAACAAGCCCTTCTTGGTGTAGGTGACGATCGAGTTGTCCAGGTTCTGCATGACCAGGGCGATGATGGTGCGCTCGCTCCAGTCCTTGACGCTGAGCATCCGGGCCATCTGGACCGGGTTCTTCACCACCTGGCCGAGGAACTTCAGCCAGCGTGGGGTGCGGCCGCCGCCGTCGGTCATCAACGTCTGCAGCAGACCCATCGCGTTCGAACCCTTGCCGTAGCGGACCGGCTCGATGTGGGTGTCGGCAGTGGGATGGAACGACGACGTGATCGCCACACCGCGGGTGAGGTCGAGGTCCGGGTCGACGCTCATCTTCCCGGCGCCGACGATCGACTCGGAGTTGGTGCGGGTCAGATGACCCAGCCGGTCGGACAGTTCCGGCAGGGCGCCGGTGTCCTTGAGGTGGTGCAGGAGATGCTGGGTGCCCCACGTGCCGGCGGCGAGGACGACGTGCCCGGCCGTGTAGGTACGACGGTTCTTCCGCTTCCACGCGCCGGTGCGCTCGGTGTCGACGTCCCACGTGCCGTCGGGGGCCTGGCGCAGGCCGGTGACCGTGGTGAGGGGGACGATCTCGGCGCCGGCCCGTTCGGCGAGCCCGAGATAGTTCTTCAGCAGTGTGTTCTTGGCGCCGTGCCGGCATCCGGTCATGCACTCGCCGCATTCGATGCAGCCCGTGCGGTCGGGGCCGACACCGCCGAAGTACGGGTCGGCGACGGTACGCCCGGGCTCCCCGAAGTACACCCCCACCGGGGTCTGGATGAAGGTGTCGCCCACGCCCATGTCCGCGGCGACGGACTTGACGATCTCGTCCGCGGGGGTCATGTGCGGGTTCTGCACCACGCCGAGCATGCGACGTGCCTGGTCGTAGAAGGGGCTGAGCTCGTCGTTCCAGTCGGTGATGTGTGCCCACTGGCCGTCTTCGAAGAACGGAGCCGGCGGCTTGTAGAGGGTGTTGGCGTAGTTGAGGGAGCCACCGCCGACGCCGGCTCCGGCGAGGATGAGGACGTCGTGCAGCAGATGGATCCGCTGGATACCGAAGCACCCCAGCTTAGGTGCCCACAGGAATCGCTTGAGATCCCAGCTGGTCTTCGCGAAGTCGGCGTCGGCGAAGCGCCGGCCCGCTTCGAGGATGCCGACCCTGTACCCCTTCTCCACGAGCCGCAGGGCCGTCACACTTCCACCGAACCCCGATCCGACGATGAGGACGTCGTAGTCCGTCGCGCGCTGCTCACCCACCGAAACACCTCCATGAAGCTGGTTGTTACTCACCAGTATGCACGGGCTTGCTGTGACCATTGCCACAAGGGTGCCCTAACTGTAACCATGAGTTCCATAAACCGCAGGTGAGGGCTGGAAACGGCTGTGGCCGAATGTCACACCGCTTCGATCGAATCGACGCGATGTGACATTCGGCCACAGCGGGTAAGGGGTAGCGGCGGTCAGGCGCGCACGGTCAGGCCGACCTTCTGGAACTCCTTGAGGTCCGAGTAACCCGACTTCGCCATCGCACGGCGCAGACCGCCGACCAGGTTCAGCGAGCCGAACGGGTCGTCGGACGGACCGGTGAGCACGCGGTCCAGGCTCGGGCGCTCGTCGTAGGCGACCTGCAGCAGCGCGCCGCGCGGCACGGACGGATGCGCACTCGCCGACGGCCAGTACCAGCCCCGGCCCGGAGCCTCGGCCGATACCGCGAGGGGGGCACCGAGCACGGCGGCGTCGGCACCGCAGGCGATGGCCTTGGCCAGGTCGCCCGAGGTCTCGATGTCGCCGTCGGCGATGACGTGGACGTACCGGCCACCGGTTTCGTCCAGGTAGTCGCGACGGGCGGCGGCCGCGTCGGCGATCGCCGTCGCCATGGGCACTCCGATGCCCAGTACCTCGCTGGTGGTGGTGGCGCCCGCTGTCGAGCCGTAGCCGACGACGACGCCCGCCGCTCCGGTACGCATCAGGTGCAGCGCGGTGCGGTGATCGCTCACACCACCCGCGACGACCGGCACGTCCAGCTCGGAGATGAACGTCTTGAGGTTCAGCGGCTCGCTCTCACCGTGCGCCACGTGCTCCGCGGAGATGATGGTCCCGTGGATGACCAGCAGGTCGAGGCCGGCCTTCACCAGGTGCGGAGTCAGCGCCCGCGCATTCTGCGGGCTGACCCGCACGGCCGTGGTCACGCCGGCATCGCGCACCTGCGCGATCGCGGCAGCGAGTAAATCGGGCTGCAGCGGGGCCGCGTGGAGCTTCTGCAGGTGCGCGATCGCCGCTGCCGGGTCCGGGTCGGACTCGGCGATGCCGACGAGGCGTTCGATCTCGGCATCGACATCGGCGTGCCGGCCCCACAGGCCCTCACCGTTGATGACGCCGAGGCCACCGGCCTTGCCCAGTTGCACCGCGAAGGACGGCGAGACCAGCGCGTCGGTGGGATGGGCGAGCAGCGGGATGTCGAATCGGTACGCGTCGAGCTGCCAAGCCGTCGACACCTCCTTCGAGGAGCGCGTCCGGCGGGACGGCACGATGTTGATGTCGTCCAGCTCGTAGGTGCGTCGGGCGGTTCGCCCCATGCCGATTTCAACCAGGTCGCGCACGCGCGTCCCTTTCTTCTCAGGTAGATGCCCCCACCGGACACTCCGGCGGGGGCCGATCGCGGACTCTTGCTCTACCGAACCACTGCTCTACCGAACCACGTAGTTCGGCGCTTCGGCCGTGATCGTGATGTCGTGGGGATGGCTCTCCTTCAGACCCGCCGCCGTGATCTGCACGAACTGCGCCTCCTGCAGTTGTTCGATGGTGGCGGCACCGGCGTAGCCCATCGCTGCCCGCAGGCCGCCGATCAGCTGGTGCGTGACCTGCTGCAGCGGACCGCGGAACGGCACACGACCTTCGATGCCCTCGGGCACCAGCTTGTCCTCGGAGAGCACGTCGTCCTGGAAGTAACGGTCCTTCGAGTACGACTTGCCCGCGCCCCGGCTCTGCATCGCGCCGAGCGAACCCATGCCGCGGTAGCTCTTGAACTGCTTGCCGTTGACGAGGATCAACTCACCCGGCGATTCGGCCGTGCCGGCCAGCAGGGAGCCGAGCATGGCCGTGGAGGCGCCGGCGGCGAGCGCCTTGGCGACGTCGCCGGAGAACTGCAGGCCGCCGTCGGCGATGACCGGGACGCCCGCGGGCTTGGCGGCGGCGACGGCCTCGAGGATGGCGGTGATCTGCGGCGCGCCGACGCCCGCGATGACGCGGGTGGTGCAGATGGAGCCGGGACCCACGCCGACCTTCACGGCGTCCACACCGGCCTCGATGAGCGCTGCGGCACCCGCCCGGGTCGCGACGTTGCCGCCGATGATCTGGACCCGATCGCCGACCTCGGCCTTGAGCTTGGCGATCATCCCGAGAACACCCGCGGAGTGACCGTGGGCGCTGTCGACCACGAACACGTCCACCCCGGCGTCCGCCAGGGTCATGGCCCGGGACCACGCGTCGTCGCCCACGCCGACCGCGGCACCGACGAGCAGGCGACCGTCGCGGTCCTTGGTGGCGTCGGGGTGCTGCTCGGTCTTGACGAAGTCCTTGACGGTGATCAGTCCGGTCAGGCGACCCTGCCCGTCGACGATCGGCAGCTTCTCGATCTTGTGACGGCGCAGCAACCCGAGGGCGGCTTCGGCGGTGACACCCTCCTGGGCGGTCACCAGCGGCGCCTTGGTCATGACCTCCGCGACCGGGCGGTTCTGGTCGACCTCGAACCGCATGTCCCGGTTGGTGATGATGCCGACGAGCTGGCCCTCGTCGTCGGTGACGGGCAGCCCCGAGATGCGGAAGCGCGCACACATGGCGTCGACCTCGGCGAGGGTGGCGGTCGGCTTGCAGGTGACCGGGTCGGTGACCATGCCCGCCTCGGACCGCTTCACGGTCTCGACCTGCGCGGCCTGCGCCTCGGCGGACAGATTGCGGTGCAGGACGCCCATACCCCCGGCGCGGGCCATCGCGATGGCCATGCGCGACTCGGTGACGGTGTCCATCGCGGAACTGACCAGCGGAACCCGGAGACGGATGTCCCGGGTCAGCTGGCTCGACGTGTCCACCTGGCTCGGGATGACGTCCGACGCGGCCGGCAGCAGCAGCACGTCGTCGAAGGTCAGACCCAGCATGGCGACCTTGTCCGGGTCGTCACCGCCGGTATGCACGTGCCCTCCGGTACTCCTCATGCGGTTCGGACCCTCCATGACGCGTCGATACGGTGCGGGCGGGTGGCCCCCGGCCCGGCATCGGTGATTACGGAACACAATGTCGTGAAAGACAATGGTGCGAGCGGTGCGCACCGTTCCCCGGACGCTCCGAACAACGATGCCCTGCTCGTGAACTATCGTATCGGTTCACCGGGACCGGCACACACGCGCATCCGCACGCGTACACGAAGGTCCGCGGGAAGTCCACGGTGTGACGGCTGGCGCGGACCCCGTCGGACTGCGTACCGTGGAGTCGTGCGTGATCAGTTGCCTCCCGGTCTGCCACCGGACCCATTCGCTGGAGATCCCGACGATCCGTCCGCCGCACTGGACGCCATCGAGCCGGGTCAGCCGCTCGACCCTGCCGAGCGGCTGGCCGTCGAGGAGGATCTTGCCGACCTCGCGGTGTACGAAGCGCTGCTGTCGCCGCGCGGCGTCCGCGGCCTGGTGGTGTGCTGCGAGGACTGCCATCAGGATCACTACCACGACTGGGACATGCTGCGGGCGAACCTGCTGCAGTTGCTTGTCGACGGTACGGTCCGGCCGCACGAGCCGGCCTACGATCCCTCCCCCGATGCCTATGTGACATGGGACTACTGCCGCGGCTACGCGGATGCGTCGATGAACGAGGCGCTACCGGTCGACCCGTACGGCCTCGACTCCTAGAAGAAGCCTCCGCACCAGAAGAAGCCTCCGCACCACGGGAAGGGCCCGCCGGGACACACGTCCGGCGGGCCCTTCTCGTCACGTCTACTCCGAAGGTGCGGGCACCGTGTACTCCGAAGGTGCGGGCACCGCGGTGATCGTCTGGCTGATCGACTGCTGCTCCAGCGAGGTGGACGGCGCCGGTGCCGACGCCGACGGGGTCGTGGTCGGCGCAGCGGTCGGCGCGGTGGTGGGCTCCGGCGTCACCGGTGGGCTCGTCGGTCCGGTGGACGGGGGCGGAGTGACGGGGGACGGTTCCGGACTGGGTGCCGGCTGCGACGACGGCGGCACCAGATCGACGCCGGGTGCCTCAGTGGACGTCGCCGGGGGGACCGTTCCCGTACCGGGTGTCGTACCGGCGATGGTGGGGTCCACGGTCGACGGGGTCGTCGGAGTGGTCGGCACCGGCGCGGGAATCACCTGCGTCGACTGGACCGGGGGCGCGGGCAGCACGGGCGGAGGCGGGGGCGGAAGGAGCTTGCTCAACTCGGTGGTGAGCCGCTGCACCCAGTCACCCAGCTGGTCCCGCTGGCCGGCGTCGGTGACCGATCCGGACCGCTGCTGCGCCGACTGGATCAGTTCCTGCGCGCCTTCCGTGTCGCCGACGGCGAGCCGCTGCTCGGCCTCCTGCAGCGTGGAGGCGGTGTCGATCCGGGCGACCGTCGACTCGGCCTGCTCACTGAAGACGACCTGCTTGACACTCCACAGCGGGTCGCCGGGTTCGGCCTGGTAGGACACGGCGGTCGCACCACCGACGGCGATGGCGATCAGGGCGGCGGCGCCGGCGATGGGCCGGATCAGGCGGAGCTGGGTGCGGGCGCGGGAGCGGCGCTCGGCGAGTGCGTCGCGGGCACCGATCTCCCGGTTGACCGCGGCGACGATCTCGTCGAGATCCGGCTCGGAAGGAAGCGGATCGGCCAGGATCTCGGCACGCCAGCCCGCAAGAAGGGTGGCGAGCTCGTATTCCTCGGTCGTCTCGGTGGGCACCGGTCCGTCCCCGGAGATCGCGTCGATGAGGGCGTCGTCACGGCGCACGGCCGCAATGTCCACGGGGGTGCCGTCGTCGGCGAGATCGGCGAAGAAATCGTCATCCGCGCCGTGCTTCCTACCCATTTCTCTCACCTGCTCTCGTCACTTCCTTCTTCAGTCGGGCGATGGCACGGTGCTGCGCCACTCGAATGGCCCCTGCCGTACTTCCCACCGCTGCTGCCGTTTCTTCCGCGGACAGGCCCACCACGAGCCGCAGGACCAAGATCTCCCGCTGCTTCTCCGGAAGCGTGCCCAGCAGCTGCTTCATCTGCCGGCTCGTCTCCGCATTGAGCGCCTGCTCCTCCGGACTGTCGTCCAGCGACATCGACTCGGGTACCTCCGCGACCGGATCCGCCCGGTTGCGGGCGGCGCTGCGGTGCGCGTCGGCGACCTTGTGTGCCGCGATCCCGTACACGAATGCCATGAAGGGGCGTCCCTGGTCCTGATACCGCGGCAACGCCGTCATCACGGCCAGGCACACCTCCTGCGCTACGTCGTCCGCGGAGAGCTGGCCACGCTCCGCGGCTCCGACCCGTGCCCGGCAGTACCGGACGACCAAGGGCCGGATGGTTCTCAGAACCTGAGCGAGGGCCGTCCGATCTCCCTGCGCAGCCGCAGCGACAGCGGAGTCCAACTCCTCACCCATGACAGTCATCGATTGCGCAAGTCCTGGCGTTACAAAGTGACACGACCCCCCGGCCGGGTGTGCTTCCACTTGCAGTGGAACATCCCCAGACTAGCGACACGACCGGACGGAACGGACGCACGGATGGCTTCTAGACCCGGATCGTTGCGAATCTCCCACCGCGCCGGACGACGAGTGCCGCCGACTCGTCGCGCACGCGCCGAGCCGCCTCCCCGCCCCCGAGCCCGTCCCACAGCATCGCGGCCGCCCAGCGCAGCGGGACCAGACCGAGCGCGGTACTACGGTCGAGTACGTCGAGGCACAGGTCCCGGGCGGGCGTGAGATCGGACTCCCCGGTCCACGAGGCGGCCCGCAGCAGATCGGATTTGACCAGGTGCCGGACCGAGCCGCTGCGTTCGGCCTCGGCCGCGGCCGCAGCCGAACGCCGACGGGCGGTGGCGAAGTCCCCGGAGGCCAGGGCAGTCTCCGCGCAGACCCAGTGCAGGCGCACACGCTGGCGCCGGAACACCGCGCCGTGCACGCCTTCGGCGGCGTCGAGAGCGGCAGCGCAACGGTCCAGCAGCCGGACGGCCGGCCGGATCCGGCCGCACCCGAGCGCGTCCGCCGCCAGCCCCGTGAGGGCGTCGCACCGAGCCTCGACGGTCCACGAGGAATACCGCGGGGCGTCGGCGAGCGCCGCGGCCGCCCGTCCGTCGAGGACGGCGGCCTCGCGGTGCCGGCCGAGCTGACGCAGCAGCGACGCCTCGGTGCTCGCCGCCAGGGACGCGAGCGCTCCGTCCGGACCCGTGGCGCGGCGGAGCCGGGTCAGCTCCGCGCGGGCGGCGGCGTAGCGACCCTGACCGCCCAGGGCGACGGCCCGGTGCCACGACGCGACGCGATCCCCGCCGGGCGGGAGAGGGAACAGGTCCGGCCGGGCACCGAATGCCGCCGAGGCGAGCGTGGACGTGTCGGACGGCAGGGCGGTGACGGGCACGAGGCCATGATCGCACCCCTTCGCCTCCGTCCGGCGGGGAGGTGGAGTGCATTCCGAGAAATATGCACCGACGGCGCATCAATTACTTCCGTGCTTCGGCCGGTTGAACATCCGGTTTACGTTTTGTTAATTACAGACACGGTGTCGGTACGAAAGATGCGCACGCCGTGGCAATTTTCGGCCCCGGCGAACCGGACGGATGCCTTCCGGCACCCAGCGCAGGGCCTATAGTCCCTGATCGGGGCCATTCCGGGAACCGGAGGACGGCACGCACCGTGGAGGCGCACACCCTCAGGACACAATCACGGATCAGCCACGATGTAAATATTTCGGCGGTTAATTCTCGCAGATCGGGATATGGAAATTGCCACTCCGCGAAAGTGTTGACTCCATTTCCTCGCCACCTTTACGGTTACGAAGCCTGAACAACTGCTTTGGGGGGAAAGACCTTCCGCCCACGGTCCGCTCGCCTCGGGCGAGCACGCTGCAAAGGAGTACCCATGCCTGCACCACACCACTTGCCCGGACCGAACGCGGACGTCTGGGATTGGCAGATGCACGGACTGTGTCGTGGGGTGGACTCCTCGATGTTCTTCCACCCGGACGGTGAGCGCGGCCGGGCCAGGGCGCAGCGCGAGAGCCGGGCCAAGGAGATGTGCCGGCAGTGCCCGGTGCTCGTGCAGTGCCGGGAGCACGCTCTGGCGGTGTCCGAGCCGTACGGCATCTGGGGCGGCATGTCCGAGACCGAACGGGAGATGTACGCGCGGCACCGACGACGGCGGATCGCGGTCTGACCGGCCCGCCGGACGACACCACGAGACGACGAAGCCCCGCACGGATTGTTCCGTGCGGGGCTTCGCAGTTCCCGGGTACCCGGCCGACTCCGCGGCCGGGCACCCGGCTCGCTAGTGAGCGTGACCGTGGCCGTGACCGGCCTCGGGCGCCTCCTCCGGCTTGTCGACGACGGCGCTCTCCGTGGTCAGCACCATCCGCGCCACCGAGGACGCGTTGACGACCGCGGACCGGGTCACCTTGACCGGATCCACGACACCGTCGGCGAGCAGGTCACCGTAGGTGAGGGTGGCTGCGTTGAACCCGGACCCGGCGGGGGCCTCGGACACCTTGTTCACCACGACCGACCCGTCGAGGCCGGCGTTAGCGGCGATCCAGTACAGCGGGGCCGCGAGCGCGGCGCGCAGCACGGCGACACCCGTGGCCTCGTCACCCGAGAGCGAGTTCTCGAGCGCGTCCAGCTCCCGGGCGGCCTGCACGAGCGCCGAACCACCACCGGGCACGATGCCCTCTTCGACCGCGGCCTTGGCGGCGTTGACAGCGTCCTCGACACGGAACTTGCGCTCCTTGAGGTCGGTCTCGGTGGCTGCACCCACCTTGATCACCGCGACGCCGCCGGAGAGCTTCGCGAGCCGCTCCTCGAGCTTCTCCCGGTCCCAGTCGGAATCGGTGGCCTCGATCTCGCGACGCAGCTGCGCGACGCGGTTCTCGATGTCCTGTTGCGTACCGGCACCGTCCACGATCGTGGTGCTGTCCTTGGTGACCACCACCCGGCGGGCCGAACCGAGCAGGTCGAGACCGGCATCCTTCAGGGTCAACCCGACGTCGGAGTTGATGACGGTGCCGGCGGTGACGACGGCGAGGTCGTCGAGGAACGCCTTGCGGCGGTCACCGAAGAACGGCGCCTTGACCGCGACGGCCTTGAGGGTCTTGCGGATGGAGTTGACCACGAGGGTGGAGAGCACCTCCCCCTCGACGTCCTCCGCGATGATCAGGACGGGCTTGCCGTTCTCGGCGATCTTCTCGAGCAGCGGCAGGAAATCGGGCAGGGAGCCGATCTTGTCGCGGTAGAGGAGGATGACGGCATCCTCGAGCACCGCCTGCTGTGCGTCGATGTCGGTGATGAAGTAGGGCGACAGGAAGCCCTTGTCGAACTGGACGCCCTCGGTGACGACGAGCTCGGTCTGGAGCGTCGAGGATTCCTCGACGGTGACGACACCGTCCTTGCCGACGGTGCTCAGGGCCTCGCCGACCATGTTGCCGATCTCCTCGTCGCGCGAGGAGACGGTGGCGACCTGGGCGATGGCCTCCTTGCCCTCGACCGGGGTGGCGGCGGCAAGGAGCGCCTCCGACACCTTCTCGGCGGCCCGGCCGATGCCGTTGCCGAGTGCGATGGGGTTGGCGCCGGCCGCGACGTTCTTCAGGCCGGCCTTGATGATGGCCTGGGCGAGCACGGTGGCGGTGGTGGTGCCGTCACCGGCGACGTCGTTGGTCTTGGTGGCCACGCTCTTGACCAGCTGGGCGCCGAGGTTCTCGAACGGGTCCTCCAGCTCGATCTCCCGGGCGATGCTGACACCGTCGTTGGTGACGGTCGGGCCGCCGAACGCCTTGGCGAGCACCACGTGCCGCCCACGCGGGCCGAGGGTGACCTTGACGGCGTCGGCGAGCTGATCGACGCCACGCTCGAGTGCCCGCCGCGCGGTCTCGTTGAACTCGATTTGCTTGGACATGTTCTCCGACTACTCCTGGAACGAAGGATCCGGAACGGACTCCGCCCCGGGTCCGAGGCGGAACTCCGGGGCGGAATGCGTGCGGCTTACTTGGCGACGACGGCCAGCACGTCGCGAGCCGACAGGATCAGGTACTCCTGGCCGGCGTACTTGATCTCGGTTCCGCCGTACTTGCTGTAGATGACGACGTCGCCTTCCTTGACATCGAGGGGGATGCGCTTCTCACCCTCGTCGTCCCAGCGGCCGGGGCCGACGGCGACGACGGTGCCCTCCTGGGGCTTCTCCTTCGCCGTGTCCGGGATGACCAGGCCGGAGGCAGTCGTCGTCTCGGCCTCGTTGGCCTGGACGAGGATCTTGTCCTCGAGCGGCTTGATGTTCACGCTCGCCACGATGAGCCCTCCACTTTCAGGGGTTCGATGGTCCGAGGCCTCTTGTCGTCCTCGGACAGGGTTTGTTCAGTCACCACGGTGACTCCGCGCGTAGTCCCGTCGTCGCGGGTGCCGGAACACGCTCGGCGTCGACTAGCACTCTATACACGCGAGTGCCAGCGCTCAAGGGCAGAGGGTGCTGAATGCGCTCGTGTCGCCTCGGACGCACCACGACCGCGACGAGCGGGCCCCCACCCGGGCGACCTCCGCACGAGTGCACCCCGTTCGTCGGGCTCCGGACCCACCGCGGGCCGCCGACCCCGCACGTGCCCGTCGCGTCCGCAACCGAGGAGACCGAACTGTGACCATTCGTACCCGGAACCGAGCCGCGGGTGCTCCCCTGCCGAGATGACGTCCGTTCGGCACCCGTGCCCACGACGCTCCACTCGCGCCGCCCTCCGAGAGTACGGCTCCGAGCTGGGACGACAGCGGCCGAACGGACGAACCACCCGCGCCCGGCACCGACGTCGGGCGCGCGTGGCGGAACAGGGACGCCGCGCCGCCGCGCCGCCGGGCGGGCCGAGATCGGCGGTTTTCGGCGCGCGCCCGCACACCCCCGTCTGTTACGTTCGGATAACGGAGACCGAACGCGTGACCATTCGGTGACTTTGCGGCTCGACCGCGTCCCTGTCCGCCGGTCACGCACGGGAGGGGAACTATGCGCACGTCGCTGGGAATTTCCACCGGCGCTTCCGGAGTGGGCTCGGCCCTCGTCGTCGAGGGGCCGGGAGAGCACACCACCGAGTACCGATTTCTCGCCGCCGATCCCGAGACCGCCGGCGACCTGGGCGACCTCGTCATCGATGCCCTCTCCCTCATGAGCACCCAGATCGACGGACACGCCGTCCCCGACGCGGTGGCGGTGGCCTATCGAACCTCCGAGCACGCGGAGGCGATCCGCTCCGCGTCGGTGCGCGACGGCCACATCGTCCATCTGGTTCCGGAGACGACGGCCGTGCTCGCCTACCTGAACAGCACCGGGCTCGTCGACACCGCCGACACCCTCGCCGTCGCCGACCTGGGGGCGTCGGGATTCACCGTCTCCGTCGTCGACCGACGGTCCGGGTCGATGCTGCGCTCGGCCCGGACCGGGGACGTGGGGGGCGGAGCCGTCCGTGCCCGCGTCTACGACCACGTGCGCCGCCGGATCGGCCGTACCCGTGGCCGCATCCCGATCGACCCCGCCCTGCTGACGGTGCGCTGTCAGGGTGCACTCGAGGCCCTCGGAGAGGCGTCCACGACCCGGATCGAACTCGGTGACGCCGGACCGGCGGTGCCCCTGACCCGCACGGAACTCGACGAGATGGTGGCCGATCTCAGCGACACCGCGGCGACGTTCACCCGGCGGGTCTGCCACACCGAACCGCGGCCGCAGATGCTGGCGCTCGTGGGCGGCGCAGCGGCGATGCCGGCTCTGGCCGACGCCGTGACCTCGGCCTTCGCCGGCCCCGTCGCGGTGGTGCCGGAACCGGCCACCGCCGCGGCCCACGGCGCCGCGCTGCTCGCCGCGTCGTCACGACTGTCCTCCTATCCGTCGGTAGGTGCCTCGACCCCGACGGCGGGCACCCCCGGCGGCAAGGTCTCCGGTGCCCTCGCCGGGGCGCTCGTGATCGGTGCGCTCGTCGCGGGCTATGCGACCGACCAGATCGCGTCCGACGACACCGCCGTGTCCCCCGCCGGGACCAGCGGCCAGGCCACGACCCAGCCGGCGGCGGCCGTCCCCGACACCGGACACACGCAGATCCCCTCCGAGGATCCCCACGCCGCCGTCACCACGACAGCTGCCGACAACGGCTACGCACGCACGGACACGCCGGTGCCCTATCCCACTCCCACCGTGCCCGAGTCGTCGACGACCACGCCGGCGACGACCACGCCGCCCAGCACACCGGAATCGACGACGAGCGAGCGGCCCGAGTCGCCTGCGGACGTCCCCGGCACCGACCGGCCGTGGCAGTTGCCGGGAACCCTCCCGAGCGTTCCGCTGCCGACCGTCCCGCTGCCGACGCTGCCCGGCACGACGCCGTCCGAGAGCACGACACCGAGCTCGACGACGTCCGCGCCGCCGTCCGAGTTCGCACCACCCGAGACGACGACCGAGACCTCCTCGACCGCGGCCCCGGCGGAGGAGGCGACGAGCACGTCACCGCCTCTCATCGAACCGTCACCGGCCGCCTGATCGCGCCCGCCGATCACCGCAGCGTCGGGTCAGGCAGGCACCTGGGCGATCTCGACCGGCAGGCCGGGATCGGTGCCGACGGTGAGCGCGGAGGGCTGGGCGCCCCCGGCGATCAGATGCGCTCCCAGCGCGGCGATCATCACCCCGTTGTCGGTGCACAGGCGCGGCCGCGGCACCCGCAGCGCGATCCCGGCGGCCGCGCAGCGCTCCTCGGCGAGCTCACGCAGGCGGGAATTGGCAGTGGCTCCACCGCCGAGGACCAGCGTGTCCACGCCCACGTCCTGCGCGGCCCGCACCGCCTTCATCGTCAGCACGTCGGCGACCGCTTCCTGGAAACCGGCCGCCACGTCCTCGAGCGGGACCGGCTCGCCGGAGCGCTCGCGCGCCTCGACGAACCGCGCGACAGCCGTCTTGAGCCCGGAGAAGGAGAAGTCGTGCCGGGCGTCGCGCGGCCCCGTCATCCCCCGCGGGAACACCACCGCGGTGCGGTCACCGTTCTGTGCGGCCCGGTCCAGCGCGGGACCGCCCGGGAAACCGAGTCCGAGCAGCCGGGCGACCTTGTCGAACGCCTCGCCGGCCGCGTCGTCGACCGTCGTGCCCAGCTCGACGATCGGCTGACGGCCGAGATCCTCGACGTGCAGCAGGTGGGTGTGCCCGCCGGAGACCAGCAGCGCCACGCACGGTGGCATCGGTCCGTGTTCGATGGTGTCCACGGCGACGTGCCCACCGAGATGGTTGATCGCGTAGAACGGCACGTCCCACGCCGCCGCATACGCCTTGGCTGCCGCGACACCGACGAGCAGTGCGCCGGCGAGACCTGGCCCGATCGTCACGCACACGGCGTCGGGCTTGGTGACACCGGCGGCAGCCAGCGCCCGTCGCATGGTCGGAACGATCGCCTCGAGGTGCGCGCGGGACGCGATCTCCGGGACGACGCCACCGAAGCGGGCGTGTTCGTCGACGCTCGAGGCCACCTCGTCGGCGAGCAGGTCGAGCGTGCCGTCGCCGACCCACCGGACGATGCCCACGCCCGTCTCGTCGCAGGAACTCTCGATCCCCATCACGATCACGACTGTGACTCCTTCCGCCGGTCCGGCCGGCACATGGTGTACGCGTCGGCCCCGCTCGGCTGGTAGTACCGCTTCCTCGTCCCGACGATCTCGAAACCCTCCCGGCGGTACAGCGCGATCGCTGCGTCGTTGTCGGTGCGCACCTCGAGGAACACGGGACCGCCCCAGGCGTCGGCCGTCCGCAACAGCTCGGCGAGCAACGCGCCACCGACGCCGCGGCGCCGCTGTCGTGGGTCCACCCCGATGGTGTGGACCTCCGATTCCGGATGAACCGCGGTGCCGAGACGCGCGAGACCGGCGTAGCCGATGAGCCGGCCTTCCTCGTCCCGGGCGGCGACGTAGTGGTTCTGCGGTGCCGCCAGCTCGGCACGGAACGCGTCGGCGCTCCACGGGTCGTCACCGGGGAACAGGATCCGCTCCAGCTCGGCGCACCGGGCGACGTCGGACGGCTGCAGCGCGTCGACGAGGGGACGAGGGTCGTGGGTGGTCATTTCTTCTTCCGGTCCGCCGTCTCCACCGCGTCCGGGCGGCGCAGGTACAGGGGCACCAGGGGCTCGGGCTCCACCCCGGCGAGCAGGTCCGCGACGGCCACGGCGACCAGCCCTGCCGGGGAGGGTGTGGCCACCGGATGCGCGGGCAGCTCGAACAGGTCGACGTGCGGGCGGGATCCCGCGATCCGCTGCGACGGCTCCGCCTTCAGATCCGCCGGCCTGCACACCCCCGGTCCCTCGAGGCGGACGCCGCCGGAGTACCGCGCCCAGTACACCTCGCGGCGACGAGCGTCGGTGACGACGAGAAGATCACCGGCACTCTCGCCGGCTCCCGGCCCCGTACCGTCGGCGTCCGCACCCAGGACGTCGGCCGCGATCGCGTCGAGACTGCACACGCCGTGCACCGGCACGTCGAGGGCGTCGCCGAAGGCAGCGGCGGTCGCCATGCCCACGCGCAACCCGGTGAACGGCCCCGGGCCGACACCGACGACGACGGCGTCGAGATCGGCCGGCGTGTGCCCGGTGGACGACAGACACTCGAGGATCTGCGGGGTCAGTACCTCGGCATGGGCGCGTGGATCGTCCGTGACCCGCACGGCCAGCGTCTCGATGCCGGCGGTCCCTGGTTCACCGCGGTCGTCCACCCGGACGAGACCTGCGGTGACGGCGGGGGTGGCGGTATCCACGGCGAGAACGAGCACGAGTATCCAGAGTACCGCCGAGCGCGGCGGTCACCCCACCCAGGACCAGGTGGCGGTGCGCACGTCCGAGTCCGGTTCGCGGCGCAGCCGCACCCGCAGGTGCCGTTCGGTGAGCGCCTCGACCAGTCCCTCACCCCATTCCACGACGACCACGGCGGCGGTCAGGTCGGTGTCGAGGTCGAGAGCGTCGAGTTCGTCGAGGGCGTTCGGTCCGTCCCCGAGGCGGTAGGCGTCGACGTGGATCATGCCCACGGGTTCGCCCTCGGTGCGACCGCCGGGGCGATGCTCGCGGGCGATGACGAAGGTGGGCGAGGTGACCCGGCCCTGCACCCCGAGGCCTGCCGCGATGCCACGGGTCAGGGCGGTCTTCCCGGCGCCGAGCGGTCCGTCCAGCACTACGAGATCGCCGGCGTGCAGTTGTTCTGCCAGGCGCCGGCCCAGTGCCTCGGTGTCCTCGACCGTGGGCAGCTCGGCGCTGCGCTCGGTGTGCGTGCCGGCGGCGAGATCGTCACCCAATTGCGGCGCGCCTCCTGCCGGCGTCGTGGGCGAACCCGCGTTGGATCAGCCGGTCGAGCGCACCGACGACGACCTCGGGGAATTCGAGTTGCACCAGGTGCCCGGCGCCGCGGACCCGCTTGAGCTCGACGTCCGGGAGTGCCGCCGCGAGTTCCTCGGAGCCGGAGAACGGGATGATCATGTCGGCGTCCCCGCACAGCACGAGGGCGGGCACCCGACCCAGCACCGGCAGGGCCGCGGACTCGTCGTGCAGTTCCAGGGTGCGCAGAAAGTTCACGATGGTCAGCACCGAGGTTTCCGCCAGCATCCGGTCGGAGAATTCGACGAGCTTCGGGCTGACCACGGTCCCGTAGGACGCCGCGCGCAGGATCGGCGCGATGATCGCCTTGGCGGCACCGCGGGTGTACTGCACGAAGTCCGGCGCGGTGCGGGCCAGGTGCCGGAATCCGTCGATCACCGGGTTCTCGAGGTTGCGGCCGATGCCGGTCTTGGTCAGGCCGGCCGCGGTGGTGGCGAGCAGTCCGACGCCGACGATGCGTTGGTCGAACAGTTCCGGGCGCTGCGCAGCCAGCGCGATGGTCGTCATTCCGCCCATCGAGTGCCCGACCACGACCACCGGGCCGGTGGGGGCGACCGTGTCGATGACCGTCCCCAGATCGCGGCCGAGTTGGGCGATGGTGCAGGACTTCGACCTCGGCGCGCCGGACTCCCCGTGGCCGCGCTGATCGTAGAACACCATCCGCACGTCCTTGCCCCAGCGCTCCTGCAGGTGCCGCATCTGCAGGTGCCAGGACTGCATGCGCAGGCAGTACCCGTGCACGAACACGATCGTCAGCGGCGCCAGAGCCGAGCCGACCTCGCGCACGGCGAGTTCGACGCCGTCCTCGGTGCGGACGGTGCGCTTGGGCAGCGCGAGCATCGCATCGAAGTCTTCCTCGCCGTAGATCTCGTGCGCGGGCAGGCCCGCGGTGCGCACCGCGTACAGTCCCGCGTTCGAGCCGAGCGTGGCCAGGCTCGCACCCAACAGTCCCAGACTGCCCAACAGCGTCATCGCCGCTCGCCTCCTCCGCCACCGACGTAGGTGCGGACGGTGCGCCCGCCCACGCCGGTGACCACCTCGTAATTGATGGTGTCCAGCAGGTCTGCCCACTCCTGCGCGACAGGCTCGCCGTGACGACCGTCACCGAAGAAGAACGCGGTATCGCCTTCTTTTACTCCGTCCCCGTCCGGTCCGAGATCGACCACGACCTGGTCCATGCACACGCGGCCGAGCTGAGGGCGGCGACGTCCGCCGAGCTGCACCTCGAAGCGGCCGCTGAGATTGCGCCGGATTCCGTCGGCGTAGCCCATCGGCAACAGGGCCACGGTGGTGTCGACGGGCGCCACCCAGCGATGCCCGTACGACACCCCGGACCCTGCACGCACCTTCTTCACCAGCGCCACCCTCGTTCGCAACGTCATCGCGGGCCGGAACCCGAAGTCCCCGACCTCGGGGATCGGGGACAACCCGTACATCGCTATACCCGGTCTGACCATGTCAAAACGCAGGTCAGGACGCGTGACAGTGGCTGCCGAGTTCGACAGGTGCACCACCTCGGGTCTCATGCCGTGGCGGCTCAGATCCGCGACCGCCTCGCGCAACCGGTCCCGCTGGCAGTCGATCTCGGGGTGACCGAGTTCGTCCGCGTGTGCGAGATGGGAAAAGGCGCCGCGCAGCCGGATCGCGCCCTCGGCGCGGGCCCGGCCCAGGTCCTGCAGAAATTCCGGCCATTCGTCGCGTGCCACGCCGTTGCGGTTGAGTCCGGTGTCGATCTTCGCGGTGAGCACCGCGGTCACGCCCGTTTCCCGAGCTGCGGCAACGATCGACGCGAGATGCCGGGTCGACGAAACCCCCAACTCGACGCCGGCGGTGATCGCGGGTGCGAAATCGGCGTCGACGGTGTGCAGCCAGGACAACACGGGCACGTCGATCCCGGCGCGACGCAGTTCGAGTGCCTCGGTCAGGGTCGTCACCCCCAGCTCGCGCGCCCCGGCGGCCACGGCGGCCCGCGCGACCGGGACGGCACCGTGGTTGTATGCGTCGGCCTTGACGACGGCCATCACCGCCGCCTCCCCGGCGAACTCCTGCAGCCGCCGCACGTTCTCGGCCACGGCGTCGAGGTCGATCAGCGCCTCGGCCTGCGGCAGGTCGTGGTGGAGGTGGTTGCGGGGTCGGGGTTCGGCCGTGGTCATGGGTCCCGATCCTGCCACTGCGGGCGAAGTGGCCCGCAGCACGGTCGACGGTGTCGGGTCACGATTCGGCCATGCCCCGCAGACGGCGTACTGCCGTGGGCACCCGGTCGAGGATCGCACTCGCCGACGTCGGCGCCCCGGCGCCGTCGACGCCCCCGCGCGCGGCCGTGTCCGCCGCGAACGCATGGGCCCGCGCACCGGCCGCGGCGGCGAGGTCCGGGGCCATACCGGCGGACATCAGTGCCCCGATCATCCCGGACAGGACGTCGCCCGCCCCGGCGGTGGCGGCCCACGACCCGCCGGCCTCGTTGACGAACACGTGCCCGGCCGGGTTCGCGATCAGCGTCGAGCGGCCCTTGAGCAGTACGTGCACTCCCCAGTCGGCGGCCAGGGCTCGCACCGCCGTCACCCGGTCCGGCTCGGGCCGGCGGCCGGTGAGCCGCGCGAACTCCCCGGCGTGCGGGGTCAACAGCGACGAGGCATGTCGGCCGCGGACCAGTTCGGGCTGCCGGGACAGCAGCGTCAGCCCGTCGGCATCGACGAGGACGGGCAGATCCGTCGCCAGCACCTCGCGCAGGGTGTCGGCCGCCTGGTGATCGGTGCCGCCGCCGGGCCCGATCACCCACGCCTGGACGCGGCCCGCCTCGGCGAACGACGGCGCGGCCACCACTTCGGGGAACCGGGCCAGGACGACGGGCGCGGCGCTGCCGGCGTAGCGGACCATGCCGGACGTCGCGGCCACCGCCCCGCCGGCGCAGAGCACGCCGGCACCCGGGAACCGGGCGCTCCCGGCGACGATGCCCACGACGCCCTGGCTGTACTTGTCGTCGTCGGCGCCGGGCACCGGCCAGATCGCGCCGATCTCGGCCGGCTCGGCCGCCACCAGGTGCGCCGGGGACAGGTCGAGACCGATGTCGACGAGCTCGACCCGCCCACAGCGGGCCGGGGCGAGGACGTGGACAGGCTTGTACGCACCGAACGTGACGGTCACGGCCGCGGTGACGGCCGGTCCGTCCACGGCACCGGTATCCGGGTCCACGCCGCTGGGGGTGTCCACGGCGACGATCGGCGCGGTGATCTGCTCGACGACCGCCGCGGCCGCCGGGCGCAGCGGGCCCCGGCCCGAGATGCCGACGATTCCGTCGAGCACGAGATCCGGGTCACCGATCCGCCCGGGATCGGCCGGCACGAGGCGTCCCCCGGCGGCACGCAGCGCCGCGGCCCCCGCCTGATGGGCCCGCTCCGGGTCGAGGAGCAGCGCCGTGACCGCGACCCCGCGGCGACGCAGGAACGCGCCCGCCCACAGGGCGTCGCCGCCGTTGTCGCCCGATCCGACGAGCAGGCTCACGTGCCGACCGGCGACGGAACCGGTGCGCGCATGCAGTTCCGTCGCCGCGATCCGGGCGAGCCCGAACGCGGCACGACGCATCAACGTGCCCTCGGGCAGGGCTGCGAGCAGCGGCGCCTCCGCCGCCCGCACCTGCTCACACGGGTAGTAGCTGCGCATCGGGTCTCCCGCCGGGGTCGCTATTCCACCGTCACGGACTTGGCGAGGTTGCGGGGCTTGTCGACGTCGTAGCCGCGGGTCTGGGCGACCTCGGCGGCGAACACCTGCAGCGGCACGGTCGACAGCAGCGGCTGCAGCAACGTCGGCGCCGCCGGGATCTCGATGAGGTGGTCGGCGAACGGCCGCACCGCCTCGTCGCCCTCCTCGGCGATCACCACCGTCCGCGCGCCCCGGGCCTGGATCTCCCGGATGTTGCTCAGCAACTTCGAGTGCAGCACCGCCCGCCCCTTCGGCGACGGCATCACCACGATCACCGGCAGCCCGTCCTCGATCAGCGCGATCGGACCGTGCTTGAGCTCGCCCGCGGCGAAGCCCTCGGCATGCATGTACGCCAGCTCCTTGAGCTTGAGCGCACCCTCGAGCGCCACCGGATACCCCACGTGCCGGCCCAGGAACAGCACCGTCGACGACGACGCCAGCTCCCGCGCCAGCCGCCGCACCGGCTCGACCGTCTCGAGCACCCGCGCGATCAGGTGCGGCATCGCGGCCAGGTCGGCGTACTCGCGGGCCACCTCGTCCGGATACTTGGTGCCGCGGGCCTGCGCCAACGCCAACCCCACCAGGTAGTTCGCGGCGACCTGCGCCAGGAACGCCTTGGTCGAGGCCACCCCGATCTCCGGCCCGGCCCGGGTGTAGAGCACCGCGTCGGCCTCCCGGGGGATCTGCGCGCCGTTGGTGTTGCACACCGCCAGCACCCGCGCCTTCTGATCCTTCGCGTGCCGCACCGCCTCGAGGGTGTCGGCGGTCTCCCCGGACTGGGAGATCGCCACCACCAGCGTCGACCGGTCCAGCACCGGATCCCGGTACCGGAACTCGCTGGCCAGCTCCACCTCCACCGGCAGCCGCGTCCAGTGCTCGATCGCGTACTTGGCCACCAGACCCGAGTGGTACGCACTGCCGCAGGCGACGACGAACACCTTGTCCACATCGCGCAGCTCCTGATCCGACAGCCGCTGCTCGTCGAGCACGATGCGACCGCCGGCGAAGTGCCCGAGCAGCGTGTCGCCCACCGCGGCGGGCTGCTCCTCGATCTCCTTGAGCATGAAGTAGTCGTGGCCGCCCTTCTCGGCGGCCGCCAGATCCCAGTCGATCTCGAACGGCCGGGTCGCCACGTCGGTGTCCCCGTCGAAGTCCGACACCCGGTACCCGTCGGCGGTGATCACCACCACCTGGTCCTGCCCGAGCTCGACCGCGTGCCGGGTGTGCTCGATGAACGCCGCCACGTCCGAGGCCACGAACGTCTCCCCGTCCCCGACCCCGACCACCAGCGGCGTCGACCGGCGCGCCGCCACGATCGTGCCCGGATGCTCGGCGTGGGTGAACACCAGCGTGAACGCCCCCTCGAGCCGGCGCAGCACCGACAGCGCACTGGCCTCGAAATCCCCCGCGGTCGGCCCCTCGGCATACGCCCGGGCCACTAGATGCACCGCCACCTCGGTGTCGGTGTCGCTGGCGAACTCCACCCCGGCCTTCTCGAGCTCCACCCGCAACGGCGCGAAGTTCTCGATGATGCCGTTGTGCACCACCGCCACCTTCCCCGTCGCGTCCCGGTGCGGGTGCGCGTTCCGATCGGTCGGGCGACCGTGCGTGGCCCACCGGGTGTGGCCCATGCCGGTGGTCCCGGCGAAGTGCTCGGCCCCGACCTCGTCGAGCTCGGCCTCCAGATTCGCCAGCCGACCGGCCTTGCGCTCCACCGCCAGACCACCCGCGCCGTCCAGGACCGCCACCCCGGCCGAGTCGTAGCCCCGGTACTCCATCCGCCGCAGTGCCTCCACCACGACATCGAGAGCCGGGCGGTGCCCGACGTACCCCACGATTCCGCACATGGTTAGCAGGGTACTGGTCCGCGACCCGCCGGTAACAACTCGTCCGTGTCCCCGACGGGTGGCACGCGCGAAGCTGATCATCGGCTAACGTTCACGCCGTGGCGGCGAAACCGAAATCCCTGGCCCAGCGGCTCTCGAAACGCGGACCGCACACGGTATTGCGCGGCAACCTCGCTCTCGCAGGTCAGCCGGGCACCGTCTACACACCCGCCGAGGGGTTCGGCCTGCCCGCCGTCGCGTTCGGCCACGGCTGGATGACCGGCCTCGACAAGTACTCGAAGCTGTTCGAGCACCTGGCCTCGTGGGGCATCGTGGTCGCTGCTCCGAGTACCGAACGCGGACCGATCCCGTCGCACCTCGGGCTCGCCGCCGATCTCGGCACCACCCTCGACATCTGTGTGGGCGTGCGCCTGGGGACCGGCCGGATCAGTGTGCACCCCGATCGGCTCGGCCTGGTCGGCCACGGCATGGGCGCGGGAGCCGCGGTGCTTGCCGCGTCCCGGCGCGAGGTGGCGGCCGTCGCGGCGCTCTACCCGGCTCCGACGTCGCCCCCGGCCTCGGCCCTGGCCGCCCGGGTGCACGCGCCCGGTCTCGTGCTCGCCGCGGAGAAGGACCTCGGCTCGATGGGCAGCGACGCCGTCGCCGTCGCCCAGGCCTGGGGCGGCGAGGTGCTGATGCGGGTCGTTCACAAGGCCACCGACGACGGCATGATCGAGGGCCGACGCCTGCTCGCCTTCCTCGGCGTCGGGGGCGCGCAGCGGAACACCCAGAAGGTCACCCGCGCGCTGCTCACCGGATACCTGCTGTACCGGCTCGCCGGTGACAAGACCTACGCGCCGTTAGCCGATCCCGAGGCGGAGCTTCCCGGCTCCGAGGTGCTCACCGAGCCCGACGCGATCGACCGTGAACTCGGCACTCAGATCAACCAGCTTCTCGGACGGTAGAACTCCTCGTCGGCCGGCTCCGGCGCGCGCATCGTCCCGACCGGGAGCTCGTGCGGATCCCGGACGCGCCGTAGGGTCTCGAGGCGGCACGCGACCGCCTCCCGGTGCTCGGCGACGATGCGCTCGAAGCGGCCGGTCACAGCGGCCGTCCCGTCACTGCAGCCGTCCGATCACAGTGGCCCCGCCTCGGCCAGGACCACCCCGTCGCCGGCCTCCTGCTCGGGGTTCGGGTCGGCGCCCTCGGCCCCGGCCGTTCCGGTCCGGCGGGCGGTGTCCGCCCGGGGTCCGGGTATCCCGGCCGGCGCAGGGGGCGCACCGTCACCCGACGCACCCGCCCGCTGGGGATCGGGCGGCAGCGGTGCCGTCGACGTGCCGACTCCCGCATCGCCGTGTTCCGCAGCGCCGTCTCCCGCAGCACCCTCTCCCGCCGTGCCCTGCCCCGGAACGAGGTGTCCCGAATCGGCAACGGGTGTGGGCGGTTCCGGTTCCGTGGCTGTGGTCCCGGCCTGTGAGTCGGATGCGTGCGACGGCGCCCGTGCGGGATCCGGCGGCGCCGGTATGGCCGTCTCGACGGCCTCGGTCACCTCCTCCACCACCGTCGCGGCCAGATCGAGGACCGCGCCGGTGAGACCGCCCACAGCGGTCACAAGTCGTAGCCCCGCCGCGACCAGATCCGTGGATGCGCCCGGCGGCGCCCACGGGTCGGTCACCGGACCCACGTCCCGCACCGCCGGATCCGGTGGCGCGAGCATCGTGACGAGTTCGGCGAACACCGCCCGCACCGCGCGGTCGGTGTCGTCGCACAGGGCGAGGAAGGACTCGACCGCCGCCTCCACGCCGGGCCGGTACACCTCGTCACGCCACCGCGCGCACCAGTGCGTGACGGCGGCGCGGTCGAGATCCGGACCCAGCGCCGGATCCCACGCGGCGAGCTGGCGTGCCGTCGGACCGTCGCCGTCCGCGGCGCCGGCCAGGATGGCGTCGATCTCCTCGACGGTGCGTCCGCCGACGGTCGTGTCCGCGAATTCGGCGGCCGCGCGGGCCTTCTCCTCGACGACGGCGAGCACCGCGGCCGCGGCGTCGGTCAGCGCACGGTGGGCGGTGCCCAGCCCTGCCCGCAGGTCCTCCCCCGCTCGCACATGGCGGACGAGCGCGTCGACCGCACCCGCCGCTCCCCCTCCCGTCCACGCCGTCGCCAGGGCGTCGACACCGGAACGATGCCGCGCGACCTCGGCATCCAGGCCGGTCTCGAGCCGGGCGAAGACGTCGGCGTCCACGAGCAGGACGGCCGGGTCCGTGCCGCGCTGCTCGTCGTAGCGTTCCTCCAGGTGCGAACAGGGCGGCAGGCCGGGAGCGTACCGCTCGGCGCGCGGAAGATGCTCGGCGAAGAAGCGCAACCCGACCCGTCCCCCGTCGAGCACCAGGTCGAGCCGCCGCTCGCCCCCGGTCACCGGGATGCCGTCGGCGGCATGTCGACGCCCCGCAGGACGGAGTCGGTCTCCTGGTCCAGCCACGCGTACCCCCCGGCCGCGCGGCGCAGCGCCGACGCGTGTGCGGCCGTCGCTGCCGACCACTCCACCACCGCGCGATGCAGTCGGTCGTAGCACGCCCGCACCGCTTCGGCCTCGGACCGGTAGCGGTCGTCGACCGCGTCCGGGCCGAAGCCGACGGTGTGGAACGCACGCGCACGGCAGTCCGCGTCGGTGGCCGAGTCCGCCAGTCCGTCGGCGACCGACCGGACCACCGCGCCGTCGAGTCCCATTCCGTCACGCACCGCGCCCCCTCCCTCGTCCCCCGGAGGATTGGACGCAGCGGGCGGCGGTTCGGTTCCCGGGCGGAGAAGCGCCTCAGACGGCGGCGACAGCTCCCGCGAGGCGATCGGCGAGCGCGCGGGCCAGTGCGTCGTCGGCGGCCTCCACCATGACCCGCACCAGCTGTTCGGTGCCGGACGGGCGCAGCAGCACCCGGCCGGACTCACCCAGTTCCCGTTCCGCGGCGGCTACCGCGTCGGCGACGGCCGGTGCCTCGGCAACCGCGGACTTGTCGGACACAGGGACGTTCACCAGCACCTGCGGCAGAGTGCGCATGACGGCGGCCAGGTCCGCGAGGGACGATCCCGTCGCCACCATCCGCTCCATGAGACGCAGACCGGTGAGCACCCCGTCACCCGTTGTGCCCAGCGCCGGCAGCACGATGTGACCGGACTGTTCGCCGCCGAGGCTGAAGGAACCGCGCCGCAGCTCCTCGAGCACGTAGCGGTCACCGACCCCGGCGGTGACGACGGTAATCCCGGCTTCGCGCATCGCCAGGTGCAGGCCCAGATTGCTCATCACGGTGGCGACGAGCGTGTCGTCGTGCAGTTCGCCGGCCTCCCGCATCCCGAGGGCGAGG
>SWCF01000680.1_pt1 | contig 32224 bp, 38 predicted proteins | sample 4690081 | NCBI WGS metagenome assembly SWCF01 (sample SAMN10267280, study PRJNA491770) | bioreactor metagenome | isolation source: DHS bioreactor inoculated with | place: Japan: off Shimokita Peninsula
AAAAAAATCCTGTCACAGCTCCAGTTCCTAGCGTGCCTACAATACATCGCAGTGTAGCCACTATCAATGCTTCCTTAAAACCAAAAATTACTAAGGTAATAAGGTTTACTATATTAGCTAATCCAAGCTTTGCCCCTGGAGCTGCTGCTATAGGTATCGGTATTGTTGATTCTAATATATGCAGGGCTATACCTACCGCAGTAATTAACGAAAGATAAATCAATTTTTTTGTACTCATAGATACCTCTTTCTAGTAGCTAATAATATCAATGTCTGATTCACTGTCACTAACAATTTTTATAGAGACTCTATTTGGTAAGCAAATATTTATTTGATGTGGCTGAGTAATCTTACCCATCTTTGTGCAAAGCTGATCCCTACAATCTGCTTCTACTATCTTTGCACTGTTTCCATCATATTCTATCACATTATGACCTAATTCTGTGTCGATTACAATTCGTTCTTTAGGTAAATCGGGAGATAGTGATATTTTTTTATACTCCTTACCAGCTACATCAATAACAAGATAGACATTTCCATTATTCGTAGTGAATGATTTAACATAAAATATTCCACTGATTGCTATAATTATTACAAAACCAATTAGATACTTGTCCCATTTAGTCATTCTACTACCCCACTTACTTTATATCATTTAATAATCTTACCAAAGTTTCTATTATATATAACCTTCTACCATTTTAAACTACATTAGAATACTTACATAAATCTACATCAGTATAAGTTTACCATTTTGGTATTAGGTTTACAAGACAGAAATACCTATCATTTATTGGAAGATAAAGTATACTATATATTAAAAGAAGAGCATGTACATGCTCTTCTTTTAATATCATTTAAGTTTTATTGTCTTTTTAGGGCATTTCTGTTCACAAACTCCGCATCCTATACATTTATCTTCTAATACCTTATGAACTTGTTTTAATTCACCCTCTATTGCATCAACAGGACAATTCTTTTTACATATAGTACATCCTATACAATTATCCTCTATTATTTCTGCTTTTCTTCGTTTTTCAAAATTTGCATAAATTGCCCCAGTAGGACATTTTTCTGCACAAATCATACAATTAGTACACTTTTCATAATTAATTTTAGCTAAATTATTTGAAAATTCCATAGCATCAAACGGACATGCCTTTACACAAATTTGACAAGCAATACAACCTACATTGCATTTTTTTCTTACCAATTTACCTGGTTCTTCATTATTACAATCCACTACCACATCTTGCTTAAATGGTACAAAATGAATTACAGATTTAGGACATACCTCAATACACTTTCCACATGCTGTACAACGCTCAGGTATAATTTTTGCTAATTTTCCATCTGTAATTTCTATAGCATCAAATTGACATGCTTTAACACATGTACCCAGACCTAGACATCCATATCCACAGCTTTTACTTCCGCCTGATACCATGGCAGCAGCTTTACAATCTTGAATACCAAAATACTCAAATTTCTCTTTACAATTTCTAGTATCACCAGCACATATAACTCGTGCAACTTTTTTCTCACTATCTTCAACTTCCTGGCCCATAATTTCAGCAACCTTTTGGGCAACGTCAGAACCTCCTACAGGACATCCATTTACAGGTGCATTTCCTTCCACAACTGCATTTGCAAAACCATTACAGCCTGGGAAACCACACCCCCCACAATTTGCACCGGGTAAAGCTTCATTAATAGCTGAGACTCTGGGATCTACCTCAACTGCAAATTTTTGTGAAGCATAAGCTAATCCTGCGCCAAATACTAGCCCCATACCTCCTAAACTCAGTACAGGAACAACAATTGTTGTGAAATCCATATTTATCCTCCTTCCTATACTAGTCCAGCAAATCCAAGGAATGCTATAGACATTAAGCTAGCAGTTACTAATGCTATTGGAAATCCTTTGAAAACCTCTGGAACATCCGCAATTTCTAATCTTTCTCTAATTCCAGCAAACAAAACTATTGCTAAGGAAAAACCAACAGCTGCTCCTATTGCATTAGTAATTGTTTCGATTAAATTATACTCATACTGAATATTTAAAAGAGTTAAACCTAGTACCGCACAGTTTGTAGTAATAAGTGGTAAATAAACTCCTAAAGCTTGATATAGTGTTGGACTTACCTTTTGTATTACCATTTCAACAAATTGAACTAATGCGGCGATAACTAGTATAAATGCAATCGTCTGCAAATAACCTAAACCCAAATTATCTAATATAAATATTTGAACTAAGTAAGTTATAATTGAAGCTAGAGTCATAACAAATGTTACTGCCATGCCCATACCAATAGCTGTTTCAACTTGTTTAGATACGCCTAAAAATGGGCATATACCTAAAAATCGTGAAAGTACAAAGTTATTCACGAGAATAGAGCTTACAAGAATAACAAATAAACCTCCTACTGACATCGTTTGTCCCTCCTTTTAATATTGATTTGCCTTTTTAGAAACAAACCAGTTATAAAGTGCAAGTAGCAATCCTAGAGCTAGGAAGGCACCAGGAGGAAGAATCATAATCAAGGCTGGTTGATATGAAGCACCAAATAGTGTCATTCCTAAAATTGAACCAGCTCCAAATATCTCTCTCACACTGCCTAAGATAAAAAGCGCTAGAGTAAATCCAAGTCCCATACCTGCTCCATCTGTAAAAGATTGTGTAACAGAGTTTTTAGAAGCAAAGGATTCGGCTCTTGCTAATATTACACAGTTAACAACAATCAATGGTATAAATAGTCCTAATGCCTTATCTAGTGCAGGCAGAAAAGCTTTCATTAGAAGCCCAACAATAGTTACAAAGGTAGCTATTACAACAATAAAAGAAGGTATACGTATTTTACTTGGTATAACATTTTTAAATAATGATATAACCACATTTGATCCTACAAGTACTGCTGCAGTTGCCAGTCCCATACCTATACCGTTTATTGCTGAAGTTGTTACCGCTAACGTTGGACACATTCCCAACATCTGTATAAAAATTGGATTTTCATGTAAAATTCCATTCATAAAGGTCTTACCTAATTTCAACTTGGTCACCCCCTGCTTATTTTAATTTTTCATTGAATAATTTCATTGCACTATTTACGCCATCAGTAACTGCCCTAGAAGTAATTGTAGCACCTGAAATTGAATTAACTTCATTATCCTTTGGAACGCCAGCTTTAATTACTTTTAATTCATCCGCTGTGCTTTTTCCTTTATATTGACCCTTAAACTCTTCTTCTGATGCCTTTGCACCTAGTCCTGGAGTTTCAGTATGATTTCCAATACTCACACCACTTACCATATCGTTTAAAGTGACACCCACCATAACTTCAACAGGTCCTCCGTAACCAGCTGGATTCGTTTTTATAGTATAACCAACTGTTTGACCGTCTTTAATTCCTTTATGAACTTCTATGATGTTTTCATATCCTTCAAAATTATCTTGACTTACTTCTTCAAATTCTACAGCTTCTGGAAGAACACTTTGTCTAGCAGCTATATTAGCTTTGCGAATCTGCTCTGCAATTGGTTCCTCAGTAATTGCATTGGTGTAGCCTAATAATGCTGCCGCTATAGCTGTAATAACTAACAATATCAATCCTAATCTAACAACCTCACGCATTTACTTCACCTCCCCAAAAATTCTTGGGCTAGTATATTTATCAATAAGTGGAGCTGCAACGTTCATTAATAGAATTGAGTAGGAAACTCCTTCAGGATATCCTCCATAAATTCTAATAACGCTGGTTATAATACCACAGCCTAAAGCATAAATTATTTGTCCTCTTGGTGTAACAGGAGAGGACGCATAGTCTGTAGCCATAAAGAAAGCTCCAAGCATTAAACCACCTGCTAATACTTGATAAATTACAAACTCAAGGCTAAATCCACCCATTAAAAATGTTAATACTGCTACTGTTGATATATAAATAATTGGAATTCTTGGAGCTATTACTCCTTTATAAATTAAGTACAAACCACCTAAAATTAGTAGTAAAGCTGAAGTCTCACCTATACACCCTCCAACATTTCCTATAGCTAAGTCCCATATAGAAGGTAATGCCTGTTCTGCTCCTTCGGCCCCACTAATTAATGCCAAAGGTGTTGCTGTACTAACGGCATCTGCTCCAGGAGTTACCCAGTTTGTCATAGGTACTGGCCAAGAAGCTAATAACATTGCCCTAGCTGCCAAAGCTGGATTCATAAAATTATGCCCTAATCCACCAAAAGCATGTTTAACAATAGCTATGGCAAATATAGAACCAATAACTGGTATCCACCAAGGCGCAGTAGCTGGTATATTAAATGCCAATAATAAACCTGTAACAATTGCACTCCAGTCATTAATGGTAACTGGTTGCTTTCTTATTTTTTGAATTGCTGCCTCTGTTATAATTGCGGTTAGTATTGCGGCAATAATTACCTTAACTGCTCCCATTCTATAGTAATATACACCTGCTAAGGTTGCTGGCAATAATGCTATTACAACATCTCTCATTATTTTGCTTATCGATTCATCTGCCCTAATATGGGGAGACATAGAAACAATAAGTTTATTCTCCATTTTTATTCCCTCCCATTACTTAGTCTTTCTTTTCTTAGCGACTATTTCACGCTTAGATAATCTTATTGACTGTAGCAAAGGTCGTTTTGAAGGACATATAAATGAACACGAGCCACACTCAATACAGTCAAGGGCATTATATTTTTCAGCAGTTTCATGCATGTTTTGCAATGAAAATGCACTGATATACAACGGTTGTAAATTAATAGGGCATACTTCAACACATTTCCCACATCGAATACATGGACTTGGTTCAGGTAATCTTGCCTCTTCTGTTGTTAAGATTAAAATACCTGATGTTCCTTTAACTGCTGGAAGCTCATCGGTGTATTGAGCAAGTCCCATCATTGGTCCTCCAAGAATTATTTTACCTGGATTTCCATTATACCCTCCGCAATATTCAATGATTTCTTTTATAGAAGTTCCAACCTTAACAGTTAGATTCTTTGGTTCTTTAATACCTTTACCAGTTATAGTTGTTATCCTTTGGATCAAAGGTATACCAAGTTGAATAGCATCAGATATAGCTGCTGCAGTTCCTACATTGTTTACAATAGCTTTTGCTTCCATTGGAAGTCCACCAGAAGGAACCTCTCTTCCAGTGCAAGCATAAATAAGCTGTTTTTCAGCTCCTTGTGGATACTTTGTAGCTAAACCTACAACTTCAATATTAGGCTCATTTTCAACAGCTTTTGCCATCTTTTCTATAGCATCAGGCTTGTTGCTTTCAATACCGATAACACCTTTAGTAACATCAACTACTTTCATCATAGCTTTTAATCCATATACAATCTTTTCTGGATATTCAAGCATTAGTCTATGGTCAGCTGTTAAAAAAGGCTCACACTCAGCTCCATTTAAAATAATAGTGTCTATTTCCTTTTCAGGTGGTGGAGATAATTTTACATGGGTAGGGAAAGTTGCTCCACCCATTCCTACTATTCCTGCTTCCTTAACGATATTAAGGATTTCCTTACCACTGAGACTTTCTACACTACCTTTAGATGAAACACTTTCATGCAATGTATTTAATCCATCTGATTCTATTACAATACATTGTACTTCTCCACTAGCAGTGTTACGTTTTTCAATCTTTTTTACTTCTCCTGAAACACTACTATGGACGGGGGCAGATACAAAAGCCTTTGCCTCACCTATTTTTTGTCCTACCTTAACCTTGTCACCCACTTGCACAATTGATTCACATGGCGCTCCTATGTGTTGTTGCAATGGTATTATAACCTGACTTGGCTCAATAGCTTTTTCTATAGCCAACCTTTCAGTTGCCTCCTTGTAATGAGGAGGATGAATCCCTCCCCTAAAGGACAGAAATTTCATGTGTTATTCACCCCTTATTCCTTTAAATTAATTAAACCTTTTACTTGAAAATTAATAGTACAACCTACTATCTTTTCTACATTAATTAACAATTTCCTTCATTATTAATCAATTTACACATAAAAATATTGTATACTGTATATTTTATGTACTGTAAAAAAATACTTCCAAGTATTTTTCAAAAATTATTGCAAGCATTCTAATATTAGGATAAATGTTTAATCCAAAAAAGTCAATTAAAATAGCTCGTTAAATCTATATCAATCATTGGAATTACTTAGTCTTGTTAATATACCCCTTTAGTATTTCAATAGTTTTATAATATGTATTTTAGCTTCAACCAAGATCTTTTAAAGCTTCTCTTATATTCTCTTTTATCCATTCTAATACCTGGGGACTGGTTATTGATACCTCATTTCCCAAAATTTGTTTAATTTCTCGAGTATCAATAAAAAATTCCTTGTCGTCTAGAACATGCTTATATGTGTAATCAATATTTTCATTAGAAATTAAAAGTGTAATGAAAGTATCAGACATCTTTCCCAAGGGAGCTCTATCTATATGAGACCTTTGAAATTTCACTTCTATGCTTGTCCCTTTTCCCTCCGTAGAATAAATCTTAAAATTTCCATTGCATCTTTCTGCCGCAGCTTTAAATAGTGATATTCCTAAACCCACTTTTCTTGTGGTTCTTGAGGTTACAAAAGGAGATATTACCTTTTCTAACAATTCTTCAGACATACCACACCCATTATCAATGATACTTATAGTTAATAAATCATCTTTAGGTGACTCAATTATTATTATATCTATAGCTGTAGCATTAGCAGTTATACTGTTTTGAACAATATCTAAAATATGAAGCGAAAGCTCTTTCATAGCTTTTTCTCTCCTTATTAATTTCTTTTTAGGGCTTTTAAAAAACATTCAATTGTATTTTTAGGTATATCAATTGAATTGCTTCTTTCGCTTATATCTACTAGTCTGTGTGCATCTGAATTTTTTAATAAATTTAAATATTTATAATCTGGATTCTTGTTTAGAAAAGTATTAATATCACAGCACTTAGATACTTCAGCAGATGTAATACCAAGCTCTTTAGGGATAAAACCTAGGTTTGAAATAATACTAAATGAAGATCTATCTATATGTGCAGGAATCACAACCCCATCATAAGATTCCACCATAATAACAGCATCTTTTACAGATATGTCTATAGAAGAAATAAGCATTTTGGATTCTTCTCGTACAATTTCATCTTTGTCATTGAAAATATATTGTTTTCCAAAAAAACTAGGTGTATTTATTTTATCTGCCGATTTTGTATTTATATATTTGCTAAATTGTGTACAGGACTCTAAATTTTTAAACAAACACAACAAATGAACTTCTTCTTTTGTTTGAAGCTCAACACCTGGGATGACAATGATATTTTTCCCTTTAGCTACTGACATACAAGCTGCACAATTATCTGAGCTATTATGGTCAGTAATAGCTATAATATCAAGGTCTTTAATCATTGCCATATTAATAATATTATTAGGGGTCATTTCCTCATCAGCACAAGGAGATAACCCTGTATGTATGTGTATATCATAGAATACCTTCATTTATCTTATTCCTAACTCATACAACTTACAAAATATTTCATAAGAATTTAAATGAGTTTTTACAATAGCAATATTCTCTTCATTTGCCCTTTCAACAGTTTCTAAATCAACTTCAATTCCTTCAGGAATTATAATACAGCTGATTTCAATTAAACTAGCCACAGCCACTATATTGATATGTGTCTGTACTGTAATCCAAGCATTTCCCTGTTTTGCATGAGACATTACCCAACTTAACAAATCACAACAATATAATCCTTCTATTTTTTTGTCTAAACTAACTTCAGAAGTTACAAGATTAAAATCATTATTATCAATCATTTCATTTAAATACATTTTTTATGCCCCTCTTTACTTTATATTTATTTTTATGCTCAAAATGGTAGATTTTCCTTTTTCCGACTCAAGGGAAAAAGAATCACTATTGTTTTTAATATTAGGCAAACCCATTCCTGCTCCAAATCCAAGTTCTCTTACTTTGTTACTAGCTGTAGAGTACCCCTCTTGAACAGCCAAGTTAACATTTTCTATACCTGGTCCTCTATCTTTTGCAACAATTAAAATATCCTCAGGAGAAACTTCCACAATAAGTTCTCCGCCATTAGAGTGAATAACTATATTCATCTCTGACTCATAGGTTACAATAGCTACTTTTCTAATAATACTTGAATTAATCCCTAATTGTCTTAATATTTTTTTTATATTACTAGAAGCTTCTCCTGCTCTTGAAAAATCATCTTTAATTACATCATATTCTAATCTAATACTATTTTTTGAGTCGGGATTTATCATTATATTCTCACCCCATCTTCTATCATAAGATTATTATTGATTTGTATATATTTGCTACAACTTCAAAGCATTTTTTGCAAATTTACTATATTGATACAATGATGTGTTTAATAGGTTTTTTCCTGTTACTAATAAGTTTTCATCTGATTCACCTATAGCTAAATCTATATTTTTAGAAGTATTATTTATAATTGAGATAAAGAGACTATGTAATTGTTTAAATCTATCAGGTGGCTCTACATTATCAAAATCATTTATTATCTTTGTAATATTGGTTTTAGAACTAGATATTATAGCTTTATATTCTTCAATATTTGACTCATTTTCTAAATTAAAAGTAGCATCTGATAGTGTTTTAAAAGTATCTATAAGATTATTGTTACTAACATTAAGCAATTGCACATATTCTGACTCTTCCTTATTATATTCTATTTCTTTATTAGCAATACTTGTTGATACAACAAATGCACCTTCATAAGAACTTTTAATTGTGGGTATCAATGTCTCTATTTGACCTCTATCCATTAGAGAAACAGTCACAACCTTAAACCCATCTATTTGATGAATATATGACCCCATTTTTATTTCATTTAATTCTTTTACAAGTTCATTGGCGTTTTCTTTTGTTGACAAACTCCCTACTTGGATTGAAAAGAAATCTATACCTTTTAGTTCTACTGTTCCTATAGCAGGCTTTTGATTGTTTGCTTTTTCTTCTACTTGAACCTGGGTTTCAGGCTCCTTGGGACTATTCATTTCTACTTTGTCATTATTTACAGATTTGTTTTCTTCAGAAAAAAAGCTAGGAATAATCAAGTACTTTGATCCTAAATACCCAGGTATTATTGAAATAATAGGTAATACAACAATAAACAAAATAATTAAGATATATTTGTACCCTTTATCTTCCCTCCTAATTTTAGTTCTAGACTTCCTCATTCCGCTCCCCCCCTCTAAACTAATTTTATTAGATAAACTGTAAAATATTCTATACATTATTATTACACTATAGATATAAAATTAACTTAGATTCTTAATGTTTTTTATTAAATCAAACAATTATATAACCCTACTCAAGAGTAGGGTTATATAATTGTTTAAAAAACTCTTCTTGCTACAACAAATTTTTCATGGTAATAACCACTAGTTAAATTTGATATAGTGACCCGTCTAGAACTTTTTCCTGAAGAAGCATGTATAAATTCTCCATCTCCAATATATATACCTACATGAGTAATATTTCCGTTATTTACTCCAGAAGTATCAAAAAATACTAAATCACCAATAGCTAGACTGTCCTTTGAAATTTTTTCTCCTGTTTTCCCCTGATCTACTGACCTTCTAGGAAGTTTAACTCCAATGTGCTTAAATACATAAGTGGTGTATCCTGAGCAGTCAAAGCTATTAGGTCCATTACCTGCCCATTTATATGGAGTTCCTATATACTTCTTAGCAAATTCAAGAATTTTCATTTGTGTCGCTGATCTATTAGAAGATCTGGACACACCTGATAGATTGGAATAATTATCAATAACTATTTTTACATAATCTTGATATATCCAACCCTCAAAATTATCTTGAGTAATGATATTATACCATTCGTTTTCATAATTTTTTATTTTTATAAAATCATATAGTTTAAGTTGAGTTACAACATTTCCTTCTAAAGATGGCACTGATCTCAGATTAACATCACTACCTGTAATCTCTCCATTTGAATATCCTAACTTAGGTACAATAAATTCAGAATGTATCCATCCAGTAGAACCATCTTCAGAGGAAATATTATACCATTCCAAAGATTCTTCATTTATTGTCACTTCATTATTTTTTTCCAATTGAAAAAGAACGGTAGAATCTAAATCAGGATTTTCTCTTACATTTACATTGTCTCCATTTACTAACCCGTTATTAACCAAAGCTTCTGGATTAACGGGTACTATTAAATCACTATATATCCAACCAACTAGTTCATTATCTAACTTAACCTTAAACCAGTCTTCTGAAACATCAACTATTCCCACATATTGACCTATACTTAAGTTTTTAATAACCTTTGAATCAATGGCAGCTTCACTTCTAACATTAACATCATCAGCCACTACTACCCCTTCAACAGCTTCCTCTCCAAAAGAAAGTGTTGAAAAAGCTAAAAATATTAACAGTACAAATATTAAATTTATAATATACCTAATCCTAAAAAACATATACAACCTCCTTTAGAAAAAACTTATATACAAGCCTCTACTACATCATATGTATAATTCTATAAAGTTTTAAAAAAACCTTCAAAAGAACAAAAAAATAACAAAGCAAGTTTGGGAACAGCCCTTGTTATTGCTTTTTACACATTTTAGGGATTATGCGTCATACCGACGCAGGATAAGGTTAAAACATGAAAACACAGATCCTTCGTATACACTCAGGATGATAGAGAGAGAAGAAAAGCCCCCAAAAATGTCATCCTGAGCGTATGCGAAGGATCTTTCACTTGACCCTAAAAACAAACCCTAAACCCTAAGATACAGATCCTTCGTATACACTCAGGATGACAGGGCGAGAAGAAAAGTCCCCGAAAATGTCATCCTGAGTGAACACGAAGGATCTTGCTCTTGATTTTAACCTAAACCTCAACCTTAACCTGCGACGTTTACGTCGCATAATCCCTATATTACGCCATATTTTATTTCTTAATCAAATATTGCAAAAACAAAAAAACTTGAATCCTAATGATTCAAGTCATTTTTACTTGCCATTAGCAATAAAAAAGACCTACATATTTGTAAGCCTGCAATACTATAGCAAAATATCAAGTTTTTAATCTTTTTTGATGGTTTTATGATTTTTCTTACCTCTAACCTCTAACTTCTCACCTCTATTTTGGTGCGGAAGGCGGGACTTGAACCCGCACGAGCGTTGCTCACTACCCCCTCAAGATAGCGTGTCTGCCATTCCACCACTTCCGCTTATAAAACATTTTTTTCTAACATTTTATAGTATAAGCTTATTTTTCGTATGTGTCAACAGGAATTATTTTCTCTAAATTTAATCTTCTTCTAACAAATACCATTTATAAATACTATCAAATAGATTATAATAATTTGGAGTAATATCTCCCTTAACCTTCTTTTTTACAATCAAAGCACTGTTTTTATAAAAAAGACTGAAATATGGCAGATCTTGAACAAATTTATTTTGAATATCTATATACTGTTCAACTTTCATTTCAAGAGGAAAAGACTTTGATGCTTGATCAAGAATTGTATCCATAATCGGATCAGAATATCCTGATATATTTGTACTATCTACAAAGCTTGAGCGAAGAAAAAACTCTAAATTTGGAACTATTGGCATATGCCATCCACCTATTAAAATATCATAGTCTTTTTCAAAAACCCTTTTTTCATATTCTTCCCAATCTACAGCATTGATTAAAATATCTATACCAATAGCTCTTAGTTGACTGGCAATTATTTCTGCAGTTTTTAATCTTTCTGAATTACTATTGTTTATCAAAAGACTGAACCTTAACTCTTCTCCTGCTTCATTTTCCAATACTTCATCAGCGTCTCTATTTTCCCAGTTAGATTTATTAAGGATTTCTTTAGCTTTGTCTTTATCATAACCAATTTTTTGAGCTTCTTGGTTAAATAAATAAGAATCAGGATGAATAGGTGTATCAATAACAGTTGCATGACCTAAATAAACTTCACCTGCTATTTTATGTCTATCTACACCAAAGGCTATAGCCTTTCTTATATTTATATCTTTTAAAAAGTCATTTTCAAAATTAAAACCAACAAATTCATATTCTTGAGTTATATATTCATATATACTTAATGATTTATCTCCTGCAAATTTTTCCCAATCATAATCTTGTGCTTGTGCAGCATCTATTTCATTAGCCTCTACAGAGGTTAGTGCTGCTGGATTGTCTGGAACAATTTTCACTGCTATTTTTTCTATATAAGGATTTTCTCCCCAGTAATCAGTATTAGAAATTAGATCTAGTTGACCATACTTATCATAACTGTTCACTTTAAAAGATCCTGTTCCAACTATGGGGGTATTTATTGTTTTATATACTTCTTCACTATTTTTAAATACATGCTTAGGTATAATTGGAAAAGTAAACTTTTCTAAAAAATTTGAGCTACTATCCTTAAGCTCAATAGATACTTTAAGAGGGCCTAAAACTTTTACTTTATCTATCCCTTTAACAAGTTCTGAATATATTGTTTTATACTTACTACCATCAGACATTTTCAATGTATCTATAGTAAATTTTACATCTTCTGCAGTAAAAGCCATTCCATCATGCCAAACAATATTATCTCTTAAGTTAAATTCCAGCTCTGTACCTTCGTTTAGCAATTCCCAATTTTCAGCTAATGCTGGAATAGGTTTAAAGGAGGTATCAAGTTTAAGCAAACTATCATATATTAACTGATCAATAAAATATACACTTTCATTATCATTAACTATGGGATTTATAGTATTAAATTTAATTATAGGCAGAACTAATTCTCCACCAACAGCTGGCTGTTTTATTTTAATATCATCTTCTTCTGTACCTTCTGGTTGATCTATATTTTTTTGACAGCCTATTATTATAGTACTAATACAAAATAAGCATAACAAAAAAAGAAATACTTTTTTTTTCACTTGGTTACCTCCATATTTCAATGCAAAGAATCTTTATATTATTTTAACTAGTTTTTCATTCTCAATCAAACCTGGAATTCTACCTCTTTTAGCTACTGGTTTTCCTTCTACTTCTTTTATATCCATGGTCATGTCAATAGCTCGAGCTCCTGAAATATAACTTCCTACTCCAAAGGAGTCTGCTCCTGCCTTAGAAAGTTCTACTATTCTTTCAGGATTTAACCCTCCTGATACAAATATTTTAACATGACTATATCCATTAATATCTAATTTAGCCCTTAATTCTTTAACTAAATAAGGTGTTACTCCACCTCGTTCACTAGGAGTATCTAGTCTAATGCCAAAAAGCTTATCTCCTAAAGCATTAGCAATTCTTAAACTTTCTTCAATCTCATCCTTAAATGTATCTACCAAAACTATTCTTTTGTGATCTTTTGGTGTTACCTCATCATAAGCTTTTGCAATCTCAAGGGTATCTCCACCTATTAACATAGCTGCATGAGGCAGAGTCCCAGTTGCCTCTATATTCATTAATTTAGCACCTAATATACAACTTGCTCCTGTTGCTCCTCCAACAATTGCTGCTCTTTCCATAACAGAAGCTATAGCAGGATGCACATGCCTAGAACCAAAAATTAAAAATGGTTTATCCCCGCAAGCTTCTTTTACTTTTCTTGCCGCAGTAGCCCAGCCAGTACTACTTGCCAAAGCTCCTAACATCGCTGTTTCAAAAATAGCAAATTCTTTATAGGATCCCTTTATTCTAACAAGGGTTTCTTTGGCTTCAAAGGTTTCTCCTTCTTGAATTGACCACATCTCAATATTTTTATTTTTAAGCATACCTTTAATTTCTTCTATACCTACAAAAACACCTGACTTTCTAGCAAAAATTTCAACAGTTACTATTTTATCCTCTAAATTCATATGTTTAAGAATATCTAAGGTTCTTAGAAAGTAAACATCTGTAGTTAATCCTGATAGTATTTCTTCATGAGTAGCTGAATACAATTTTCGATCCTCATTTATATCAATACTTTCTACATCCTCAAGACTTGTAATTTGTTTCATGTTTTTTCACTTTCCCTTCTAAATTTTCATAAAAGTTTCAACTATGTATATCATAAAATATGCAACTCCAGATCCTATCAAAGGGCCTACTGGATATCCTTTAAATATAATTATTCCAAATACAGTACCTATTACAACTGCTGTTGTAATTGTTGGCTCAACTTGTAATAAATATCCACCCTTTGCTCCAGAAATAGCAACTAATATTCCCGCCAATACTCCTATAATACCTTTGTAGCCCATAAATATTTCAGTAGCATCTTTTAGGGTAAGTTTACCTAAAGGGAATGGTGCTAATACACCCATCATTAGGATAACTACTCCTATTTTAAGACCATATTTGTCTAAAAAAGCAAGGGTGGAATTTGAAACTCCATTAAATCCTTCTCCCACTTCCCCTATTAAATAAATCAAAAGTAGCCCAGTAACTGCAATGGCTAATGAGTTATTTTTACCTAGCATAGCTAGAACTAATAAGAAAAGTAAAATCATCCCTCCAAAATATTGTCCACTCATCTTTTCACTCCCGAAGTCGGCTTACTAAATAATGGCTAAAATATATGAATTAAAACCATTATAAAGTACAGCTCCCATATATTCAATATAAAAAAATATAAACAATAGCATTTATTCATATATAATGCTATATATCTTATAATATTTTAGTACTTTTTTAACATATTCTTTAGTTTCAACAAATGGAATATCATCTAAACTCTGCCCATTCTTACTATATCTAGGATCTTTTAACCATTTAGAAACATTCCCACTTCCTCCATTATACGCAGCTAGAATAAGTCTAATATCATTGTTAAACTCTTTTTTAAGTTGATTAACATACCAACAGCCTATTTTGATATTTATATTTGGTATAAACAGTAAATCTTCATTATAATTCTTTATTTCAAGCTCATCTGCAGCCCACTTTCCAGTAATAGAAGATATTTGCATCAGGCCTCTGGCATTCTTATGAGATACAGCCTTTTCATAATACTTACTTTCTACTTTTATTATTGCCGCAACAAGATAAGGGTCTATCCCATATGCATCGGCATTCTTATAAATTATTTCATCGTAATGTATAGGAAAAGCTATTTCAAGTAGCAAATCAGAATTATTAAGTAAAACTATCCCAATAAATATCAATATAATTATAATAAAAATAATTCTATATCTTTTAAGATCAAGAAAAATCAATTAACTCCCCCCGACAAGCTATTATACACCCTGGATATTTCATGCTTCACTTTTTCTTTTAGTGACTCCATACTGCCATTGTTCTCTAAAACAACATTTGCATATTGAGTTTTAATCTTAGAAGATAGTTGTGACTTAATTCGCTTTAGTGCCTCTTCTTTACTAAGATCATCTCTAGCCATAATTCTTTTAACTTGATTTTCTTCATCTGTAGTCACTAACCAAATCTCATCTACTAGTTTAGTCATATTCATTTCTATTAACAAAGCAACATCTAGTAAGACAAGAGAATACACGCCTTCTTTTTTTAAACACTTTAATCTATCTTTTATTTCATCTATAATTTTTTTATGGGTAATATTATTTAAAGCATTTAATTTGTTTTTATCATTAAATACTATATTCCCTAGTTTTTTTCTATCTAATTTCTTATCTTTAGTTAATATTTCTTCACCAAACTCTTTTATTATTTCATACAATGCAGGTTTTCCAGGCTCTACTATCTCTCTAGCAATAATATCCCCATCTATAATATAAGCATTAAATTCTTTAAAAACATTTGTAACTGAGCTTTTCCCAGAAGCTATGCCACCAGTAAGTCCAATAACCTTCATTTCTTTTCACCTTCTCACTTTGTTTCATACCAGCTATTGCCCAGTTTCATATCCACCTTCAAGGGAACATCAAGTTCTACAGCATTCTCCATATTGGTTTTTAATAACTTTTCTACAAGCTCTACCTCATCCTTATGAACTTCTATAAGTAGCTCATCATGAACCTGTAGTATTAATTTTGACTTTAGCTTTCTACTTTTTAATTCATTATATACTTTTACCATGGCAATCTTAATTATATCAGCAGCACTACCTTGTATAGGAGTATTCATAGCAGTTCTTTCACCAAAGGATCTCATATTAAAGTTTTTTGATTTAAGCTCAGGTATATATCTTATTCTATTAAGTAATGTAGTTACATAACCTTTCTTTTTTCCCTCAGCTACTATTTCAACCATATATTTTTTTACCCCTTGATACAATTTAAAGTATTCATCGATATAATTTTTTGCCTCTTTTCGACTTATATGAAGATTTTCAGAAAGTCCATAATCGCTGATACCATAAACTATACCAAAGTTAACCTCTTTAGCACTACTTCTTTGTTGTGAAGTTACTTCATCTAATGCTACATTAAAAACCTTTGCAGCTGTAGCAGTATGAATATCTTGATTTGTTTGAAATGCCTCTATTAAATTTTCATCTTTTGATATATGAGCTAAAACCCTTAACTCTATTTGAGAATAATCCGCATCTAGTAAATAATAATCTTTACTAGATGGTATAAATACTTTTCTAATCTCTCTTCCTATATCAAGTCTTATAGGTATATTCTGAAGGTTTGGTTCTGTACTACTAATTCTTCCAGTAGCTGTTACAGTTTGATTAAAGCTTGAATGAATTTTTTTAGTTTTGCTGTTTATAACATTTGTTAATCCATCTATATAAGTGCTTTTAAGCTTTACTAATTGTCTATATTCAATAATTTTTACAATAATTTCATGTTTATCTTGTAGTTTTTCTAAAACTTCTATATTAGTAGAGTATCCAGTTTTAGTTTTTTTAATTGGAGGTAGCTCTAGCTTTTCAAATAGAATTTCACCTAATTGCTTTGGAGAATTAATATTGAATTCTTCACCAGAATCTTTATATATACTTAAAGTCAGTTCATTAATTTTTTTCTCTAATTTATCTCCAATAGATGTTAAAATATCCTTATCAATAGCAAATCCTTCATACTCCATGTCAGCCAAAACATAAATTAATGGGATTTCTACATCATAAAACAGCTTATCTAGCTTTAACTCATTAAGCTTATCTATAAATATATTTTTAAGCCCTTCAACTGTATTACACCAATTGACTGCATATTTTATTAATTCTTCTTTTTCCATATCAAATAGTGTTTTTTTATTTTTTCCTTTTCCAAAAATAGATTCTTCACTTTCCATAACTTTACCTAAGTACTCTGTAGAAATTTCCCAAATGTCATACGCAGTTCTAGTAGGCTCTAATAGGTATAAAGCTATAGATGAATCAAAAGAAACACCTTTTAAGTCTACGCCATTATATTTTAAAGCTAATATATCTTTTTTTATATTATGACCACATTTTAGTATTTCTGGATTTTCTAGTAATTTCTTTAACTGAATAATTATATCATTATTTTTATCAATTTCTATAAAATAATTTTTTTGGTTAAAGGAAAGGGCAATTCCTAATATCTGTTCATCAGTTAGATTAATACTTCCACTTAGAACTTTAATACTAAAAGAACCAAATTCCTGTATCTCATTTATACAAGCATCTAACTCTTCTGGACTTTTTATTATATGTACTGATTCTTTATCAAAATCATCTTTAGAACTTTCACCCACCTCTTTATTGATTTTACCTATTAAGCTATGAAATTCTAATTTTTTAAACATAGAAATCATTTTTTGTGTATCTGGTTTTCCAAACACAAGATTCTCTAAATCTATATCTACAGGTACATCTACCATAATTGTGGCAAGACGTTTACTTAAAATTGCCTGCTGTGCATTTTCTTCTATCTTAACCCTAAGTTTATCACTTCCTATTTGCTCTAAATTATCAAGCAAATTTTCTATAGAATGAAATTCCTTCAATAACTTTATGGCAGTCTTTTCACCTACACCTGGTACTCCTGGTATATTATCAGACTTATCTCCCATAAGTCCTTTTAAGTCAATTATCTGATCAGGTACTAATTCATATCTTTTTATTATTTCCTTTTCATCGTATATTTCCAAAGAGCTTATTCCTTTTTTTGTTATAAGGATACGTGTTTTTTCAGAGGCTAGCTGTAAGGCATCTTTATCCCCTGTTACAACAATAGGATTTATATTATTTTTTTCCGCAAATTTAACTAAAGTACCTATTAAATCATCTGCTTCAAACCCATCTATTTCTATAGTATGTATTTTATAAACTTCTAAGACCTCTTTTAAAATGGGGAATTGTTCAGCTAATTCGGGTGGCATCTTTTTTCTTCCAGCTTTATAAGCATCAAATTCCTTATGTCTAAATGTGGGAGCTTTCCTGTCAAAAGCTACAGTAATATACTTTGGATTGTAATCTTCAATAATCTTGTTTAACATATTTACAAAGCCATATACTGCATTAGTATATACTCCATCCTTAGTGGATAAAAGTGGTAGAGCATAATATGCCCTATTTATCAAACTATTTCCGTCTATTATTACAATTTTATCTTTTTCCAATTTTGGCACACTCCTTCAATTTAACCGTAAAATAAAAGAATATAGTATTATTCTCAACATACTATATTCTTAATAGTTTATGAAATTCCTTCAATATTTATTTTATAATACTTAATCTCTACGTATCAACCTCTTTATAACTAATATAACTATCCCTATAATTAAACCTGTTATAATAATTATTGGTAGAAAACTAACAAATCCAATGAATATAATTTCTGCAAATTCTAAAAGTCCATTTATAGTTCTAATGAAACCCTTACCCGCTTTATCCCAAATGTTATCACTTACAGTTTGAATTCTTTTATCTTTATTAACTACTTCGTTTAAAGATATATTTATAGTTGATAGCTCAACTAAATCATCCCATCTTTGAATATCACCAGTCATTGCATTTATATTTCCCCTTACTCTTGTTAATTCTCTTTCTACCGCTAATATATCCTCTACATTTTCAGCTTTTAGCATGATCTCCCTAAGGCGCTCTTCCTGAACTTTAAGGTTTTCAATTTCATTTGCTGTATCTCTATACTGCGTTGTAATATCTTCTCCACTACTACCGTAATTTGTTACAATGCCTATAGCTTTTATTTCGTTAACAGTGTCTAAAAATGCACTTTCAGGGACTCTAACACTAAGATTACCTCTCTTTAATGATTCCTCAGGATTTTCACGTACATAATGCTTATATTCAGTGTTTGAATGTTGAATATGTCCACCCTTTGTAGATATTATATTCACAATTTGGTCAAACTTTTCATCATACTCTTCTATATCTAAATTAACAAAAGCATTATTAATAACCTTTCGACCAGATTGTTTTTGCCTAATATCACGATTATTAATTTCAGAGGTAGTTACATCAAAAGTCTGTCCTTCTGATTCAATAGACTCATTAGCTGAAAACATTTTTAATTCAGGAGCTGATTCCTCGGACCGAGCATCATCTGTTGCAATACCGTAACTTGGGGCTTCTGAACGTGGTATTTCCATGCTTTGATCTTTTGCCATCTCCGTTTTAGAAGACGAACTGCCCATATTAAAAACATTTAAACTACCTACTGTAACAATTAATATGATAAAGCTAGCTGCAATAGTTGCATATATCTTCCAGTTAGATTTCCTTTTGGATTTCTTTGAAGTACTAGGTACTGGCTTATCTAAAGAAACTTTCTTTGGTTCTTCCTGTAAAGCTACCAGTTTTTCATGTAGACTATCTTGATAGTTATCTGGTAAAGGAATACTTGGTAATTCCTTACATATATTTATATTTGAAATAATAGCATCATAATTATATTTACACTCTTTGCATTCATCTAAGTGTTCTTCCACTATCTTTTTTGTATGCTCATCAAGCATATTATCTATATAAAGAGATATTAATTCTTCAAAATTAAAACATGTCATTTTTAGCCCTCCTTTCATATTTTGACGTTGTCATTATCTAAAAGTTCCCTATCCTTTTCAAGTAAAGTTCTTAAGGCTATTCTGGCCCTACTTATCCTGGACTTTATCGTTCCTTCAGGACAGTTAAGTATCTCACCTATCTGTTCATAGGAAAAACCCTTTATATCCCTTAAAACTATTACTATTTTATGCTGTTCACTCAATTTATTAATAGATTTTATAATTGCTCTTTGAGATTCATTTTTAGAAACTATTTCCTCGGGAGTATCTCCTGTATCAGGAATGTTTCTATCTATTTCCCCATCATCTGTTTTTATAGTATTGTCATAAGAGATAGTATTACGTTTTTTCCTTTTTCTTAATTCATCTAAACAGGTATTAGTGACTATTCTATAAAGCCATGTAGAAAAACTACTATCCCCTTTAAAAGTATTTAATGATTTATATATTTTTATAAATGCGTCCTGAGATATATCTTTTGCATCTTCAATATTTCCAAGCATTCTATACGCAATATTAAATGCTATCTGTTGATGCTCTTTTATTAAAAGTTCAAAGCTTTCTATATCTCCTTGCTGGCTTTTTTCTATCAATAATTTTTCTTGATCCTTCATGCTATCCCCCTCCTTCCAAAAGCTTAAATATCAGTGTTTTATTTAAAAATTTATTTTATACACTATACCTTTACTATACTGAAAAATTTAAAAAATAACAAGTCCACCTAAAATTATACATTTATTTCTTTTTAAGTATATCTGAAATTTAAACTAAAAAAATCTACTGGTAAACAGTAGATTTTTTTAGTTTATTCAGCTTCCAACACAGGAATATTTTTATTTATATTATAAGGATGGAAAAATGATTCAACTACATTATTTTCACTATCGTAAATAGTGGTAGCATGATGCATAAAATTATCACGCAAATAATATCTAAGATCAATAGATTTTATAACAACCCGATTCATATCCTCAAAACTAGTAACATGATAGATTGGTGTAAAATCTTTAAAATATCTTCCTATTTTAGTTTCAGCGAACATTTCAACCACATGCTCTTCAGGTTTCTCAAACCTTTTTCTTTCAGATACCTTTTTATTTATTAAATTAACCTGCCCTACTATATGATGATTTTCTTCGTCTATTACAAAATCCCATTTATGGAAAGCCATAAGTGATGGTAAAATATTAATTTCTATTATTTTATAGTCAGTTTTATAATTTTCTTTTACAATTAAACTAGCATAATGTTTCATATATAACCTTATCATTATATAGATAACAAAAGTTGCAATAATCATTATATTAAATATTAAAGATTTTTCTTTTACAAATATTAATAGTCCAGAAAGTATTGTTACCACTGGATCATATAGCATCAAGATACCTACCATGGATTTTTTCTTTGAAAATGGCATAAACAGCTTTGCACCATAAGAGTTCAGTACATCAAAGAAAGTATGGGAAAGAGCTCCTATTAAGGTCCATATAAAAACATTCATAAAATTAAATTCTGGAAAAAATAGAGATAAACCTAATGTTATTATACCAGCAAGACCTACAAGTGCTGGTAATGAATGGGATATTCCTCTATGATGTTTTAAATAAACATAATCTCCTCTTATTTTAGCAACAATATCTATGTCAGGAGACATTGCACCTATTGCACACCCTAAACTTACAGGATTCATTAAAGAGACAGGATCTCCACTAAACCCGGAAATTGCCAAACCTATTACTCCATGTGTCACTGGATCCATATGTTCACCACCTGTGTTTTTATTTCCTTTCTATAGTTTACCATAATCTTGTTTCCATAGCAAATAATTTTGGTTAAAATTTCATAAAAATAATCTTGAATTACTCATAAAAATATGGTATTATATTATTTGTGACACGCCGAAGTGGTGGAATGGCAGACGCACCGGACTCAAAATCCGGCGGGGTAACACCCGTGAGGGTTCAAGTCCCTCCTTCGGCACCAGTGAAAAACCTAGGTTATTAATAACCTAGGTTTTTTTATATCTTCATTGTTTTATAAGTTTTTCTTACTATAAAGCAAATTTATGGACAATCTTTGATTTTGAACATTTTAGGGAATATGCGACGTAAGTCCGGCGAATGAATTCGCCTCTACATGTATATGGGTGGTAAATTATTTATTGTTATTAATTAGTAGAGGAGATTTCAATCTCCGGCGTGAAATAGGGAAAGTGCGACGTAAACGTCGCAGGTTGACGGTTTACGGTTGACGGTTGTCGGTTAAGATCTAGGGATAGATCCTTCGCATTCGCTCAGGATGACATTTGGGAGTATTCCTCTGGTCTGTCATCCTGAGTGCATACGAAGGATCTATCTTTTAAGGTTTTGATGTTTTAAGGTTTTAACCGTAAACCGTCAACCAACAACCGTCAACCTGCGTCGGTACGACGCATAATTCCTAGAATGCGTCATAAATAAAAAGAAATATTTTTTAATAATTTTCTAAATTTTTAATTTTGGTAGACTTTTATCATATTTATAAGTCCAAAGTTCAAGAATTTTTACTTTTTCATCACTATCTACCAGAATGACATCGTTCAAATAGTTAACAAACTCTTCTGTCCCCCAACATAGTGGATGCTCATAATTATCAAATTTCAACAAATACTCCTTAAGTTTTGTAATAACTTTTTCAGGTCCATCAATTATCGAAGCACCTTCATCATATTCATCTGTTATTAATGCTTTCATTATCATAACCCCTTTTTAAAAAACATTTTATTTATGTGAATTTCAGTAGTTCTACTTATAAACATAAATATACAGACGCCCAACATAATTGAATTTTGTGTGCTAAATATTAATATGAGTTCCTTCTCGGTACATCAACTGTTATTTTATCTCCTATGTCAAAATCATTAAACATAATATCAACTGGTTCACATTTATCTGCGAGTAAATAACACCTTCCATATTTGTAAGAAGGTGTTTATTTATTATATACCTAATGTCTGTTTCAACTTTTCTATAATACGTATATATTCATCTGGTTGTGCTATTTGATTGATCTTGAATAATAATTGATTTCTATTTACAGTATAAATTTTATTTGTTCTTACATGAGTCTCTTTTTTAAGATTAACTTTTATATCATATTCTGATTTTGCTGGTTTTCCAGTACATTTGCATATAATTACATCCTCTTTATCATTCGACTCAGCACTTACAACAAATACAGGTGACTCCCTTAAATTTCCATTATATAACAGAAATTTTGCAAAGAAAAATTCACCATGCTTAGCATTTTTCCTATCTAAATCTAGCTTAATATTTAATTCTCTCATATATTCCTCTTAATTCTTGTTCATACCAATCTTTAAACTCATCATCTTTTTCCAAAGTATCCTTCAAATCAGCATTAGTTAGAATAATAGGTTTAGTATTATTAAAACCAAGCAAACTCTCAATATCCTCAATAGATATATTCTTTCTATTTTTAATATGTGTTTTTCTTAACTTTGCTTTTTTTATTCTTGAAATTTTACTCTTTTCTATAGGGTTTTGTTTTAAAACATCCATACAATCCACCCTTTCTGTCCTTCGTAAATACTTGCTTTTTCTAAATATACCCATATTATACCACCCTTATCAGAGGAATTCAATAATAGATACTTGTCTATACTTATAAGTATGAACTTTCCTATTAAAAATATAACCTCTTCAGAAAATTAGATGCTTTTATACACAGGCAGACACAGGGAAGTTTCGTTTGTCTGGTTTTTTTATGCACATAACGAAACAAATATATTCGTAGCCAGCAATTATCTATTACCTGTTCTTTGAATCAACTGTACACGTTCTGTTGAGGTGGATGAAGTGTAAGTTTCTAAAACCTCTGTTACATCAACTGTTATTTTATCTTCTATGGCAAAATCATTAAACCTAATATCAATTGCTTCACCATCAATAACTTCAATAAAATAAGCATTTTCACAGTTTACATAACACTTATCTCCCAAGATACTATTTTTATCCAGCCCTTTTACTAATATGATTTTTTCTTGTTTAAAAATTTCTAAAATTTCTGCATTTACACCCATATGCAAAACATCTTGTTTCTCCCCACATGAAACGACACTAAATAAAACTAAAATAGAGCATAAAGATATATGCATCACGGATTATTGCTTCGGCCCGCTGTGCATTTTCAACTTCGATCTCAATAGTCATGATAAGCATTTCTTGAATTTCTACCTGATAGATTTTCATAAGGGCAAAACATCCTTTCTTGGTTTTTCGACAAAGAAAAAAGACGCTGATTTTTCAACGCCTTCTATCAGAAAATATTCTATATATGTTAGCATAGCTTGTTCTATTCTATTTTTACATCAGATAGTCTCACTTTTTCAGAAAAGAATCTTTATAATACACATATTGCTCTAGCCTATTTGATTCGAAGTATACTTTAAATATTTTTTTATCTTCATCTTGTAAAAATACCGATTTTGCCCCAATAGATTTAATTGCTTACTTCAAAAAAATCTAATGGATACATATTGTCTTCTTCTTTATTACACCCGGTGAGTAAATAGGTTAGAATAACTGATATAGCTAATATCTTAAGTCTCATCATTTTCCTCCCTGTGCTAAATTCCTTTTATTGTATTTGCAGTAAGTCTTCTTTCAAAACTAAAATGGTATTTACTTCTAATTCGTATTCTCTGCCAACAATGTCTTGATTGGGTTTCTTAAGGGTGTATTCCTGACGAATGTTGAAAAAAACCTCTGGTTTACCTTTGAATTGGGGATAATCCTTTTCTATACTATCCATGGTTGTCAATGCACCTAATTCACCTGTAGCAATATTAAAATTAATATGTCTGTCTTTTGCCCCCGACATCCAAACGCTATTATCGTATAAAATTGAAGGAGGGGGTAAAAATGTTGCTGATATGATTATATCATTTTGTTCTCCGTATTTAGATACGATTACACTAAAATAATCGCTGTACCCATACATGTCAAAGTTAAAGCTTTTATTATTTAGTTTACCCTCCATAGAAGATACAAGGTAAAAGTCATTCAAAGATAATGTTGATAATAATTTACTAAAAGAACTATCTATTTCTTGCTTAATTTTATTTTTAGCCTGTAACCATTCTTCATCTGAAACATGGACAGGATTTTCAGATTTCTCTCTTGAGTATGACATTATCTCTCCATTAAACGGAGCTAATTGGCTATCTTCTTTAAGCTGCTTCGTATTTCCGTTGTCACTACATCCTGATATTATAAATATTAAGATCAGTAAAACTATTGTTAATGCCTTATTTCTCATATGTTAACTACTCCTTTAGTAAATATTTATTCTGCTAAAGCTGTTTAAAATATCTATGGTTTGGTTAAAGTCCGTGCTTGAAGTTTTATAAGTATATCGGTAACCCTGATTATCCCACATATATTCAAAAGTTAGTTTGTTACCCCCGATAATTGCGACTTTTCCTGTTTGTGATACTTTTATTTCGGCTCTATCCCAAGCAGTAGCTAATTCTTTTAAAACATCATGAGAAAGTGATGAACCACTAAATTCAAAACCCCATTCCTTATGTTCCCACCATAATGCTGTTCCTTGGTCACTCTCATATGCCTTTATACCGAGGATTAGTTCAAAGTTTTTAGCACTTTTAGGGATATTATTGGTCAAATCAGGTGTTGTATTTGTAATTTTTTCTCCACTTACTGCCCCTACAAAATCGGATTCGCTGACCGGCCCATTTTTCTCTAATAAGTTATTTCTATCATTAAATTTAACAGGTACTTTTACCTTATAAACATTTATGCTGTAAGAATCCTCATTTCCTATTAATTCATAAAAATAATTTTGTCCATCTTTATCTGTTTGAGTAATATCTTGTTTTATTGGCTGCCATGATTTCGGTAAATAAATTGGCAAATTAGTAGTTTCCCTAACCCATGTAATTACATTAGATAGGGTGGATACCGCCTGTGCCCTAACTACTGGGACTTGAAAAATACCTATTATTAACATAATACAAATAAAAGATGTAGCTAATGCTAAACCTCTTTTTCGACTTTTATTCGGAGCAGCTCCCATAGAGGCACGAATTTTAACTTGGTTTTTTAATCCTTCTGATGGTGCCATGTTTTCCATTAATGTATCCATATCTCCACGGAAATTTTTTAACCTTTTATCAATATTTTTCATCATGATCACCTCCAAGTTTCAGTTGTTTTTTTAATGCCTCTTTTGACCTGTGAAGTCTACTTCGTACAGTTCCAGCTGGAATTTTTAATATATCAGCGATTTCATTTTGAGATAAATCATGGTAATAGTAGAGAATTAACACCTCTCTTAATGGAAGTGAAATTTTCAGAACCTGCTTAAGTAATTCTTGCTTTTCTTCATGTTGCAAAACAATACTTTCAGGAATTAAAGTAGTATTAACTTCCACTGGTATATTGTCTTTTATCTCGAAATTCAGTAAAATACGTTTAAACCAGTTTGATTTCAAGTAATCTTTACACTGATTTATAGTAATTTTTAAAATCCATGTCCTTATACTTGCTTCCCCTCTGTAGGTATCCATTTTCTTATATGCTTTCAAAAATACCTCTTGGAATATATCCTCAGCAATAGACCTATCTTTTACGTAGAAAAAGGCTGTACGTAAAACTTCTGCTCCGTAAGCATTCATCCATTCATCTAATAAATTATAATTTTTAGTACTCATATCCTCCCTCCGTTTCTTTTGTATATTTTTATTGTACACTTATTAGACGACTTATACTTTCTCTTTACTCCCTTAAACATAGGATTTTTTTAAAAAAATCAACATGATATTATGTGTTACGATATATCCCATAACATAATAATATTAAAGCTAATCATATGCATCAATTAAAAATACAAATTTGGATTCGATTTTTAATATAAAAGAAAAAGGCGCTGATTTCACAGTGCCTTAATACAGTAAATGTGTGCTGTCACAATCCATTATTTTAATGTTATCTGTACCTCTTTCCCAAGGCATTTGGCAACTTTAGCCAGAAAGTCAAGGGATGGATTATAAGTTCCACTCTCCAGACGGCTGATATTGGATTTTTGAGTTCCCACGCAGAGCGCTAATTCTTCCTGAGTAATGTTTTGGCTTGTTCGTGCTTCAATAATTTGAGAAATAACATCATAACGAGGTTTTAGCTTTTCGTACTCTGTTTTAAATTCTTCATCCTTCATTAAAAGATCTTTCACTTCTGAAAACTTTGCTCCTGTTTTACTCATCCTCACACCTTCTTTCATAATTTTCTTTATACCGCAGTGCCCGTTCAAGCTCCTTTTGGGGCGTCTTTTCGGTTTTTTTCGTAAAACCGTGAAGCAGCACAAAGGTTTTCTGGCGGTATGTAAAATAGAATATTCTACTGATATCTGATGCAAATTTAACTCTCAGCTCAAAGAGCCCTTTGTATGGTTCACCTTTTATAGGCTTAACATAAGGTTCTCTTAAATCATATCCATGCTTTTCAAGCAGTTCAATTTCACTAAAGGCTTTTGCTCTCAGTTTTGCATCTAACGAAAGTAAATATTCAAGGACTGGTATATTTCCATTTTCCTTTTTATAGTATTCCACTTGCCAATCCACGATACACCCCCAATATTAGTGTATGCCATGCTTTAATACAATGTTATCATATACGATAACATAAATCAATTTAATTTTTCATATTTTATAAATCTAATGTTTAAAACAAGAAATTTTCTTACCCCCTATATGTTAGGATAGTTGTCGTGTAGATGATATAATATTATGTAAAGAAAGGTTGTGTCTATACGATGGCAAAAATGACTTTTACAAAAGAATATAAAGAGGAAGTTTTAAAGAAACTCCAACCACCTGAAAGTAACTCAGTATCAGAAATTGCATTAAAAGAAGATATTGAATAAAATTATTAGAAGGTGTAAAAGTTAATCTATTATGCAATCATAGAGGATTTAAAATAGATGATAAGGTTAAACCTAAGAGGTTAGGTATCGTGATGAAAGGGTTATTAAAATCATTGAAATTTACACATTCTAATAAACTTTAATAATTAACTTTAAGCAAACATAATCAATCATCTAGGAGACTCAAAATCCGGTGGAGTAACACCCGTGAGAGTTCAAGTCCTTCCTTAGGCACCAAAATTTGCAATGATTCTAACAATTAATGTTAGAAATTTTTTAATTAGTCAAAATTGTGATTTAATAATGGGATGTAATATCCCATAAACAGTAACCGTTAAACATTAAACCCTTAAAGGATAGATCCTTCGTATACACTCAGGATGACAGACCAGAGGGATACTCCCAAATGTCATCCTGAGCGAATACGAAGGATCTTTCTATTGATCTTAACCTTCAACATACAACCTCCAACAGGGTAACCGTGGTTACCTTTACTATCTCCATTTCCCTGTCACTTCCATATACTTCTGATACATCTCGTCAGATGTAGCAATAATTCTGCCATCTGCGAATTCCAGAGCAAATTGATTCATTTCTTTATTTATAAGCATATGCAATGCTATTTTATTTGTGAGAGGGAAAGTACCATTTTGAAGGTAAGTAATTCTTTGAGTTGTATCAGGTCTGCCTCCAAAATTCCACCTAATACCAGTATTCATTCCATCACGACCTGTTCTTTCAAAACAATCAATATAAAATCTGCCCCAATAATTCTGCTCTTTTGTAAAAAGATAATTACTTCTTTCCCCATCCATGAAAACTGTTGTTTCTCCAGTTACAACTTCATTTTCATATATATTAGCAGTGATTTCTTGATTGATGTTTGAGTAAAATGGAATCTTAGAAAGAATCCAAAAGCCAATTGCTAAAACTACAATAACCTTTAGGATAGATTTATATGTGGTTTTCATTTATTCATCTCCTGTCTTACTACTCCATTTTTTGAACTTTCCTTTGTCTACCCTTGTTTAGTCAAATTTTTGATTGTTATATAAAATATTTTCCGAGTCATCATATGCTATTACATTGCTATGTTCAAAACCTGTCTCATCATTTCCACACCATCCCTACCTTATCCCGTAGAGGCGAATTTATTCGCTGGTATTGGTTTTAGGGCTTTAACCTAAACCTTATCCTTAACCTGCTACGTTTGCGTAGCCTTTTCCTAAAATATGTTACAAGTTACGGGTTACAATTTAAACACAAAAATAAAAACCTTAGCAAGAAAATCAAAGAATAAATTGTACATGGTACTATATTACAAAAATTGCAAATGCAGAAAAATTATTCCCACAAAACTTCGGATTCTCCATCGGCATAAAAATAATAAAATCCGTTTTTTATATCTTCATACAAAATTTTTAGTGTTTTATCTAAAGAATAATATTCTTTATCATGTTCATTAATTACTCCACAGAATATATTAATATTCTCACCTTTTTTCTTTGCAATATTATCTATTAAAGAATATTCTCCATCTATTGTATTAGGATCATCATTTTGGATTACATAAGTATTAGTATTCAATATTTTTTTGTTCAAATTATCATCAATTATATATTTTTCATATTTAAGCTTTGTATTCAAAATAGGAATAGACTTATACAATAAAGTGTTATCTTTTATTTCTTTTATTTCTATGGAGTAAATTTTACTAAGATGTTTTTTTGTATAGTATAGATTAATTAAACCTAGTTTTTCTTGTTTTTTAAAAAACAAAGTGGTTTGATAAAGATAATTTCCATTTTTTATAATACTATTAGGTACATCGTATTTATACCAATAATAATCTTTTTCAAATAAGACATCATCCTTATCAATACCTAATAACACTAAAGCTATGTCCTTTCCAAAAAAGATATTAATAGTATTTAAGGTTAAGTATGCAAAAATAATAATTATTATTGTTATTATTGTTATCCTTTTAACATTTTTCTTTATCATATAATTTCCTCCTGATTCATTTCACATTTTGCCTCCTGTCTAAATATATAACATATGATTCGTTTGAATTATATATGACGACGTATTTTATAGGTAATGCCACGTAAATCCGGCGAATGAATTCGCCTCTACAGGTTTATGAGAGATAAATAATTTATCCCTAGTAATCTGTAAAGGAGATTTCAATCTCCGATGATTTGGCAATTAACCTTCTTAAAATGACATACTATTTGAAATTATATTCCTTTGGGTCATAGTATTTTATATTAATACCTTCAAGGACAAATTGTGAAATGCCTTCCTTATCAAATGATGGAATAGAAAAACAGCTATGCAAGGGAAATTCGTGGGAGCCATGTGTAACCGTTTTTTCCTTATCTTTTCCTGTCATAAAAATAGATGTAGGACCATCTGCTCCACCAATAATCCCTATAGATGCAGCTGCCATTGGTCTAAATTTATCTTCTGAGGGTTCTGTATACTGCATGCTACTATTAAACTGTAAGGTATCTCCCTGGGGCAAAGCAGGCTCTATTTCATACATGGACTGCATAGCATAAAAGTTACGGTTTTTATCTCTACCTAAGGGCATTTCTACAAGCATTGCATTTTGAAAGTATAGTGTGTGGATTATTTTGGTTACTGGGTGTTTAAAGGAAACCACCTTTTGATTATCTTTTGGGGACATTTCAAAATGGATATTCAATGGGTAAAACCGTTGCATAGCATGAGTAGATATCTTTATGCTATTTACTCTAGCAAGCCTTAAGAAACGCAACAGTTTTTGAGCTTTAGAATCTGTTTCGGGGTATGGTATACAATAACGTTCACAGGCAAAGCAATCCGTTCCCTTTAGAATAGAAGAATATGCCTTTTGCACAGGTCTTAGATTATCATCATTCCTTGCCCAGGGTATACTTACATTCCCACTAGACGAATACCCACTATTTACTCGTTTACCATTTATCCATATTTCCTTCATTGGCAAAGCTTGGTAGGGATGTTCCTGTTCTGCACAGCGATGTTGCAATGGTGTCAATTCTCTCTCTATATTTCTATATTTTTCAAAAAACTCACGGAGTTTTACTTCATCTAAAAGAGTAATAATATCAAAAACAATTCCTTTAGGGAATCTATATATAATAGGTATGTAGCGTTTTGTTTCTGCATATTCAAATTGCCAATTTGTCCTCTGAGGTAATCCGTGAATCCCTTTCTCTTTACCCCATAAACTAGAATTATAGTATGTTTTCATTTTTCTACCTCTCAATTAGTTATAGTTAAAACGTTGGTGCAACAATTCCAGCTAAAATAATCAAAAGAGAAATAGCTGCAATCAGTATGTTTTTTCCAGATGCATTTTCATCTTTTATAATTTCAGCAAGACCAAAAGTAAAAGAAAATACGAATACAAATGGCCAGATAAACCAAGTCCAATAATAAAAGATTCCAATTCCTTTCATAAGTCCTATTAACATTTTTATCATCCTTAGTTAAAATCGGCGAATGAATTTGCCTCTACAGGTTATCGAGTGATTTATTTACCATATATATGTAGCAGAGATTTCAATCTCTGGCGTGAAATAGGGAAAATGCGACGTAAACGTCGCAGGTTGAGGTTAAGGTTTAGGTTAAAATCAAGATCAAAAGCCGGTTTGACACATGGGTCAAACCCTACCATTTGTAGTGTCGGACCCATGTGTCCGACATGGCACTGAATATTTATGATGGTAGGGGCGACCTGTGGTCGCCTTGGTTTTGACATTCAACCGAGGCGACCACAGGTCGCCCCTAGTATAATGTAGTTAGGACATAAAGTTCCTTATTTATACTAATTATTAAGTTTAATTGCTAAACATTATTTTTTTATTTAAGAATAATGTTCGAAATTTTACTTGATAACGGATTCCGGTATAGACATCAACCAGTACATCTTATATCATATTATTGAATAAGAGGATAAATGTGTCGCCCCTAAGGAGAGACCACTGATGGTTTTCTATACCTGTTGTGTAGACAATTACTCCATTCAGTGAAGATTTATGAGTTGGCTGGTTGGGACCGGTTTTCGGTATACCTGTATAACATGCTAGGTTGTGTATTCACTGTAATTAATGGATACTCTTATGTCGCTTTATACTACATTTGAAAGGAGCAATTTTATGTACCCATTTGATTTTATAAGTGTGGGTATAGATGTTGGTGCAGATTTTAGCTGGGTATCTATACTTACACCTGATCACAAACCTGTAGTTAAACCTTTTAAAATTTTACACAATGACATTGATTCCCTAGAAAAGGCTGTTTTAACAATTAAAAAAGCAGAAGAGT